>Ga0154020_10002156_pt1 | contig 23950 bp, 26 predicted proteins | sample Klosneuvirus_201_FD_109709 | JGI IMG/M metagenome (GOLD analysis project Ga0154020, IMG submission 109709) | Active sludge microbial communities from wastewater, Klosterneuburg, Austria - Klosneuvirus_20160825_MG | ecosystem: Engineered > WWTP > Aerobic digester > Activated sludge | place...
CATCTCGCACCTCGTCTGAAAAGCGCATCGCCAGCGGAGCGCGGCTCCGGTGCGGGTGCGAAGCGTCCCGTAGGCACCCCGCTGGCGACACTGATTTTCAAAGGACTGGAGCCACTACACGAACGCTTCGCACCTCTGAAACTACCCGCATGATGCGCGATCGTCAACTCGCGATCGATGCCCACATAACCTGCCGCAAACTTGACGGTTTCTAGCCTTGTGGCCTACTCGATCCCCGATGCCGCGAAAGCTCATCACGAACCCGAAGCGCGCCGCCTCCGCCGTCCACACCGATAAGGCGCGGCGCACGATCTACATGCCGCGGGATCTCGACAAGGCGCTGCGCCACAAGTGTGTGGAGCTTGACCGCGACCTCTCCAGCGTCGTGTGTGAAGCCGTGCGGAAGTACCTCGGCGTTGCCCGCCCGCCCATCGAAGACTGACACGCCGCCTCAGATCCCCCCCGACGCAACCGGCGCCGATGCGTTCGCAGCCTTCGCGCCGCCGTCCAGCGCCTCACGCAAGGCCCGCATGCGAACCCACAGCACGTAGGCCCAGCCACACACGTCCAGCAGCTCTTGCTCGACCTCGCCACACAGCACGGCCGGGTGACGCGAGAACGAGGCGTCACCGTAGCTGGCGCGGCCGGCCTCGAGGCGCGCGTTGACGGCGCGCGCGAACTCGGCGAAGCGGGCCAGGTTGTCTTTGTCGGGCATCTCGTCAGCTCCTATCCGAACGGCAGGCGCAGCGGCGAACGGCGCACGGGGGCCGGCAGAACAAGCGCGTTCCATGCGTGCGCCAGCGCATCGGGGATGTCTTTCTTTCCGCGTCCGACCCCGGTGAACGCCATCACTTCCTCGAGCACGACGCCGACCCAACGCGGCTCCAGCGGCACCTTGAACCGGCCGGCGTTCCAGGCGGCGGCCAGAGGCTGCGCGCGGCGCCGCTTGTCGAGCATCGGCGTGATCTCCGTGACGCGCATCGACGGCGCGATCCGGTTGATCAGTTGCTTGATCGACTTGAATCCCGAAACACCTTCCACGATCACGCGGGCGCCCTTCCACTTCTTCTGCATGGCGATCACGCGGTCGCAGAAGTCAGGCACGGCGAAGTGTCCGCGCACCAGGTCGAGCAAGTAGCCTTCCGCCGTGTGGCCAATGCCGCGCACGCCAATGCACGCGGCAACGCTGTAGTCGGCGGCATCCTTCTCGCTGGCGGCAGGGTCGCAGCCGATGATGAGGCGCAGCCCGTCATAGTTCACGTCAGCCAGCTTGAAGCGCGCCGGCTCCTGCTCGAAGAGTGCCGACCCCTTCACGGGCGGGCGCTGGTTCCAGTTCGCCTCGAAGGCCCACGGGTCGAGCTCGCGCAGCCGCTCCAGCTCGGCGATGGACTTCACGGACTCGCACAGCGACGTGCCGTCATCCTGGATCGCCGGCAGCATCATCACATGCTAGCTCATGCCGCCCGCCGCTTCTCGGACTGCAAGATCCGGTCGGTCAAGTCGCCCTGGCACCATCGCGTCATCGGCACTACGACCGACGCGCGGCCTTCGAGGCGCGTCTCAGTCACGCTGACGTAGTACGACCACACCGCTTCCTGGCGTGCGGGGGACAGCGCCTCACGCATGCTCTTGAACGGGTCGTCGATGACGAACACGCCGTCAACGCCCTTGCCGACCATGGGGCCGTCGATGCTCGACACGTAGAGGTTGCCGCCACCGGCCACCGTCCACTCGCCAGCGGCGTGGGCCTCGAGCTGGACGCCAGCAGCGGCGGCCATGCGAAGCATCAGCTTGGCTTGCGACTCGACAAATTCTTGGCCGTATCCGACCAACGCGTGGCGCAGACCGGGCCACAGCTTCATGAGCCATAGCAGCGTGGTCATCACGGCGATGGACTTCCCGAAGCGCGGGGGCATGTTCACCACGAGCCGCACGCCGCCCGCTTCGCAGCCTTCGAGCTTGTCCATCAGCGGCAGCAGATAGGGCCGACGATCCCAGTCGAACATGGGCAGCACGGCCGGCACCACGCGGCGCGCGAACGTCATCAGCGGCTCACGCGGCGCCAGCAGCGCGGCCAGCTCGTCACGTTCGGCGCGGCTGTACCCGCTACGCGCCATCGGGCACCACCTCGGCCTCGACCTCGGCAGGCTTGGGCGCCTCGAGCTGGCGGGCGGTCGCATGCTTCAGCGCCTCGGCCAGCAAGGTGGGATCCTTCGTCAGCAGCTCCAGCAGGCGGCGGCGCTGCTCGGCGGGCGTCATCGGGCGCTGCCCACCCTCGCGGGTGTCCGCCACCAGCATCTCGATCCGGTCGATGAACAGGCCATCCATGCGCGCCAGTCGGTCAGCTGCTTGAACGGCGGCTTTCCAGTCCTGGGCGGCCTCGGCCGAGGCCAACAGCCGCTCCAGCGTGAGGCGCATCTCGATCTTCCGACGCGGGCGCTGCTCGCGCTCCAGCTCGGCCAGCTGGTCAAACGCCCGCCGCACGTAGTTGCGCGCTGCCCGCGTGCTCACCCCGAACTCGTCGGTCAGCCCACGGAGCGCGACTTGCGTCCGCTTGCCCGACTCCAGCAGCTCACGAGCGCGGGCCACCCGTGCCGCCGTCTCCAGCCTGGGCAGGCCCTTGCGCGGCTCCTGGGCAACAGCTGACATCAGGCCCCGTTGACCCGGGCTTCACGCCGCGCCTTGCGACGGTCGGCGGCGGACATCTCGTGCGGCTTCATGGTTGGCGCGGGAGTCGGCGCGGGCTGGTCGGGTTCGCCAGTCTCCTCGGTGCCAGCGGCAGCAGCGATGGCGGCGGCGGCGCCAGCACGCGCGCCAGCGTCGGCGTGAGGCTCGCCGTGGTCGGTCGCATAGCCCGCCGTCAGTTCGCGGCGGATAATGGCGAGCAGAAACGGGTTCGCCTTGTCGCCGAGAACGCGCTCGGCAAGGTTCGCCATGAACTCGGCCTTGAACGTCGCCGATGGGATCTCCACCAGCGCCAGGGCTTGCGCCTGCTCGATTGCCTCGGCGGGGGCGTCGTCGAAGTGATCGGCGCCATGAACGGCGAAGGTCGTCACGTCGCCACGGCCCACGGCGGCCAGCTCGTAGACCTCCCGCACGTGGTCGCGTAGCAGCTGGCCCAGCGCGGTCAACACCACCTTGGCGTCGGCCCGGTCGATCTGCTTGGAGAGGCCAGACCGGCCGATTGCGGCGGCGCTGCGCTGACCGATGGCGCTGGCGATCTGACCGACCGTCGCGAACATCGACGACGCCATGTCATCGGCCAGCTTCAGCGCAACCTCGACCGGCGCAGGGTCGGCACCGATCCACCGCAGATCATCGCCCGACGCGCGGGTCAGCACCTCGTTTGCCTGGCGCGGCCACTTGCCCCGGTTCTGGTCCACCTCGGGATTGGGGACGGTGCCGCCGCTGGCATCTTCGGGGGCCAGGAATTCGACCGGGATGGGCGCAAGGCTGCGCTGCATCGCGCGGGTGGCGCCGCAGATCATGTTGAAATGTGCCACCGCAGTTGAGAACAGACGCGTCATCACCCGCATGGGCGCGGGCAACTCGAAGCGCACGACCGGCACGCGGCCGAACGTGTGCGAGCCCTGCTCGACCAGCGTCACCGGGTCTTGCGCAAGCGGGCCTTGCGGACGCTGCTGCTTGTCGATCTCGATGCGCCACACCTGCCAGCCCGTGCGGGTCAGCAAGCGGTAGGTCCACACCTCGCGCTTGCGGTCAGCGGTCAGCGAGTCGCGGCGGGCCTCGACACTCTGCACCAGGATCCACGCCAGCTCGCCATCAGCACCCTCCTGCCAGTCGATCACGGCCTCGGGAGGGATGCTCAGCAGGTGCGGCCGGCGCAGGCCAAGCGCGTCCTCTTGCGCCAGCGTGACGACATCGAGGCCGGCGCGGGAGGGGAAGTCCACCAGCGTGTAGGCCACGCCGCCAGCGGTCAGCGCGTGTAGCACCTGGTCGCGCGCCAGCTCTTGCAGCGAGCATCGGCGCCCACCCTCGCGGGACACGTCAGCGGCCCAGGTGCTCCAGAACGCGGGATCGTCGCCAGTCGCGTCCACTGCGAGCGGACTGGCCAACAGCGAGCCCACCAGGCTGTCCAGAATTCCGCCCGCGATCGCGACGTGGTGCGCGCGCTGGCAGCGGTTGGCATACAGATCGTCGGACTCGTGCATCAGCGGGGGCAGCAGCCGGCGCAGCATCTTGGAATCGTCCAACAGCGGCGGGCCACCGGCTGCGATGGCGCGATGCTCCCGCCACCGTTGGGCGTTGTAGTCCGGGTGACGGGCCTCGAAGGTCGAATGCGGGAGGGTCGCCATGGGCTACTCGCCACCGAACAGCAGGCGGCCCACTGCATCGCGCGGCTGCTTGGGCGGCGGCGGGGGCGTGGTCGGCGTCGGACCAGCAGCCACGGGGGCGGGCGACGGATCGAGCACGGCGGCCAGGGCGTCACCGGCCTCGGGTTCCGCGCCGGCCGCTCTTGCCTCGGCGTCGATGGCGTCCAGCTGGCCGCGCAGCTCGCGGAGCGCGTCGATGGCGTCGCCGTCCAGCGATTGGATGGCCAGGAGCACGCGAGCGCGACGGTTGCGCAGTGCGGCGGCAGCGGCACGGGCAGGGAGGGACGCGGCGTCGGCGGCGGCACGAGCCTTCACGGCGGCATGGTCGGCGGGGTCGCCTTCGAGGTTCGGGCCCAGCAAGAGGCGCAGCGCGGGCGGCACTTCGGCGCGGACTTCCTCCCACGACTTCGGGCGGTAGCCGACGACGGCTTGCACGGCATCGCGGCGCGCTTCCTCGGCCTGGTGCTCGGCGTGCTCGTGCTCGGCCTGCTGGTAGGCGGCCAGCTTGGCGTCTGCGAGGCGTTGCACCTCGGCCTGGTGCGCGGCCTGGTCTTCGATGGGCGGCGCGGAGAGGCCACGGCAAACGCCACACTCGGCGGCGTTGTGGAACGGTCGCGGGCGCGGGTGCGGTCGGCTGAAGTCGATCGGGGCACTCATGCGCGGTAGACCTCACGGGCAGTCGCCCACGTCAACGCGCGGGCGAGGGTTGTCAGGGCGGCGCCCCGGTAGCGGGCGAGGCGCTGATAGCTGGCGGTCGGAACGGCAAGCTCGAGGCCTTCGAGCCGAATCAGGCCGGGCGCTACGAGCTCGGCGAGGCGCATGCCGCTATCGGTGCTGACGACGACGATCATCAGCGGGGCTCCTGGGGCATGGCGTCGGCCACCAGGAGCGCGCCGGGGTCGGCCTCGGCAGCGGGCAATTGCTTGGTCACCAGGCCGGACAGCACGCGGGCGGCGCTGACGCCGAGGCGACGGGCAACAGCCTGGATACGCCGCATGGTGGCGGCCTCGAGGCGGACCGACAGCGTGAGGCGGCGCGCGCTCGGCAGTGGGAAAGCGTCAGGTGCGGGTGCGGTGCTCATGCATTTCACTCTGCGCCTCGCCGAACCACGGCGACAACGGAAACCATACAGTCGGCATCAGATAGCGTTGCCACGATGTACTGTGATTGCAGCGCGGGTGATGGCTGCAAATCGGCTGCAAACGAGCATCGGCGTCCTGGCTGCATCCCTCGTGGTGCCGCATGGTTCCGACTGGTGGCCTTCGCCGAACGTAGGCGCAGCGCCATCGGCGGCGGCCTCGGTGGCGCCTCGAAACGGAGCGCACGAGCTGGGCGGGGGCGCCGAGATCGTCCGCCTCGAGGTCCGCCACCCGGAGCACGTCGCCAAGCGCGCTGGCGTGCGTTCTGCGCGACGACCGGAGCGACCGTCCAGCGCCAGCGGCGAGGCGCCTCGAGGGCAACGCGGGGCAGCAGCGAGGCCGAGGCGCGCAAGGGCTGGTTGGGCCAGGCCGGGGGCCCGCATAAGGAACCGCAGCGCTCGGCCGTCATCACGCCCGCTCGAGCAGGTCAGCCACCTGGGCCTGATAGGCGTCGGTCGCCGCCGTCTCGGTCGTCTCGGCGTACTCCGGCCAGACCTTCGGAGCCATGAACGACTTGAACCGCTTGATGAACTGCTTCTCGGTGCGGTCCCGCTTGACCTCGGCGGCGTAGTTCTCGATCGCGGCCTTGAGCTTGGCGTACCTCTCGGGCGTCGTGATCTGCTTGCGCGCCCTCTCCATGCCCTCCGCCTTGCCCGGGCCCTTCTTGGGGTAGAGCGCATACAGCGCCTCGAAGTCGAGCGCATCTGATACAGCACGGCACGGTACGGAAGGTACGGATGTGACACCCCGTGACGGTGCGTGACGCTTGGGCGTGACTGTCCCGGCGTCAGGCGTGACTGTCCCGGCCTTGCGCTTCCTCTCTCGCTCCCGCTGGCGCCGCTTGCGCAGGGCGTCGGTCGTCACGGCTTCCTGGGCCTCGACGAAGTTGGGCATGTGCAAGTCGTCGCCGTTGACCACGATCGGCGGGTCGCTCCCGGTCGTCAGCGCCTTGAACCCGACCTCGACCACCTCCTCTGGCATGCCCACCAGCGCCGCCAGGCCGGCCGTACCGTGGCCGCCCAGCGCCAGCGCGCCATCGCGGTCCAGCTTGCGCATCAGCAGGGGCAGCAGTGCCTTGCCCTGCCAGGGCATCATCAGCCAGTTGGTCGTGTCTCGGACGAACAGCCGCACGTACCGCTCATGTCCCCAGTTCAGCATCTAGGTCGCTCCCGTGGCCCAGCGCGGCCGCTCATTCGGCGCCAGCGGCTTCACCGCCTCGCCACCGTTGACCAGGCGCCCGATGGCGTAGAGGTCGCGATAGCCGCCCTCGCGCGCGTCGTAGATCAGGGTCGCGGCGTAGTTCCGCATCCCGCCGTCCATGCGGTCCTTCGGGCAACACATGTACGTCTGCCAGCGCGCGCCGTTCATCGCGCCGGGGTCCTCGGGTGCAGGCGCCAGCATGATCGCCTTCGTCGCCACCTTGCCGATGTCGCTCGAGCCCATGAAGTCCTCGAGCTCGGGCAGCAGTCGCTTGCTCATGCGGTCGGCCTTCCGCAGATGCGCGACGACGATCACCGGGATGCCCGTCTCCAGGCTGCAATCACGGATGGCCTGGACGATCGCCTTCTGCGCGCCCGTTTCTGTGTCGTCGGCCCGGCCGTCGATGTAGTGCAGGTGGTCGATGATCACGAGGTCAGCGCCGCCCTCCTCATGGATCTGCCGCATGACCTTGCCCACGTCGGCCACGCCGAATCCACGGCCGCGGTACAGCGTCCGCATGCTGGCGAAGTCGCGCATCAGCAGGGCGTCGGCCTCTTTCGCGAACGGCGCCAAGTCCTGCTCGTGCTCGCCCATGTACCAGCCGCGATACGACAGCGCCACGTTGCCGCCAGACGCCGCATAGAACAGCCTGGCCAGCGTGCGGTACTTCATGCGGCGCTCGATCTCCTTGGGCTCGGCTTCCAGGGCCAGGAACACAACGCGCTTGCCCTTGGCCGCGTTCGACTGCGCCACCACGGCCGCGAGCTGCGTCTTACCCGCCCCCGTCTTCGCCCCCAGCAGCACCAGGTCATGCGGGAAGATCCCGCCAAGCGCGTCATCGAGGTAGCGCACGCCAAACGAGAGGCGCCGTGCCGCGATCAACTTCCGCTCCAGCCCCTCATCACGCAACCGCTCGGGTACCGTCGCGAGGTCGTACTGAGCCTGCCTGCTTTGCTCGCTCCGACGCCCGTCCCCCCCCGGTGCTGGTGGCGACGTTTGCCCGTCGTCCGCCTTCGGCCTGTTGCGGTCTGCCACCTCGAATCCAAACCGCACGCCGAGCTTCCGCACCGCCTCTATCGGGCTGCATCCTTCCACCTCGACCACCACGTCAACCGGCGTGCGGAAGCCAGCCCTGCCCTTGTCAGCGCAGCTGGCGTGCGAACACTTCAGCCCGTTGGCGACGATGGCGACCGAACTGTTACCCGTCGTGCCGCACCCGGGGCACACGGGATAATCGCCGTCGATCTTGCCCTGCCACGCCAGCACCTCGGCGATGTCGCAGCCGTTCGCCAGCGCGAAGACATCCGGCTCGCTGCCTTGTGGAGGCGTCGATGTCGAGGTCTTGGGCGCGGGTCGTTTGCCCATCGCCTTATCCACGCCCGCGCGCTGGTCCGGCGTGAGGTCGGCGTAGATCGACTCAAACAGCGCCTTGAACTCGGCCAGGGTCAGCCGCTTCACGCTCGGCGCGGAGGCGAACCCGGTGCGTCGATGCGGTCGCTCGGGGATGCCGGCCGCCCCCTTCCGCTTCATGGTGCCGAACGCCGGGCACAGCCGCTTGGCGTCCGTGACTGACGTGTCGATGACAGTGCCGGGCTTCTCGAAGCGCGCCTTCAGCGCGGCGAGTGAGCCCTTGATCAGCGCGGCCAGCTCGGGCGACTCCTCGATGTTGTCGAGCGCCACGAACAGCGCCGCGCCGTTGCCCGACATGCCATCGCCAATCGAGCCGGCGCCGCCGAGCTTGCCCACGAGGTAGCCGCGAACGGCTGCAGCGACCTCGAAGACGAGCGCCAACTCCGCGTCAGTCGCGCTGGTCCCTTTCGGTCGGTCGGCATCGATATCGACGTACGCGGCACGCCGGCATTGGATGTCGTTATCGGATGTAGCCTGTCCCTTCTCGGCAATATGCCACTGTCCAGCGATCGCGCGTGTCGCGACGGCAGGGTCAACCGCGTTGAGGATCGCGTAGGACGCGGGCGCCTTCTCCTCCATCTCGGCGAGCAGCCTTGTCGCCGCGCGGCTGTCGGTCGCGTGCGCGAAGTGGTTCTTCGGCGCGTACCCGTTCGGAACGTTCAACGCCTGCAACTCGATGGGCTTCCCAACCTCGTGCCCGAGGTAAGTGAGAAACTCGTGGAAGTTGTCCGCGATGCCTCGCTTGGCGGCGGCCTCGAGCCGGTCGCGGAGCTCGGTTGCGGTCATCGCACCAGACATCGCGCTACCGCCCGGCCGCGAGGTCGCGCAGCTCGTGATCCTTCGACGCCAGCGCCGCCATCAGCTCGAGCGCGTCAGCCGCCGCACGGTCGCGCTGCAGCTGCTCGGCAAGCGCGGTCTGCTCGCGCTGATGCTCGGCCAGGACGCCGCCGAGGTCGCCGGGGCGGTGTGGTAGGCGGTCCATCACTTCACCGCCGAGGTCTTGGCCGCAATCCACTCCGCGATGACGGAGAGGTCGTAGCGGGTCGATCGTCGGCCAAGTTTGATGACCCCGGGCATCTGGCCGCGGGAGGCCCACGCGCGAATCGTGCCGACCGGGAGGGAGAGATACTCGGCGACCTCGGTGTCGCGGGCGAGGCGGGGTTTGGGCTGTTGGGGGGAAACTGGCAGTGACATGTGGGCTCCGTCTGTTGACAGGAGCCATTCTTCGGCAGGGCGGTTGCGACGGAAATCTGAAACCAGTTCCCCTTCGCCACTTTCAGGCGAAGGACTACTCGTTTCGGTTCCCCTTCGTACTTCGGTGGCTCGCGAGCGCGTCTGCGATGCCGTTGGGGTGCATCATGAGCGCATCGGCGATCTCGTGGTGGCCGTGGCCGGATGTGTCCAGTGCATCGACTACCGCGTTGCGTACGGCGTCGGGCTGGCGGCTCCTGGCGCCGAGTCGTGGCCGCAGCTCGGGAAGCGGATACATCTCGAGTAGCCCGTCCAGGAGGTTGCCAAGCATGCGCTGCGCGTCGGTCAGCTGCTCGGCGAATGCCTTCGCCTCATTCGACATCTCGCCTTTCACGAGGGTGGGCCTGGTTGCTGTCTGGCCCGACTTCGCAGCCGCGCGTTGCAGGCGCTCGCGCTGTACCTCGCTTCGATCCCACGCGAGTTGATCGGCCCTGCGTCGTGCGTTGATGGTGGCGACCTGGTTCTCAACAAACCCGGCCGATGCCGCCGCGATGCTCTCGTTGATCTTCGCCAACGCAACCGATTGCGCCCTCAGCTCGCGTGCGAACGCGTCAAGGTGTCCGCCCACCTCCCCAAAACGCCTGGCGGCGCGCAGCATGATGATCGCGACCGATTTGCCGCACGCCTTGCACTGTGGGCGCCCGGGAGTCTCCTCGGTGGGCACCTTCCGGCCGGCCTTGCTATGCCGCAGTCGCGCCGCCGCGATGCTCTCGTTGACCCGTAGGAAACCAGGGTGTCCACCCTGGCCCGCGTCCAGCCGAAGGACAGCGTTGTCGATCTCCAGCCGTCGCCGCAGTGTCCCGTTCTGGGTGGCCGCAGGGCACTCATACAAGTGGTCGATCGCCCGCGCCTGCGCCGGCCCAAGCTCGTCAACGTCCTGCAGGTCGGCCACGTCGCGCAGTCCCGCTTTGGAGAGACGCGGCGCCGCCTCCTCGAGCAACTTGCCCAGCGCCAACACGGCGGCGCGGCTATCGAACGGAGACCTCTTCATGACACCCGCCATTCTACGGCCACGCCCTGACACTGGCGAGGCCCCGGCCATTCACAGCCAATTAACAAGCACGCGGTTTCCGCCGTTGCGCCCACTGAACAGGTTCGGAGGGTGCCGGCCTCTTTTCGCTTTCTTGCGGAATTCGGCTCGGTTCTGTTCAGTCTCTCAGAGCCCTCCGAAGGCGAAGGCCGCAGGTTCGACTCCTGCCACGCGCACTGACAAGCGGCTGGATCTACTGCTCGAGCCTCATCCTGCCACGCGCACTGCCCGAAGGAGCCCCGTCCGTGGGGCCGCGATGAGCTACAGGTTCGGCTGCAGTGCTGCGAACACCGTCTTCACGGCCGCCAGCATTTCGTCCCGGCTCAGCTCGGCCTGGAGCGCCGCTTCGGTGGTCGCGTCCAGCACTTGCGCCCCCGACGCCGCCAGATGGAGGTGGAGCGTCCCGTTGTCGAAGCTGACTTCGACGCCGTTGTCGATCGCGCGCAGCTTGATGCCTCCATCGACGGGTGAATACTCCGACGTCGCGACGTGATAGGCGAACAGCGCCTTGGTCCCGCCGAGGTCGAGCTCTCCGGTCTCCCAGATCAGGTCGGGATCTGCGCTGGCCCGACTGGAGAGGTTCCTCTTCAGCTTCGCGATCGTCTCGGGACCCGGCGGCGCACAGCGTGCGCACGGCTCGATGGTGCCGTGGACCCGGATCTTCTGTCCTTTCGCGTTGGCCGTCTGGCTCTCCCAGACAGCGATGCGAAGGAAGTCGAGCCTGGTGCTGGGCACCGGCGTCCTGACGAAGCCAGGCACCTCGGTGGCGGCCAGCCCATCCAGCTTCGCAGCGTCGACCTTGGGCTTGCCTGGAGCGGCCTCCCGCGGCGTGGCGCGCGCTCCCGGACCGCCATCGACCGGCGTCACCTGGGTCTTCTGCTTCTTGCAGCCAGCGGCGACAGCGACGATCAGCAACCCGAGCACGATTCGGTTCATGGCGCACCCGATGTTACCCGACCCGATGGGCGCGCACGAGATCACTGGGTGCCTCGGCGACGCGGTAGGATTGCGGGATGTTCTGCGCGGGTTGCGGCACCTCGCTGGTTGCGGGCTCGCGCTTCTGTCCGCGCTGTGGGCGGCCGTGGGTCGAGCCGCCGGCGGCGCCCGCGGGTGCGACGGCTCCGCGCGCGCGGCGTGGCCGCGGGCGCCTGGTCGCGGTGCTGCTGCTGCTCACCGGCGCCGGCGTCGCCCTCGGCATCTGGCTGGCGCGACGTGGCGCCGGCGGCGGCAGCCCCAGGGCCGCGCCAGAGCTGCGGGTCGCTGCGCGCACGAGCGCCACGGTCGGGCCCGAAGGCGGCACCGTGGCCACGGCGGGGCTCGAGGTGCGCTTTCCGGCGGGAGCGCTGGGGGCCGCCAGCGCGGTCCAGGTCGGCGTGCTCGACGTCGCGCCGACGCCGCCTGGCGGCAACCTCGTGCTGCTGTCCCCGGTGTGGGATCTCGACGCCGGGCCAGGCGCGTTCGCTGCGCCGGTCGATGTCACCATCACTTATGATCCGGCTCGGCTGCCCGCGGGGCGCACGCCCGAGCACCTGATCGGCGTCCTCGCCACCGCGACTGGCTACCAGCGCTTGCCGGTGGCCGCGGTCGACGCCGCCCAGCGCACCGTCACGCTGCGCCTGCCGCACTTCTCGCGCCCGGCCATCGCGGTGCTCGCGACGCCGAGCCGCATCGTCAAGAGCCACCCCGAGCTGCCCTTCGACATCGCCGTCGTCGACGCTCACCCGGTCAAGGACAAGGCCATGGTCGACGTCCTGTACAGGACGATCGAGACCGCATATCGCAAGCTGACACCGCACGGCACGCGCAGCGAGCCGTTCCCGGCGCCGCCCCACGGTAACGGCCGTCTGCTGGTCGAGGTCACCTCGCTGCAGTACCTGCAGTCACAGTACGCGGCCGGCTTCATCCCGAGCGGCGTCGCACACAGCCACGATCTCCTGCAGATCGACAGCAACGAGCTCACCGTCGGTCCGCCGTGGGACGCCGCGGTGCACGAGTTCTTCCACGTCATCCAGTGGACCTACCGCGAGCGCGCCATCCTCCTGGGTGCGCGTGGGCGCTGGTCGAGCTGGCTGGCCGAGGCCACCGCGGGCTGGGCCGCACAGTCGGTGGTGCCGCCGTACGGCAACGGCGATCTGCCCAACGTGAGCCCCGAGTTCTGCTTCCTGCCGCTGACCCATGATCCGTTCGCCGCGCGTGACCGCGACGTCGGTCACGCCTACCAGGCCGCCATCTTCATGCACTACCTGACCGCGCGGCTGGGCGCCGGCGCCGTCAACCGCGTGCTCGGCGGCGCCTATCAGGACGTGGCCGACGACACCGAGGTGCTCGACCGCGCCATCCGCGAGCTCGACCCCAAGGAGTCGCTCGACTCGATCTATCGCCAGTTCGTGCTCGATTTCCTGTTCCACCAGCGCATCGGCGGGCGCGCCCTCCACGAGCGCACGCCCGGCGTGCTGAGCGTACCCGAGCGCCACGTCAGCACGCTCGAGCTCGGCCCAGCGGGCGCCCAGGAGGCGCGCGTGACGCGCGAGCTGCCCGGGCGGCGCCACGCGGTGGCGGGCGTGATCAAGCTGGTCCCCAGCGTGGCAGCCGGCGCGCGCCAGCAGCTCACGCTCGACCTGGCAGGTCGGGGCTGGTTGTGGGCCATCGCCGAGGACGGCGCCGGCAAGCAGGCGTTGCTGGGCGGCGGTCCCAGCGTGCGTGCGCGCATCGACGACCAGGTGCGCGTGGTGTGGCTGCTCCCGGTCAGCGACGCCGACGGGCCGCTGACCTTGACCGCGCGACTGGGTGGCGCCACGCAGCTGTCGTGGAAGCTCGCCGAGGTCGAGATCACCCCGCCGGGCGGCAGCTTCAGTGAGTCCACCGAACTGTCGACCGTCGCCGGCAAGGTCACCGAGACCAGCATCAGCTGGACCAAGCAGTACCAATCGGGCAACAGCGCGGCCGCCACGCTGACGTGGACGCGGCCACCCGAGCGTCTGCTCGAGGGCGAGCCCTTCACCCTCGAGCTGACGGGCGCCGTGACGGGCAACGCCCCGATGTTCACCGCCTTCCTCATCCTCGCCCCCGAGGTGCGCGGGAGTGCCGCCATCGACGTCGCCGGCAAGCCCGACGTCCTGCTCGGGAGCGACCTCAAGGTCGGCATCGGCTACGACGACCGCCCCACCAAGCAGACCCTGAGCGGCCAGTTCGTGCCGGTCAGGTCGATCGATCCCAGCAGCGACAACGCAACGCAGGCGTTCCAGCTCTACTCAGCCTACGGCAGCGGCGTGACCTTCATTTACCAGCGCGAGTGAGGTGTCGTGACTTCACCCCGGTTCACGCTGACGGCCGACGTGGCCGAAGATCGCGCCGGGCTCGGACGGTCACGGGCTGGCGTGGTGGTGTGGGGCGCAACAGGGCGCGCTGGCCGGTTTGCCCAGGGAGTCCGGGATGAAGACGGTGAAGCGGCTGCCGTCACCGGGCTGGCTGACGACCGCGAGGCGGCCGCGGTGTGCTTCGGCAATGCCCTTTGCGATGAAGAGGCCGAGCCCCACCCCTGCGCGCGAGCCGTTCGCAAGCTGGCAGAAGCGATCGAAGATCTTGGGCAGCATGACCGGGTCGATGCCCGGGCCTTGATCCGCGACCACGAAGTTCACCCCGCCGTCAGCTGGTTCGGAATAGACCGTGACGGTGGCGCCGTCGGGGCTGAACTTGATGGCGTTGGTGACCAGGTTGCCGAGCACCTGGTTGAGGCGTGCGCGATCACAGCCCACCAGCTGATCGCGCGCCGGCGGGCCGATGTTGATCTTGATGCGGCGCTGCCGGGCCAGCGGGCGCAGCTCGGCGACGTCCTCGAGCAGGTCGCTCAGCAGGTGCGCGCCACAATCGAGGCGCAGATGTCCGGTCCGGATGCGCGTGTCGTCGAGCAGGTCGGCGATCAGGCGGTCCATGCGCGCGACGCTGCGCAGAATGCTGGCGGCCGTCTCCTGCGCTTGCAGCTCGGGATCTCCCGAGGCCACACGGTCGGCCAGGAGCTGCGCGCGCAGGGAGATCGCGCTGAGCGGGTTGCGCAGGTCGTGGGCCACGATGGCGAGGACCTCCTCGTGGGCCTGAACCGCCGCGAGGGTCTGCTGATACAGCTCCTCGCTGCGCGCACGCAGGTGCTCGCGTTCGACCTTGAGGGCGCGTCGCTCGAGGGCTCGCTGGATGCTGTGCAGCATGGTGTCGCAGTCGACCGGCTTGGTGAGGTAGTCGTCAGCGCCAGCCCGCAGCGCCTGCACCGCCACGGGAATGTCGTGTGACGCGCTGGCCACGATGACAGGCAGGTCAGGGTCGCGCTCGTGCAGGGCACTGCACAGCGCGATGCCATCCAGCCCGGGCGCGGTCAGATCGGTCAGCACCACATCGGGCATGCGCGGACGGGACTGCCGCAGGGCGGAGGCCCCGGAGTCCGCCAGCACGACCATGAAGCCAGAGTCGCGCAGGCAGTCCTGCAGCGCGCCGCGGGTCCCGAGGTCACCATCCACCAACATCACCGTTGTGTGGGACATTCTCCCGACGAACAGAGCAACCGCCGTGCCAGTCGAGCGCGGCCACTTGGGCAGGCCGGTCACCTGCCCGACGCACGCGCTGCGTCAAGGCTTCTGGGTGCTGCAGAAGGTGCGCGTTGTCGCGTGCGGGGTCAGATGGCCTGGGTGGGCGCGCCATGGGCGCAGTCGCGGGCAAGTTCTCGGCGCAGCGGGCCTCGCGAGACTCGATGGCAGTGACCTCTGTTTCATGGTTCGCTGAGCCCATGCGGGTGACGACGAGGCTGCTGCTGGCGAGCGTGGTGGTGGTGGTGCTGGGCAGCGTGAGCTGCCAGAAGGCGAAGCGGGACGGCGGCAAGACCGGCGGCGCTGGTGGCAGGGCCGTGGATGCCGAGGTCGTGGTGACCAAGGGGGGCGTGCCGCCGCGCGCGCCCGCGCTGTCGCGTCCGGTCGCGGTGGAGTGCTCCAGGGAGCGGCCCCCGGGCAAGCCCAGCGCCGAGCCCAACAAGAGCCCCGAGTGCAAGGTCGACGCTGACTGCAAGGCCGGCATCAACGGTCGCTGCAACGAACACTACGGCGGCCACGGCTTCCAGTTCAGCGGCTGCGACTATGACCGCTGCTTCAGCGACGCCGAGTGCGGCGGTGGCGTGTGCACCTGCAGCCCGGGCGGCAACTACTGCAACCCGCCCGGCAACTGCCTGGTCGACAGCGACTGCGGGCAAAGGGGCTTCTGCTCGCCGACCAACGGCGAAGATCCGGAAAAAACCTACAGCACCGTACAAACGTATTTCTGCCGCACGCCGAAGGACGAGTGTGTCACCGACGAGGACTGCGCCAAGGCCGGCGAATCCAGGAAGACGTGCACCTACGGTCGCAGCATCGGTCACTGGCTGTGCATCGACAACCAGATGTGTCCGGTGGGCTGAGCCGCGCTCAGCGCGGCGCCGCGGCGGCGCGGGCGGGGCCGAGGACGGAGAGCAGGCGCTGGTAGGAGTTCTGGGTCGGGGCACCGTAGGAGCAGTCGCGGGCGCGCTTCTCGCCGTCGCCGATACCAATGTCCGCTCACATCTCGCGCCGTCATGGCGCTCGGCCTGGTAGATGTGGCGCGCGATAGAGGTTGGTCTGCGCTGGCGGGACGGGAGGCCGAGCGGTGAAGGCGTTACGGGAGCTGGAGGTCGGGGAGGTGCTGTCGTTCACGGTGAAGCGGCGGCACTTCCTGTGTCAGGTCATCGCGATTGAGGACCGCGGGCGGCTGCGCGCGCACGAGGTGGTGGTGTTCGCGGGTGGCGAGAGCAAGGCGCCGCGCGTGGCGGACATCGCCGGGCGGGCCATTCATGTGCTGAAGGTCGCGCCGAAGAACCAGCCGCTGTATCTGAAGATTGACGGCCAGCCGCCGGCGGCGTTCCGGCGCCTGGGGCGGCGGCCGGTGGCGCTGGGGTATGACTTGCCGCGGACGTTTCGCACCTCGGCGAGGAGCGGCGAGGACACGCTGCCGGTGTGGGCGACGTGGAGCTATGCGGCGGGGCGGCTCGCGCTGGATCTCGCCAAGCAGCCGCCGCCGTACCGGTCGAGCTGGTTTCCACGCTGGAGCAACGTGGATGCGCGGGCGCTGCGGGCGATCGACGTCGTCGTCGCGCGGCTGGCGGACGCCAGCACCGTGAGCGAGGCCGCGCTGCGCAGGGCGGTGCTGGCGCTGAACCGGCATGAGGCGGTCATCGACACACCGGGGGCCGAGGAGCTGTCGGAGCAGCTGATCACACTGGCGGCGCGGGGGGGACTCGATGAGAAGCTGGCGGCGACGGTGGTCGACCGCCATCGCTCGTGGTGATGTCGGGGCGCCCGATGGGCTGCAGAGCAGGGGGGGGATACTGATGGCGAAGAAGGAGAAGCGGACGGGCAAGGGCGGCCGAAAGGGCAGCGCGGCACGGCCTGGGTTCGAGAAGCAGATGGAGATGCTCAAGCAGGGTCGGTATGGCGAGTTGCTGGAGATGGCCGAGAAGGTCGCGTCCGCCGACCCCGAGGACCCCTGGCCTCACTCCGTCAGGGCCAGCGTGTTCGAGCGTCTGAAGCGATACGACGAGGCCGTCAGAAGTCTGCGCTGGCTGATCGCGCGCGGTCACCGGTACCCCGCCAACCACCATCACCTCGGGATGCTGTTCGTAACGATGGGCGACTATCGCCGAGCGGTCCGCTGCTATTCGGAGGTCATCGCGAGCAAGGAAGACTACTTCATGAGTAGCGCCCACTTTGAGCGGGCCGAGTGCTACCTGAAGCTGCGCGAGTATCGCAAGGCGATCAGGGACTGTGAGGGGATCAGCCCAGGCTGGTACGGCTTCAGGCGGACCCGGGACATGGTCCTCGAGGACGCCCAGGCCGGCCTGGGCGGACGCAAGGCGATCGCCGCGCTCGCTCGCAGTCGCGAGCGTGGCAGGTCGGGCATCGTCTGTTCTCTGGTCGGGGCGCCAGGCAGCAGGCGCGCGGTGGTCATGGACGATGTCTGCTCCAGCACCACACGATTTCCGCAGATCTGGAAGGCGACCTTCTCGTATACCCGCAAGGACTTCGGGCGGGGCGGCCGCGTGGCGCCTGCGCTGTCCGAGAAGCAGCTGGCGGACATCGGGTTGGCGCTGGTGGAGCGGCTCGAGTCGGCGTTGCCGGACAAGCCCCGTCGCGGCAGGCGGGCCGCATCCAGAAAGGGGAGATGACGCCGACGCTGCGATGGGTCAGGGGCAGACGCGCGTCTTGCTGGCGCCGGCCTTGAAGCAGAAGTCGACCAGGTCGATGTGGGGTTCGTCGGTCCACTTGGTGTCTTCGAGGCGGAGACGCAGGCGGCAGGAGGCGTTGCGGGCGACCGGGGTGGCGGGGTCGGGGCCCGCTTGACGGACCGTGAAGGGCTTGCCGAGGTGCAGCTCGTCGACGCGGACGAGGTTGCCGAGGGAGATGGTCAGCTCGCGCTGGGTGTCGACACACTTGATGATGCCGCCGAGGACGAAGCGGGGCTCCAGCGACTCGCGCAGGGTGGCGGTGAAGCTGACCTCGGCGACCGCGACGAAGCCCTTGTTGCTGGTGGGCGGCATGCGGACCTGCACCTTGGTGAAGGCGATGGGCGAGGGCCGCGGGCCGGCGGACGCCGACGTCAGCGCCAGCGTGATGGCGACCGCGAGCACGACGGGGTGGCGCATGGGGCGATGGTACACTCGTGCGGCGATGTTGCCGATCTGTGCGCGCTGCGGGGCGGAGGATCGCATCTGGAGCGTCGAGGGCAGTCGCTGGGTGCTGGAGACCGACCTGGTGTGCGGGCTGTGTCTCGAGGCGCCCGAGGGGGCGCAGCGCGAGGAGCTGCTGGCGCGCTTCGGCGGCTGCGCACACAGCTTCGAGTATCACGCCGAGTTTGGCTCGTTGCCGGTCGACGAGTGCACGCAGTGTGGCCTCGGGGTCATCGACCCGCGCGACGAGTTTGCCGATGCGCCGCCCGGCGAGCCGGGACAGCCGGGACCGCCGGCGACCTGACGGCCCGCCTCAGGGTGGCGACCACATGCGCAGGACCTCGCCGGCGGACAGGTCGGTGGGCCATGACCTCTCAACGCGGTCCCGGCCCGGGCGATTCCGCAGTCAAGTCAAGAGCGCACTTGACCACCGCACTGGAGGCGTCATGCCCATCGTGCGAGAGTCGGGCGGTCTTGCGGGAAGAGGGGGAGCTACCGATGCGCGCACTTGCTGTGCTGCTGGTGTCGTTGCTGTGCGGGCCTGGGTTCGGGTGCAAGAAGGCTGGCAAGCCTGCTGGCGGTGGCGGCAGCGGCAGCGCCGCCGCGGTCGCGCCGGTCGCGGTGACGCCAGCGGTCGACGCCGCGCCCCCGTCGCCGTGCGCGGGGATGTGGGTGCACAGCGATCCTGACTTCTGCCTCGCGGTGACCGGGCCGGCGGACTACTCGATCGAGCTCGAGCGCGCCCCCAAGGCGCAGCACACCGACTCTTCGGAGGCCACCGTGTACGTGTCCACGGACGCGCGCTACGACCACTTGCTGGAGGCCATGGCGGAGTGGGTCACGCAGCGCGGCGTCAAGGTGCTCGAGCAGGGCGACCTCCCCAACGGGAAGTGGATGCTGTGGATCGAGCCGCCGGCGAACGGCAGCTCGTCGCGCTTTCGCGCGGTGGTCCACTTCGGTGGCCACGCCTACCAGTGCGAGACCTACTGGCAGCCGCGCGGCAAGCGCGAGCTCTTGATCGATGAGAACGGCCACGACCGCGCCCCCAACATCGAGTTCTGCAAGAGCCTGGCCGAGGCACCCGCCGCGGGTTGTCCGGGGCAGTGGTCGCAGGTCGACCCCGCGTTCTGCGCCCGCAAGCCCGACGCCTTGACGGCCTCCTACCAGATCCACTTCCCGCAGACCTTCAAGGGCATGCACATCAACGTGTACGAGGACGACACCTGGCACGACACCCAGGTGGCGCGGCTGGAGCGCGACGCCAAGCAGGCCGACGACAACGAGTTCATCTCACAGGGCGAGCTGCCCGGCGGGCAGTGGAAGCACTGGCGCAACCTGTTCGAAGGGGAAACGCTGTCATACGAGGTCCGCTCGGTGCAGCGCCTCGGCCACCGCACCTACGAGTGCTACGTGGAGTGGCCGCTGATCGCCAAGGGCCAGCGCGTCCCCATCGAGCTCGACGACCCGCAGCTCACCGCGGCGATCGCGGCGTGCAAGTCGCTGCGCGCGCCCTGAATCAGGGGCAGCTGGCGGTCAGCGACAGCGTCGAGGTGGTCGCCATCGACCACTTCTTCACCACCAGGTTGCTGCCCATGTAGGTCACCTTGCCGCCGACGTTGGTCACGGTCACGGTGCCGGACTGGCCCCACCACTCTTCCTGCGTCGAGATATTGGGATGGAAGATGGCGCGCACGACGATCTGACCTGCGGTCAGGTTGAGGGCGTCGGCGTAGGTGCCGACCGTCTTGACGTTGTAGGTGCCGGAGGGGGGCGGTCCGCCGTTGGCCACGAACACGGTCAGGCCGTTGTTGAGCGGGCAGGCCGCGCCGGCCGCCAGCTGGAAGCCGCCCCCGCCGGCTTGGTCGAGGCACACCGTCGAGAGGGCGGGGTTCGAGGTGCACACCGGGTTGGGCGCCAGGGTCCAGGTCGCCATGCCGATGCCCGCGGCGTCGACCGCGGTGGTCGCGTCGACGGTGACGGCGCCGTCGGTCGTCACCGCGCCGTCGGTCGTCGCGCCGCCGTCGACGCTCGGATCGGACGAACCACCACAACCAGCAGCGCCAGCGCAGACCAGCGCGACCAGAACCATCCCCCCGGAGGTCTTCATCCCACATACTAGGCCTGGCCAGCCCTGGTGTGCAACCCACCTCGGCGCTACTCTGGCCAAGGGGGGGCGCATGAGGCGATGTGCGTGGCTGGTCGTGGGTGCGCTGGTCGCGGGGGCAGGCTGCGGCGGCAGCGGGCGCGACGAGGTCGATGCCGCGCTCGCGGACGCCGGCGCGGGCGCTGACGCCGGGGACGGCGGCGGTGACGGCGCGGTCAGCCCCGACGCCGGCACGCTGCTGATGCCGGTGTGGGATCCGACGCGGCTGGCGTGGCCGATGTTCGCGCAGAACCCGCGGCGCACCGGGCGGTCGCCCTGGAACGGGCCGCGCGCGGCGACCACGCACGCGCTGTGGACGTACACCGCCACCGGTGGCTCGAGCATCAACATCCAGCCGGTGGTCAGCGAGGACGGGGCCTACTTCGCGACCTGGGGCGTGTCGCGCCGGATGGCGATGACCGACCCGGCGACGTCGTGGCTGAAGTTCGACGGCGCGTATCACGGGCTGCACCTCGACGACCGCGGCAGCCCGGCGGCGCAGCGGCTGTACGCGCCGCTGGATCCGCGGCCGCTGCCGTACTGCTATGTGTATGCGCCGCACCCGCACCAGACGCGTGATGACGTCTGCATGGCCTCGAACCTGCTGGTCACGTTCGGCAATGGCACCATCGAGGGCACTGCGCTGATCGATCCCGACACCCGGGTGCACTATGTCGGGCGCGGCGACGGCCGGCTGTATGCCATCAATCCAGGCGGTACGCTGCGCTGGACCTACGACACCTTCAACCCGGAGGAACCGGCGGACCCCGACGGCGGTGGCGAGATCATCGGCGGGCCGGTGATGGGGCCAGGAAAACGGCTGTATTTTGGCACTTTCGGCGTGCCCTGGCCGGGCACCGCGAGCAACCCGGCATACGAGACTCATGCCGTGTATGCGCTGACCAGCGACGGTCAGCTGGCGTGGCGCTATCCGCGCGCGACGGCGCGGCTGGACAATCCCATCGCGGCGGCGCCCGCGCTGTCGGCGGACGGGCGCACGCTGTATGTCGCGACCTACTTCGAGGATGGCTCCAGGCCCGGGCGCCTGATGGCGCTGGATCTGACGCGGCCCGATGGCGCCAGTGACGCCGAGCGGCTGCGCTGGGAGCTGGCGCTCGACAACCCCGCGCGCGTGGGGGCACCACGGCTGTGGGTGCGCCATCTCTCGGTCGGGATCGACGGGGTGATCTACCTGGGCTGCGGCGAGGCCAAGGTCGGCGGGTCGGCGCCTGCGGTGGTCGCGGTGCGCGACGAGGGCAGTCGCGGTCGAGTGGCCTGGCTGGCCGAGCCCCAGGACTTCGCGACCAGCATGGCGACCATCGTGCAGGGGCTGGCGCTGTGGGAGGACGCCGGCGCGGTGGTCCGGATCTACGTGGCCACGGCGCACCTGCGCGACGCCAACGGGACCGGCGGGCGGCTGTATGTGCTGGATCCGGCGACCGGCGCGACCCAGGCCAGCTTCGATCCCGAGACCGCGACGCCGGCCGGGCTCGGCGGCCTGACGTCACCCACGCTGGGCAATGACGAGACGGTGTATGTCGGCATCCGGGGTCGCCACGACAACCTGGCGCAGCCCAACCTGGGGCAGTGGCGACGCGGGCGCATGTATGCGCTGCGCCGCAACGCCGCAGGCACCGGGTTCGATGTGTCGTGGAGCTTCGAGGCCCAGGGGCTGCTCGACTGGAGCCACCCGGCCATCGGCGCCAACGGGCTGCTGTACTTCGGCGACACCGATCAGTTCTCGCCGTTCCTGGATCAGAACACCTTCTTCGCACCGGGAGCGGCGACGCCACGCCATGACCCGCACTTCTACGCGCTCGGCGAATAGGCCGGGGCTGTGCGCGAGAGGACGCCTCATGGGACATCCCGGGCCCGGTGGTCGCAAGCGGCCGCGGTTGCTCGGCGCGCCTGGCGGCATGCGCGATGCAACCCTGAGCGCGGGGAGGGCTGACACATGAGCCACGAGCGTGCGTCGCGGTGGTGCTTGCTGCTTGCACTGGTGCTGGTGGGCGGCTGTGGAGGCACGGACGCCGAGCGCCCTGACGCCGGTGGCGATGCTGCCCTCGCCAGTGATGGCGGCAGGCCCGATGTCGCGACCGGAGTGGTCGATGCAGCGACAGCGCAGCCCTCGGGCAGTGTGACGGACGAGGCCGGCACCTGTCAGCGCGGCGTCGGCACGCTGGCGCGCACCACCTGCCGTCGCGCGCGGGTCGCCTGTCCCGGCGTCGCCGACATGGTGGTCGAGCTGCGTGTCACCGAGCCGCCCGCGGGAGTGCCTGGGCTGGGCACGGTGATCTTCGGCACCGGCGGTGGCGGCGGCGGCTTCTATGATCAGGATGCCACCGCGCAGGCCATGCTGGCGCGGCTGGCCGGGCGCGGGTTTCGCGTCGTGCAGCGGGCGTGGAACGGGGCGCTCGATGGCTGGTTGACCGGGCCGGGCGGGGTCGGCGCGCTGTCGTGTCGCTATGGCGCGCTGCTGGGCTGGGTGCACCAGCACCTGCACGCCGCGGGCACCACGCTGCCGCTGTGCGCCAGCGGCAACTCGGGCGGCTCGGCCGAGGTCGCCTATGCGCTCACGCGCTGGGGCGGCGGTGACCTGCTCGACCTCGCGGTACCGTCGGGCGGGCCGCCGATGGGGCGCATCGATCACGGCTGTCTCGATAGCGCCGACCCGACCTGGCTGGCCGAGTGTCGTGGCGTGGTGCCGGCCGCCAGCTTCACCTGCGGGCAGGTGTCCTGCGCGTACAACGGCAGCCAGCAGATCATCGACAACGCGTACACGCCGGCGCAGCCGTGCGGTCAGGCGCTGGCTGCCGAGCGGGCGAGCTTCCTGGCCGACAGCGTGCTGGCGCCCGGGGCGCAGCTGGCCTACCCGCGCACGCGGGTGCACTTCGTGATGGGCGCGCAGGACTGCAGCGAGGCGGTGTCGCTGGGGCTGCTGTGGCATCGCGCCGTCAGCACCGACAAGCAGCTGACCATCGTCCCGGGCACGCCTCACGCGGTGTTCTCCACCAGCGCGGGCGCGGCGGCCATCGAGGACGCCATCGTGCAGGGTTGTGTGGCGCGCCACTGAGAGGCGGCGGCGGATCAGGGCGGCGGCGGGGCCACTGGAGGCTGTGGCGCCGCGGGCGGCGGCGGGCGCAGGCCCTGCGGGGTGACGGTGGCGCGTGGTGCGGCGGCGGCGGGGATCAGGCGGTCGCCCGACAGCTGGAGCGGGACGCGCTCGGCCAGCAGGCGCGCCACCTCGGCGGGGCTGCGCTGCTCGAGGTGGATGTCCCACAGCTCGACCAGGCCGGCGCTGCCGGCGCTGGCGACCCGGGCGCCGTCGGTCTGCACGTCGAGGCCGCTGCACAGCCCGCCGTGGCCGGCGTGGCGCGACAGCAGCTCGCCGCGCGCGGGATCCCAGAGCTCGAGTCGGCCGTCGAGGCCGCACGCCAGCAGACGGCCGTCGGGCACGAAGACCAGCCGGCTGTACATCGAGGCGTGGCCGCTCAGCGTGCCGGTGAGCTGGCCGGTCGCGAGGTCATAGATCCGCTCGACCTGGTCGACGCCGGCCAGCACCAGCAGCTTGCCGTCGGGGCTGAGCGCCAGCGCGGTCAGGAGCTGCGGCGGGGCGAACTCGCGCAGGGCGGTGCGGGTGGCGACGTCCCACAGCCGCGCCCGGCCCGGGCTCGCGGTCACCAGCTGGCGGCCGTCGCGGCTGAACTCCAGCAGCACCGCGCCATCGCC
>Ga0154020_10002157_pt1 | contig 23944 bp, 27 predicted proteins | sample Klosneuvirus_201_FD_109709 | JGI IMG/M metagenome (GOLD analysis project Ga0154020, IMG submission 109709) | Active sludge microbial communities from wastewater, Klosterneuburg, Austria - Klosneuvirus_20160825_MG | ecosystem: Engineered > WWTP > Aerobic digester > Activated sludge | place...
AGGGTGAGGTCGCGGGTTCAATTCCCGCCATGGGCTCCATGAGTCCTAAATGGGGTGATGGTTAGAGAATTATTTGCAACATTTGAGAATTTATTGATCGATTCTTAGACAAGCAAGTGGGCAACTTAGAATTTGGACTGAGTTGTCATAATTAAAAAAGTAATTTTTTGTAATTGGAAATTTGAAAATTTAAGTTAATGATTAGAAGTTAAATAAAATATAAAGTTTAAAGTTAAATTAGAGACATTTTAAAATAAATTAAAAAAAGAAATCGATAGAGATTTTCTGAGTTAGGAGGAATTAATGTCCAAGGAGAAGTTTAACCGTTCGAAGCCGCACGTAAACATAGGTACTATTGGTCACGTCGATCATGGTAAGACAACTTTAACTGCAGCAATTACAACTTGTTTGGCAACTGAAGGTAAAGCTCAGGCAATGACCTATGATCAAATCGATAAGTCCCCAGAGGAAAAAGAGCGTGGTATTACGATCTCTACTTCTCACGTTGAATACGAGACTGATAAACGTCACTATGCGCACGTTGATTGTCCTGGACACGCCGATTATGTAAAAAATATGATTACTGGTGCTGCTCAAATGGACGGAGCAATTCTAGTTGTTTCGGCTGCTGATGGTCCTATGCCACAAACACGAGAGCATATCCTTTTAGCTCGTCAAGTGGGTGTGCCAGCTCTTGTTGTTTTCTTAAATAAAGTAGATATGGTTCAGGATGCTGAACTTCTTGAGCTTGTTGAATTAGAAGTTCGTGAATTATTATCTAAGTATGAATTCCCTGGCGATCAAATCCCTATAGTAAAAGGTTCGGCGCTTAAAGCACTTCAAGGTGACACGTCTGAGCTTGGTCGTCCTTCTATTAAAAAACTTATGGATGCAGTGGATAGCTATATTCCACAACCTCAAAGAGCAGTTGAAAAAACTTTCCTTATGCCAATTGAAGATGTTTTTTCGATCTCTGGTCGTGGAACAGTTGTAACTGGTCGTATTGAGCGTGGAATCATTAAGATCAACGAAGAAGTTGAAATTGTTGGTATTCGCCCTACTCAAAAGACTACAGTTACTGGTATTGAAATGTTCAGAAAACTTCTTGATGAAGGTCAAGCTGGTGATAACTGTGGTTGCTTGCTGCGTGGGACTAAAAAAGAAGATGTTGAACGTGGACAAGTTCTTGCTAAGCCAGGAACAATTAAGCCGCATAAGAAATTTAAAGCTGAAGCCTATATTTTAACTAAAGAAGAAGGTGGACGTCATACTCCATTCTTTAATGGTTATAGACCTCAGTTCTACTTTAGAACTACTGATGTGACTGGTGTTGTGACTCTTAAGCCAGGTGTGGAAATGGTAATGCCAGGTGATCGAGTTGAGATGAATATTGAATTAATTGCTCCAATTGCAATGGAAAAAGAATTGCGCTTCGCTATCCGTGAGGGTGGAAGAACAGTGGGAGCAGGAGTTGTTGTTGAGGTTGTTGAGTAGAAAAAAACAATAGAATGACTAATGAAGGGGGCTTTCTGAACAAGAAGTCCCCATTCGTTGTTTGTTAATATTGATTTTTACTAGAATTAATTTGAATTGAAGCAGGTACGAATATAGTAATGTAGGATTGCCATCTAAAAAAAGCAACAGGGCGGTAGCTCTAACGGTAGAGCGAAGGACTCCAAATCCTTAGGTTGTGGGTTCGAATCCCCCCCGCCCTGCCAATTATTAGATGAATAAAGAAAGTGACAAAATTTATGGATAAAACAAATCAAAAGATAATGACACTCTCCTTTGTTGCATTTTCAGCTTTAATAGGACTTTCTCTCAGTCTTTTATTAAAAACCTTAGCAGCGTCTTTTGCTTTTTTTACTAGAATGAATAGTTTTGATATTATTAAGCATGGTTTGCCTGTTGGTGTTGCTGTTATCTTGTTTGCATCACTTCAATTTAACAAAAAAGTTTTGGCCTGGGGTGAGGATGTAACCCTAGAAATCAGGAAGGTTGTTTGGCCGTCAAGGAAAGATACAACAGCGATGACAATAGTTGTTGTTGTTATGGTTCTAATTTCCTCAGTGATTATTACTACCTTTGATTTTATTTCGGGTTATTTAGTTAACTACTTAGTAAGGTAAGGTGAAGTCGTGGATAAAAGATGGTATATTATTAACTGCCAGACAGGATGTGAGGCGACTGCTAAATCAGCCATTGAGGAGCGCATTAAATCTCAAAAGCTTGAAGAGTTCTTTGGTGAAATCCTGATTCCTTCTGAAAGTGTAGTAGCTCTTGGTAAAAAAGGTCAAAAACAGACTAAATCAAGAAAATTTTTTCCTGGCTATATGTTTATACAAATGTTTTTAGATGATAAGACCTGGCATTTAGTGCGGCATTCTTCAAAGGTTACAGGTTTTGTTGGAGGAAGCTCTCGACCTCCTGAGGTGCCTGAGAGTGAGGTGCTCCGCGTGACACAGCAAATGGCTGTTGGTGCTGAAAAGCCACGTGCTAAAATTAAATTTCAAATGGGTGAAACTGTAACAGTAGTTGATGGCCCATTTAGTAATTTTACAGGAACAGTTGAAGAGATTAATGAGGATAAGGGAAAAGTAAAAGTACTAGTTAGTATTTTTGGTAGACCAACTCCTGTTGAGCTCGATTATGTACAAGTTGAAAAGAATTAATCTAGTTCAAATTGGTTGAACTAGAAATTAAATAACCTCATTTGTTTAGGAGTGGGTATGGCAAAAAAAGTAACTGGTATGGTGAAATTGCAGATACCGGCAGGGAAGGCTAATCCAGCACCTCCCGTGGGACCGGCGCTCGGACAGCATGGGGTAAACATTATGGAATTTTGTAAGCAGTTTAATGCTCGAACACAGAGCTTGGGCGATTCTATCGTGCCAATTATTATAACTGTTTATCAAGATCGTTCGTTTACCTTCATCACCAAAACACCACCTGTTTCAAGTTTGATTAAAAAAGCTTGTAAATTGCAAAGTGGATCAAAGCAGCCACAAAAAGAAAAGGTCGGGAAAATCAAAATGTCAGACATTAAAAATATCGGACAAATTAAAATCCCTGATTTAAATTGCATTAAAGTGGAATCTGCTATGTCTCAAGTGGTTGGAACAGCTCGAAGTATGGGCATAGAAGTGGTAGAGTAGGTAAAAACTATGGCAAAAAATAAAAGATTTATAAAAGTAAGTAAATTGGTCGACTCTACAAAGCGTTACAACTTAGAAGAGGCCTGTAAGTTAGTTATACAAACTGCAACTGCCAAATTTGATGAATCTATTGATGTGGCAGTTAATCTTGGAGTAGATCCAAAGCAATCTGATCAAGCTGTGCGTGGAGCCATTGCGCTTCCACATGGTCTTGGTAAAAATGTTCGTGTTGTTGTTTTTGCAAAAGGACCTAAAGAGGCTGAAGCAAAAGCTGCCGGGGCAGATTATGTTGGAGCTGAAGATTTAGTTCAAAAAATAACTGATGGTTGGCTGGATTTTGATAAGGCAATCGCAACTCCTGATATGATGGCTATGGTTTCTAAAGTTGCTAAAATTCTCGGGCCTCGCGGTCTGATGCCAAATCCAAAAATTGGAACAGTAACAATGAATGTTGGTGAGACTGTGGCTACTGAAAAAAAGGGTAAACTTGATTTCAGGGTGGATAAAGCTGGTATCATTCATGCTTCTGTTGGAAGAAAATCAATGGGTGAAGATAAGATTCGCGATAACTTTCTCGTGTTTTTGGGCGCTGTTATTAAAGCAAAACCCGCTTCAAGCAAGGGGATTTATCTTCAGGCCATAGCAATGGCTTCGACTATGGGTCCAAGCGTAAAAGTCGATGCATTGCAAGCTTCAACAAAAACAGTTTAGTTTTTAGATTATTTAATTGCATAGTGGTTCATAGTTTGTTTTATGAAGCACTAAGTGCGGTCAGAGAAAGTAGGTGTTATAGTTTTTTGAGTCGTTCTAAATGAATAAACTCATAAAAATTATAGCTTAAGTCCTCCAAAAGGGGCCTACCGAGACGGGCATTGGTTTTTAGAATGGAATATCTTTAACCTCCACCCATCCTGAATCGCATAGATTCTATAGAAAGGAGGTCAAATAGTATGATGACTCGTGCAGACAAAGCAGATTTAGTAAAAAGTATTGCTGAAAAATTTGGCAAAGCCAAGGCGGCGTTTCTCGTAGACTTTAAGGGTATGAAAGTGGAGCAAGTGACAACACTTCGCAAAAAGCTTCACCCTGTAGAATCGGAGATGCAAGTTGTTCGAAATACTCTGGCGGTGAAAGCTCTTGAGAAATATCCTCAAGTTGAAAAAGTTTTCAAAGGAGTTTTGAGAGGAACAAATGCAGTCGTATTTGCCTACGGTGATGTCACAGCTTCTGCGAAAGTATTAACTACTTTTGCTAAAGACGTTGAATTACTTCAGCTCAAGATTGGAATTATGGACGATACAGTGCTCGATCAAGATAAGATTAAGTACTTGTCTACATTACCAGGTAAAGATGTGTTGCGTGCTCAATTTTTGGGTTTATTACAAGCTCCAGCTTCGAAGTTTGTAAGAACTTTAAATGCAGTTCCAAGTGGATTCGTAAGAGTATTAGCAGCACAAAAAGAAAAATTAGGTTAAATTTAAATATTAATTGGAGGTTTTTATGTCACTTACAAAAGATCAAGTTATCGATTATTTATCAAGCATGCCAGTCATTGAATTGGCCGGACTAATTAAAGATTTAGAAGATAAATGGGGCGTTTCAGCTGCTGCTCCAATGGCTGTTGCTGCAGTTGGTGGTGGCGCTGCTGCTGCACCAGTTGAAGAAAAAACGGCTTTTGACGTTATTTTAACTGACGCAGGCGCTAATAAAATTAACGTAATTAAAGAGGTTCGAGCTATCACTGGCTTGGGTTTAGCTGAAGCAAAAGCACTTGTTGAAGGAGCTCCTAAAGCTGTTAAAGAAGGCGCTTCTAAAGAAGATTCAGAGAAGTTTAAAAAGGCTCTTGAAGCTGCAGGCGCTAAAGTACAAATTAAGTAATAGGCTTGTTTTTTTTAAGCTCTACCTTGCTCATTGTAGGGTAGAGCTTGTATTATTTCACTTTTAGTCACCGTAATTGTCTAAGGAGAAAGAATGGGAAATACTCCTATCACCGCATCTAATCTTAGGGTTCGAAAAAACTATGCAAAAAACAAGCAAGTTATCGAGATACCTAATTTAATTAACCTTCAAAAAAGTTCTTATGAAGCTTTTCTTCAAAAGGACGTTGATATCGATAAGAGAGGCGAGGATGGTCTTAATGGAGTATTTCGCTCTGTTTTTCCAATCAGTGATTTTAATAATACGGCTTCGCTAGAGTTTGTTAGTTATACTCTTGAGCCAGCAAAATACGATGTCGATGAATGCAGGCAACGAGGCATGACTTTTGCGGCACCGATAAAAGTAACACTTCGATTGATTGTCTTTGAGGTGAATGAGGAAACTGAAGCACGAAATATTCGTGATGTAAAAGAACAAGAAGTCTATTTGGGAGAAATTCCATTGATGACTGCTAATGGATCTTTTATCATTAACGGCACAGAACGTGTTGTTGTGAGTCAGCTGCATCGTTCTCCAGGTGTCTTTTTCGATCATGATGGTGGAAAAAATAATGCCAGTGGTAAGTTGATTTACTCAGCTAGAGTGATCCCTTATCGTGGTTCCTGGTTAGATTTTGAATTTGATCAAAAAGATCTAATTTATGTTCGAATTGACCGACGTCGAAAATTTCCTGCAACGATTTTGTTGAAATCTTTAGGTTATAATACAGAACAGTTACTTGAGCATTTTTATGATTTAGATGAGGTTTATGTTCGAGCTGGGAAGCTTTATCGTAAACTTGATATTGATCGATTATCAGGTCAAAGAGCAATTGTTGATATTATTGATCCAAAAAATGGAGAAGCGATTGTTAAAGCAGGACGACGTATTACTCGTGCCATTGTAAAAAAATTAAAAGAACTTGATGTTAGTGAAGTTGAGGTTGGTGAGGCGGAACTTGAAGGAAAAGTTCTAGCTAAACCAATTATTGATGAAGACACAGGTGAAATTATAGCTGATGCAAATTCAGAATTAACTAAAGGTAACTTAAGAAAAGCTTTAGAAATTGGTATTACTAAATTTTATTTGATTTTCTTTGATGGATTATCAGTGGGTCCATTTTTAAGAAACACTTTATTGGTTGATAAAGTCAATACCAAGGAAGAAGCCTTGCTTGAAATTTACAAGCGACTTCGCCCTGGCGAGCCTCCAACCCTTGAAGCAGTTACAGTGTTTTTTAAAAAATTATTTTTTGACCCTGAGACTTACGATTTATCAGAGGTTGGAAGGATTAAAATCAATCATAAGTTTTCTATTAATATGGAGGAGTGCCCTCCTGATTTTAGAATTCTGACAAACAAAGATATTTTGTCTACAGTTAAGCAATTAATTGATCTTAAAAATGGTCGGGGAATTGTTGATGATATTGATCACCTTGGAAACAGACGTGTTCGGTCTGTAGGTGAATTATTAGAGAATCAATACCGTATAGGTCTTGTAAGAATGGAAAGAGCTATACGTGAGAGAATGTCGCTTCAAGATGTAGAAACCATGATGCCTCATGATTTAGTTAATGCTAAGCCAGTGAATGCGGTGGTGAAGGAATTTTTTGGTGCCTCTCAATTATCACAATTTATGGATCAAACGAACCCACTTTCAGAAATCACTCACAAAAGAAGATTGTCTGCTTTGGGGCCCGGTGGTTTAACTAGAGATAGAGCAGGATTTGAAGTTCGAGATGTTCATCCTACTCATTATGGTCGTATTTGCCCAATTGAAACACCAGAAGGACCAAACATTGGTTTGATTGCGTCACTTGCAACTTATGCGAGAATCAATCACTATGGGTTTATTGAAACTCCTTATCGTCGAGTTGAATCATCAAAGGTTTCAAAAGAAATTTCTTATTTATCAGCCTTAGAAGAGCAAGGTCATCTTATCGCACAAGCGACAAGAGATTCTGGTGCAAGCCGAGATATTACAACTGAGAATGTCACTTGTCGTAGAGACGGTGAATATGAAGTGGTGGATAAAAATAAAGTAACTTTGATGGACGTATCACCCAGTCAATTAGTATCAATTGCAGCAAGCTTAATTCCTTTTCTCGAACATGATGATGCAAATAGAGCCCTCATGGGATCAAACATGCAGCGACAAGCGGTGCCGCTTCTTCGTTCCAGAGCACCACTTGTTGGTACTGGAGTTGAAAAACTGGTTGCACGTGATTCTGGTACCTCTGTTGTAGCTCTGAATGATGGTATTATTGAAGATGTTGATGCTGCGAGAATAGTAATTCGTCGTTTGGCCAAAGGTGGTGAAATCGGAGCCAATGTTGATATTTATAATCTTACAAAATATCAAAGAACCAACCAAAATACTTGTTTCAATCAAAAGCCTATAGTTCAAAAAGGTGATCGTGTATCGAAAGGTGATATCATTGCTGATGGGCCTTCCACGGAGCTAGGTGAATTAGCTCTTGGACAAAATATCTTGGTCGCATTCACTCCTTGGATGGGTTATAATTTTGAGGATTCAATATTGATCAGTGAAAGGCTCTTAAAAGAAGATACTTACACTTCTATTCATATTGAAGAATTTGAGTGTGTTGCTAGAGATACAAAGCTTGGAAAAGAAGAAATCACACGAGACATCGCAAATGTTGGTGAAGAGGCGCTTAAAGATCTTGATGGATCAGGTATTATACGCATTGGTGCTGAAGTAAAACCAGGTTACATCCTTGTTGGTAAAGTGACCCCAAAGGGTGAAACTCAACTCTCTCCTGAAGAAAAGCTTTTAAGAGCTATCTTTGGTGAAAAAGCCGGTGATGTTCGTGATACATCTTTAAGAGTACCTTCAGGTGTTTATGGTACCGTTATTGATGCGCAAGTTTACAGTCGTGAGGGGGCAGAACGTGATGAGCGTCTTTCGTCCATCATTGATGAAAAGAAAAAGAAGCTAGAAAAAGATTTATCAGTTGAGCAAAACGTTATTAAGAATAATGCTATTGCCAAGCTTAAAGAATTACTTATTGGAAAAATCACACAAGGTGTTTTGTTAAATGAAGACGGAAGTCAAAAACTTTTAACAAAAGGCCAAGTGATTGCAGCAGCAGATTTAGAGACCATTCCCTTTGATTTGTTGTCCTATATTCCTCTTGATTCAGATCTTGAGTATCAAGTTACAAAAGTTCTTGATGGGTCTCGAAATCAATTAGATGCCGTGAAAATGGTATTTGATGAAAAAATTGATAGACTTCGAAAAGGTGACGAGCTTCCGCCAGGTGTTATTAAAATGGTTAAAGTTTATGTAGCCATTAGACGTAAGCTTCAAGTGGGTGATAAATTTGCTGGTCGACATGGTAACAAGGGTGTTGTTTCAAAAGTATTACCAGTTGAAGATATGCCTTACCTTGCAGATGGAACCCCAATCGATATGGTACTTAACCCATTGGGTGTGCCATCTCGGATGAATATCGGTCAAATCTTAGAAGTGCATTTAGGTTGGGCTGCGCATAACTTGGGTAAACAGATATCTCAATACTTGGATAACTGGAATGCAGATCAAGTTCGTAAAGATATGGTGTCCGCGTATAATGATTCAGAGATTACTGAAAAAATTGAAAAAGCAGACGAAGCATCTTTAAAATCAATCGTTAGTAGCGTAAAACACGGTATCCATATTGGTACACCAGTTTTCGATGGAGCAACCGAAGTGGATGTAAAAGGGCTTCTTGCAAAAGCGGGTTTACCAAATACTGGTAAAACTATACTTTTTGACGGACGAACAGGCGTACCTTTTCAAAACCCTGTGACTGTTGGAATAATGTATATGCTTAAGCTCCATCACTTGGTGGAAGAAAAAATTCACGCTCGTTCTATTGGACCTTACTCACTAGTTTCACAGCAACCTCTTGGCGGTAAAGCCCAATTTGGGGGACAAAGATTGGGAGAGATGGAAGTTTGGGCCATAGAAGCTTATGGTGCGGCTTATTCACTTCAGGAATTCCTTACTGTTAAATCTGATGACGTCGCGGGAAGAACTCGAATGTATGAGAGCATTGTTAAAGGTGAGAATATTCTAGAACCAGGCTTACCTGAGTCATTTAACGTATTGGTAAAAGAACTACAAAGCTTAGCACTCAATGTAGAGCTAGTTGAATCGGATATTCTGACAGATGCAGTAGGCGGCCCAAATGGTATTCCTTCTGAATCTGGTGGTAATGTAGATAACACTCATTAATTTGCTTTAGGTAGCAAGAGTTAAAAGGAGAGACCCTTGAGAGACTTGTTAAACTTTTTTGATAAGCCGAAAGATCCATTGTCATTTGACTCTGTGAGAGTTTCATTAGCTTCTCCGGAGATGATCCGTGAGTGGTCATTTGGAGAAGTTAAAAAGCCTGAGACGATTAACTATCGTACTTTCAAACCAGAAAGAGATGGATTGTTTTGCGCGAAAATTTTTGGACCTATTAAGGATTACGAATGTTTATGCGGAAAATACAAAAGGATGAAATACCGTGGTGTGGTATGTGAAAAATGTGGTGTTGAAGTTACTCAAAGTAAAGTTCGTCGTGAGCGCTTGGGTCATATTGAACTAGCAACACCCGTAGCTCATATTTGGTTTTTGAGATCGTTACCAAGCAGAATTGGTAATCTCCTCAATTTATCTCTTAAAGATGTTGAAAAAGTTTTATATTGTGAGTCCTATGTGGTTGTTGATCCTATGGAAACCCAGCTTCTTGAAGGACAAGTGCTGTCAGAAGAAGCCTATCAAGCAGCTTTGAATGAACATGGACCAAACTTTAAAGCCGGAATGGGTGGAGAGGCAGTGCGAAGCCTTCTTCGTAATATCGATCCTGAATATCTTTCAAAAAAATTAAGAATTGACATTAAAGAAACAAAATCTGATGCACAGATTAAAAAACTTTCTAAACGACTTAGAGTCGTAGAGGCCTTTAAGAACTCAATTAATCGTCCTGATTGGATGATGTTAGAAGTACTTCCTGTGTTACCTCCTGACTTGCGTCCGTTAGTTCCACTTGATGGCGGAAGATTTGCAACTTCTGATTTGAATGATCTCTATCGTCGAGTCATCAACAGAAATAATCGTTTGAGAAAACTGCAAGAGTTGAATGCTCCTGATATTATCATTCGAAATGAAAAAAGAATGTTGCAAGAATCAGTGGATGCTCTCCTAGATAATGGTCGTCGTGGAAAAACATTTACTGGGCCCAATAAACGACCACTTCGTTCTTTGAGTGATATGTTGAAAGGTAAACAAGGTCGATTCCGACAAAACTTGTTAGGAAAACGGGTTGATTACTCGGGTCGTTCGGTGATCGTTGTTGGTCCAACTTTAAAGTTGCATCAATGTGGTCTTCCAAAGAAAATGGCTTTAGAATTATTTAAACCATTTGTATTTAACAAATTAGAAGAAAAAGGCTTTGCAACAACAATTAAGCAAGCAAAACGGCTAGTTGATCAAGAAACGGTAGAAGTTTGGGATATTTTATCAGATGTTGTTAAAGAGCATCCTGTTTTGCTTAATAGAGCACCCACGCTTCATAGACTCGGGATACAAGCTTTTGAGCCAGTGTTACATGAAGGTAAAGCGATTCAGCTTCATCCTTTAGTATGTACAGCCTTTAATGCCGACTTTGATGGTGACCAGATGGCAGTTCACGTTCCACTTTCGATTGAAGCACAGGTGGAAGCCCGTGTTTTAATGATGTCGACAAATAATATTCTTAGCCCTGCCAGTGGTAAACCGATCATTAATCCATCGCAAGATATTGTTTTGGGTTTGTATTGGCTTACTCGTATCCGTCCAGGTGCTCGAGGAACTGGAAAGATTTTTGGTTCTGTGGCAGAAGCTCAATACGCTTTTGAAGCAGGAATTATTGATTTGCAAGCAGCTTGTAAAGTACGAATACACGGAAAATTACGAGAAACATCTATTGGTCGCGCAATCTTAAGTGATTCAGTACCAAAAGAAGTGCCGTTTGAAGAAATCAATTTAGTGATGAATAAAAAACAAATTGCAGCTTTAATTGATAAAACTTTCCGACTCGCTGGAGCAAAGGCAACTTGTATTTTGGCTGATAAAATTATGGAACTTGGTTTTAAATATTCAACTCTTGCTGGGATGTCTATTGCTATTGATGATATGATTATTCCTCCAACTAAGAAGACATTAATTGCAGAAGCTGAAAAACAAGTTCAGGAAATTCAACAGCAATATGATGAAGGTCTTATCACTGATGGGGAAAGATATAATAAAGTTGTCGATATTTGGGCACAAACGAGTGATCGGGTTGCCAAAGAAATGATGAGTCGACTAGAAAAGCAAAAATTTATTGATGATAAAGGCAAAGAATTTGAAGCCCCTTCGTTTAATCCAATTTTTATTATGGCCGATTCTGGAGCGCGGGGTTCTGCAACTCAAATTCGTCAGTTAGGTGGAATGAGAGGCTTGATGGCAAAACCATCGGGTGAAATCATTGAAACGCCCATTACAGCAAACTTCCGAGAAGGCTTATCGGTACTTCAATACTTTATTTCGACTCATGGTGCTCGAAAAGGTTTGGCTGATACAGCACTAAAAACAGCAAACTCAGGATACTTGACTCGAAGACTTGTGGATGTGGCTCAAGATGTGATTGTGAGTGAATTTGATTGTGGATCTCAGGATGGTTTAGTTGTAACGCCACTTTATCAAGGCGGTGAGATCATTCAGGGTCTTGGAGAAAGAATTCTTGGACGAACTGCTATCAACGATGTCATTGATCCAACAAATAATCAGGTTATTGTGGCTAGTGGACAAGAGGTAACTGAATATCAAATCAAAAAAATTGATGAGCTTGGAATTGAGTCCATAGGTATTCGTTCAGTTCTGACATGTAAATCAAGACGTGGTGTTTGTGTTAAATGTTATGGACGAGATCTTTCTCGAGGAGCAACAGTTAATCTAGGAGAGGCTGTTGGTATTATTGCAGCACAGTCTATCGGTGAACCTGGTACACAGTTAACTATGAGAACTTTCCACATGGGTGGAGCGGCATCGAAGTCAGTTGAGCAATCAGTTCATAATTCTCGTTATGATGGTATTATTAAATGGAGCGGTGTCTACGCAGTTAAAAATAAACAAGGTAAGAATGTAGTTATGAATAGGAATGGTGACGTTCTTGTTCTTGATGAAAATGGTCGTGAAAAAGAAAGATTTAAATTAGTTTATGGTGCTCTTCTTCATTTTAATGAGGGAGATAAAGTTCAAAAGGGCGCTGTGGTAGCGGAGTGGGATCCATATTCCAATCCAATCATAGCTGAAGTTTCTGGACGCATTGCCTTCCAAGATATCGAAGAAGGCGTGACCATGACTGAGCAAGTAGATTCTGTTACGGGATTTGCAACGAAGGTTATTTCGGAAAGCAAATCAGCAGATCAAAAACCAACGGTACTTCTTGTAGATGCTGCAGGTCAGCCTGTAAGATTGCCAAATCGAGATTTGCCAGCTCGTTATGTTATCCCAGTAGGTGCGCATTTAATGGTGACTGATGGCCAAGAAATTCACTCTGGTGAATTGATCGCTAAAATTCATAGAGAATCATCAAAAACGCGTGATATCACGGGCGGTCTTCCAAGGGTTGCTGAGTTATTTGAAGCAAGAAAGCCAAAAGAAGCTGCAATTATTGCCGAACTTGAAGGGTATGTTTCGTTTGGGAAAGACGTAAAAGGTAAGCAGCGTTTAATCGTGACTCCAGAACTGGGTGAACAGCAAGAGTACTTGATACCAAAAGGCAAGCACGTGGCTGTTCGAGAGGGAGAATATGTTAAAAAAGGTGAAGCTTTGGTGGATGGGCCTACGAATCCCCATGATGTCTTAAAAGTTTTGGGTGAAAAAGCTTTGGCTCACTATTTAACGAATGAAATTCAAGAGGTATATAGACTTCAAGGGGTGAGTATTAACGACAAACATATTGAAGTTATTGTACGCCAAATGCTTCGTAAAGTTGAAATTGTTGATGCTGGTGATTCTAAATTTCTTGCTGGCGAACAGGTTGAAAAATATCAATTAATGGCCGAAAATGATAGAACTGCAACAGAGGGTGGGCAAATCGCTACAATAACTCCTTTACTGCTTGGAATCACAAAGGTTTCATTGAGTACAGACAGTTGGATAAGTGCTGCGTCCTTCCAGGAAACAACAAAGGTTCTAACTGAGGCAGCAATCAATTCTAAAATTGATCACCTTCGTGGCTTGAAAGAAAATATTATTATGGGTCGCTTAATACCTGCTGGAACAGGAGTTGCCGCCTATAAAAATTGGGATGTTGTAATTGAAGAAGATGAGCGTGCCGTGTACACATCGTCATTGCCTGGCGGAGTGCATACCAGCGTATAAAAAATTACATATTAGAGAAGTTAAATTCTTGACCTGCTAGTTGAAGAAATGTAAGTTTCGCCGCTCGGCATGTTTGAATTAGTAAAAGGGGAGTATAATGCCTACTATAAATCAGCTCATCAAGAGTGAGCGTATTGTTCAAAAAAACCAAACCAAGTCTCCTGCTTTGACTTCGTGTCCACAGCGCAGAGGGGTTTGTACTCGTGTATACACTACGACTCCAAAAAAACCAAACTCAGCTCTTCGTAAAGTAGCTCGGGTTCGATTATCCAATGGATATGAAGTGACTTCTTATATCCCAGGAATCGGCCATAATTTACAGGAGCACTCGGTTGTATTGATTCGTGGAGGCCGGGTAAAAGATCTTCCAGGAGTAAGATATCACATTATTCGTGGTGTTTTAGATCTTCAAGGGGTTAATGGACGTTTGCGTAGTCGTTCTAAATATGGAACGAAGAGACCTAAAAAATAATTAAGAGGGAATACTGATATGTCTCGTAGAAAAGGTAGTTATAAAAGAGAAGTTCTTCCAGATCCAATTTTTAAAGATGTGGTAGTAACTAAATTTATTAATCGAATGATGTATGATGGAAAACGGAGTGTTGCTCAGTCCCTTTTCTATGGTGCTTTAGATGAAATTAAAGGTAAGGCTGGAGCAGATGAGCCTCTTGTTGCTTTCAAAAAAGCACTTGAAAATGTTAAACCTTCTATTGAAGTAAGATCTCGTCGCGTTGGCGGTGCTACTTATCAAGTTCCAGTTGATGTTCGACCATCTCGACGATTAGCCCTTGCAATGAAGTGGATCGTGGCTAATGCACGTGATAGAGGCGAAAAGGATTTTGGAAAACGTCTTGCTGGGGAGCTACTTGACGCCTATAATAATAGGGGCAATGCTATTAAGAAAAAAGATGATGTTCATCGTATGGCTGAGGCCAATAAAGCATTTTCTCATTACAACTGGTAATGTGAATACTTTGCTTACAAAAAAAGGAGACCTTAGTGTCTCCTTTTTTTTTGGCAAAAAACTGAGCTTTTTAATTCCTACTAAATCATGTTAGTATCTGGAATCTATTATTATTTTATTGGAGAGAAATATGTCCTTTATGGATCCTATGAAATCAGAGGATTTAGCTTATACGCGAAACTTTGGGATTATGGCGCATATTGATGCGGGTAAAACAACTACGACTGAGCGAATTTTATTTTATACAGGTAAAAGTCATAAAATTGGAGAGGTTCATGACGGAGATACCGTTATGGATTGGATGGAACAAGAGCAAGAGCGCGGGATTACAATCACCGCGGCTTCAACCACTTGTGAGTGGAAAAATCATCGCTTAAATCTAATTGATACTCCAGGACACGTAGATTTTACAATTGAAGTTGAGCGAAGTCTAAGAGTACTTGATGGAGCGATTGTACTATTTGACGGTGTGAGTGGAGTTGAGCCACAAACAGAAACAGTTTGGAGGCAAGCTGATCGACACAAGGTACCTAGAATTTGTTTCGTAAATAAATTAGATAGAGTTGGTTCTGATTTTTTCTTTTGTATAAATTCAATCAAAGAGCGATTGGGTGTCAATCCCCTTCCTATGCAAATTCCCATAGGGGCTGAAGATGGTTTTGTGGGCGTGGTAGATTTAATTTCAAAAAAGGCTTTTTATTGGGATAATGGAGCTAAAGGTGAAAATTATATAGAGAGAGAAATTCCTGGTGAACTTCTGGATCTTGCCCAAAAGTTCAGAGGAGAGATGGTTGAAAGAATAGTAGAACTTGATGATGTAATACTTGAAAAATATTTATCTGGAGACGAAATCTCAGAAACAGATTTAAAGAAAACATTGAGAAAAGGAGTTCTGTCTTTAAAAATTATACCCGTGCTTTGTGGGGCAGCATTCAAAAACCGTGGAATTCAACCTTTGCTTGATTCGGCAGTGGATTATCTTCCAAGCCCTTTGGATGTAGGATCAGTCACCGGTGATTTTCCTCTTGATCCTGAAAAAAAAGTGGAATGTGGTATTGATTTTCAAGAACCAGTCGCTGCGCTTGCATTTAAAATTTCCAATGACCCTTTTGCTGGAACATTAACCTATGTTCGCGTCTATTCTGGTGAGTTAAAAGTAGGGGATCAGGTTTTAAATCCACGTGAAAATAAAAAAGAAAGAATACAAAAAATTGTTAGAATGCATGCAAATTCGAGAGTTGAAATACCTTGTCTTCGGGCAGGTGATATTGGCGCAGTTGTTGGATTAAAATTCACTGGCACAGGAGACACTTTGTGTAGCCCGCAGAGACAAGTTGTATTTGAATCTATTAAATCGCCGGAGCCAGTTATTGCAGTGGCCGTTGAAGCAAAGTCTTCTGCTGATCAGGAAAAGATGATGATTGGTCTTCAGAAGTTAGTGAGAGAAGATCCTTCTGCAAAAATAAAAACTGATCCTGAAACGGGTCAAACTTTATTGCTTGGTATGGGGGAATTGCACTTAGAAATTTTATTGGATCGACTTAATCGTGAGCATAAAATCCAAGCTAATATTGGTAAGCCACAGGTTTCTTATCGAGAAGCTGTTTATCATGAATGTGTGGGAGAGTGCCGTTATGAAAAAATATTAGGTGGTGAGGAAGCCTTTGCTTATGTACGGCTCAAGGTATCACCCTTTGATGCGTCTCTTGGGGCAACAGTTTTGATGGCATCCGTCGCTAATCAAAATATTCCAAAAGAATTTCTATTAGCTGCTGAAAATGGACTAAGAGAAGGTTTGGATGTAGGGCCGCTAGCAAGTTTTCCAATGATCAATACAAAAGTTGAAGTTCTTCAGGTGCAATCTGATCCTGTAAAATCCTCTGAAATGTCCTTTAAAGCAGCTGCTTCATTGGCTTTGAGAGAGGCATTAAAGAATGCCGATGTGAGGCTTCTTGAGCCTATTTTTAAATTAGAAATTATTAGTCCTGAAAATTTTATAGGAAATATTGTTTCTGATTTGAATGCTCGAAAAGGTCGAATTTTATCCATGGCTATGCGTGGCACAATGCATGTGCTTCAAGCTGAGGCGCCGTTGGGGAATCTTTTTGGTTATGCCACTGATTTGCGATCTATCAGTCAGGGTAGAGCAAGTTTTGCAATGGAATTTAAAGAGTATGCGGTTCTTTCTCAAAAGAATTCTGCAGAATTATTAAAAACTATGGGAAGATTTTAGTTTTTTCTCTTGACTGCGGAGGCCGAATTCATAATATTGGCCGCCTAACGCTTTTAATTTGGCCAGATTCAGATGGGAGCTCTTATAGGGATTTTTCAATTCCTCATTCCCGGAAAATGAATTGATGGCTTGGCAAAAACGAATAACTAAACGAGAGAGATATGCAAAGTCAAAAGATCAGAATTCGTCTTAAAGCTTTTGATCATAAGCTCCTAGATCAGTCGACTAGAGAGATTGTTGATACAGCAAAAAGAACCGGCGCTAAAATTGCTGGACCTATTCCATTACCAACACGTATCAATAAATTTACTGTCTTAAGATCACCCCACGTTGATAAAAAATCGCGTGAGCAATTCGAGATTCGAACTCATAAAAGAATGTTAGATATTTTGGAGCCCACTCAGCAGACTATAGATCAGTTGATGAAACTGGATCTTTCCGCTGGTGTTGATGTTGAGATTAAACTGTCTGCTGTATAATGGGAGTGTTTTGTGAGCGATACTAATACTGCGCAAGCAAATACAAATAGTGAGCTTAAATTAAATGGGCTCTTTCTATTTAAAGAAGGTATGTCAACTGTTTATGGAGAAGCCGGTGAGGCGATTCCTGTAACGGTTTTACGTTATGAAGTTTTAACTGTATCACAAGTTAAGACTCCTGAGAAAGATGGATACTCTGCTCTACAAGTGGCTTGCTGCCCAAAAGCGGCAAAAAACACTTCAAAAGCTGAGATCGGTCACTTTTCAAAGTCAGGTTTGGCTTCAGGGGCTCTTCATGTGAATGAAATTCGACAGGATCTACCGCAAGGAGATTTGTTGGGAAGCCGAGTATCAATCAATAGCTTGTCTAAAGGTGATACAGTCAGTGTTTCTGGAGTTTCTAAGGGGCATGGTTTTGCCGGTGCAGTAAAGCGCTGGGGTTTAGCTGGAGGACCTGCTTCTCACGGTTCTAAATTTCATAGAAGACCAGGTTCTTCTGGTAATAGAACATGGCCAGGTAGGGTTATGCCAGGGAAAAAGTTTCCAGGTCACTGGGGTGTCGAAGCTGTTACAGTAAAAAATGTAAAAGTTGTCGATATAATTGAAGAGCACAATGTTGTTCTTGTTAAGGGGCCTGTTCCTGGCGCAAGAAATTCACTCGTGAAATTGACAAGGGCATAATTATGATAGCTCAAGATGTTTTAAATTGGAAAAAAGAAAAAGTAGGAACAGTTCAGCTTGACCCAAAGATTTTTGGGAGAGAAGTCTCCAAAGAACTACTTCATGAAGTGGTTAAGTGGCAGTTGGCGTCTCGTCGCCAAGGAACTCATATGACTAAAACAAAGGGCCTAGTTAGTGGTGGTGGTAAAAAGCCATTCAAGCAAAAAGGGACTGGCGGTGCAAGGCAAGGTTCTAGTCGTTCAATTTTAATGCCTGGTGGAGGAACAGCGTTTGGTCCTCAGCCAAAGAGCTATGCCTACGCTCTTCCTAAAAAAGTAAGAAAAGTAGCACTTGCAGTGGCTCTTTCTTATTTAGTTAAAGAGGGTAAATTTTTAGTACTTAAAGATATTGATTCAAATGGTAAATCAAAAGATATGCATTCAAAGTTAACGGGTCTTGGTTTAAAGAAAGCATTCATAGTAGATAATGCCTCTAATAATGCAGCAGCAAGAGCTAGTAAAAATTTGGCAAAATTTAAATATGTAGATGTGGCTGGTTTAAACGTTTATGACCTATTGAAATATGACAATCTAGTTGTAAGTCAAAATGCTATCGATAAGATGGCTGCTCGATGCAGTGTTGAGGGGTAATTGTGAAAAATATAATTTTACATCCATTGATAACTGAAAAGAACACTTATAGACAAACTGAAGGCGTATATGTTTTTGAGTGTGCTACAGATGCTGATAAAGACGATATTAAAAAAGCAGTTGAAACACATTTTAAAGTTAACGTTAGTAAAATTAATACAAGCGTTACGCGTAACAGAGCAAAGCGGACTAAATTTGGAGCGGGTAAAGTTTCATACGCCAAAAAAGCTTTTGTTAAGTTACGTGCTGGACAAAAAATTGCTGTATTTGAAGGGGTTTAAAGATGGGAATTAAAAATTATTCACCAAGATCCCATGGAAGTCGTGGCGCTACAGGCTTTGACTTTTCTGAGATTACAAAATCAAAACCAGAAAAATCACTTACGACATCTTTATCAAAGGCGTCAGCAAGAGGTAATCATGGTCAAATAACGATTCGTCATCGAGGTGGCGGTCACAAGCGAAGATTTCGTATTGTTGATTTTGTTCGTTTTAAAACTGATATTCCTGCCGTGGTTGCTTCTATTGAGTATGATCCTAATAGGACAGCTCGGATTGCACTTTTACATTATGTTGATGGGCAAAAAGCTTATATCGTGGCACCAGTTGGTTTATCAGTAGGCGATCAAGTATTGTCTAGTGAAAAAGCAGATATTAAACCAGGAAATGCATTGCCACTCAACTCTATTCCTGTTGGTACTATAATTCATAATGTAGAATTAAGACCAGGAAAAGGAGCTCAAGTTGCAAGAGGCGCAGGAGCGCAGGCGACTTTGGTTTCTAAGGAAGGTCAATATTGTCAAGTGCGACTACCTTCAGGTGAAGTAAAGTTAGTGCTTTCTGTTTGTCGTGCAAGTATTGGACAGGTTGGAAATACAGATAACGAAAATTTAAGTTTAGGTAAAGCAGGGAGAACTCGCTGGAGAGGAATTCGTCCTACAGTAAGAGGAATGGCAATGAACCCTGTTGATCACCCACTTGGTGGTGGTGAAGGTGTTGGTAAGGGGCATCATCCTGTAACTCCTTGGGGGAAACCTTGTAAGGGTTACAAGACGAGACATAATAAGCGTACTAACAGTAGCATTGTTAAGAGACGAAAGTAAGGGAGTAACTTGTGGCTCGTTCAGTAAAAAAAGGTCCATTTTTGGATTATCAATTGGTGAAGAAGGTTGAGTACGCTATTGAGAAGAACGATAAAAAGGTTATCAAAACATGGTCAAGACGTTCTATGATAACGCCTGATTCTGTTGGTTTAACTTTTGCAGTTCACAATGGAAGAAAATTTGTTCCAGTTTATGTTACTGAGAACATGATTGGACATAAACTTGGTGAGTTTGCTCCGACTAGAACGTTTATGGGGCACGCTGAAAAAAAGGCGGCTGCACCCGCTCCAGCTAAGAAGTAGAGGTAGCTAATGGAAGTTAAGGCAAGCTTAAAATATGCAAGGGTAGGGGCACAAAAGGCAAGATTAGTTGCTGATTTGGTTCGTGGAAAAGATGTCTCTGCTGCATTAAAAATTTTAAAATTTTCTGATAAGAAAACGGCAGTTTTTTTGAAGAAATTAATTGAGTCCGCAGTAGCAAACGCTGATGTAAAAGGCGTTGTTGATTCCGATAATCTTTTTGTAAAAACTGTATGTGTTGATGCTGGACCCTCTTTAAAAAGATTTCGTCCTAGAGCACAAGGAAGAGCGTATGGGGTTTTAAAAAAGACTAGTCACATAAACGTAGTTTTGGGCGAGAGGTAATTTGTGGGACAAAAGGTAAATCCGATAGGATTGCGCGTAGGAGTTATTAGAACTTGGGATTCTCGATGGTATGCAAAAGGCAAACAGTACTACGAGAACTTGCATGAAGATATTAGGCTTCGTAAATTTTTAAAAGATAAATTAAAGCATGCTGGTGTTTCCAAAATTGAAATGGAAAGAGCTGTAAAAAAGATAAAAATTATTATTCATACAGCAAGACCAGGTGTGGTTATTGGAAAAAAAGGAACTGGAATTGACTCTTTGAAGGCTGAAGTTCAGAAGCAAACGCCTAATGAAGTATTCTTAAGCATACAAGAAGTTAGAAAGCCAGATATTGATGCTCAGTTAGTGGCCGAGTCTATAGCTCTTCAGCTTGAGAAGCGTATTTCTTGGAGACGAGCTATGAAGAAAGCAATCGCTGCAGCTATTAGAGGTGGCGTAAGAGGTGTTAAGGTTCGCGTTTCTGGTCGATTAGATGGAGCGGAGATAGCTCGATCTGAGTGGTATAATGAAAAATCAGTTCCACTTCATACTCTTCGAGCTGATATTGACTATGGAACTGCTGAAGCATTAACAGCATATGGAATTATTGGTTTAAAGGTGTGGATTTATAAGGGAGATATCCTTTCTCAACGTGAGGTAGAGGAGGCTGGTCGTGTTAAGTCCTAAGCGTGTAAAATGGAGAAAACAACATGTTGGGCGTGGCGGTGGAGTTGCGTCTAAAGGTAATAAACTTGATTTTGGGGATTTTGGTCTCCAGGCAGTTGAAGATGGGCGTTTGACAGCGAGACAGCTTGAAGCAAGTCGTATTGCAATTTCAAGAAGTGTTAAGCGCGGCGGGAAGATGTGGGTTCGAGTGTTTCCTCATACTCCTGTTACAAAGAAAGCAGCTGAGACTAGAATGGGTAGCGGTAAAGGAAATCCTGAATTTTGGGTAGCAAGAGTTCAGCCAGGCCGTGTTCTTTTTGAAATTAATGGTATTACTAGAGAGCAGGCGGTTGAGGCTTTCACTTTGGCTATGCATAAACTACCATTTAAGACAAAAATATTGGTACGGGAGTAGAAAATGAAGTATTCAGATATGCAAAGCCTTTCCGTTGTTGATTTGGCAAAGAAAAGAAAAGATTTGGTAAATGAGATTTTCAACTTGAAAATGAAAAACTCTATTGGACAGGCTCAAAACCCATTAATGATAAGAAACCATAGAAAAGATATTGCTCGAATTAATACGGCTATATCTTTAAAAAGGGCGAAGTAGGTAATTATGGAAAAAAATAATTCAACACGAGGAAGAAGAGTTGAAGTTATTGGACAGGTTGTAAGTAATAAAATGGATAAAACCATTGCAGTAGTTACTTATAGAATGGTTAGACACAATAAATACGGTAAGTATATCAAGAAAACTTCTGTAATGAAGGCTCATGACGAAAAAAATATCGCAAAAATAGGCGATACAGTTAAGATTTTTGAATCTCGACCATTGAGCAAAACAAAGCGATGGGTTCTTGCTGAAATCGTTGAATCGGTGAAGGGTTAGGTTACATCATGATACAGATGCAGACTAAATTAACGGTGGCGGACAATTCAGGTGCTAAAGAAGTTGCTTGTATTAAAGTTATCGGTGGCTCTAAAAGAAGATACGCAACAATAGGTGATATTATTGTTGTATCAATCAAAGAGGCACTCCCTAATTCAAAAGTTAAAAAAGGTGATGTAGCTAAAGCTGTTGTTGTTAGAACAGTAAAACAAATCAGAAGAGCTGATGGTACATATATCCGCTTTGATGATAATTCAGCAGTATTAATCAATGCAGCAAAAGAACCTATTGGAACACGTATTTTTGGTCCAGTTGCAAGAGAGTTAAGAGCGAAACAATTTGTTAAAATCGTATCTCTGGCTCCAGAAGTTCTGTAGAGGAAGAATATATGAATAGATTAGAAAATCGATATAAAAAGGAGATTAGACCAAGTCTTGTTAAGCAACTTGGATTTGATAACGTTATGCAAGCTCCTAAGCTTGAAAAAGTTGTTATTTCAGTTTGTTTAAGTGAGGCTGTTCAAAATCCAAAAGTTCTTAATTCTGTGGTTGATGAGATCACGGCAATTACAGGACAAAAAGCAGTTATCACTCATGCCAAAAAAGCTATCTCAAATTTTAAATTGAGAGAGGGAATTGCCATTGGTGCTCGAGTCACACTGCGACGAGAAAAAATGTATGCATTTATGGATAAGTTGATGAATCTGGCATTGCCAAGAGTTCGTGACTTCCGTGGACTTCCTCCAAAAGGATTTGATGGTCGCGGTAATTACAATATGGGTCTTAAAGAACAAATTGTATTTCCAGAAATTAACTTTGATAGAGTTGAAAAAGCTCGTGGTATGAACATTACAATTTGTACATCTGGTAAAACTGACGCTGAAGGCAAAGCATTGCTTGAGGCTCTTGGTATGCCTTTCAGAAAATAACGAGGTGAAGTTTGGCAAGATTAGCTGCTATTGAAAAGAATAATAGAAGAAAGAGTGCTTCCACTAAGTTTTGGAAGCTTAGACGTGAGTTAAGAGCAAAATCTCTTAATCCTGCTTTAAGTGATCAAGACAAAGAAGCAGCTTTCGTAAAGTTACAAAAATTACCTCGAGATACTTCTCCTGCGAGAGTGATTAATCGATGTGAAATTACAGGACGACCACGTGGAAACTATCAAAAGTTTGGTTTGTCTCGAATGGCTTTTAGGCAGCTTGCTTTAGATGGTAAATTGCCTGGTGTTACTAAATCAAGTTGGTGAGGATAAATTAGTATGGATACAGTTGGAGAATTTTTAACTAGAATACGCAATGCTGGAGCTTCTCGCCATGAGAAGTTTGATATCCCTTCTTCTAAAATAAGAGAGGCGATAGCAAAGATTCTTGTAGAAGAAGGTATGATTCGCTCATACAAAGTTGCAAAAGATAGCAAGCAAGGTATTATGCGTTTGTATTTAAAGTATGATGATGCTGGAGAACATGCAATTTCAAGTGTGGATCGCGCTAGTCGACCAGGACGTCGTTATTATGTAAAAAGCAATGCAATTCCCCCGGTGAGATCAGGAATGGGTTTTTGCATTCTGAGCACTAATAAAGGGCTTATGAGCAGTCGAGTGGCTCAAAAGAATAGCATTGGTGGCGAATTAATTTGCAAAGTTTGGTAGGTGGATAATGTCTAGAGTTGGTAAAGCTCCTATTGGTTTTGATGATAAAGTTCAAATTACGTTGTCTCCAGCAAATGAAGTGCTTGTAAAAGCTGGAAATAAACAAATTTCTTTGAAGTTGCGACCAGAGGTGGGCGCAAAAGTTGAGGGAAAAACTTTGGTCCTTTCTAGAAAAGAAGAGTCCAAGGAAGCAAGTAGTCTTCATGGTATGTATCGCGCATTATTACAAAATGCAGTTACTGGAGTTTCAAAGGGATTTACAAAGGCTCTTGAATTACATGGTGTTGGATATAGAGCCAGCGTTGCGGGAAAGAAACTTGAAATGAGTTTGGGTTTTAGTCACCCAATAGTTTATGAAATTCCAGATGGTATTGAAATTAAAATTGATAAACAAACAAATATCTCTGTAACTGGATATGATAGAGCAGTAGTTGGAGCTGTAGCAGCTAAAATTAGAAGCTTCAGACCACCAGAACCCTATCTAGGTAAAGGTGTGAGATATTCGGATGAAAAGATTCGTAGAAAAGCTGGTAAGTCAGCAGGAAAGTAGTACGGG
>Ga0154020_10002158_pt1 | contig 23937 bp, 22 predicted proteins | sample Klosneuvirus_201_FD_109709 | JGI IMG/M metagenome (GOLD analysis project Ga0154020, IMG submission 109709) | Active sludge microbial communities from wastewater, Klosterneuburg, Austria - Klosneuvirus_20160825_MG | ecosystem: Engineered > WWTP > Aerobic digester > Activated sludge | place...
CGCCGGGGCTGGCTGCGTCACCGGCTGTTGCGTTTGCTGCGTTTGCTGCTGGGTCTGCGTGACCGCCGCGCTGCCCTGGCTGCCTTGGGACCGCACGGTGCTGCGGGTGTTTGCTGTTCCAACGGACACGGCGGACCTCCAACACGGGTTCGGATCCGTATCGGTAGCACCCACGTCGGGTTGCGTCCCCCTCTTGACGGTGGGACGGGCGCCTACTCCGTCGCCACGCAGTGGTTTCGCCAAGGGCCCAGGTAGGACTCAGAAGGGGCGGCGTGTGGGCAGGCGCCCTTCGTTGCGGGCTGCCTTGACGTCGTCACAGGTGGCGCCATCCCGGCCGCGCACCATCTGGAACCAGCTGGCACGCGGGTCCGGGTCCGGCACCTGGTCGGTGTCACCCGCGCTCATCCCGCCAATGCGGATGGTGGAGTCCAACAGCTTCTGCTCCAGCGTGCTTGCCTCAATGAGACCCACCAGCTCGTCCGGGCTTTTGACCACGCCACGCAGGGCAAACACCGCGCGGTTCACAATGAAGCCGGTCCCACTGAAGTTTCCCTCAATGTGGACGGTGACCCCGGGGTTGCCGTCCCCGTCCTCATCCAGCATCCAGTCACTCTGGGGCTGGCTCTGGTAGGAATCTTTGTTGGGCAACGGCGTGGTGGCGGGGTCCGGGAGGTTCTGCACGCCCCACAGGTCCACAACCTGGTTGGTGCTCAGGTCCCCCGTTTCGGCGTCCACCAGGACGGGAATCTCCGCCACGCGCAGCCGGGACAACGCCTCATCCGTAAACGAGTTGCGCGTGCCCTGCACTTCAAACACGTCATCCCAGCACCAGCGGTTCTCCCAGATGTACTGCCCCGCGGCGGCATCCCAGCGCAGCGTGATGAGGCGGCCGCCGTTGGCGCCTGCGTTCTCCCAGCCCACCACCGGGAGGTTGATGCGGCTGGCAAACTCCAGCTGCCCGTACCACGTGCCGGCCAGCGCGCCGGGCGTGGTGGCCACGCCAGGCACCCCAATCTCCTTGGAGTAACGGCCCTCACGCCCGGGCAAGGGCAGGTTGGAACACGCCGCAAAAGCACCAAGGCAGCACAACAACAACCGGGATGGGATGGGGTTCATGGGCCCTTGATGCCCTCCGCCACCGTGGACGGCAAGGAGGCGCGGGGGCTGCCTTGTCTCACCGCGTTGGGCTTTGTATGGACGCTGCCCCGCCACCGTGATTGGCGGCCGTGTCTCAAGGGACCGCGCGGCAACTGCCGCGGCCCACAACAAAGGGTTGTCCAAATGGCGGTGGTGCTTGGCTACAACGGTTTCCTCCAGCGTTATCCCGCGCGGTTTGGCGCCGGGCATGACAGCGCGGCGGCCATTGTGGTGGATGGAGAACTGGTGGCGGCGGTGGAGGAAGAACGCCTCAACCGTGAAAAACACTCCGGCAAGTTCCCGCGCCAGGCCATTGAATATTGCCTGCGGGAGGCCGGCCTCTCCTCGCTGGATCAGGTGGACCTCATCACCTACTACTGGGACATGGAGGAGATGTTCCGCCAGGACATCTACAACCAGACCCAGGCCGGCCTCAACGCCGTGGAGAAGACGGGATTGTGGACGCTGCTGCACGCGGCGCGCACCTACAACAAGATCACCGGGTTCAATGATGGCGTGCACCGCCGCGCCTTCGAGCGTGGCATGGACTGCACGCTCAAGCCCAACCAGTGGAAGACGGTGAAACACCACCTGTGCCACGTGGCCAGCACGTTTTATGACTCACCGTTTGAAGAGTCCCTTGTCATGACGCTGGACGCGTCCGGGGAATGTGTCTCCAGCATGGTGGGCGTGGCCAAGGGCACCCAGTTTGACCTGAAGCATGAGATGTTTGCGCCCAACTCGCTGGGCTACCTCTACCTGTTCATCACGGACTTCCTGGGATTCCAGATCAACAATGACGAATACAAGGTCATGGGTCTGGCGCCCTACGGCAAGCGGGACGTCTACCGGCAGTTCTTCCGCTCCCTCATCAACCACCGCGAAGACGGCACCTTCCAGGTGGACCCCAGCCTCATGCTGCAACTGCAGACCACCGTGACCCCCAATGGCGTGATGTTGTACCCGCCCCGGCTGGCCGGGGCCCTGGGCCCGCCCCGCAAGGAACACGAGCCCATCACCCAGCGCCACATGGACATTGCCGCCGCACTGCAGGAGACGCTGGAGCACACGGTGTTGACGTCATTGACGGCCTGGCAGAAGCGCACCGGACAAAAGAACCTGTGCCTGGCCGGTGGCGTGGCGCTCAACTCCACCATGAACGGGGTCATTGCCCACAGCGGGCTGTTTGAGCAGGTCTGGGTGCACACCGCGGCGCATGACGCCGGAACCAGCGTGGGTGCCGCCCTCTACGGCTACCACAACATCCTCAACAAACCGCGCCACTTCCAGAAAAAGCCCCACCGCTACCTGGGTCCCGCCTGGGGACCGGCGGAGCTGGACGGCGCGCTCAAGGAGTTCTCCACCAAGGTGACGGCAAGCTCCGTCCCGGATGTGGCGCAACACGTGGCGCAGGCACTGAGTGAAGGCAAGGTGGTGGGCCTCTACCAGGGACGCATGGAGTGGGGTCCACGCGCGCTGGGCAACCGCACCATCATGGCGGACCCGCGCCGGGATGACATGAAGGACATTGTGAACCACGCGGTGAAGCTTCGCGAAGGGTTCCGCCCCTTTGCGCCCGCCACGCTGGCCGAAAAAGCCAGCGAATGGTTTGACCTCACAGGCCTCCCGGACAGTCCCTACATGCTGTTTGTGGTGCCGGTGCACCAGGACAAACGCAGCCGCATTCCCGCCGTCACCCACGTGGATGGAAGCGCGCGGGTGCAAACGGTGACCGCCCAGCAGAACCCGCGTTTCCACGCCATCATCAGCGCGTTTGACAAGCTCACTGGCGTCCCGGTGGTCATGAACACGTCTTTCAACGTCAAGGGCGAGGCCATTGTGAACACCCCGGCAGACGCCATCCGCTGTTTTTTGGGCACGCAGATTGACCTGCTGGTCATTGAGGACACCGTCATTGAAAAACGCCCTGAAGTGGCCCAGGCCCTGCTGCGCGAACGCGGTGAACGCAACAAAGATTCCGGCCGCGTGGTGGATGGCCGCATCAACGCCGTGTGAGACGCCATGAGCACCCCGCCCACGCCCCCGCGCCTGGTCATCCACCACCAAGATGGTGACGCGTACTACCCGTTGCGCCGTCCCAACGTGGTGCTGGGCCGCCTGGAAACGGCAGACGTGGTGCTGGATGACCCCACGGTGAGCCGCATCCACGCGCGCCTGGTCCACCTGGAGGGCGCCCACCACCTCATGGACCTGTCCAGCCGCACCGGCACCAAGGTCAACGGTGAACCCGTGGATGACTACGGCATGCTGCTCAAGGACGGGGACGCCATCCTGGTGGGCACCGTCAAGCTCACCTACCAGGCCCCCGCCGCGCGCTGAGGCGCACAAACGCCAACGGCCCCGGCCAGTGCAACACTGGCGCGGGGCCGAATGGTCCAACCTCAGCTCAACACAACTCAGTAGCGGTAGTAGTCCGGCTTGTACGGGCCATCCACGCCCACGCCCAGGTAGGACGCCTGGGTGGTGGTGAGCGTGGTGAGCTTGGCGCCCACCTTGGCCAGGTGCAGCCGCGCCACCTTCTCATCCAGCTTCTTGGGCAGCACGTAGACCGCGCCCTTCTCAAAGCTCATCCCGGTCATGTCATCCTTGCCGTTCTGCGCGTTGGCCCACAATGCCATTTGCGCCATGACCTGGTTGGAGAAGCTGTTGGACATCACAAACGCCGGGTGGCCGGTGCCGCAGCCCAGGTTCACCAGGCGGCCGCGGGCCAGCAGCGTGATGCGCTTGCCGTCCGCAAAGATGAACTGGTCCACCTGCGGCTTGATGTTCTCCTCGCGGATTTCTTTGTTGTTCTCCAGCCAGCTGACGGCAATCTCGCTGTCAAAGTGGCCAATGTTGCACAGGATGGCCTCGTCCTTCATGGCCTTCATGTGTTCCGGGCGGATGACGTCCACGCAGCCGGTGGCGGTGACAAAAATGTCCGCCAGCGGAGCCGCCTCTTCCATGGTCACCACGTCATAACCCTCCATGGAGGCCTGCAGCGCACAAATGGGGTCCACCTCGGTGATCCAAACCTTGGCGCCCAGGCCACGCGCGGCCTGCGCGCAGCCCTTGCCCACGTCACCGTAGCCGCACACCACCACGGCCTTGCCGGCAATCATGACGTCCGTGGCGCGCTTGATGCCGTCAAACAGGGATTCCCGGCAGCCATAGAGGTTGTCAAACTTGCTCTTGGTCACGCTGTCATTGACGTTGATGGCCGGGATGAGGAGGGTCTTGGCCTTGGCCATTTCATACAGGCGGTGCACGCCGGTGGTGGTCTCCTCGGAGACGCCCTTGATTTCCGTGGCCATGCGGGTGAAGCGCTGGTTGTCCTTGCCCTGCAGTTCACCCAGCAGGGCCAGGATGACCTTCATCTCATCCACGGTGGTGGTGGACGGGGCCGGGACCTTGCCGGCCTTCTCAAACTCCACGCCCTTGTGCATCAACAGGGTCAGATCTCCGCCGTCATCCAGGATGAGGTTGGGGCCCTTGCCGCCCTGGAACGCGTTGAGCTGCAGCGCAATGTTGGCCCAGTATTCATCCAGCGTCTCGCCCTTCCAGGCAAAAACCGGCACGCCAGCCTTGGCAATGGCCGCCGCGGCCTCGTCCTGGGTTGAGTAGATGTTGCAGGAGGTCCAGGTGACCTCGGCGCCCAGGGTCACCAGCGTCTCAATGAGCACGGCGGTTTCAATGGTCATGTGGAGGCAGCCGGCAATGCGGGCGCCCTTCAACGGCTTCTTCTGGCCGTATTCGGCGCGCAGGGCCATGAGGCCGGGCATTTCTTTTTCGGCCATGCGCAGCTTCTTGCGGCCCAGGTCCGCCAGGGAGATGTCCTTGACCTTGAACGCGGGGAACTCAGTACGGGTATCCATGGTTGTCACTCCTTGAAGGTGCGCCGAATGTGTGAATGACCCAGGCGCGGGGTTTGTTCGTTGAAACGTGAAACACCACATCAGACCGCCACCGCGGGATTGCGGCGGGTGGCCAAGGCAAGTTGGAAGGGGAGGTGGGCGTCCGGCTCGGTGTCCGGCATGCGCAACGGCAGCGGGCCCAGGTGCAACACGTCCAGGCCGGCCTCCTGCAGCAACGCGCGAAGCCGGTCCGGCGGGAAGCCCAGCCAGACATCTCCCTGTTCGCGCATCTCTTCTTCTTCATGCGGCAGGTAGTCCAGCACCAGGATGCGCCCGCCGGTGCGCAGCAGGCGCGCGCACGCCGCCACCGCCTCCACCGGCCGGGCCGCGTGGTGCAGCGTGCGGGCCATGACCACCAGGTCTGCCCCGCCCAGACGGGACACTTCCTGCAGCACCGCGGTGCCTTCAAACGCGCTGCCTTCCAGCAGCCTCACGTTGTCCAGCCCCTCGCGCGCCACGCGCGCGGCACACCGCGCCAGGCGTGAGGGGCTGCGGTCCACCGCCAGCACGCGGGTGAACAACGGCGCCAGCAACGGCAACAACGAGCCCTCCCCGGTGCCCACGTCCACGCACAACGCGTGCGGGCCCCACAACGGCGCCAGCGCCGAGAGGAACCACAGCGCCCCCGGCGCATCCGCCGGGCCTGCGTGCGGCTCCAACGTGTGCTGTGCCTCAAAAAAACGGCGTCCCTGCTCCTCGCGGCCCAACACCACCCGCGCCACCCGCGCCATGCTGCCGTCCCGCTGGCACAGCCGCCGGCCTTCTTCCAGGCCGCTTTGCACCACGGGGTCATCCGGCAGCACCGCGTGCAACAACGTGCGGGTGCCGTCCCGGCGCGCGCTCAACAACCCGGACTGGCGCAGCGGTGCAACCTTGCGGCTCACCTGGGGCTGGCTTTCCTGGAGCAGCTCGGCCAGCTCACCCACCGCCAGCTCTTCCTGCGCGCACAACGCCAGCAGGCGCAGGCGGTCCTCGTCCCCCAACAAACGGAACAGTTCCACGCGCGGGGCTTCGGCGGTTTGCACAGGCGCTTTTATATACGTCTATGCGCATGGTTGCAATAATGATCCGGGGCGCGGAAAAATGCCAGCAGCGGCAAATACTTACCGCTTAGGCGTTCAATGGTTGGTGCGCAGCAGGTTGGCTTTGGCGGGGGTGTAGTCCGCGTCTGCCTTGAAGGCGTCCAAAAACGCATCCCGCGCCTTTTCATCCTCACCGCGCTTGAGGGCCATCTCGCCCAGCGCGTTGAGTGCGGCCACAAAGTTGGCGTCCGCCTCGCGCACTTCGCCAAACTTCTTCTCGGCTTTTTCGGCGTCACCCGCCAGCGCCAGGGCACGCGCCAGCAGGTAGTTGGTGCGGGTGTGGAGGTTGTTGATGCGGTTGGCCTGCTGAAGGCTGGTGACCGCGTCCTTGCCGCGCTTGCGCGTCAGCTGCACCGCGCCCAGGTACATGTGCGCCGCCAGGTTGTTGCGGTCATCGGCCAGGGCGCGCCGCAGCAGCGTCTCAGCCTCGTCGTATTGTTCGGCGTGGAAGGCGGTGATGCCCTCACTGGACAGGACAATGGACTTGTCGTTCTCGCCGGGCTTCACCTTGCCCCACGCGGGCCGGTAGACCTCGGTGTCCCGCGCGGTCTCCGGATAGTCGGTGAAATAGAAATGATCCGTCCGGTGGAACGGGTCAATGTCCAGCACCTCCCGCATCATGTGGGCGGCCTGCTGCATGTTGTTGGCTTCGGCGTAGAGGCTGGCCAGGCCAAGGTAGGCCCGCACATACCGGGCATCATTGCGTATCACCGCCGAATAGGCCTTCACCGCCTCGGCCACCTGGCCCTGCGCGCGGAACACATCCGCCAGGGCGGTGCGCACCGGGGCCTCCAGGTACGTGTTGGCCACCTGCTGCGCGGCCCGCTCCAGCTTGTCCCGCGCCTCGGCGGCGGCTCCGCGGTGCAACAACACGCGGCCGGCCACGTACAGCGCGGGCCCATACGCCGGGTCATCCTTGAGCGCGGCGTTGACGGCCTCTTCGGCATCCTTCCAGCGGCCCCGCTCACCCAGCACAAACGCCTGGTGCGTGTAGACCTCACGCGCCATCTCGGCGCCCTCACTGCCCATGATGGACACCAGCTCCTGCAGCTGCCCTTCGGCGCGGCGGAAGTCCCGCTGTCCCTGGTAGAGCACCTTGGCCAGCGTCAGGCGCGCCACAATGTTCTTGGCGTCCACCTGCAGCAGGCGCTCCAGGTGCTGTTGGGATTGCGTGAAGTCACCAACCTCCACGTAGAGCCGCGCAATGGCCAGCAACGTCTCCCGGTGTTCCTTGTCCTTGGACAACCGCGCGCGAAAGCGGTCCAGCGCCGTCTTGAACCGTCCCTGCTTCTGGTAGGCCAGCCCCAGCACGTAGCTGGCGCGCGCCAGCTCCGGGTCGGCGCGCATGGCGTCTTCGGTGAGCTTGATGGATTCGGCAACGTTGCGGTCCAGGTTGGACTGCGCCATCCACAACTTGGCCGCGGCGTCCTGCGGGTCCATGCGCATGGCCTGCGCCAACGACCCCTGCGCCAGTTCCACGCGCCCCATCTTGAGCAGCAACGCACCGTGGGCGCGCTGCAGGCGGCCGCGCCGGGGATTTTTTTTCAGCGCGTATTCAATGCCATCCAACGCGTCCTTGGTGGTCTCCATGTCATTGCGGCGCGGCGGCAGCAACGCGTAGTTCTCCACGTAGGCACCAATGGCTTCCAGGTTCTCCGGGTCCAGGCACAACGCCTTGAGCAGCTCCTCATCCGCCAGGCGGTAGCCCAGCGCGCTGTCTTCCTTGTGGTACTTCAGCCCGCGCGCCAGGTGCTCCTCGCTGGTGCCGTCCAGGTCCGGGAACTGCAACCGCCACACCTGCGCGCGGCGGGCAAAGATGTTCTCAATCTCAATTTCCTTGGGCCCAAACAGTTTGTCCTTGAACGCAAAGATGCCGCCGCCACCACCCAGCACCAGCACCGCGGCGGCAATCAACATCCAAGGGATGTTGCCACCGTCCTGCTTGCGGTAGACCACGCGCTGGCCCTGCGCTTTTTCCGTGGGCGAACGGAACACCACCGCCAGCGGAGCAAACCCGGTGATGGCGCGGAACGCTCCGGTTCCCTGGGACGCCTGTGCTTCTTTGGTGATCTCGCCGGATTTCACGCGCTGGCGCACCTCATCCAACGTCAACGGCCCCAGGGTGGTGCCGTCGGTCAGACGCACCTTCCATTCCCGCGCATCCTTGTCCGGTCCGGGGCCGGACGGCGCGGGGCCGCCGCCACCATCACCACCCAGGTTGGCAAACGGGTCATCCGGCGCCGCGTCATCGCCATCCGGTGGTGGGGGCGCAAACATGCCTCCGCCGGACGGGAGCGCCGGACTGGACGCCTTGCGCTCCATGGCCCGGGCCGGCGGGGGGGCACCGGGATTCCCAAAAGGATACTCGGACGCTGACGGTGCGCCCATGCCGGCAAACGGGTCACCGCCGCCTTTTTGCATCCCCAGCTGTTCCATGGGGGACGCGGGCGCCGGGGCACCGCCAGAAAACGGGTTGGCCGCGCCGCCACCGCCCATGCCGCCCGCCCCCGCTGTGGCGTCAAACGGGTTTCCGGCAGGCGGACCACCACCACCACCGAACGGGTTGGGCGCCGGAGCGCCACCAAACGGGTTGTTGGCTGCCGCGGGAGCCCCGCCAAAGGGATTGTTGGCTGGCGGAGGGGCGCTGGGGGCCCCAAAACCGGGCGCCTGCGTGGATGCAAACGGGTTGGCGGCGGGGGGGGCGCCAAACGGACTGGCCGCGGGCGCTGGCGCCGGCGGCATGCCGCCAAAGGGGCTTCCTGCGGCGGGCGCGCCACCAAACGGGCTGGCCGGAGGAGCACCACCGCCAAACGGACTGGCCGGCGGCGGAGCACCGCCACCAAATGGGCTGGGCGGCGGCGGAGCACCGCCACCAAACGGGCTGGCCGGCGGTGGAGCACCGCCACCAAAGGGACCGGCCGGCGCAGCTGGGGCACCAAACGGGCTGGCCGGCGGGGCGGCCCCGCCAAACGGTGCACCGCCACCAAACGGGGACGGCGGCGGGGGAGGCGCTCCAAACGGGGACGGCGCGGCGCCAAAGGAGGGCGGCGCGGGGGCGCCGGAAAACGCGCCCGGGGCGGCCGTTTGGCCAAACGGGTCATTGCCGGCGGGAGCACCAAAGGGTGCAGGCCCGGGTGCGGCGGACTGGCCGTCTGTCTTCTTGACCACTTTCTGGGCGCCACACCTTGGGCACTGCGCCCGGACTCCGCGGTCACCAATCAGGTTGTCATCAATGGCATAGGCCGCGCCGCATGACTGGCAATCAATCCGCATGCCTCACCCTGTGGTCCTTCCCGCAGTGCACCATGGTAGGCCAAGGCGGCGCGCGGTTGTATGTGTGGGACAGCGGAACCTGTTTCACTCCGCCTTGCCGCCCGGCTCCCAGTCCTCAAACGCGTGCAGGCCGCCATCATCCTCGTCCACGTCCTTGAGCTTTTGCAGGCCGCGCACTTCCACCTGCCGGATGCGTTCCCGTGTCAGGTTCATGATGTGGCCAACTTCTTCCAGCGTCACGCCACCGCGTTCGGCCACGTCCAGGGCACAGGTCTCCTGGAGGTCCCAGACCTCTTTGTCCGGGAAGTTGAGCTTCACGCTGCCCGTCTCCGGGTTCACGTCCAGGTAGAGGTGGTAGCGGCAGGACACAAACAGGCACGGCCGCGGCCCGCTGATGCAGTCTGCCCGTGTTTGTGGACGGTCATATTCCATGACCTCCAGGAGCTCACCGCGGGAGGCCGCCTTGCGCCGGTCCCGCATCATTTCCTTGCGGCTCATGGTGCGCGCACGGCGGCGCGCGTCCAAGGGGTCCAACGTGTCATCACCGCCCTGGTCATCCGGGAGGAGCTGGGGGGGAACACTTGCCTTGCTGCCCGCCTTCATGGGTGGGGCCTCCAAGTGGCTGCCGCGTTGTGGCGCGCGGCGGTTTTCCCGACGGTGCACCGCTGTTTCAACAAACACGTTCCGGGCGAGGGACGCTATGGGCACCCCTTCACCTGTGTCAAACCTGCCCCGACGGTCCTGTGGGTGCGTGGTTGAATGTGTGTGGGGGCCCCGAGGGGTTGTCAGCCGCGCGCGTGGGGATGGGCGGCGTCATAGACGCGCATGAGGTGGTCCAGGTCCACGCGTGTGTACCGCTGTGTTGTGGAGAGGCTCTGGTGGCCAAGCAGTTCCTGGATGGAACGCAGGTCCGCCCCGCCTTCCAACAGGTGCGTGGCAAAGCTGTGGCGCATGCGGTGGGGATGCAACCGCCCCCGGACGCCCACGTTTTCACCATACCGCGCCAGGTGGCGCGCCACGCTGCGGGTGGTGAGCCGCCCACCGCGGTGGTTCAAAAAAAGAGCGTCCGTGCCGCGCGCCAGGGGCGCGCGCAGGGGAAACCACTGCTGCAGCGCAACCAGGCACTTCTCACCCACGGGCACCACGCGCTGTTTGTTGCCCTTGCCCAGCACCCGCACCGTCCTGGACCCCACGTCCACGTCCCCCACGTCCAGGGCGCACAGTTCGGCCACGCGCAGGCCTGAGCCGTACAACATCTCCAGCAGTGCCCGGTCCCGCACCCGCAACACGTCCTCCCCGCTGGGTGCAGTGACGGCGGCAAACGCTTCATCCACGCTCAGCGCCTTGGGGATGCTCTTGGGTTTTTTGGGTCCGGCCAGCTGCAGCGCGGGGTTGTCCTCCATGCGGCCGGTGCGCTGGCAAAAGCGGCAAAAGCTCTTGAGCGCACTGAGCCGGCGCGCCTGCGTGGTGGCCTGGTCCTGGCCGTGCCGGCTGGCCACAAACGCGCGCAGCAGCATGAGGTTGAGCGCCTTGACGTCCCCGGCGGCGGGGTGCGCCTTGGCCACGGCAAACGCCTGGAGCAAGCCCAGGTCCTGCGCGTACGCCTTGAGCGTGTGCGGGCTGACCCGGCGGTGGTGCTTGAGGTGTTCCAGAAACGCGGCCACGGCCTGTTGCATGCCGGCATCCTGCCAAGTCCGGATCTTCCTGGCCAGTTTTTACGGGGAACGCCTTTTCGGCGGGTGCCGCGAAGGGGTTGCTCCGCCGGATGTCCTAGGGCGCTCAACCCCCATCACCCGACGGATGGCGGCCTCCCACGTGTGCGCCCACACTCCCACCCGGTCAGGAGGCACTCCATGCGCAAGGTTCTGGTGATCACCCTGGGTTGGTCCCTCACGTTGGGTTGCAGCGGCGCCGCAGAAAGTGACGCGGGGTCCGGTGGTGGAGCCAGCGGCGGGAGCAGTGGCCAGGCCAGCAGCGGCGGCACGGGCAACCAGGTTCCAGACCAGCCGCAGCCCTGGGTGGAGATCCTGGAGCCGGGACAGAGCCCCGCGCAGGAGAACCAGGACCAGGATGGCTGGTGTGTGGGCGGCGAAGGAACCTACGCGTGTGATGACGGTGCGCCTCCCGGAAGTGGTGGCACGCCGCCGCCGGGTTGGTCCTCGTCATCTTCCGGGACCGCGTCAGGCGGCGTGGGCACATCCAGTGGCGGCGGAACCTCCAGCGGCGGGATGACCAGCGGCGGGGCGCCCATCTGCACGGAGGAGAGCTTCAACACCGGCAGCCAGGTGAAGCCCGAACTGCTGCTGGTGGTGGACAAGAGCGGGTCCATGGATGAGACGCCCGCCGGCAGCGCGCAGAGCAAGTGGACCCAGGTGGTGCGCGTGCTCAACGCCGTCACCCAGAGCCTGGAGAGCAGCATTGATTTTGGCCTGGCGTTGTTTCCGTCGGGCGGGGCCAACAGCTGTTCGGCGGGCAACGTGGTGGTGAACATTGGCGCCAACCGCGCAGACGCCGTGGCCACCGCCCTCAACCAGAGTGGCCCCGGCGGTGGCACCCCCACCGGGGCCAGCCTGCAGGAAGCGTTGAGCTACCTGGCGGGGCGGGACCAGAGCCGTCCCCGCGCGGTGGTCCTGGCCACCGATGGCGCGCCCAACTGCTCCACGGGATACAACCCCGCCAGCTGCGTGTGCACCAACCCGCAGGGTTGTGATGACAGCCGCAACTGCCTGGACCAGGCCGGCGCGGTGGGCGCGGCACAGGCCCTGGCCGCCGCGGGCATCTCCACGTTTGTGGTGGGCATCCCCGGGACCGAAGCGTTCGCGTCGGTGTTGGACCAGGTGGCCTTTGCCGGCGGCACCGCGCTTCCCGCCGGTGGCCCCCGGTACTACCGCACCACCAGCGAGGCGGACCTGTCCACGGCATTGGACCAGATTGGCACGCGCGTGGCGTCCTGCCGCTTCCAGCTCAACGGGCCGGTGGCCCCCGGCACGCCTCTGACGGTCAGCATTGACGGGATTCCGGTGAACCGCGCGCCGCTGCACAATGACGGCTGGGACGTCACCGGTTCCAACAACACGCTGGAGTTTTTTGGGAGTGCCTGCCAGCGCCTGTCCAACGGCGGCAACCACAGCGTCCGGGTGGAATATTGCTTCACGCCCGGTGGCTGAAGGGTCCCCCGTTCAGAACGGGATGTCGTCGTCAGACAACGGGGGCGGCGCGTCATCCATGGGCGCCTCGCTTCCGCCACCGCCGCCACCACCTGCCGCCGGCGCGCCGCGCGGGGCGCCGCCACCCTTGCCGGCACCCGCACCACCCTGCCCGCCACCCAGAAACAGGATCTGGTTGGCCAGCACCTCGGTGGAGTAGCGCTTGTTGCCTTCCTTGTCGTTCCACTCGCGCGTCTGGAGGCGGCCCTCGGCAAAAATCTGCCGGCCCTTGGCCAGGTACTGCCCGGCGTTTTCAGCGGTCTTTCCAAAACACACCACGCTGACCCATTCGGTCTTGTCTTCCCAGTTGCCTTCCTTGGTGCGCACCCGCTCGGTGCAGCCCACCCGCAGGTTGGCCACCGCGTTGCCGCTGGCCGCAAAACGGACCTCAGGGTCCTTCCCCAGGTTGCCAATCAACTGCACCTTCACAAAGCCGCTTGCCATGTGTTTGCGCTCCAGGCGTGGTGTGGATCTCCCGGCCCACAGGTGGGAGGGGGGCGCACGCTAGGAGCGCGCGGCAGGGAAACGCAATTGCGGCGTGGTGGACCGCCGCGTACCATGAGGTGGTCTGAGTTTGCGTCCAGGTGGGAGTGTCCAGGGCATGTCCAACAACGTTGGCGGCGGTGGGTTTGGAGCACGGCTGCAGGCGCTGGTGAGGACCGGCCAGGAAGCGCTTGGCAAACTGCGCGGTAAGGAAGACTCCAAACCCGCGGACTCCAAGACCGAGGTCAAAGGTGGAGCAGCCAGCGGCGCGGGTGGCGCTGCCGGCGCCGGTGGAGCAGCGGGCGCCAAGGCCAAGGGCAAAGCCAAGAGCAAGGACCAGGCGGCGCTGGAAGCGCTCATGCGCGGCGCAGATGATTTTGGCGTGGTGGAGGATGAAGAACGCGAACGCAAACGCCGACAGCGTTTTTTTCTGGGAGACACCAACAGCGGGACGTTTGAGGCAAAGGACTCCACCGAGGAGAAAAGTGCGGTGGCGCACATCAGCGCGGAGTTCCGTGGGCAGGTGGCCAGCGGCATGGTGGAAGGCCGTTCCTTCACGCAGGGAAGCTGCCTGGTCCCGGATGAGATCCCGGATGAAGAGCCGGAACCACCGCGCAAAAAAAAGCGGCGCTGATTTTCTGCAAAGACGCCCTCCCATGTCATCCACATGAAACAACACGTTGCGCTGGTGGTGTGGGCCCTTGCCCCGGCGCTGGCGCTGGGCGCTCCCACGGTGGAGGAAACGGGCCCGGTCTCCACGGGGCTTGCGGGCGCCGTCACCGCGCGTGCGTTGGGCCCCACCGCACTGGCGCACAACCCCGCGGGGATGGCGCTGGCGGCGGGGATGGCGCTGGATGTGGGCGGCGGCGCGCGGTTGACGGTGTACCAGGCGGGCACGCCGCCAGCCTCAGGGGCGGCGGCGGTGGACGGGCTGAGGCGTGATGCACGCAGCGCGGTGGCGTTGGATGTGCCCCCGGCGGTGTTTGGCAGCATCACCCGCGGGCCGCTGACGTTGGGCGCGGGACTTTCTGCCGCCACGTTGCACACGCTGCAATGGACAGGGTCCAACACCGCGCTGCGGCTGTGGCTCACGCATGCCGGCCTGGCGTGGCGGCAGGGACCGGTGAAGGTGGGCGCGTCCATCCTGGGCGCGGGCGGCTGGCACCGCGCCGCAACCCAGGGGCCGGGCGCGGGCGTGGGCGCACTGGCGGGTGTTCTGCTGGAGGCACTTCCAAGCCTCACGGTGGGTGCTGCCTTCCAGACGCGGCTGGGCGTGGCGTTTGCGGCCACCGCCCCGGGGTCCTTGTGGTCCGCCTGTTTGCGCACGCCCGCTGGATGTGGTGGCCCCGCCAACCCGGGCCCCTATGCGTTGTTGGCGGACAGTTTGCGCGTGGGGCTGGCGTGGCAGGTGCGGCCCACCACGGCGTGGATGATGGACGCCTCACTCACGTTGTGGGGGCTGCAGGGCAGCCAGGCGGCGTTGGCCCTGGGTGCTCCAGGTGTGCGGCTGCGGGACACGCTCACGGTGCGCACCGGCGTTGAACAGGCGCTGTTTTTTTTGGCGCCGGACCTCAAGGCACGCGTGGGAGCGGTCTACGCACAATCCCCGGTGGTCTGGGGCAAGGCCAGCCGCCAGGCGCCATTGGGGGACCGCGTGGCCATCTCTGCGGGGCTGGGCTGGCGCATCTACGGGGTCACGCTGGACGCCGGTTACCTGGCTGAGGTGAGCCTCCCGCGCGCAGGTGAAGACGGGCGTTGGTACCGCGGCACCAGCCACACATGGAGTGCGGGCGTGGGCTACCGGCTGGCGCCGTAGCGGTTCATTCGTCGGCGGCGCACCGGAAACCCACCGAATTGGAGTGTTGGTTGAGTTCCAGGCGGTGCCGGCTGGTCCCACGGGAGACAAACTCCGGGTCCAGGTAGCTGCCGCCCCGCACCACTTTTTCCCCGCTGGCCACGGTGGGTCCCTGAGGGTCCGTCATGGATTCGGCCTTGGTGTAATAGTTGGGGTCGTACCAGTCGTTGGTCCACTCAGACGCGTTGCCGCACAGGTCCAGCACCGGACCGTCTGCGCTCACACACTTGGGCAGGCTGCCCACGGGGGCGGTGGATTCAAAACCATCCGCGGTGCCACGCACGTTGCATATTCCGGCCACCCACTTGCCCTCAAAGGGATACATGCGGCCCGCGCTGCCGCGCACCGCGCGCTCCCACTCCGCCTCGCTGGGGAGACGCTTGCCCACCCAACGGCAGTATTTGTCGGCGTCATACCAGCTGACCCCCACCACCGGCTGGCGGCCTCCGTTGAGCCCCGCGGTGCTCAATGACGTGGCCGTCCCGCACACGTTGCCATCCACACATTCGCGGTAGTCCGCGTTGGTCACCTCGGTGCGGTCCAGGCGGAAGGCCTTGAGGGTGACCTCATGGGTGGGCGTTTCATCCGGCTCACCCTGGTCAAATCCCATGGTGAAGGTCACCGGTGGAAAACGGACCATGGCCGCGGTGTCCATGAGCTTGGACGGCGCGGTCTTGGCCTCCTGGGAGCGCGCACTGGCGCACGCCGCCACGCCAAGCCCAACCAACACCACCACCGGCAACACCGCAGGACGTTTGAGCATGGCGCCATGTAACGCCGCGCCGCGGTGGCCGTAAAGCGTTGCCGCCTTGGTCATCCCTGGCGCAGCAGCTGGGCCAGGAACCTCCGGGATTTGAGCGGCCGGGTGAGCAGCGGGTCCACCACCGCCTGCAAAAAACGGCCGGCCTCCACGCTGGTGGCGCCGGAGACCTGCGCCGCGGCGGCCTGTTGCGCCGTCCACCCCACGGTGTCCCGCAACAGCGCCGCCACCGGCGCGGGCAGGCGGCGGGCCCCTGGTGGTGCACAGCCGTCACAAAACAGGTGCCCCGCGTGCGCCCCCAGCACCAGCGCGCCCTGGGTCAGCGGGGTTCCACAACTGGCGCAATGTCCCGGCGGGGAAAGGTCCCCCAACAGCAACAACAGTTGCACCTCCACCCAGCGCAACAGCGCCGGCCCCACCGGGCCGGCCTGCAGTGCGTCCAACGCCGCCAGCACCACCGCATACAGCCCCGGGGTCGGGTGGCCTTTGGATGAGACCATGGCGGCCAGTTCGGCCACGTACGCGGCGCGGCCCAGGGCCAACACATCTGTGCGCAGGGCGCTGTAGCTTTCCTTCACCACGGCGCCTTGGAGCTGGTGGAGGTCCCCGCGCGTGGGTGGCTCCAGGTTGGCTTCCACGCGGCACAAGACGTCCAGGCCGCCGGGGAAACGCTGCCGGCTTTTGCGCGCGGCCCGGGCCACCGCTCCCAGCCGGCCGTGGTCCCGCGTGAGCAGGTCCACCACCAGCGTGGCATCACCGGAAGGATGCACCGCCACCACCAGGGCATCCACATGCAGCATTGGCGCGCTACTCCAACAGCGCCAGGTTCTTGCGGCACTCGGCAGCCACGTCCTCTTCCTTGAACCGCTCGGCGCAGGTTGCAAAGTAGGTGCGCGCGTTGTCCTTTGCTTCGCTGCGCAACGCCGCCATGCCCAGGCGGAAGAACACGCTGGACAGCTGTCCCGGCGCCAGAAACCCGCGCAGCTTCTCAGTGTCACAGTGCTGCAGGTACTTCTCCAGCCAGCGGATGATCTCCGCCTGGTCACCACGTTCGGCGTAGATGCGCGCCAGGTAGTCATACCCACCGCACAGCTGCGGCTGGATGTTCACCGCGCTCTTGAGGTGGTTGATGCCCTGGTCCTGTTTTCCGGTGCGGTAGAGACACCAGCCCAGGTTCTGTTCGGCCAGGTACGGCGTGGGCCACACCAGGTTGCTCATGGCGCGTTCAAAAAACGGAATGGCCGCATCACAGTTGCCCTTGGCCATGAGCACATTCCCCAGCGCGTTCTCCGCGTCAGAAAATTTGGCCCGCAGGGCCACCGCCTTGCGCAGGTGATCCTCGGCCTCATTGAGCCGGTTGAAGCCGCTGAAATACGTCAGCCCCAAGGCGTAGTGCGCTTCCGGATCATCCGGATTGAGCTCCAGGGCACGCGTCAACTCACTCAGCGCCTGGCGGTAGTCCTGTTTGTGCATGGCGCTGACGCCCAGGTCCCGCGCGTAGCCTGCGCGCTCCACCTCTTGCTCGGTGGGGACGTGTTTGCAGGCCAGGGGGACGGCGCACAGCAACAGGAGGGCGGGGACAATGCGGGCCATGGTGGTCTCAACGCGCATTGACAACAAAGTCATCATTGAAGGTCTGGGTCTCCCCGGCGTTGCGCCGGTACTCCAACAGCGGATTGTCAATCATGACGGTGTCACCGCCAATGTTGCCCTCGCCCATGACCAGCTTGAGGAAATGGCCGGGCGCGTTGGAGCGGCGCGCCTGGTCCCCGCGCTTGGTGGCGGTGAAATGCACCACGTTGCGCCCGGGCCGCATGTAACGGGTCACCTCAAAATAGATGCGCTGGTCTTCCTCATCCCAGATTTTTTTGACCCACACGCTGTTGATGAAGATGTCCACTTCATATTGGACCATGCCCGGGAAGTTCATTTCCGTGACCATGAAATAGCGGCGGGTCAACGTGGCGCCCATGGGCGGCGGCGGCGGTTGCGGCTGCACCGGTGGCGGCGTGGCCACGGGCTGCTGCACCGGCGGCGGGGGCTGGCTGGGCAGCTGCTGGACCTGGACCTGGTAGCCCTTGGCCTTGATCAGCACGTTGCCCTTGCTGTCCAGCTCCACGGTACAGTTTTCAAACTTCTGGCTGGTGACGCCGTCAATGTTGACGCCGTTGAGGTAGACGCTCACCGCCAGGGCCGGCACGGCTGCCAGCGTCACCGCGGCGGCCAGCACCCAACGCAACGCAGCCCGCCCCCTGCCCTCACTCATCATCCGGGTCCGTCTCATCATCCCTCACCATCTTGACGTCGGACGGGTCCAGCTCGTCCTGGTCATCATCATCCCCATCCGCTTTGACGGGCGCCGGCCTGGTGTCCTTCACCGCCGGCTTCTGGTCCTTGGCGCCTGCTTTGACCGGCTCGGCCGCGCGCGGCTTGGCAGCCGGGGTGACGCCCTCGCCCTCATCCTCGGGGTCCGGCGCTTCCACCACCGAGCCGTTGGTGCGGTCCAGCAGGTAGTCCAGCCACGGCCCGCCCACACGTTTTTGTGCGCTCACAAACACCGTCATGCCCACCGCGCGGTGGACCATGACGCCGTCCACGCCCAGCGTCTTTTGCCAGGAGATGATGCCGGGTGGCACCAGGCGCACCACACTTTCATCCCCACAAATGAACGCATCCCGGCCATCTTCACTCAGCCACAGCGCGTTGAAATAGCCGCCCATGGGCACGCGCAGCTTCACCGCGCCGGTCTGGCTGTCCAGCACGGTGACGGCCTGTCCCACGCCCACCAGGATGAGGCCGGGCTTGTCCCACAGCTCCACTTCTTCGGCACAGCTGCAGTTGTACCCGTGCACCAGCGAGAAGAAGCGGCCACCATCCTTGCGGCTTCCTTCCACCAGCAAGGACGTCACCGGCGCAGTGCGCGCGGCCTGGTCCACCACCTCCAGCACCCCGGCATCCGGGCGTTTTCCCCGCGGCCACAGGCTGGCCCGCACGGTCACCAGCTGGCCCACGCGTTCAACCCCTCCCGGTGCAACATCCGCAGGCACGTGGCGCTCCAAGGGCCATATTGGGCCCCCGCGCCGGCGCGCGCATCAAGCGCACCACCAGCACGTGGTTTCCACGTACCAACCCCGGCAAGGGCGCACAAGTGCGCGGAACAGTTGGATTTGCTGCCACGCACCCACACGCCGCGTACGGGCCACGCACGGGGCGCTAGTTGCGCGAGAACCACATGGACAGAAACCGCTTCACCTCTGGCACCTGGCTGTTCTGGAACGACGCCGGCGGCCCCTCCTCCACAATCTGCCCGGCGTGGAGGAACGCCAACGTGTCTGCAATCTTGAACGCGCTGCCAATGTCATGGCTGATGACCACGCTGGTGACGTTGAGGCTTTTTTTTGCGTGGAGGATCATTTCATCCACCGCGTCGGTGGTCAGCGGGTCCAAACCGGTGGTGGGCTCGTCATAGAGCACCACCTTGGGCTGGCGTATCACCGCGCGGGCCAGGCCCACGCGTTTGCGCATGCCGCCAGAAATCTGCGCGGGGAACTTGTGGTACGCGCGCGGGTCCAGGCTGAACAGCGCCAGGGTGGCGTGGACCCGCTCGCGGATCTCGTCCTCGGTCATCTTGGTGTGTTCCCGCAACGGGAAGGCCACGTTTTCATACACGCTCAGGCTGTCAAACAACGCGGCCTGCTGGAACACCATCCCAAACTGCTCCCGCACGTCATTGAGCTCACGCTGGTTCATGGGGACAATGTCCCGCCCGTTGATGAGCACCTGGCCACTGTCCGGCTTCTCCAGGCCAATGAGGTGTTTCATGAGGACACTTTTGCCCTGGCCACTGCCTCCCAGGACCACCAGCGTGGTGCCCGCGGGAACCTTGACGTTGACCCCGCGCAAGATGGCCTGCCCCGAATAGCTCTTCATGAGGTTGCGCACCTCAATGGCCGGCACATCCCCGCCCGCGGGCGTGACGCTGGCGGGAGCGGTGGTGGTTTGTGCCTTGTCTGGGGCGGACTTGTTGGCCATCCTGCGGCGGCAACCTAGCACCGACCTCCCGGACCTGCTCAACGTGCCCCCACCCCTCCACAAAATGTTGGTGAACGCCCGCGCCGCCGCCCGGCTGTTGACCGGGCATCCCTGGGTCTACCGGGGAGACCTGGTGGCGCAGCCTGGTGCGTTGGCGCCCGGCTCGGCGGTGGTGGTGGTGGACGGGGTGGGAACGGTGCTGGGCACCGGGCTGTACTCCTCCCAGTCCCTGTTGGTGGTGCGCCTGTTGAGTGCGGTGGAAGAGCCCTTGGACGCGGCGTTCTTCCGCAAGCGGCTCATGGATGCACGCAGCTTGCGGGTGCGGGCGTTTGGCACCCTTCCTCCGGCGTGGCGCTGGGTCCACGCCGAAGGGGACCTTCTGGGCGGCCTGGTGGTGGACGTGATGGGAGATGCGTTGTCCATCCAGTTCAACACCGAGGGCATGGACGCGCGCAGCAGCATGCTGGTGGACATCCTGGGTGAGCTGTCCCACGCCCGCACCGTGGTGCTGCGCAAGGATGTGGCGGTGCGCTCCAAGGAAGGGCTGGCGCTGGGCAAAGAAGTGGTGCGGGGGACTGCCACCCCGGTGCGTTTTGCCGAGGGAAACGTGTTTCTCACGGTGGACCTGCTGGAAGGCCAGAAGACCGGGACGTTTTTGGACCAGCGGGACAACCACGTGCTGGCCGGACAGCTGGCCGCCGGCCAGGGTCTGGATTGTTTCTCCGGGGACGGCGGCTTTGCGCTGCAACTGGCCACGCGCTGCAGCCACGTTACCGCGTTGGACCAGAGTGCCGCCGCCGTGGAGCGCATCCAACGCAACGCCGCGGACAATGGATTTTCCAACATCACCGCGCGCGCGGCCAACGTGTTTGAAGCGCTGCGGGCCATGGATGCCGCAGGGGAGACGTTTGACACCGTGGTGGTGGACCCCCCTGCGCTGGCCAAGGGCAAAAAACACGTGGAGGCGGCCCTGCGGGGTTACAAGGAGCTCAACCTGCGGGCCATGAAAATCCTCAAACCTGGCGGGCTGCTGGTGACGTGTTCATGCAGCCAGCCAGTGGACCGCGCGCTGTTTGACACCATGCTGCAGGACGCCGCGGTGGATGCCCGGCGGTCTTTGCAGGTGCTTCACCGGCGGGGAGCGGGTCTGGACCACCCCGTCAAGCTGGGCTTCCCGGAAGGAGAATACCTCAAGGCCGTCTTTGCCACGGTGTGGTGAACACCGTGTTGGGCGCTCACTTCCTTTGTGAGGCGCGGAATTCATCCCGCGCTTTTTTGACGTCATCAAAGATGGCCTCCGGCACCACCTTGCCGCGCACCACCGTGTTGACCTTGCCTTCCAGGCCGTTCCACAGGGCCAGCTGGGGGGCCGTGGGGGTCACCACGTTGAGGCCCTTGTCCTGCATGGCCTTGAGCGCCTGCGCCTCCTGCTTGCGGGCGTCCACCTTGAGGTTGAGCGCCTCGGCGCGGACAATCTCCAGCAGCTTGGGCTGAAGGTCCGCCGGGACCTTGTCCCAGGTCTTCTTGCTCACCACCAACGCACCCACCAGCATGCCCCACGGCGCCAGCGTCATGTTCTTGGCCGATGAGTACCACCCCAGGCTCAACGCAATGAGCGGCGTGGAGGTGAACGCGTTGACCATTCCGGTTTGCAACGACGGGATCATGTTCACGCTGGACAGCACCACCGGCGTGAACCCGGCCGAGCGCCACGCATCTTCGGCCACGGGGTCCCCGCTGACGGCAAAGACCTTCTGGCTGGCCATGTCTGCCGGGGTGGCGGCCGGCTTCTGGCTGAAGAAGTACATGGTGCCGGTGTCCGTCCAGGTGAGCACCACAAAGCCCTTGTCCGCCACGGACTTCTCAAGTTTGGGGCCCACCTTGTCCATGACGTAGTCCAGCTCCGGGTAGCTGGTGATCATCAACGGGGCACACACCGCGGTGGGTTCCGGCGCCACGTCCTTGAGGCCAATGGCGGTGAGCGCTCCGGCGTGGAGCTGGCCAATGCGCATCTTCTTGACCACGTCACCCTCATCACCCTGGACGCCGCCTGCAAAGATCTTGAGCTTCACCTGGCCATTGCTGGCGGTGGCCCACTGTTCGGCAATCTTCTTGAGCGTCACGTGCCAGGTGGAACCATCCGGCGCCATGGTGGCCAGCTTGATGGTGACCTCAGCGCGGGCATCCACCGTGGCAAACGCCGCGGCACACATGGAAAGGGCAAACAGCGTCTTCTTGATCATGGTGAAGCCTCCTCGGACACGTCCGGAACATCAATGAGGTCACTGGCACGCGCGCGCAGCCACAAAGCGCGGCGCTGGTAGATCACGTTCTCCAGGCGGAACTGGGGGTGGTCATCCACCTTGATGGCCAACGCCTTGTCCAACATGGTGTTGAAACACGCCATGTCCTGCAGGGCCACGCACTGTTGTTCGGCCCAGGAGAGGTATGGCCCGGCCTTCTTTCCGCCGGTGAGCTCCAGGGTGCGCTCAAAATGTTTCCTGGCGCGTTCGGCGCTGCCGCCCATGGAGGGACTGCGGGACTCATAGGAAACCATGAAGGAGTGGACGGCGCCGCCGCCCCAATCTTCATCCAGCGCCAGGCAGCGGTGCATCAACGCACCCACGGCCGGGAGTTCGGCCAACAGGTCCGGCTTGTCCTTGGACAGCACAATCTCCGCCGCCAGCGAAGATCCGGCCCAATAGGCCAATTCCACGTCTGAACCGTTGAGCTGTTGGACGGCCTTTGCCGCGTCCGCCTTGAACGCCTTGCCAAACCCGGGGTGTTTGAGCTCCAGGCCGGCCATGGCGTAGCGGTGGGCCCGGCGGAACAGTTTTTTGGCGCGGTCCCAACCCTGCTGCGCGGTGGCCAGGCTTTTGGCCTCGGCCATATCAGCCTCTTGCTGCACAAACGCATACCCGTAGGTGGTGAATCCACTGGCCAGGCTGGCGTGGAGCCCCACGTGGTCCGGCTGGCTCTGCACCAGCGCTTCCATGCCCTTGAGCGCCACCGGCAGGCTGTCCCGCACCAGCTCCGGGTCATCATCCCCGGTGAACAGGGTGCTGTCTGACGTCCCGGTGAGCGCATCTGCTGCCTGGCGCATCACGTATTGCTTGGGCGAACAGCCCAGGGACACCGCACACAACAAAAACGCCACCTTGCGCTGCATTGGAATCCATCCCGGGAAAGCGGTTGCGGGGCGGGCGCACCTTACGGGCGGGCCAAGGCCAGGGACAAGCACTAACGCGCCGCCTGCATCAGGACGGCGGCCACATTGTCCCGCCCACCGCCGGCCTTCACGTCCCGCCAGCGGTTGAGCAGGGCCCACGCGCCGGCCTCCAGCGACGGGGCCGCACCAAACAGGTCTGCCAGGCGCGGCAACGCCAGCGCGGTCATCTCCTCTTCAATGCCGTCTGACGCCACCAGCAATGTCTCTGTGGCGCCCAGCTCCAGCGTCCCTGCCGCCAGGTGCAGCGTGGCGCCGCCGCGGGGATGCGCCAGCAACGCGCGCAGCGGGAAGGTGCCGCCGGCAAATGTGCCCAGCCCGGGGTTGATGCGGGTGACTGCATTGCGCTCCAGGCGCAGCAACAAGCTGTCCGCCACGCTCACCCAATGCACCGTGGCCCCGTGCAACATGGCCACCAGCAACGTGGACTGGCTTTGATCGCGCGCAAAACGGCAGGCCTTTTCATCCGCCGCCAACACCAGTTCACGCAGTGCGGTGGCATCCTTGGGCGGCGTTGATTCCAGCAGGGCCACCAGGTGGCGGGTGAGGCGTTCCCCGGCGCCCGCGCCATGGTGCGCGTCTGCCACCACCGCGGCCACACCACCACCCGGCAGGTGGACCACCGCCAGGCTGTCCTCCATGCGCTGCTCTTTCTGGTTGGTGTGCGGGCCTCCCGGCGCCACGGCCACCACCACGTGCGGCAGCGGTGACCGCACCAGCACATCCACATCCAGCAGGTCTGACGCCAGAAGCACCAGCGGGTCCATGGAGCGGTCTTAACGCCCGGCGCCGGCTTTTGGCCAGACCGCTTGCGGCCAAGGTTGACGGGGTGGGGACGGGCGGTCCAATGAAACAGCATGAGCGCGTCTGACAAGCCGGCGGGTCCACAATCCACGCCTCAACCTGTGGCAGAGCCCCCTACGGTCACGCCCGCCGCGCCGGAGACTCCGCCCGCAGCCGCAGCAGCCG
>Ga0154020_10002160_pt1 | contig 23925 bp, 19 predicted proteins | sample Klosneuvirus_201_FD_109709 | JGI IMG/M metagenome (GOLD analysis project Ga0154020, IMG submission 109709) | Active sludge microbial communities from wastewater, Klosterneuburg, Austria - Klosneuvirus_20160825_MG | ecosystem: Engineered > WWTP > Aerobic digester > Activated sludge | place...
CTGCTACGCAGTCAACTCCATCTGCACGCCCAGCCGCGCCACAATCCTCACCGGCAAATACAGCCATGTGAACGGCGTTCCCGTGTTCAATCGCTTCGACGGCACGCAGCCTACGGTCGCGAAGTATCTACAGACCGCAGGTTATTACACGGGCATAATCGGCAAGTGGCATCTCGGCAGCAATCCAACCGGCTTCGACCGCTGGACGATTCTCCCGGGACAGGGTGACTACGTGAATCCGGCGTTCTTGGAACCTTCCGGGCAACGCGTGATCAAGGGATACGTTACGGACATCATCACGGACTTGGCGATAGATGTCCTCAAGGAACGGCCCAAAGACAAACCATTCTTCCTGATGTGCCATCACAAGGCACCGCATCGCAACTGGATGCCTGGCCCGAAACACAAAGCACAATTCGCCGGCAAGACCATCCCCGAACCGCCAACGTTATTCGACAATTTCGCGACGCGCGCCGACGCACTGCGCGAGTGCGCGCAAAAGGTTTTCGACGACCTGACGCGGGACGACTTGAAGCTTGATCCACCCGCCACGTTGAAAGGCGCTGAACGTGATGACTGGCTCAGCACCAAGCCCATTTCAGTCGAGGTTATCGAGGATGGCAGGACGAACACGCTCACCGGCGAGGCGCTCAAGAAGTGGAAGTATCAGCGTTACATGCAGGATTACCTCGCTTGCGTGCAATCGGTGGACGACAACGTTGGCCGTCTGCTCGACTGGTTGGACGCGAACGGCCTTAGCACGAACACGGTGGTGATCTACACCAGCGACCAAGGTTTCTTCCTCGGCGACCACGGGCTTTTCGACAAACGATTCATGTATGAGGAATCGGCGCGCATGCCGTTTCTCATTCGCTGGCCGGGCGTCGTCAAGCCGGGCTCGGTGCAGAATGCGCTGGCAATCAATCCGGACTTTGCGCCGACATTCATGCAAATGGCCGGCCTCGCAGTGCCAGTTGACATGCAGGGCCGCAGCCTGATGCCGATCCTCAAGGGCGAGCGTCCGGCCAACTGGCGGACGAGCTTCTACTATCGCTACTACGACGACCCGGGTGCCCATAACACGCGCGCCCACTACGGTGTGCGCACGGAAACGCACAAATTGATTCATTACTGGAAAGCGATCGAATGGGAGATGTTTGACCTCATCCACGACCCCGCAGAGTTGCTCAACCTCTACGCCGACCCCGCACAACAGGACAGGGTGAAGCAACTGAAGGGCGAATTGCTCCGTCTCAAGCGCGAGGTGCAAGATGATGACCAGTTTGCTGATGGCACTTGGCGGTGAACCTTGCGGCGACGGTGTTTGCCCAATCGAGCCAGCCAGGGTGAGCGCGGCGTAGCGGTATTCCTCCCCCAAATCAGGGAGGGTGGCGCGCTTGATTGTAGGGAGGAAACTGGGAAAGTTGACTTGCGAGTTACAAACAGCCCAAGAAGCCAAAACAGGCATCAGCCAATGAAAAAACTTACGCATACGAGTTCCGGATGCACCCGAATCGGGCAAGGTCCGCAGCCTGCTGCAAGTGCCCAATCCGCCGCCGCGTTTCACAGCGAGCGCGCCTTCACACTGATCGAGTTGCTGGTCGTAATCGCAATCATTGCGATTCTGGCGGCTATGTTGTTGCCAGCGCTCGGCCGGGCAAAGGAACAAGGCCGTCGCGCGGCGTGCGTCAGCAATGAGCGGCAGATCTACTACGCCGTCATCCTCTATGCGGGCGACAGCGACGACCAGTTGCCGCCGGGCGAGATTGATGCGCCGGGCGTGAACGCGAAGGGCTATTTGACCTGGGACGAACTGACTTTGTCCTACTACAAAACCACCAATTTGCTTGCGTGCGGGAGCCAAAAACTCGGCACGCGGCATTACTGGGTCAACTCCAACATTCGGAACAGCCAAAGACGGTATGGTAATCTGGGACAAACGGGTGTGATGCTGTGGGGCTTATCCCTTAAACAGTCAACCATCATGCAACCCTCTGGGACCATCGCGCTCACGGAAATTCGCGATCACAACGCAACCTACGCGGCGGGCGGGGTGTCCAATCCAGGCGAGATGTGGGGATCCATGCTGCTCGCAACCGAGGACGCGTCCATACTTCAGTATCGCCATCTGAATCGCGAAACGGTCGCATTTTGTGACGGCCATGTAGAGTCGATGCGGTCAAATGTGGTAATGCAGGCGAACCTTGAGAAATTCTATCGCGACAAGTCGCAGGTGCCGTAGAGGAAAGCTCGGCGATGTGTGCGAATAATTCACAGCAGAACGAATTGCTTCAGATTGCCGTCGTTACGGTGCTCACCATGAAGCTGCTTGCTAGATTCTCCGCGGGGTCGCAGGGTTTTCGTGCTTCAGCCGCAGTTGGGGGACCGGACTTCTGAAACAATCCGCCTGTGCCACATTCATCTTCTTCGTGGTGTGTTCGTTGATTCCCGCAGGCGAGACACTCTACAACGGCATTATACTGCCTGAAACCTGGCCACCCGTTGTCCAAAACGGGGCGGATTTGCCGCCGCTGCCACCGCCTTATCTCAAGAACAAGCCTGAGGTCATTCCCATCGATATTGGCCGACAATTGTTTGTGGATGATTTCCTGATCGAGAGCACCACACTGAAGCGCCTATGGCATCAACCGGTGAAACACGCAGGGAATCCCGTGTTAACGCCTGAGAGACCGTGGGAGCAAGGCGGCGGCGTCAACCCGATGGCGGCGCCATTCAGTGATGGCTGCTTCTACGATGCGACGACCAAGCGTTTCATGCTCTGGTATAGCGCTGGATGGTATGGCAACACCGCGCTTGCCGTTAGCGATGACGGGAGCACCTGGCGGCGACCTGAGTTTGACGTCTTCCCGGGCAGCAATCTCGTGACCATGAGGGACAAACCTTTGTGGCGGCGCGATAATGTTTCCGTATGGCTTGACCATGATACGACGAATGCAAATCAACGCTTTAAGATGACCTGCTATGCCCGCACTGGTGAAGTCGGCGCAAAACTCGATCACCACAAACCTGGGCTGCTATTCCTCAGTTCGCCCGATGGGAGCCACTGGAATTTGCATGGCAGCGCACTGAGGAGCGGGGATAACACCACGATGTTCTACAATCCATTCCGCAAAGTATGGGTGGTCAGCCATCGTATTTTTGTGGGCAATGAACGTGCGCGTGCCTACTGGGAGTCACCCAACCTTTTCGCTGGCGTTGGTGATGGGTTTGAAAAGCAAAAGCCAACCTTCTGGTCGCGCGCTGACAATGCGGACAAACCGCATCCACAGATTGGCATCCCGCCGCAGATCTACAAAATCGACGCAGCGCCATACGAGAGCATCATGCTGGGACTCTTTGAAATCCTTTACGGCCCGTCGAATGAAGCGTGCGCTGCACAGGGCATCCCCAAGAACACAGAAATCCAGCTTGGTTACAGTCGCGATGGGTTCCACTGGGATCGTCCGAACCGCCGTTCCTTCATCGCAGGCACGCGCGATCCTGGGAACTGGGAACGAGGCTACATTTCCTCCTGTGGCGGCGGCTGCGTCATCGTGGGTGATGAACTGTGGTTCTACTACGGTGCGTTTCGCGGTGATGAAATGAACCACAGCACAGATTTTCTGTGCATCTGGGGTGGCCTTTACGCGAATGCCTCAACCGGGATCGCCAAACTTCGTCGCGATGGCTTTGCCTCCATGCATGCGGAGGTTGAGACCGGTGTGCTTACCACAAGCATTGTGCGTTTCACCGGCCGCCATTTATTTGTAAATGTGAACGTGCCACGCGGCGAACTGCGCGCCGAAGTGCTCGATGCTGATGGACGGGTCATTGCGCCGTTTGCGAAAGAGAACTGCAAGCCCATCAGCGCGGACAAAGCGAAGCAGGCGATTCAGTGGCAAGGCGTGGCCGATCTCTCCACCCTGCACGGCAAAGGCGTGAGATTTCGCTTTCACCTGCGCCAGGGCGACCTGTATGCCTTCTGGGTCAGCCCTGATACCGATGGCACAAGCGGAGGCTATGTCGCGGCAGGCGGCCCCGGGTTTACGGGCGCGAGGGATGTTGGCAAAGCAAAGACAGGGGAACGGCGAGGATGCGGCATGACGATCTCCCCCGAATGAGGGAGGGTAGCGCGGTTGACTGCGGAGACAGAACCGGGAAGGCTAGCTTGCGAACCACAAAACGGCCAAAGTTATGCACCAGTCGATGAAAAAGTTTACTGTCTCTGCGAAATCCGGTTGCCCCCCAATTGGACGAGGTTCCCGGTCCTTTGCAAGTGTTCAGGGTGTCTGGCCGCTTCACACCATCCGAGCCTTCACACTGATTGAGTTGCTAGTCGTAATCGCCATCATCGCAATTCTGGCTGCCATGCTGTTGCCGGCACTCAGCGCCGCCAAGGAGAAGGCCCGGCAAACCATGTGTTTTAGCAATGCGCGCCAAATCAACCTGTCATGTATTCTCTATGCTGACTCGGAAGGCGGCCGGTTGCCGTGTGGGTTTCTTGATGCGCCGGGCCAGAATGCAAAGGGCTACCTTACTTATGATGAACTGATTCTGCCCTACGGTGCGCCTACCAACGTGCTCAGGTGCCCCAGCCATAAAGGTGGCACGCGCCATTTTTGGGTTAATGGAAACGTCATGCAATTCATCCCTCCGGCGAGCCGCCAAACCGGAGTAATGGGTCATAATACCTCAGCGAAACTGGAAACCGTTTCCAATCCGTCGGACACCGTGGCCATGACCGAGGTGGCGGACTGGGTCACAACTGGTTATTCGGGTTACGGGCCTTCCGCGCCGGGTTCACATTGGGGCGCCATAATTCAAATCGAAGGAAACATTATCGGCCCAAGCGCGGGAGTGGCCTACATGCACCGGCAACGGGACAACATCCTGTTTTGCGACGGTCATGTGGAGTCGCTGAAGTCCAACGTGTTGACGCAAGTAAAGCTTTACAAGTTTTATCGGGACAAGACGCAGGTGCCGCCGTGATGGCAGCGCGGAGCGGTGGAAGAGTATGGTGATTCAACAATGCGGGACATCTCCGCAGGAACGACCAGAGGACGGAAACAACTTCAAAAGGGAATAGAATTTCGATGAACAACATTGGCCGTATAATTCTGCTTTCAGCTGGAATGGCAGCCACCTTCTGTTTTGGCGGCGACGGCGGTCAGCAGCCCTCTGCTTCAACCGTTGGCCCGTATGCTGGCCCGGTCTCGGACGAGATGATCCTTTCAGCGCGCTTGTTGCGGGAGCGGCTCTTAGCTGACCCCTATCGTCCACGCTACCATTTTTGTGTGCCGGAGGACATGGGCAATCCAGGCGATCCCAACGGTGCCTTCTACCATGACGGGCGTTATCATCTCATGTATCTGTATGACCGAAGAGGGACTGGCTTCTGCTGGGGCCATATTTCGAGCGCGGACTTGGTGCATTGGCGTCACCATCCAGATGCACTCATCCCGGGCCAGGGCGACGAAGGATGTTTCAGCGGCGGGGCTTTTGTGGACGACGACGGCACGCCCTATCTGTCCTACTGGATGCTACCCCGCCGGACGACCAAGGAACTGCACGAAATGAAAGGCGGCGATGAGTTTGGCGGTGTCGGCCTTGCCCGAGGCATCGGTCCAAATTTCGATTCATGGACCAAGCTACCGGGCAACCCGATAATTCGGTCAACGGAATGGGGCGTGACGCAAGCCAAGGATCAGCGTGGCCAGACATTCTACTACGCTTCAGCGGATCCCTCGAACATCTGGCGGAAGGACGGGAAGTATTATCTCCTTACCGGCAATCTGCTTGTCCTGAATAAACTCGGTCGCGCCCCCGAATCTCCATTGAATGAACAGGGTGACCGGGTTTACTTGTTCGCCTCCGACGATTTGAAGATGTGGAAATACCAGCACGTTTTTTACGAAAGAAATCCGGAGTGGACTGATCGCAGTGAGGACAATATGTGCTCCAGCTTCCTGCCGTTGCCCTCCAGTCCCAAGGGTGGAGCGCTGAGCGGAAAGCACCTACTCCTTTCCATCAGCCACAACAAGGGTTGCCAGTATTTCATCGGCGACTATCGTGACGACCACTTTTACCCTCAAACCCATGGGCGGATGTCTTGGGTTGATAACACATATTTCGCGCCCGAGGCGCTTGTTGATGGGCAGGGTCGCCAGATCGTGTGGGCGTGGCTGCATGACAACCCACCAGACGAGAAGCAAAAAGGCTGGAGCGGTGTGTTTGGGCTGCCGCGAAACCTCTGGCTGGGCGAAGACGGTGCATTGCGGCTGCAACCCATAAAGGAACTGGAAACGCTGCGGAGTCACGCGCGCATCTGGGCTAACCAGCTTCTGGCGGACGGCGAGACTAAAATGTTGGACGGGGTGATTGGAGACTCATGCGAGCTCTCCCTCGAAATCGAGCCCGGCGACTCCCTCCGCTGCGGACTGAAAGTCCGCGCCTCTTTGGGTGGGGAGGAGGAGACGCTGCTTTACTACGATGCCGAGGCCAAGCAGTTGGTTTTTGACTCGACCCGCAGCGGAGTGGCCGGCCGGAAGGTCGTCGAGCGAGCGCCGTTCAGCTTGAAGAAGGGCGAAGCCTTAAAGTTGCGGGTCTTCGTGGACAAGTCGGTGGTGGAGGTTTTTGCCAACGACCGTCAGGCCATCAGCAGACGTGTCTATCCTGGGCGCCCCGACAGTCTGGGGGTGGTTTTGTTCGCCGATGGCCCCGGCGCACAATTCAAGAGCATTAAATCTTGGGAGATGGCGCCGGCCAATCCTTATTAAACCCCGGTCAGGGACATTACTGAAATTACTGAAATGCGAAGCACTTACTTGAATGGACGGAATGGCGGCCCGTTTCTCAATTTGTTTCAATCCAAGGGTGGCATTGCGCGCCGGCACCGGCTTTCAGCAGTGATCGTCCTGACCGCAGGCCTCTTGCTCTTGCTGGAGCCGGCCAGTGCCAAAGCAACCAATGAGTCGGCTTTCGCGTCCAATTCAGCCGAAATCAAGACGCTGCTCTTTTTCGACGACCAGCGGCTCAACCAGCGGGACAACGTGGAACGCCATTTGGGGAAACCGGAACTCCTGCCCGACTCCATTTATCGCGATCCGCATACCGTTACGGCATGGGGTTATCCGACTGTTTTTTTCGATGCGCCGAGCGGCAAGTGGCGCATGCTTTACCTTGGGTGGACAGACGTGAACCTTGGCCATCGTTTCCCGCTGCTCGCCGAAAGTGACGATGGATTGCACTGGGTGCCCCGTGATACAACGCGGGAAATTAAGTTGGCGGATCGGAAGTTTCCCCATCAGGTGTTGCCGCTGGCAGAGTTCTCGGAATGGCCGCCTTGCTATGTGGACGAGCGGGCAGCGCCAGCGGAGCGGATCAAGGGGTTGGTGGTATTTCATTCGGGCAAACATGATATTTCAACCCGGTTGTGGGTGTCCCCTGACGGGATCAAATGGAAACTCAAGGAGGGAGTCGAGTGGCAGAAGAGCGGCCCTGATCCCGGGGTGGCTGTGTTCTGGAACGCAGTGCGCGAAAGCTACACTTTCATCACGCGACCCGACTGGACTGATCGGCGGATTGCGGTTTTTGAGACACGCGACTGGGTGCGGTTTACCGAACCGGAGCTAGCATTGCAGACCGACGCACTGGATGCACCACTAACGCAACTTTATGGCATGCCCGTTTTCCCGTATGCCGGATATTATGTGGCGTTTCTGTGGCTCTATCACACGGTGCCGCAGGTGAAAGGGCAGGCTCCGCACAAATTCATAGGGGGCCATGTGGACTGCCAGCTCGCCTACAGTTTGAATGGCTGGCATTTCCAACGCGGCCTGCGAACGCCGTTCATCGGTAACGGCGCACCGGGAGAGCCAACGGCGGGGTGCGTGTATCCCTCAAGCCTGATTCAAAAGCCGGATGGCTCACTGTGGATTTACGCCTCGGCGGGCACGCACGAGCACGCGATCATTCCACCAGGTTCGGGGTCAATTTTAACCTACAAGCTGCGCCGTGATGGATTTGTCTATCTCGAAAGCGCGAACGGCACGGGCACAGTGGGGACGGTGGCGTTGCTGTGGAAGGGCGGCGAACTGGAAGTGAATGCGCAGTCGCCCAACGGGCGGGTGCGGGTGCGCGTGACGGATCCGAAAGGCGAACCACTGGCTGGGTATGACTTCGGAGATTGCGAACCCCTGACCGGCGACGAAACGGCGTGGCAACCAAAATGGAAGAATGGCAAAACGATGGGCATGCTTGGGACGCGGACACTGCGGTTGGAGATCGAACTGACGAGCGCGCGGTTGTATGCGTTGCGTGGACGATTCACTCCTTTGGTGGCCGGGGAAGTATGGCGATTCAATGAAGACGGAACATTGCCGCGGGAACGCCCAGGTTTCTGAGTTGAGCCAGAGAGCGAATTCAGACCCACTCATCATGAAACCACTCATCATCATCCTGCTGGGCGTCGCGGGCGCATTCGGCGCCCATGGGGCAGGGCCCGCCCCGCTCAAAGAAATAGCGCCGGTCGTCCGGGTCGCACCCGAGAATCGTGAGCAGCAGGGCGGCGGCAATGTTTCGCTGACGAACGATCAATCCCAGTATCCTCTGGTGTCGAACAAGCCTCCCGAACCCCCCGTGATTCAGGCTGGTTTCTTTACCCCCGCGCGCAAGGGCAAGATCTGGGATACTTGGTTGTATTACCACGAAGGCAAATACTTCATGTTCTTTTTGGCCGGTGACGGCGGCCATTGGGATGGCCACGAACTAGCCACATCCGAGGACGGCGTTCACTGGAAAGAACACGGGGTATTGGTCAAGCCTCGCGCCGGCGTAACTTGGATGGGCACGGGACATATCTGGGAAGCTCCCGATTTCGACAAGACCAACAGATGGGTGATGAACTATTCCGAATGGTTCGGCGACAAGCAGGACATCATGTTCGTCAGTTCCACCAACCTGCTAAACTGGGTCAAGGTGGACGAGAAATATCGCTTTGTGCAGGATACGAGGTGGTATAAGCCGAAAGGCCGGTGGGACTGCATTGATATCGTCCAGCGTGCCGACGGCGGTTTCTACGGGTATTTCACCGCCGATCCCGATGAGGGGAAAATCCGTTACCGCCCGTGTGGGTTCGGTTTCGCCGAAAGCAAAGACGGCATCACTTGGACAGCTCTTCCGCCCGTCGAAGGTGACATCAGCGGCGAGTTCGGCGGCATCCAGAAGATTGGCGAGAAGTATTACATTCTCATCAGCGAGGGTCGTGTGGCGGTCAGTGACAGGCCCGAGGGGCCGTTCTACGCGCAGAAGAAGAACCCAAATGCCTTCGGCAAGGGCTGCGACATTTACTTTCCCCGCTTTTTCCACAACGCACCCGGCGGTCCGCTGGTCAATCACTTCTACACGGGAGGCGTCGTTTATGCGGCACCGCTCAAGGCCATCGAAGTGGACCGCGATGGAATTCTGCGGCTCAAGTGGTGGACGAACAACGCCAAGTTGAAAGCCAAGACCGTGAATACTGAGTTAGTCGCCCCTCCGACGAATTACACAGCCTTGTTTGGGATGCTGGACAAGAAACTGGACTTGAGCCGGACGCATGTAATCGAGGGCACCTTGGACGGGATACAGTCGCCGACGGTGGACGCTGAAAAGCACGGCATTTTTTTCGACCAGGGAAACGGTCCGGGGCAGTGCCTGCTCTTTGTGGGCGATGCCGTCCAGTTCGGCGAAGTCAAGGCTGACGGCAGCGATTTCAAAGTCCGTCAAACCTCCAGTCGCGACCTGCACCTCGGCCCAGTTCTGAAGTTCCGCCTGGTGATGCAGGGCGACATGATGGAGTTATACGTCAATGATTACCTGATGAACCTCCAGCGTGTGAAATGCAACGGAAGGATCGGTTTCATGGGCTCAGACGACAAGGTTGCGTTCAAGAATATCAAGGTCTGGCAAAGCGACCAGCCCTTCATACAATGAAGATGAACTTGAAAAGAACGCGTGTCGTTGCTTGGCATTTACGGCACTGTCCCCCCGGCGCAGCTTCTGACCCCAAGGAATCAGGCATCACCCTCAACCAGACAATGAAAACACTCCTTGGAGGCTTTGGCGTCCTCCTTTCACTCCTGTGCGTCCATTCCTACGCTGCCCAACAAACCGCCATTCCTCTCCCAAACTTCATCTTCATCAACATTGATGACCTCGGCTACGCGGACATCGGGCCGTTCGGCTCTGTGCTGAATCGCACGCCCAACCTTGACCGCATGGCAAAGGAAGGTCGCAAGCTTACCTGCTTCTACGCCGCCCCCGTTTGCTCGCCCTCCCGCGCGTCACTGATGACCGGATGCTATCCCAAGCGGGTGCTGCCCATTCCCCTGGTGCTGTGGCCGGGTGCGGCGGTGGGATTGAATCCTGAGGAGCAAACGGTGGCGGAGTTGTTGAAGAAGGCCGGTTATGCCACGGCATGCATTGGCAAATGGCATCTTGGCGACCAGCCGGAATTTCTTCCCACGCGTCAGGGTTTCGACTGTTTCTTCGGCATTCCTTACTCAAATGACATGGGTTTGGCGGAAGATGGCGCCAACAGCAGCCTTGGTGATCCGATTCGCCCCAGAAAGGAGATCAGTTACCTGCCGGATGAGAAACCCGAAGTTGGCATCAAAGGCAACCCCCAGCCACCGCTGCCCTTGTTGGAGAACGAGAAAGTCATTGAACGTGTGCGCAGCCCCGGGCAGACGACTTTGGTGAAGCGTTATACCGAGAAAGCGACGCAATTCATCCGGGCGCACAAAGACAAGCCGTTCTTCCTCTACCTGCCGCACACCGCCGTCCACTTTCCGTTCTATCCGGGAAAGGACTTCCAAGGCAAATCTCACAACGGCAACTATGGCGACTGGGTCGAAGAAGTGGACTGGAGCGTCGGCCAAATCCTAAACACGGTGCGCGAACTGAATCTCAGCCGGAACACGCTCGTCATCTTTACCTCGGATAACGGCGGTGGCGCGGGAGTGGCAGTGAACACCCCGCTGCGCGGTTTCAAAAACAGCACATGGGAGGGCGGAATGAGAGTGCCCACCATCGCTTGGTGGCCCGAAAAAATCCCGGCGGACACCGCGACCGATGAGATCGCTGGCATGTTCGACATCCTGCCCACGTTTGTGAAACTCGGCGGCGGCAGGTTGCCCGCCGACCGCAAGCTGGACGGATGCGACATCTGGCCCGTGCTCTCTGGCAAAGCTGACGCGAAATCTCCGCACGAGGTCTTCTACTTTTACCGCGGCCTGAAACTCGAAGCCATCCGCACCGGCCCGTGGAAGCTGCACCTTACCCGCGGCGAACTCTACAATCTAGACGCCGACATCGGTGAAGTGAGGAACGTCGCGACCGCCAATCCTGGCGTGGTTAAGCGACTGCAAACGCTCGCGGATTCCATGAAGGACGACTTGGGCCTTGATGGCATCGGCCCTGGCTGCCGTGCCTTGGGCCGCGTGACCAATCCGCAGCCACTCATCAAGGAGGATGGCACCATTCGCGACGGTTCTTCCGGGGACATGAAGAAGCTGCCGTGAGAGGATAATTCATCGTCCCGGGCGAGAAGCCAAAATTGTCAGGATGTGAGAAAAGTAAAAAAACGGATTGTTAAATGAAAAATATGAACATTGAGGCTCTTTCACCCCCCCCGCCCGCTGAGGGCAGCGGGCCTACGAATGCGATTTTGGCCCCGATTCCTGTAGGCCGCGTGCCCTCACGCGGCGTTGGTTTGGGTTTTGAAAGAGCCTCCATTGAAACCATCAATTCCAAACGTCGCTCGGCCGGTGTAACTGGCTTTAGGCAAATCAAGTCACTGACCGCGTCGGTGCTGGCACTGGGTTTTTGCGCGCTCATCATCACCGGCTGCGGCAAAACCTCCGCGCCGAAGACGGGTGCGGAGGTGACCGTGGCGGAAATGAATCAGGCGATACAAATGATGTCCACGTCGCCATCAGGCGGCCCCAAGAAAATTGACGATCTGACGAACTTCCCCACGTTCAAAGGCCGTCCGTTTTCAGCGCCGCCTGTGGGGAAACAATTTATCATTGACCCTGCTACCCACCAGGTTGTGATCATAAATCAATAAACGCCAACTCCAATGACTCCGCTCGGCAAACTTGATCAACGAATTCATCTCACGATGCGAACCTTGATTGTTGGCATTGACAGCGGCACGCAATCCACGAAGGCACTCGTCGTGGACGCAAAAACCGGCAAAGCCCTCGGCGCAGCGTCGGCGGCTTACCACCTGATTTCCAACCTGCCGCCCGGCGCGAAGGAACAGCACCCCCGCGACTGGGTTACCGCCACGCGCAAGTCCACCCAGGCCGCGCTCAAGGCCGCCAAGGCCAAGGCAAACGAAGTCGTCGCCATCGGCGTCAGCGGCCAGCAACACGGCTTCGTGCCGCTCGACAAATCCGGCGCAGTCATTCGCCCCGCCAAACTTTGGTGCGACACTACCACGCAGGCAGAGTGCGAGGAAATCACGGCCGAACTCGGCGGGCCGAAGAAAACCATCGCCGCGCTCGGCAACGCCGTGCTGCCCGGCTTCACTGCGCCGAAGATTCTCTGGCTGAAAAAGCACGAACCAAAAAACTTTGCCAAGCTCGCCACGGTGCTGCTGCCGCACGACTACCTGAACTTCTGGCTCACCGGCGAGCGCGTGATGGAATACGGCGACGCCAGCGGCACGGCCTTGCTCGACGTCCGCAAACGCGCGTGGAGCGCGGCGGCGTTGAAGGCGATTGACGCAAGCCTCGCGGACAAATTGCCACGCCTGATTTCCAGCGACCAGCCCGCAGGAACTTTGCATCCGGCCACCGCCAAGGAACTCGGGTTGAATCCCAGCGTGCTCGTCAGTGCGGGCGGCGGCGACAACATGATGGGCGCCATCGGCACGGGCAACACGCGACCTGGCATTATCACCGCCAGTTTTGGCACAAGTGGGACGATTTACGCCTGCGCCGACAAGCCGGTCGTGGACCCACGCGGAGAGATTGCGGCGTTCTGTGATTCGACCAACCGCTGGTTGCCGCTCCTCTGCACGATGAATGTGACCGTGGCGACCGAGATGGTGCGAAAGGACTTTGGCATTGATCACAACGAGTTTGAGAAGATGGCGGCCAAAGCTCCGGCTGGGTGCGACGGTTTGTTCCTGCTGCCATACCTCGAAGGCGAGCGCACACCGAACGTGCCGGATGGCACGGGCGTTTACTTCGGCGTCAACACGCGCACATTCACCGCGCATCACTTTGCCCGCGCCACGATGGAAGGTGTAACGCTCGGCATGAATTTCGGTCTGCGCCGTCTCGCGCAACTCGGCGTGAAGGCGAAGCAGATCCGCGCCACAGGGGGCGGGGCGAATTCCAAACTCTGGCGGCAGATCATGGCCGACGTGTTCAACGCCGAAGTGGTGTCGCTGCGAGTCGGCGAGGGCGCGGCGTATGGCGCGGCGTTGCAGGCGCTGTGGTGCTGGAAGTTGCAAGCCGGCGAGCGTGTGAAGATTGAGAATATCACCGCCGAATTTGTAACGCTGGGCCAAGCTCAGACGGCGGTGCCGAACAAGTCCAACGCTAATCGCTACGCTGAGTTGCAATTGGTGCAAGATGAGGCTTCGAGAGCACTGCGCCGCGTGTTCATGCAACGTCAGCGGTTTGTCGGGAAGTGGGGTTTGCCTCGCCAACGTATCGCGGTCGGTCGTGGACGAGCGCGAGGACCGGCTTTTGGGCACGATGCCGGATGTTGACCTGGCCGCAAAACTTGATCGGACGGTGCAAAGCATCACCAGCCGTCGGCATGGGCTGGGCGTGCGCTGCTTCTTCCCGCCCGGTCGTGGCCCGTGGAAGAAATCCGAGGCCGCCCTGTTGGGCGAATTGTCCGACCGGGAAATCGCCCACCGGTTAGGGCGCGGCTTCAATGCGGTCAGCTATCGCCGCAAACAGCTTGGCATTCGCGTAAGCGTGTCTGCACAGCGTAACCGTTGATGCCCGTTCGCTCGCTGAACTGGCGATGCAATGCGCTCGTGATCTCCCAGCCGATTGGCTGCGGCCAACTCGGTCAGATGGCTCGCGTTGAATCTTGGCGCATCCGATTCGCGCACTTCGCGCAACGAACTGGCCGACTGGCCCTGCCCGAATGGGCCGAAATTTTTTCCTTGGGCGGGCCGCACGCGATGCGCCCTGGCATCGAGCGCCAAATGTAATCGGTCGCGGTCAATCAGCCTGTTTTCAACTTCGCGCCCGCCTCCATTTTCAAACCGCCTCTTGGTCGCGTGTCCCCACTGACGTGGCAAAGATTGTGCCTTATGGGCACAAAGAAATTCACGCGTTCGGATAGGTTCCAGCTTCAAGATGAAAGCGATGATCACGCCTCGATTTCAAAACGAAACTTCAGCACGGGCACTGAAGATGGGCCTGCCATTTTGTGTGCCAGCTACACCTCGTGCCGCATCGTCTGGCGCATACTGCCGGGTGTGAAATGGCTGAACAAAGCCGCAAAAAAGTGGCGTTGCATTTTGTGCAATGATTACACAAAGGAACGCGTCCGCGCGGCTATGTTTGGTTCGACATGATGAATATGAGTTTGAATTCGCCAAGGGACAAGCGGACGGCGGCGCTGGCTGAATTGCGGCCAGCGCGACGTTCCGTGCGGGGCGGTGGCGGGGCAAAGCCTGTGGCAGGAGGATGACATGAAACCGGACATGGAACAGTTTCTGAACCTGGTGGTAAGGCCCGCCCGCCTGACGATGGAGCAAGCCGCATGGGTGCTCGGATTCGGCGAGCATGAGCTTCCCATCCTTATGGCGAATGGGTTGTTGAAGCCGCTCGGCCATCCGGCCCCCAACGGCCAGAAGTTTTTTCTGACCGCCACGCTGGAAGATTTGCGGCGGGATGAAAAATGGTTCAGCAAGGCATCGGATGCGGTCTTGGAATACTGGCGGCATAAGAACAGCCGGAAAGGACAAAGCCCACAGAATCACCCGCGCGATTCACGCCAAGGCGCGGCTGCGCCTGCACTGGCGGATGCCAGGAGATGACCGATTTGACCAAGGCACGCGAGCGGACGGATTGTCCGCTCGCGTCGGCGTTTAAGGCCGCAAACGAATCTTCGTTATCTTCCCGGGACGAATCGTATTCCCGCCCGATGATGGGAGGCGGTAAGGGCGGCGGTCGCACAAGCGCGTGAATCACGATGATGGCAGTATGCTAAAGAGCAGGATTCAGTTTCGCTGGGTGTCTTCTTTCTCATGCGAGGGTAACCTGTGCTCCCGAAACGGATTCCCTTTCGCTGGTGGGTGGGAGCGGCACAATCTTTTGTTCGTAATCCTCCAACGACGGACAAACCACGACCCCTTCCCTTGCATACTCTCGATGCACCGCAACACTGGCATGGCCCAGCGCACCCTGAGCAAACCGTTCCGGCAGTCCAAGCTGTTTGGCACGAGTCGCCCACGCGTAGCGATAACTGTGAAGCGTCACGCCTTCAATCTTCAAAAGGCGACAGCGCCGCCGGAATTCTGCAGAGCGCCAGGCATCACGAATCTTCGAGATGTTTGGAAGAAGCAGTCCTTCGGAGGGGAGTTTTCTCAACAGGTCTTCCAGCCGGGAACCGATCTTGAGAACGCAAAGTTGTCCCGTCTTCTGGCGGTGATACGACAGTAATCGCTTGTTCCAATCAATGTTGGCCGCCGTCAAGTTTGCACCGTCGGTTTGGGCCGCGCCGATTTCCCACAGCAGTTCGTAGTAGAGCTTTCGTTCGGCGTTGCTTTCGCTTTGGACAATTTTTTGATGTTCCTCCGGGGTAATGGCACGCTTCGGTCTTTTTTCATACTTCGGCCAGAGCTTTGGCGGAATGACGGGGCTGAGAAGCCAGCCCATGCCGATGGCCGAATTGTGGAGACAGCGCAGAATTTGATTGGTGAATGCCCCGCCCGCCTTCATTACGGCACGCAAATCGTCCGCCGCAGTTTCGATCAACTTCTTATCCCGGATCAAGTCGAACGCCTTGCTGCGTATCGCCCGTTGGTTCCGCCGTCTGGATGATTCCTTTCCTCGGGAACAATACTCCTGCATTACGAAGCCCCATGTGCGTTCCACCAGCTTTGGGTCAGCTCCAGCAAGATATGCCTTGGCAATGGTGATGTTGATGCCCGACTGGCGCGTGGCGTCGTTTCTTGCGTGAAGAATTCTGGCGGCTTCTCCCTTGTCGCCCGTGTGAAGGCTCTCCCGCTTGCCCGTCTCCGAATCGAAGCTGTAATAAACTTTGCCTCGCTTGCAGAGCCAATACTTTTTGCTCATAGACACCTTTCAGCCTAGGCGTCTCCGAAATTTTTCATCAGCGAGCAGTCAGAAGGTTAGAACCGGGTTTGCTTTGCTTTGCGAGAATGGTCTTCTCACAACACGGTTACTACACACTTCACTGCACAATTTCGCCATTTTACTGACCTGCCTCTGGGAGATGTCGTTGTCCTCCAACGACTTTTGAAGTTGGCTCCAGAGGAAGGACTCGAACCTTCAACCCCACGGTTAACAGCCGCGTGCTCTACCATTGAGCTACTCTGGAACCCGAAAGCGGACGCGCACTTTAGTAAGGCGACCCAAGAGCGTCAATCTGGTTTTCCCGGAGTTTTGGCTGGCACTTCACTCAAACGTCTTTTCAAGCTGCCGAATACGCGGGTAAACAGGCGAATTCGTCGAGGTGCGTTCCTTCACGGCTTTAAAGATACGTTTGGCGTCGTTCGGATCGGTGCGGAGCAGCGCAAGCGAGCAATCCATCTCAATCCACGCCTTGCGCGGGTCCTGCACTTGTGCACCGTAAACTTTAAGCCACTCACGCAGGCCCGTGGAGCCATTCTTCTGCGCCGCCTGCAACGACGTGTAAAGCCCGCCGGGCAGACCGGGCAAATCCTCGGGCCGGATGTCCGCGCCCATCTCGACCTTTTGCTTCGACTTGGATTCCTCCTCCACTTTTTGATAGTAAGCGACGAGCTTCCAGCCGCAGAAAACCAGCACCACGATGATGAAAATGGATATCAGCGCCTTCATGTTTCGTTCACCCGTTGAATCCGTGCGCCCAGTTTGCGCAGTTTGCCGTCAATGTTCTCATAGCCACGATCAATATGATAGACGCGGTTCACCTGCGTCGTGCCCTTCGCCGCCAGACCGGCAATCACCAAAGCCGCCGAGGCGCGCAGGTCGCTCGCCATCACGGGCGCACCGCTCAACGGGCGTCCCCCCTTCACAATCGCACTTGGCCCCTCAATTTCAATATCCGCGCCAAGCCGCGTCAGTTCGCTGACGTGCATGAAGCGCGATTCAAAGATGCGCTCGGTGATGATGCTGATGCCGGGAGCAAGGATCAACAGGGCCATCATCTGCGCCTGCACGTCCGTCGGGAAACCCGAGTAAGGCAGCGTCGTGATGTCCACGGAGCGGAGCCGGCTAGCGGCGCGCTTGACGATCAGGTCGTTGCCCCGACGCGTGACGGAAACGCCAGCGGCCTTCAGCTTGTCCAACACAGCGTGCAAATGATCGGCACGGGCGCCTTTGATGGTGACTTCACCGTCGGTGGCCGCCGCGGCAATGGCAAAGGTGGCGGCTTCGATGCGGTCGGGGATGACTTCGTGTTCTGCGCCGTGCAATTCCTTCACGCCGGTGATGATGATGGTCGGGCTACCGAGGCCGGTGATCTTCGCGCCCATCGCGATGAGGAAATTGCCGAGGTCAATGACCTCGGGCTCGCACGCACCGCTCTCGATGACCGTGACGCCTTCCGCAAGCACGGCCGCCATCATCACGTTGGCCGTGCCCAGCACAGTGGAGCCGGCGCGACCGCCGAGAAACAGTTCCGCGCCCACAAGCCGCCGGGTCGCGGCCTGGACATAACTAGCCTCAATGGTGATTTTCGCGCCGAGGGCTGCAAAGCCTTTGAGATGAAGATTGATGGGCCGCGCGCCGATGACGCAACCGCCGGGCAACGACACACGCGCCTTCTTCAACCGACCGAGCAACGGCCCCATGATGCAAATCGAGCCGCGCATCTTGCGGACGAGATCGTAGTCCGCCATGCCTTTGATCTTCTTCGCGCGCACATGGACGGTGTCACCGTCAATCTTCACCTCGGCACCAAGCCAGCGGAGAATTTCGGCCATGTATTTCACGTCGCTCAGATCGGGCACGCGCCGGATCACGCAAGGTTCCGACGTAAGAAGGGTGGCAGCGAGGATGGGGAGAACGGCGTTCTTTGCGCCGCTGATCTGCACTTCACCTGCGAGCGGCACGCCGCCCTTGATCATCAAACTATCCATGAATCAAATTTTCTGCGTTCTGAAATGGTCGCGCGAATCACATCCGCGGTGAAAAACTCACGCGCGCTTCGCGAGGAGGAAACGGTCGCGCGGAGAGTAGTCCTGCCGGATGGCTTCGACAACCCAGTTCTCGCGGGAAAATATTTCGGCGATCGCGGCGGCCTGACCATCGCCAAACTCCACCATGATCTTGCCGCCCGGGTTAAGCCGCGCCCCGCCCTGCCCCGCCAGAATTCGATAGAACTCCAAGCCATCGGTCCCGCCATCCAGCGCCAAACGTGGATCGAAATCGCGCACCTCGGGCTGGAGCGTGGCGATCTCCGCAGTCGCGATGTAGGGCGGGTTGCTGACGATGAGATCGAAACGCTGGTCCGCTGCGAGGCCGACAAAGCCGTCGCTCTCGATGAATTGAATCCGGTCCTGCACGCCATGCTTGGCAGCATTGGCCCGCGCGAGGGTTAACGCTTCATTGGAAATGTCGCCAGCCCAGACCTGTGCCCGCGGACAATTCACCGCGAGGCCGATGGGCAAGCAGCCGGTGCCGGTGCCAAAATCGAAAGCCGTGGGCGCGGGCGAAGGATGCTGCTGGAGAAACTCCCAGCCCAGTTGCGCGAGGACTTCCGTCTCCGGACGGGGGATCAGAGCGTTTCGATTCGCCGCGATTTCCAATCCGCAGAAGGAAACCGAGCCCACGATGTGTTGCAGCGGTTCACGCTGGCCGCGGCGGCGGACCAGTTCGCGGAAGGCGTCCACCTCCCCGGACGTGAGGGCGCGGTCGAATTTCAGGTAAAGCTTCATGCGCGGCAGCTTGAGGACGTGCGCGAGCAGCAGTTCCGCCTGAAGGCGCGGGGAATCCACGCCCTTGGGCTCGAAAAAGTCGGCGGTCTTCTGGATGGCTTCGAGAACGGTCACGGGCGGGAGTCAAAGGGGAAAGCGGGAAGGCGGAAAGCAAAAATCTCCACCACGGATGGACACGGATGAACAGGATTCCAACCACGAAACTCGGATGAACTCCGATAGATCGCGAGCCGGTCGCGAGCGGCACACGAAACACACGGAATCCAGTTCCCAAGAACGCAGGGAGCGCAAAGATTTTAACCGCAGATGAACGCGGATGGACGCAGATACTCTTTCCTCGACCACCGCAAATGCTTTGCGAGGCATCGTCTGGCCGGAACATCAGTTCGCTCCAGGCAAACTCGGAAAGCGGAAAGTGCGAGCCGCACGGGCATTGGCAACCGCGAAATGCACGAAACACACGAAAGAAAGAATGACACGAATTGCACGAATTAACGCGAATGAGGGACACGCCGGGCCGGAGTCCGGCGCTCCAATGTCATTACTTCTGCACGCGGCGGCGACAGGCCAGCACAACAAGGTATGAACCAACGAGGAGGAGCAGAATCAGTCCAGCGCCGAGAAGGAACAGCCGGTTCAGCAAGTGATGGCCCGCGTTTTCAAACGCCGCGCTAGCCTTTTGCATCTGCGGCGCCGACTTGTCGAGCGAGTTGATGGTCGCGTTCAGTTCCTTGAGGGTCGTCGTGACTTCTTTTGCCGTCGTGGCGTAATCCAAAATGTCGAATGGGCGGGCGTTGGGGTTGACGGGAGCAGGCTGAGGGGCGTTGGTGCCGGTGTCGAAGCGGGTCATGAATTTGTCCGCCGACCTGGTCAATTCAGTGCCAGCATCCAGCGTCTGGCGGAGTTCGCTGAGGGTGGCGCGGAGTTTCAAATCGTCCGCCGCCAGCGTGGCAACGAGGTTGGTGCGCTCGGTGGCGAGGTTGTCGAAAATCTGCTGGATGGCGGCTTCACGCTGGTCGTTCACGAGCCTGGGCAACTGGTCGGCGACGCGGGCGAAAGTTCCCACCGATGACGCGAGTTCCGTCGAGTTCGTGACCAGTTGCTGCACGGCGGGCAAGCGCACCGTGTTGAGGCTCAGCAATTCCGTTTGCCAGCGCACGATGCGCGGCAGCTTGCGGGTGACGTAAAGGGCGCGCTCGGCAAACAGGCGCGACTGCGCAATCTCGCGCACCGCCGGGTCCATGCCCGCCAGCGGATCAATCATGAGCAGATTGAACACGCTGCCCGGCTTGGCGAGGTCGGTGTTGTTCGCGCTGGCAACCTGCGACGCAAAACCGACCGCGCGCGCCCCCAGCACATTTTCCGGCTGCGGATTGTGGGCACGCCAGTTCTGGATGGCGGCGCGCAATTCCGCCTGCTGCGCGGGCGAGAGCAGTTTGCCCGCGAACAGACAGAGATTCGTTTCGACGCCCCGGCAACTGCCCAGCATGGGTTCCGCCGACTCACCAAACGCCTTCGGCTGCCAATGATCCTCCAGTGCGATGCGCGTGACGGTGACGAACACGGTCAAATCGAGAAAGTTTGCGCAAGGGTTCGCCCCGGAAGCGATGCTGCTGGTCTCGGTATCGAGCGCGAGCTTCCACTGCAAAGCCTCGGCAGGATCCAGCGCGTTCGTGCCACGCCGGAGTTTGTCCACGCCCACCACCATCGCGGCGGAGAATTCATCCGCGAACCGCAACACGGTCTGCTGCACCTCAACGGGGTCAACGGTTGGCGGCTTGGGTTTGCCCGCGTTCGTAACGAGGCCGACGGTTTTGCCCGGCAACTCCGCCGTGTTCTGCACGACGCGGCAGGCGGTCAGGAAAACCAGCAGCAGCGAAAGCCAGGTCGTGCGGAATGGAACAGCGAAGTTGTGCGCCATGAATTTCCCCCTAAAAATCCACCCCCAGCGACGTGATCAGCCTGAAATCATCCGGCGTTGGGGTGCTGCCGCTGGATTGCTCCTGCTGGTTGCTGATGCGTTCCCATTCGAAGGACAGGTCGAGCTTGAGACGTTTATGCACCTCGAACTCGAAGGCCGTGCGCGCGTAATGCGTGTCGTTGCCGGTTTCCTTCCGGGAGAGCTGCCCACGATATTCAAAAAGCCAATCCAGCCGTTGGGTGAGTTCGGTGTCGAACTTGGTGGAGAGCACCAGCGCCGCCGAACTGGCGGTGGAGTTGTCGCCATCCGGGACGGATTCAAACCAGTTGCGCTGGTAGGACGGGCTGAGGGTGATATTCCACTCGGTCCGCGGCGTCTTGATGAGATCATAACCGACACCCGCGCCGAGCGTGAGCCGATGGTTAAGGTTCTGGAGCGGGTCGCGGAAATACTCGATGTCCGGCACGCGCACGAACAGCCGGCGCGAGAGGAAATAGTCGAACTGCCCTTTGAAGCGGTGGTTCTGCTCGACCTCCACACCGTTCACCTTGCCGTAATTGCCGGAGTATTCGAGGCTCAGCCGTGTGTCGGGCGTGCGGCGCTGGACCGAGCTGAAGACATCCACATCCGCTTCGTGCGTGTTACCCGCGCGGAAACTGACGCCGACAGAAACCTTCCCCGTCCACTTGTCCACTTCGCGATTGCCGGTGGGCGTGATGGCGAGCAACTCGGCGCGCGGATAGGTGTTCGTCACGGTCGCAGTCACGACCTGGACTTCATTGGTTGTGACCAGCAACGAGCCATCCACCGGCTTGCGCTTCTCGATACGAACACTGACCAGCCGGGGCGAGCGCACGGCGCGGATCTTCTCCCAATCAAAGGAAAGCAAATCCAGCTCCTCGCTGTCGAACTCCAGCTTCTCATCCTGCAGCGACTTGATCTTGCCCTTGAGCCATTCGCCAGACGTGAGTTGAATCCAGTCAAAGCCGTCCTCGCCCGTGGGCGGCGGTGGACGCCAGTCGTCGGCGGCAAGCGCGCTCAGGGCGAGTGAACAGACCAAGCCCAGCATTCTGGGAAGACGCGACATGGCGAATCTTTGTGTTGAAGGTCAACGGGCACCCACCCTCGCACGGGCCTTGGCCAGGTCCGCAGGTGGGAAGTGCTCGATGGCGACCTTCCGAATTCCTTTGCCGGTGAACAGCAACGCGGTCTCCTTCCACTGCGGCTCGCACACGATGGCAATGCGCTCGATAGAATCGTCGTAATCCATCTGGAACGAAACATCGCCCCAGTCGCCTTCCCTGGCTGCGCCTTGGAATTTTTCGACCAGGATCAGCAACCGCACCTTGCCCAGTTTATCAATGACCTCGCCCGCCACGCGTTGCGAAGCGGCGAGTTCGGGCTGGGTCAGGCGGCCCGAGACTTTGATGGTCAGCACGCTTCCTGAAAAGTCCACGAGTTCAGCGCCCATACACGCAACTTTGATTACAGGTGGAGCGTCAGGCCAATCTGCGGGCCCGCGAGCACGACATCGTAACGGAACCGGTTTGCGCCGCTGCCGGTCTCGTAGTCGGTCCCCAGCCAGCGGTAGCCGACTTGCAACGACGCCGATTTGGCAAAGCGCCAGTTGAGATGCGGAAAGGCCTGCCAGGTCACGTCGGAGCCGGAACCGAAGCCGCCGACATCGAAGCGACCGTCGAAGGTGAGCTTCTGGCCGGAGAGCGGGAGGCTGAGGTTCACACCGACGATGGGATCCCACCAGTCCTGCGTGCCACCGCGAACCTTACCCGGCGGAAGGTTGAGATTGAGGTCGGCTTCAATGTTGTTGTAGCGCACGCCGGCGAAGGCCTCGCAATAATCGCAGAACCGGTAGCCGACCGTCGGTTCGACGAGCCATTGTTTCTGTTCCACGCTGCCCGCGGAGCCGGAGGCACCCAGCTTCAGGTAGCTGAATTCCGTGGAGAACGACCAGCGATCGTAGCCGAGCGTAAGCCGTCCGGCGGCGGCGAAGTCGAGGTGCTTTGCGATGTCGCCGAAATCGGCGTCCACGCTGGCGGGCACGCCTTTCACCGCGACATCGCCGCTCATGCTTGCAAGGAACAGGTTGAGCGACGAGTCGAAGCGCCAGCGGTTGGTTTCTCCGGCGCGCAGCGCAGCGGGGAACAGCACGCCCGCCGCCAGAAACACAGTTGGAATGAAGTGCAGCCGCTTGATGATGGATTTCATGGTGCCTTGGTAGGGTTGTGGATCAGTGATGGGCAGCCCCGGCTTCGCGCTCGCCGATGCCTTCGTCGGTGATCGAGTGGCCGTCGCCTTCAACCATCACCGCGCCCTTGCCATCCTCGGAGCCCATGACCGGTTTGCCATGCGCCAACCCAACCTTGGCGACATACATCAACGCCAGCGGCTTGGCGGATTCCTTGCCCAGCGCGTTGAGGCGCTCCTGCATCGCAGCGACTTTGTCGGAATGTGCGGCGGCGAGATTCTTCGTCTCGTAGGGATCCTCGGCGAGGTTGTAGAGGTCAACGCTCGTGGGAATCAGCGTGCGCCAGATGAGTTTCCAATCACCCTGCCGCACAGCGCCGCGGAACGGCTCGACGTTGTAAACGACTTCGGTGCGCGGGGAGGGATTGCCCTCGGCGATCGTGGGCCAGACGTTCACGCCATCAAGCGGCTTGCACTTGGCGGTGGACGCACCGGCCAGCGCGGCGAGCGTGGGATAGAGGTCCACGGCGTGCATGATGCCGTCCACGGTCTGAGCCTTGATCTTTCCGGGCCAGTTAGCGCAAGCAGCCACGCGGCAACCGCCTTCGAAGAGCGCGCCTTTGCCATCACGATAGGGGCCGTTATCGCAGGGAAGCTTGGTCTTGGACAAGTC
>Ga0154020_10002161_pt1 | contig 23923 bp, 23 predicted proteins | sample Klosneuvirus_201_FD_109709 | JGI IMG/M metagenome (GOLD analysis project Ga0154020, IMG submission 109709) | Active sludge microbial communities from wastewater, Klosterneuburg, Austria - Klosneuvirus_20160825_MG | ecosystem: Engineered > WWTP > Aerobic digester > Activated sludge | place...
ATTCCTTTTTCTCCTTCTTGGAGAGTTGGGCGAAAACTTGCATGCCGGAAAAAATCAGCGCCAGGCAAATGACTACAACTTTAGTTTTCATTGATTGTGGGTTTAAATCTGGAATAAAAGTAAGAAAATATTCTGAAAATGCTTCATTCGGGGCGCTTTCTATACTTACCGTGATTTAAGAAGTCACACTTATCCAACTAAATATCATTGCTTGGAGGAATCAATCCATACTCCCGACCATCTTTTCAGGACGAACCCATTGATCGAATTGCTCAGACGTAACTAACCCCAATTCAATGGCAGCTTCTCGCAAAGTTTTATTTTCCTTGTGCGCCTTCTTAGCAATCTTAGCTGCGTTTTCATAGCCAATATGTGTGTTTAGCGAAGTCACCAACATCAAAGAATTCTCCATGTGTTGTTTGATGATCGAAAGATTGGGTTCAATCCCAACAGCACATTTGTCATTGAAAGATGTACACGCATCACCAATCAATCGTGCCGATTGCAACACGTTAGAAGCAATCACAGGTTTAAATACATTCAACTCGAAATGACCATTGGACCCACCTATCGAAACCGCAACATCGTTACCGATTACCTGCGCGCAAACCATGGTCAGTGCCTCGGGTTGTGTTGGGTTTACCTTGCCTGGCATAATGGATGAGCCGGGTTCGTTATCTGGAATAACTATTTCTCCGATACCCGAACGCGGGCCTGAGCTCAACATTCGAATATCGTTTCCGATTTTCATAAGAGAAACAGCCGAACGCTTCAAGGCTCCTGAAAGCTCCACCATAGCGTCATGTGCGGCCAGCGATTCAAACTTATTGGGTGCCGTTACAAATGGATATCCTGTTAGCTCGGCAATTCTTTTTGCAACTAATACATCATATCCTTTGGGGGTGTTTAATCCTGTGCCAACAGCTGTGCCACCTAAAGCTAACTCGCGAACGGCCTCCAAGGCATTGTTAATAGTGCGCATGCTGTTATCAAGTTGTTGTACATAGCCACTAAACTCTTGGCCAAGTGTAAGGGGTGTAGCATCCATGAAATGTGTACGCCCGGTCTTTACAATATTTTTAAAAGCCGCAACCTTTTTAGCTAACGTGTCGCGTAACTTTTGCAAACCCGGCAAGGTGATCTCTACTACTTGCTTATAGGAAGCAATATGCATAGCGGTAGGAAATGTATCGTTTGAGGATTGAGACTTGTTGACATCATCATTGGGATGAAGAACTTTTTTCTCGTCCGTAAGTTTGCCGCCACTTAACACGTGCGCCCGGTAAGCAATTACTTCATTCGCGTTCATGTTGCTTTGCGTGCCCGAACCTGTTTGCCAAATCACAAGTGGAAACTGATCATCCAGATTGCCGGCAATTATTTCATCACACACTTTGCCAATTAAATCTCTTTTGGCTGCATCTAGCGCGCCTAGCTCCTGATTAGCCATAGCGGCTGCTTTTTTTAAATAACCAAAAGCATAAATAATTTCTTTTGGCATGCTCGCCTCAGGGCCGATCTTAAAATTATTTCTTGAGCGCTCGGTTTGGGCGCCCCAATATTTGTCGGCAGGAACTTGCACCTCGCCCATCGTGTCTTTTTCAATTCGAAAACTCATATGCGTTCAGGTTATAATAAAATAAATAGAGAACAAATTTAATTCTCAGCGGTGGATATAAAAGGAAAATGACTGAAAGTATAACGCGTTAAAGGTGTCTTAAATCTGAATGCTGATCGAGGATCCATCCTGTAAGGCTTAAGCGGTTACGCGTTGCCGGCAGCACTTCATGCTCAAGCAAATCGCTACGAAAACATACCAGTCGACCCGCTATGGGTAGAATAGAAAAATTATCATCCTTATGATAAATCTTTAGCTGCCCCCCTTCGGCTTCCTGCCAATCTTTATTCAGATAACAAATGACAGAAAGTTTACGATGATCGTCCCGCTTAAACTGATCCAGATGGCGGTGGTAATACGAACTAACAGGATATACAGTCATGTGTATCTCGTAGTCTTTCAAGCTCAGGAACAAACTCTGGTTTACATGTTTAATCAGACCATTGAGTTTGGTTAAGTAAACTTGAATGACCGGGGCTGCCATAGCCGGATTGATCCAATGAATGTAATCCCCACGGATACTTTCATTGATTTGCTTTCCAGAATTTTTACCAATACCTGCCTTTTGAAATTGTAACAGCTCACCCTTGAATTCATCGAGCTGAAGGATAGCGTCAACTTCGTTGGTCGAAAGGAAATTATCGATGATGGCGTAACCCTGATCGGCCAAACCATCAACTAATCGGTCAAGATTATGCGCAAGAGATAATTCCATAGTGCTAATTTAAACGCTACAAGTAACTTTGGCGTTATGAAACAATTTTTTAAAGGTTTTTATCTTGTCACGTCTCTCATTATCCTGAACGGCTTCCTTTTTTCCTGCGCTCCGAAAGAAGAAATTGTATTTAAGGGGGTTAGAAATATCGTTGTAGAAATGGACGAAACAAAGCAAGAACCACTACTTAAAGGCGAAGCATTCTTTTACAATCCAAATAGCATGAAGATGAAGCTGAAAGAGATCTCTGTGGATGTATTGGTTGATGGCAAACTGTCGGCCAAAGTGCGACAGGACTTAAAACTACCCATTCCGCCTAAATCTGATTTTTCAGTTCCGCTCATTGCTACGCTATCCCTAAAGGAATTGGGGCTACTCGATACTATAATTAACCTGATAGGAGGTAAAAAATACCAAATACAATACATGGGTTTTATCAGGGTTAGTGTCCATGGCGTAACCATTAAAGTACCTGTGAAACACAAAGAGGAGCTTAGAATCAGGATATAATCCCCATTGGCGCTATCTGTAATTTTATTAAAAGCGGATAAATCTTACATTTACTTTTTCTTAAACCGAATACGCTTAGTTACCTAAAAGGACTGATGGATAGCACCCTTAACATCGTATTGATTATTCTTTTGCTGGTGGTTATCGTTTTGCAGGTGCGTGCTTACCTAAAACTGAAGCAAAAGAATAAATTGATTCTTGTTCAAAGTCGTGAGATAAAAAGACAGATTCTCGAACAAGAAAAAAGAAATAAACAAGTGGGCGAGCTGGTGCATGAAAAGCAACAATTGATTGGCTTGGTTTCGCACGATTTAAAAGGTCCTTTCAATCGAATCTTTGCGCTTATCCAGCTGATGGAGATTAGCGCTACAAACCTGACCGGAGAACAGCAGGAATACTTAGGAAAGATCCATCAGATTGTGGCCGATGGATTAGGCATGATTCGCAACCTACTTGATAACCGGAGGCTGGAAGATCAGGGTATTGATTTTACCCTTGAGCCCTTAAATATTTCCGTGTTGCTGGGTTCGTTGATTAAGAATTACCGAACGTTGGCAGAAAAGAAAAAAATTCAAATGCACTTCGATACCTCAAAGCAGTCAGTGGTTGTTGCTGATAAACTTTATCTCTATCGAATTTTTGAAAATCTGATTTCAAACGCGTTGAAATTTTCTCCGGCCAATAAACATATCTATACCTCAATTGAAGAAGTCGAAAACAAAATTGTTGTAAAGGTAAGAGACGAGGGTCCGGGTTTTACGATAGAAGATCAGCGCCAACTTTATAGAAAATTTCAACGGTTATCTGCCCGGCCTACCGGGGGCGAAAGTTCAACAGGACTGGGACTATCAATCGTTAAAGCCCTGGTCGAAAAAATGAATGGCGAGTTAATCTGCCAAAGCGAAGAAGGGAACGGGGCAACATTTATTGTAAAACTGGAGCAGAGTGATGAATTGCCCGGCAAAAATATCTCGGCCGTTTTAGAAAATGTTAATTGAATAAATAGTAATCATCTTCATTGTCGTTCAGCACCGCTTCTAATGACTCAATTACATTTTCATCCTTTATTACATAATCCCGAACTCCGCGCTGAATAAAATTAAGTACCAGGTTCCCGTCATCCAAAGAACTCATCATAACCACCTTATTTCTTTCCGTCAACCGCCCCTTTATCTTTTCATAAAGGTCAATGCCGCTCATCCCGGGCAGCTTATAATCAATAATCAGAATCTCAGGCAACAAGCCTTCAATAGCTTTTAGCCCTTCTTCCGCTGATTCAAATGTTTTAAACGAATAGGCAGGATTTTTACTCAGCGACTTCGTAATGAACTCAGCATAAATAGTATCGTCCTCAACCAAGTATATCGTCATAGGCAATGTTAACGGATGCAATATAGTAACCTTCTTTATTTTCCGATGCGAGGGGCGGTATCAGCCAACGATTTTTTATCAATTTACCGCTTATTGAAAGTTCTTTGTTTAAAAAACTGAATCGAGCTACCTTACCCTTTAGTAAATATTTAAACCATGAAAAATCTTCTGCCCGCTTGTATCGCGCTTCTTTTGTTTGGTGTGAGCTGCTCCGAACAAAAAAATTCTCTATCCTTTTCGATCTCATTTACGCAAGAGTTAAGTGATCAGGCCCAAGATGGCCGATTGCTGATTATGCTTGCCAACAACGACAAATCAGAGCCACGATTTCAGATAAGCGATGGTTTAAGTACTCAGCTGGTTTTTGGTATTGATGTAGAAGGTATGAAGCCCGGTCAGGAAATTGTTATAAATAACGAAAATGCTTTTGGATTTCCAATCCGGAATTTAAAGGACATTCCGACTGGAGATTATTATGCACAGGCACTAATAAACCGGTACGAAACTTTTAATCTAAAAACCGGGCACACGGTAAAACTTCCGCCCGATCAAGGTGAAGGTCAACAATGGAATAGAAAGCCCGGCAATTTTTACAATACTCCAGTGAAGGTCTCTGTCGATCCGGCCAAGGGTATGGAGGTGCATCTAACCATGGATCAAAAAATTCCAGCACTCGAAGAACCAGCCGACACGAAGTATGTTAAGCACATCAAGATTCAAAGCAAGTTGCTTACCGAGTTTTGGGGACGTCCGATGTTTGTAGGAGCCCACGTTTTGTTACCCGAAGGGTTCGATGAACATCCGGAAGCGAAATATCCGCTCATGATTTACCACGGCCACTTCCCCAGCGACTTTGGAGGATTTAGTACAGAACCTCCACCTGCTGATATGGATACTACCGATTATGCTGCACGATTTGGAATTTATGGATACAACAAGTTTCAAAAGCAAGAAGCTTATAATTTTTACAAACAATGGAGCGGCAAAAACTTTCCTCGTTTTTTAGTTATCGAGATTCAACACGCAAACCCATATTATGATGATTCGTATGCGGTAAACTCAGCAAACCTGGGCCCTTATGGGGATGCCATTATGAAAGAGCTTGTGCCAGAAATCGAAAAACAGTTTCGCGGCATTGGCGAAGGCTGGGCACGCTTTACTTATGGTGGTTCAACGGGTGGTTGGGAAGCATTGGCTGTTCAAATGTTTTATCCCGATGACTTTAATGGATGCTTTGCTGCCTGCCCCGATCCAATTGACTTTCGCTCATTTTGCTTAGTTGATATCTATAAGGACAAGAACGCATATTGGTATGACAGCGATTTCAAAAAACTTCCCCGTCCGGCCCACCGCGATTATCTGGGTCAGATTCAAAACACCATGCAGGAATCCAATTATTATGAATTAGCGCTGGGCACTAAAACCCGAAGCGGACAACAGTGGGATATTTGGGAGGCTGTCTATTCTCCACAAGGCGAGGATGGCTATCCTAAAAGGATTTTTAATAAAGAAACCGGTGAGATCGATAAAAGTGTTGCTGACTATTGGAAAGAGAATTTCGACTTGCGATACATTTTGGAGCGCGATTGGAAAACCTTAGGACCGAAACTCGAGGGCAAAATTCATATTTATTGTGGTGATATGGATAATTACTATTTGAACAACGCTGTTTATCTGATGGAGGACTTTTTAAAGAAAACACAAACTCCTTTTTACAAAGGCGAGGTTGATTATGGCGATCGTGCCGAACATTGCTGGAATGGTGATCAGGAAAATCCGAATTATGTTTCGCGGTTACGTTACAACACCATGTACTTACCAAGAATCTTAAAACGCATACAAGAAAGCGCGCCTAAAGGGGCCGATGTAAAAAGCTGGAGATATTAATACTTACCACAGAGTTCGCAGAGAAGCACAAAGATTCAAATTGTTCTTTGTGTTCTCTGTGGTTAGTTTGATTACTTCAACTGTCGTAAATAAAGTTGAATCGTATTCTCTAATCCAAAATAAAGCGCATCACAAATTAGCGCATGGCCAATTGAAACTTCGTCTAAGTGGATGAGAGATTGCTTCAGAAATTTCAAGTTTTGGAGATCAAGGTCATGGCCGGCATTGACACCCAACTTTAGCGAATAAGCCAATTGCGAGGCCTCCACATAAGGTTTTACAGCCGCTTCTTTGTTTTTATGAAAGTGTGCTGCATACGGTTCCGTATAGAGCTCAATGCGATCGGCACCAATCTCTTTGGCCCCCTCCACCATTTTTGTAGACGGATCAACAAATACCGAAACCCGAACCCCCATTAACTTCATTTCAGAAACAACTTCCGTTAGAAATTTTTTATTCTTCACCGTATCCCATCCTGCGTTAGATGTTATGGCATCAGGACCATCAGGCACTAGAGTGGCTTGTGCCGGTTTCGTTTCACGAATTAATTTCAGGTAACGCTCATCCGGGTAACCCTCGATGTTAAATTCTGTTGCGACCACTTTCTTTAGCTCAATTACATCCGCATAGCGAATATGACGTTCATCGGGTCTGGGGTGCACGGTTATTCCTTCGGCACCAAAGCGTTCGCAATCAAGGGCCGTTTTGATAACATCGGGGTTGTTGCCCCCTCGTGCGTTACGCAGCGTAGCTATTTTATTTATGTTGACTGATAGGCGAGTCATTTGTCCAGATTTTTATCTCACTAAAAGTAGAGTTAATTTTACTCCAAAGTTAATTAACCGTATTATATCCATGAGCCTCAAACAACAAATTGATAGTGATATTAAAACAGCCATGCTGGCAAAGAATAAAGAAGAGTTAATGGCACTGCGGTCTGTGAAGTCTTTGATTCTGTTGGCCGAAACTGAAAAAGGCGGCAGTGGAGAAATAAGTCAGGATGTTGAAAATAAATTACTAATGAAAGCCGCTAAGCAGCGAAAAGAATCCGCTGACATTTTTCAAAAAGAAGGTCGCGATGAACTGGCAAAAAAAGAGCTGCTCGAATTAGAAGTAATCAGTCGTTACCTTCCCAAACAATTATCTGAAGAGGCGATTACAGCCGAGTTAAAAAAAATTATCGACCAGGTTGGCGCCAAATCGCCACAGGAGATGGGCAAGGTGATGGGTGTGGCCACCAAACAATTGGCTGGTAAAGCCGATGGCAAATTGATTTCTGATCTCGTAAAAAAACTTCTGGCGTCTTGAGTAAGTTCGATATTGTTATCGCAATTATCCTTGTAGTCGGCACCATTTTAGGATATAAGCGGGGGTTCTTGCTAGAACTGTTTTTTTTGTTTGCACTCGTATTGGGTGTATTTGCAGGCTTTAAACTAATGAGCTGGGGGGTTGACTACCTTGCTCAAAAATTTAATGCCGATACGGCTGTGCTTCCCTACATTTCCTTCCTATTAATATTTCTTATAGTTGTTGTAGCTGTGACTTTCATTGGCGGAAGAATTAAAAACTCGATGGACAAAACATTTCTTGGAAAAATGGATGCAGCCGCAGGAGCCGTTCTTGGTTTGTTGAAATATGCTTTTTCCCTCAGCATAATTCTTTGGCTTATCGATTCATTTAAAATTTCATTACCAGAAAGCTGGGTAAGTGATTCTAAGCTTTATCCGATTGTGGCACATGTTGCGCCAACAATTGCTTCCTTTTTTGGAGATTTCTTACCATTTTTCAAGGAAACTTTCGCACAGTTCTAAGGTTCGGTTTTTTTTAGTTACTTATCCCAAAATAGGAGCCTATGTCCTTACTGGTAAAAGAAGAAGGTGATTTTAAGTTTGTTGATGAAGGACAAGGCCCGGTCTTGATATTGCTCCATGGTCTTTTTGGGGCGCTCAGTAATTGGGAGGGTGTAGTGAATCATTACTCGAAACATTTCAGAGTGATTATTCCGATGCTCCCTATTTATGAAATGCCAATTAAAGAAGCGGGGTTACCTGGTTTGCGCGAGTTTGTAGAAAGTTTTGTCGCGACAAAAAAGTTAGAAAATATGATCATCATTGGCAATTCGCTAGGGGGCCATGTAGGCATTCTTTACACATTAGCCAATCCCGAAAAGGTGTCAAAACTAGTGCTCACCGGAAGCTCCGGTCTTTTTGAAAACTCGATGGGAGGATCCTATCCGCGCAGAGGAAGTTATGACTATATTCAGGAACGAGTCGCTTACACGTTTTACGATCCAAAAGTGGCTTCCAAAGAATTGATAGATGAAGTTTTCGAAACAACACGCAGTATTCCTAAATGCATGCGCATTGTGGCCATTGCCAAATCAGCTCAACGAAATAATCTCGCGCTTGAGTTGGCTGATATAAAGGCCCCTACCTTGTTAGTGTGGGGTTTAAACGATACGATAACACCGCCTATGGTTGGGCACGAGTTTAACCGATTGATACCAAACTCAGAGTTAAAATTTATTGATAAATGTTGCCATGCGCCCATGATGGAACATCCGCAAAAATTCAACGAAATAGTGGGGGATTTTTTAACACGAAAATCATAACTAAAAATGCTTGCCGAAGAATTGATCAATCACATGATCCCGCCTCTTAAAATAACCGATGATGCCCACAAAGCCATTGTGTGGATGGAAGAGTTCCGATGCCTGCATTTGCCTGTTGTGGACGAAGGAAACTTGTTGGGTTTTATTTCTGAAGAAATCATACTGGAATCAAATGATATCGACAGGACTTTAGCTGATTTTGAATTAGTCGGTAAACAGTGTTTCGTCCAGCTTGATTCTCATTTTTACGACATCCTAAAAGTAGCTGGGGATAGTAAACTCCAGATAGTAGCCGTCCTTAACGAAGATCAAAAATATACCGGAGTAATAACGGTTCAAGATGTAATGGTTTCTTTTGCCCAAACCGCTTCTGTTCAAATGCAAGGAGGCATTATTGTTCTTTCCATGGATTTGATTGATTACTCGCTGGCCGAAATCAGCCGATATGTAGAAGAGAATAATGCAAAGGTGATTAGTAGTTTAATGGTTGAAGACCCCATGGATAAGGGTAAAATTAAACTGACTTTAAAAATTAATCAGCTTGAGCTCAATAGAATTGTTGCTACACTCGAACGCTTTGGCTATCGGGTTATCGGAAGATACCAGGAAACAAAGGAACTCTCGGGTGAAAAAGAGAAAATTGATATGCTACTTCGATACCTTGATATTTAACCGATAAGAGCATGCGCATCGGCATACATGGTAGAGACTCACAGGCAAAAACATCACCCCTTATTGAGAGGATTTTAAAACAGTTAGTCGATCGCAAAGCGGATATCTGGCTGTCTTCTAAATTTATCAAACAAATTAAATCTCCCCTGCTGGCGGAAATCAAGTACAAAACTTTTGAGCTCGGAGATAATTTACGAAGCTTGGATTTTTTCTTTTCCCTGGGTGGTGATGGTACCATGCTTGAGTCGGTCACCTATATTGGAAAAACAGAAGTTCCAATCCTTGGCATAAACACCGGCCGCCTTGGGTTTCTCGCCATAACCAGTCGCGATGATATCGAGGTTGCGCTCGAAGCGCTTTTTACAGGTGCCTATAAAGTCGAAAGCCGAACTATGCTTCGGTTGAATTCTTCAACAAAACTGTTTGATCCCTTGAACTTTGCGTTGAATGACTTCACCATCATGAAGAAGGACACTTCCTCTATGATTACAGTTCATGTTTATGTTGATGGAGAATTATTGAATTCCTTTTGGTCGGACGGGATCATCGTCTCAACACCCACGGGTTCAACCGGCTACTCACTGAGCTGTGGAGGGCCACTGGTTTACCCAAAATCTGAAAGTTTTATCATTACTGCGGTTAGCCCGCATAACCTGGGTACTCGCCCAATTGTTATTTCCGATAAATCAGAAATTACTTTCGAAATTGAAGGCCGGAGTAAAAAGTATCTGGTCTCGTTGGATTCGCGATTTGAAACTATTGATGACACAGTAAAACTTAAGATCAAAAAAGAGAAATTCTGTACAAAACTAGTACAACTCTCCGGTCATCATTATTTTAATACCCTTCGCCAAAAGCTCAATTGGGGCCTCGACATTCGCAATTAGAATTCCAATTTTCTCAGGTATTTTCATAAGTTTGTGATTGGCAAAATCTCCATTCATGAGAAAATTATTTTTTGGCATTCTTTGTTTATTCCTGTTACTGGGGTCCTCAGGCGAAACCTATGCGCAGTTCAATAGAAAATCAATCAAAAAGAATAATAAGAGAATTTCCAGCTATCGGGGCAGAAAAGCAGGGTTTGGTAAGAACAAAATTTATAATGCTATTGGGTTTAATGTTAGTGCCTTAAACTACTATGGCGACATTGCCCCAAAGCCAAGTGCACTAAGCTCCGATATTTCGTTCACGAGGCCAGCGTTTGGGCTTTCGCTTACCCATCGATTCGGACCTCGCTATTCGCTACAAGCACAGTTTATGTATGGCACCTTAAAAGGATCTGATACAGAATCTGCTGACCTCGCAGACCAGGAGAATGGTAAGTTTCGTTATCAACGAAATGCATCTTTCCGAAACCGGATAAAGGAACTCTCTGTGACGGCTTATTTTGACTTATTTGAAAATGACGCAACCTACATCAGTCGGGTAAAGTGGACTCCCTACGCTTATATTGGTGTAGCTGGATTTCTTCATAATCCACAGGCGCAAGCCCCAGCTGCGGGTCTAAATGGAGAGGCGACCGGTGTCTCGGAAGGGGAATGGGTAGATCTTCGTCCATTGGGCACCGAAGGGCAATATTCTACGCTGGAACCCACCGATGTTAATTTTGGAATTAAGGCTTATAGTAAGATACAAGTAGCTATTCCTTTTGGTTTAGGGGCAAGATTTAGACTAAATGAGGTTATGGATCTTTGGGCCGACATTGGATTTCGCTACACCTTCACTGATTATCTAGATGATGTTAGTCAAAACTATGTTGATTTAGGCGTTTTTGAAACCAATAACCTGGCTCGGGCCATGTCATATCGCAGTAACGAATTACCCGCTAACGAACTTCCTCCCTTACAGAGTTATACAGCAAGAAATGGTCAAACCTATTCAACTATTAATGGTTATGGCAGCGAGTACCCTGATAACGTAAGAGGATCAAAAAGTGATCGGGATATATACATGGTAACATCAATTCGCCTTACCTATATTTTGGGCGCTACTTTTCATAAGGCAAAATTCAGATAACGTTGAAGTTCAATTGCCGTATTCGCGTATTTAAACTAACCACCATTCTGTTGGTTACAATTGGATGCGCACAGGCACAGGAGCTGATTCGTCAAAGTTCAGAAGTTGGCTTTGGATTAGGTACATTTAACTACACCGGAGATCTCGTGCGTACCTATAATTTTTCTTCTTCAAAACCTGCAGGCACAGTTTTTTATCGGTCCAACATCAATCGGGTAATAAGTTTACGTAGCTCGATAACAGCCGGTAAAATCGGAGCTACCGATCAGCGAAAGCCCATAGATGCTTTTGCGGCCACGCGGGCAGCTTCATTCAATTTATTCTTACTAGAAGCTGGAGTCAGTTTCGAATATCATTTTTTAGACTGGCGTGACCCCAAGCGCAACCTTCGATTTACGCCCTATGCGTTTGCCGGGGCTGGCTTATTCGGAATTTCAGGTATTCAAAATAAAAACAGTGAGTATAGCAATGTGCAAATGAGCATTCCTTTTGGGATCGGAATGAAGTATGTGCTTAACCCCAAATACTACATCGCCTTCGAAATAGGAATTCGCAAAACCTTCTTTGATTATCTGGATAATATTGGCGATGGGGATCCTTCTTTTAAGAATTATCAATATGGAAACGCATTCGACTACGATAACTATTTTTTCACAGGAATAACCTTCACTTATACACTATACGATATCCCTTGCCCCAGCAGCCCGTATCGGTAAAAGTTTTAATTGGTCGAAATCAACTTTTTTGAGCCCGTAATCATCTTGTTAATCTGTAAGATAGTTCTGCTTTGTTGATCTGATTAATGAAGAAGTAATGAAAAAAAGGCTAATTTTGCCGCCTTGTGGCTTCATTTAAAGAAAACATAGACTTCAATAATTTGCCTCAGCACATAGCCGTTATTATGGACGGTAATGGGCGTTGGGCAAAAAACAAAGGCGCTGCCCGGATTTTTGGTCATCGAAATGCCATACAAGCGGTAAAGGATGTGACAGAGGGATGTGGAGAACTAGGCATAAAATATTTAACACTTTATGCCTTTAGTACAGAAAACTGGGGCCGACCGAAGGAAGAGGTGGATGCGTTAATGGAATTACTGGTTAACACGCTTCAGAAGGAAATTAATTCTTTACATGAAAACCATGTGAGATTAAAAACAATCGGTGATGTAAGTCACCTGCCTAAAGCGTGTCAGAATAATCTTGCAAAGGCCATTGACGCAACTAAAAACAATACAGGTCTTACTATGCAACTGGCCTTGAATTATAGTGGGAGATGGGAGATTGTAGAGGCTGCTAAAAGACTGGCAGAGGAGACAAAAAAAGGACTGATACAGCCAGAAGAAATCGATGAACATTATTTTTCAGAACATTTAAAAACAGCAGGAATTCCCGATCCCGAGCTCCTGATCAGAACCAGTGGCGAATTACGGGTTAGCAATTTCTTGCTTTGGCAAATTGCCTATACGGAAATATTCATCACGCCAACTTTATGGCCTGACTTTCGGAAGGAAAATTTGTATGAAGCTATTTGTGCTTATCAAAAACGCGAGCGCAGATTTGGAAAGATTCTGAATACAACGGCATAAGAAATTAATGAAGAAAATATTACTTTTTTTGATCTTCCTGATTGTAGGGAATGAACTTTTGGGACAATTCAGGAATAGCCGCTCGCAAAGCCAACCTGCCAATGAACCTACACTGAACTACGCGGCTCCTCAAACCTATATCATTGCGGGTATTGAAGTGAGCGGATTAAATGTTCTTGATAAAACCGCCATGCTTTCGCTTACCGGCTTAAGAATTGGTGATGAAATAAAAATACCAGGCGATGGCATCTCCGGTGCTATTCGAAAACTATGGAAACACGGTTTGGTTGGAGATGTTGTAATCTCCGTTCAAAAGATTGAAGGCACGAATGTCTATTTGTCAATCGAATTAACCGAGCGCCCTCGCCTTAACGATTTCTATTTTGTAGGCATTAGTAAAGGAAGCCAAACATCCTTGAAGGATGATATGAAATTGATCAAAGGAAAAATTGTTAACGATGCCACTATTCGTAATGCCGAACTATCCGTAAAGAAGCATTTTGTAAAAAAAGGGTTTCTCAATACTGTGGTTAAGGTAATTCCCGAGGCCGATTCGTTGAATCGGGGTGGCGTTCGTTTGAGGATTGATGTTGACTTGAAATCAAAAGTTAAAATCAATGCTGTTCTCATTGATGGAAACAGCGCTGTGGCGGATGCGAAGTTAAAGGCAAAGTTGAAAAAGACTCACGAACGCCCACGCATTTCTATTCATAGAACCTTGATTCAGGAATTACTCATGTTTAAGCCAAGCAAGATTAAACCTGCTTTGGATTCAAGCAGAAATGTTACGGGACTGGATGTTAAAGAATTTATTAACAGAAATATTAAACTGAATGTATTTGCTGGCTCGAAGTTTATTCGCTCAGATTTTGAAGAAGATAAATTAAAACTTATCGACTATTATAATTCTCTGGGCTACCGGGATGCAGAAGTTCTTTCCGATACGATTTATGCATTTGATAAAACAAACGTTGATGTAAACCTCAATGTGTACGAGGGAAGAAAATATTACTTCCGAAATATAACCTGGGTGGGTAACTACATCCATTCCGCCAACATCCTCAATAAAATTTTGGACATCAGCAAGGGCGATGTTTACAACAACGAGTTAATCCTTAAAAAAACAACCTTTAACCCAAAAGGAGCGGACATCAGTGGCCTTTATATGGATGATGGCTATCTGTTTTTCAGAGTAACACCGGTTGAAGTTGCCGTTGTGGGCGACTCCATTGATGTGGAGATGCGAATTTTCGAAGGCGACCAGGCCACTATTGACGAAGTTACCTTTAGTGGAAACGAGCGTACTAACGATCACGTTATTCGAAGAGAACTTAGCACGATTCCTGGGCAGAAATTTCGTAGATCAGATTTGATTCGAACGCAACAACAGCTTTCGCAGATGGGATATTTTAATCCCCAGAAAATTGATCAGGACGTGAGACCAAACATTACAGATGGTACGGTGGATATTGAATGGAAGCTCGAAGAACAATCCAGTGATCAAATCGAGTTATCTGGTGGTTGGGGTGGTTACTATGGGTTTGTGGGTACGGTAGGTCTTACGTTCAACAATTTTTCGGTTCGTAACGTACCTCATCTCGACAAATGGAAACCGTTGCCAACCGGAGACGGACAAAGACTATCATTACGCCTTCAGGCCAACGGACGCTCTTTCCAAAGTTATAGTCTTTCTTTTACTGAGCCCTGGTTAGGTGGCAGAAAGCCTAATTCTCTTACAGTCAGTTTAAATAATTCCATTTCGCGATATCCCAATTCTCAAGGCGAATTCACCGATGATCGCTCCCTAAAGCAGTCGGGTATTACCATTGGGTTAGGAAAAAGATTAGAATGGCCTGACAATTATTTCTCTTTAATGAATTCACTTTCATTCCTAAAATATAAGTATAGCAACTACTTTAACTCTACGATATTACCAACGCAAGGTATTACCAACGAGATAATGTTAACCACTACATTGTCTCGTAACAGTATTGACAATCCTATGTACCCTACAACAGGGTCTACCATATCACTCGCGCTTAGTTTAACACCTCCCTATTCTCAGTGGAGAGATCCTTCTTATTATGATGACCCGGACCAAGAGTATGCCTGGACGGAGCTTTACAAATGGATGTTGGATGCAAAATTCTATATTAAATTAATAGGAAGTGATAAGCCGGATGGTCGCAGTCTCGTCTTGGAAACAAAAGCTCATTTCGGTTATATCGGAGCTTATAGTAAAGATCTTGGCGTAGGGCCCTTTCAACGATTTGTAATGGGTGGCGATGGATTGGCAGGCGGATTCAACTCATTTGTCTTAGGCCAGGATATTATTGGCCAGCGCGGCTATGCAAACCGGTTAATAACCCCGCCTAATTATGCCAGACAAGGAGGATCCACGGGGGATCAAATTGAAGGCGGAATTGTCTATAATAAATTCGGCTTAGAGTTACGCTATCCGGTTGTTACTGGCCAAACTGCCACTATTTATGGATTTGTGTTTACAGAGGCCGGAAACAATTGGAACAATTACCAAGACTTTAATCCGTTTAATCTTTATAAAGCGGCAGGTGTTGGCGCCAGAATATTTATGCCAGCCTTTGGTCTTATCGGATTAAACTGGGCTTATGGATTTGATCAATTACCAGGCGCACAGAACATTAGCGGTTCACAGTTTCATTTTACCATTGGCCAGCAGTTAAGATAAAAAATGCGATTTTTGTTGTTCATAGCATGTTTTCTGTTTTTCGGCCTGAGTTTTGTTAATGCTCAGAAGTTCGGATACTTCGACTCAGAATTTGTGTTAAGTAAAATGCCCGAATACAGTAAGGCGCAAGGAGAAATAGATCAGCTTTCAGCAGCCTGGCAAAAGGAAATTGAAGACATGCAGAGAAAGGTAGACGAACTCTATAGAGTTTATCAGGCCGAGCAAGTGTTGCTAACCGAAGAAATGAAGGAAGAACGACAGGGTGAGATCAACAAGAAGGAAGTAGAGTTGAAGGACTATCAAAAAAAGGTTTTTGGTTTTGGTGGGTTGTTTTTTTTGAAAAAACAAGAATTGATTAAACCTTTGCAGGATAAAGTATTTGATGCCGTTGAGAAAGTTTGTAAAGCAAATCGACTGGCCATCCTTTTTGATAAATCCGGTGAGTTAGTGATGGTGTACACAGACCCTCGTCATGATTACACCGATTTTGTATTAGAAGAACTCGGGTTAGGAGACCCCAATGATAAAGTCAAATAAATAAACTAAAAATGAGAACACTTTTTTTACTTCTGTTTTGTGCCGTTGCATTAACAACTCAGGCTCAGGAATCCCAAAAATTGGGCTATGCCGATTGGCAATATATTTTCAGTCAATTGCCTGAAACCAAGCAAATCGAAAATGAGTTGAAAACTCACGGAACGCAACTAGAGAATCAATTAAAGGCTAAGAGCCAGGAATTGGAAGCCAAATACAAAGCATACCAAGGTATGCCAGCAACAACACCCGATGCCATTCGCGCGGATAAAGAAAGGGAATTGCAGGGTATGCAAGATGGTATCCAAAAATTTCAACAAGATGCTGAGACATCGTTGCGCAACAAGCAAAGTGCCTTGATGGATCCGGTTTTTAAAAAAGTTGGAAAAGCCATTGAAGATGTTGCTAAAGAAAATGCGTATACGTTCATCATCAATCCGCAGTCTATGAGCAACGGTGAAGATATTTTGCTTTATTCTGATGAAAAGTATAACATCTCAAATCTGGTATTGAAGAAGCTTGGCGTTACTCCTAAGCCGGAAGCCGCCAATAAATAAGTTAGCGATACGTATAAACTTAGAGCTCCTATTTTTTAGGAGCTCTTTTTTTTATAGCCTCCGCCCCCTGGGGTTTCAATAATTATTCGATCGCCTTTCTCAGCCACTACACTATCCATTCCCTTCAATTGAATAATCTTTTTTTGATTTATCAGTTTTTGTTTACCTGCCTTTCCTGATGAACCGCCCCTAAGACCATAGGGTTTTTCGATGCGATGCTGGGATAAAATATTTACCTCCACTTTTTCCTTAAAGGTAATTTCACGAACAACACCATTTCCTCCCTGCCATTTCCCTTCACCACCAGAATTTTTTCTAATCTCAAACCGTTCTAATCGAACGGGATACCGAAGCTCCAGAATTTCAGGATCGGTAATACGGGTATTAGTCATATGCGAATGGATGGCATCCGTGCCATCAAATCCCGGCCCAGCCCCAGTTCCACCACAAATGGTTTCATAAAATCCAAAACGTTGGTTTCCAAAAAGAAAATTATTCATGGTTCCCTGGCTACAAGCTACAAGGCCTAATGCTTTTAACAGCGTGTCCGTCAATCGTTGACTTATTTCTGTGTTGCCGCCTACAACGGCTGGTAAAGTTTTCCCACTAAAATCTGGATTGAGCAAGCCCAGTGGCAGTTTAATATCCACAGGCGACATTAACCCTTCATTCATAGCAATAGGTTGATTTACCCATAAGCGAAGTACATATAGAATTACACTTTGAACAATGGCTTTCGTGGCATTCAGATTCCCTGCATGAACTGAGGCTGATCCAGAAAAATCAATTCCTAATCGTCCATCTCTCTTTATTGTAAACTTTACGCTAAACGGTGAGCCATCATCGAGTTGCTCTTTGGCGAAGTACGATTTAACCTTTACGGAAGCCAATTTCTTCTGAAGGAGAGTTGCCGCATAACTACGAAGTTCTTTCATATAAAATGAAACTTCAGAAGCGCCATACTGAAAACAAAGTGATTGTAAGGCTTCCTCTCCCAGATTTACAGCCGCAAGCGCCCCATTTAAATCGGCAAGATTTTCTTCAATTAACCGTGTCGGGTATTTTCCTGAGGTCAGGATCTTTCGAACTTTATCCCATCTTACATTGCCTCGATCAACGAGCAACGTTGGAGTGATTATTACTCCTTCTTCCTCTAAGGCTTTAGCATTAGCGGGCATGGATCCTGGCTTTATCCCACCTATTTCAGCATGATGTGCTCGCGTGGCTACATAGCCTATCAATTTCTTCTTCCAAAAAACAGGTTTTATTAGAGTAACATCAGGTAAATGCGATCCACCAAAAGCGGGATGGTTCGTTATCACAACATCCCCCGCTCGCATCTTCAATACCTTACTAACCTCACGCACACATACCCCCATACTTCCCAAATGAACCGGGATGTGTGGTGCATTAACAACCAGATAGCCTTCCGCATCCATCATCGCACACGAAAAATCCAATCGTTCTTTTACATTAACTGAAAAAGAAGTGCGTTGTAACAGCGCACCCATCTCTTGCGCAACTGCTGTAAAGCGATTACTAAATAATTCGAGCAAAGCTTCCCGCGAATGAGGAGCTATTGTTTTAACTCTGGCCGTGCTATCAAGAATGCCATTGTTGTTCTTATCCAAACGGAAAGTCCAGTAACGATCCACCACCGTAGTTGAGTTATTACTTACGAGCAACGCGGGCCCTTTAACAACCGCACCGAAAATCAAATTTTCCCAACGATAAACTTTTATTTGCTTCCAACCTCCGGCTTCAAATATTTTTGCCTGCTTCAAGCTTGGAGGTATATGCAAATTTGCTTTACTTCTTCTATTTATAGGTTTGGCTTGCTTTACTGTTAAAACTAGTCGGATGGACTCCACTTCAATTTCACGATCCGATAACCAATGACCATAAATTGATTTATACTTTACTTTAAATTCTGATTTTACGGATTGTCCTTTTCTGAAGTTAGCTTCCAGGCTACTCTCTTGTCCCTTAAATCGTAAAAAGACAAGTCTCTTTGATGTCGCTATCTCTCCTTCCTTAAACCCATCTTTTTTGAGTTTTGCCAAACCGCTGCGATAGAGTTTTTGAAAATTCTTTTCAAGGGATTTTTCAGTCGCAGTTAAATCTTGCAGCAGTAACCTTTCTTCAAAGTGTTCTATTTGTGCATGCCCAATACCATAGGCGCTGAGTAAACCGGCATCATAGGGTATCAGAATTTTTTTCATATTCAACAACTCCGCCAGCGAGCAGCCATGTTGACCGGCAGCACCACCAAAACTTAGTAACGTATAGTCAGCAGGATCATGCCCTTGTTGAACAGAAACCTTCCGAATAGCTTCCGCCATTTTTTCATTGGCTATTTGGATGAACGATTGCAACAAAATTTCTCTTGTTGGTCGTCTCCCCGTTGCGGACTTAATCTTTTCAATAACCAGATTTAATGCAGCTTCCGATTTGTCTTTATAAAGCGGGATAGAAAAAAAAACAGCATCGGCCCGACCTAGTAGAAGGTTGACATCCGTAATAGTGAGTGGCCCACCACTCCCATAACAAGCGGGGCCAGGTGATGCGCCCGCGCTGTGGGGGCCAACAAGTAATTTATAACCATCAAAATCACAAATCGATCCGCCTCCGGCAGCTATGGTTTCAATGTCGAGAGAGGGTGAAAGAATCCTTATGTCACCGACTTTGGATTCGTATCGATACGAATATTGATTGTTATAAAGCGACACATCGGTACTTGTGCCGCCCATATCGAAAGTGATGATTCTGTTTATTCCAGAAAGTTGGGCCGATGTGACTGCTCCTGCCACACCTCCCGCGGGGCCACTTAATAAACTGTCTTTTGGGAAAAAATTTGCGGCATCTACGAGTCCGCCAGCACTCGTCATTAACTTTAGTTTAGCCTGCGATAAGCCCGACTGTATATTAGCAACATAGGTGCGGATAATCGGAGCGAGATAAGCATTAGCAACCGTTGTTTCGGCTCTTGGCAAAATTTTTATCTGCCTAGAAATTTCATGAGAAGCGGTGATAAAATTATATCCCCAATTAATGAGACTCTCCTTTATTAATTTTTCATGGCTGGGATTTTCAAAACTATTGAGAAGCGCTATAGCAATGGAATTACACTTTGACTTTCTAACTTCTTTGAGTACTTTTTGTAAAGTTTTTTTAGTGAGCGCTTTAAGAACCTTACCTTTTGTCTCTATGCGTTCATCTACTTCAATAACTGAATCATAAAGTGGTTGAGGCCGTACAATATTAACTGCAAACAGATCTGGCCGTTGTTGAGTTCCTATCAACAAGAGATCTTTAAATCCCTTAGTAATAATTAATACAGTGGGCGCTCCCTTACGCTCGAGCAAGGCGTTAGTCCCTCGGGTGGAGCCCAACTTCAATTCAATTTTTGGAAATTTTTTTTTTAAGCTGGTTTCGGTAAGTAGCCGGGTTGCAAACACAGGAACTTCTTCACGAGAAGAAATTTCGAAAGTTGTGCCTGCTTTGATTTTGTGTTTGAGCGATGCAGACAAATGAATAATTGATTCTCCCAAAGTCACCTTATCAATTCGGGCCGAAGTTTTTTTAGTGTCAAAAAAAGTGATTGCAAAATCCTCAAAAATATCCTTTGTCACCGGCCAGTGAAGTTGAACTTTTAATTGCCGGGATGATTTTTGTTCAACAACTAAACCTTTCAAGGTTCCACTGCTAAGTACCTTTAATCTCCTGATGTCACCGTGGGGCGTGTGGGCAATACAATCCGTAAAGGTTCCCCCTGTGTCTACCCAGATCTGCCAGGGCTTCATTCCTTAATACTAAGTATTATTTGTTTTCTGGTCATTCGGATACCAATTGCTTTGGTAAACTCGGTGGAGCCATCCGGATGTTCGCGCATTAACGGTTTCGTATAAAGCAATGAGTCGGATCCCATTTTTTGAACATTGTCTATGTTAGAGCCTTGTGCCGTGTAGGCTTCCAATAGTTGTTTCTCCACTGCCCGTAAGGATTTGTTACTTTCGTGAATGGAAACAAGTTCTACCCCGTAAAGCTGACTTAGCGAATCTTGTAGCGGCAGGTTGGTAAACGCTCTGTCATAAGCAAGTATCTCTGTGGCAATTTTACGACCATAATCAAAAGCAGCTTCTGTTATCTGGACGTCCGTTACCTTTTTTATTTCACCTTGCTCCATGTTTTCTTTTATCTTTTTCCGCTGATCGGAAGTCAGAGAACCGGTGCAAGCAATGAATAAAAACGACAAGGCGAATAGTAAGAATTTCATAATAATAAATCGGTACTGTAAATGTAGAAAGTAAACAGTTTAGTGTGGGCATGAAAATCCGCTTAAGCCAGTGATTTTATTAACTTTGCAGCCTTCTTTTAAATTATGATTGAAAAGTTATTGGAAATAAAGAACCGTTTTGAGGAAGTGGGTCAGCTTTTGGTGCAATCGGAAACGATGAAGGACCCAAAGAAATTCGCGCTACTTAATAAGGAATACAAGGATCTTGAAAAGGTGGTTATTAAGTATAACCAGTATCAGGCAATATTGGATGGTTTAGAACACGCCAAAGCGATACTTCAAAAAGAGAAAGATCCGGAGATGCGGGAGTTGGCTAAAATGGAATTGGAGGAGTTGCAGCCAAAAAACGAAACGCTTGAGGCGGAGCTAAAGGAAATGTTGATGCCTAAAGATCCGAATGATGATAAGAATTGTATTTTGGAAATCCGGGCAGGTACAGGTGGGGATGAGGCGGCAATTTTTGCGGGTGACCTATGGCGCATGTACCAGCGATTTTGCGATAGAAGAGGGTTGAAAATGTCTGTGCTTGATATTACTGAAGGTACCGCAGGCGGCTATAAAGAAGTGATCAGCAGTGTTGAAGGTGAAGGTGCCTATGGAATTTTTAAATATGAGTCAGGCGTGCACCGGGTGCAACGAGTTCCGGAGACAGAGACGCAAGGCCGGGTTCATACTTCAGCTGCCTCTGTAGTGGTGCTACCCGAGGCAGAAGAGGTGGATGTAGAAATCAATCCTGCCGATATCGAAGTAATCACTTCGCGGTCGGGCGGGGCTGGTGGGCAGAACGTAAACAAAGTGGAGACTAAAGTGCAAATGACCCACAAACCGACTGGCATTGTAATCACGTGTCAGGTAGAACGTTCACAACACGGAAATCGCGCACGCGCGTTGGTAATGCTTCGCGCAAAACTTTATGAACGTGAAGTGGAGAGAAAGCAGGCTGAGACGGGTGCTTCCCGCAAAAGCCAGGTGCGTAGTGGTGATCGTTCAGAAAAAATCAGAACCTATAATTATCCACAAAGCAGAGTAACGGATCATCGCATTGGATACACGCAACATAATTTACCAGCAGTAATGAACGGTGAGGTTGAGGAATTTATCAACCAGTTAAAAATCGCAGAAACCGCTGAGCGAATGGTGGAAGGAAAATAAAAGGCTGCCCTAAAATTAACAGTAGGACAGCCTCGTTTTTCATTTGAGAAAAGATTTAGTTATCGCCTTCCTCTTCTGATTGTGTAATCTGCTCATCCAGAATTTTGTTAATGATATCCATCTGGCGTTCGTCAATCGTTTTATCGGTTTTAGCCTGCTTTTTCATAAATCGAAACATGGCATTTTTCTTTATTTCGTAAGCCATAAAAACCGTGTACTTATCTTCCTTCTTGTTGAAATATTTTTGCTCCCCAATTTTTCGCAAGTCAGCCATGTTGGTATTCATCACTTGTCTAACAAGACTTTGAAATTTATCTGCAACATCAGCCGCATTTGCATTTTCAGTTTGGCCTAGGTATTGATCGGCTACTTGCTTCATGGTTGTATTTACCTGGCCAGCCAGTTGCGCTTTAGCTTCAATATCAGCTTTGCCGCGGGCAATATTATCCTGCGAACTCTCTCCTTTTCCGGTAGCTCTAAAGAATCGATTATTCGACTCGTAGGCGTTGCCGCGAAACGGTTCTTTTACTTTCTGTCCAAAGGGGCTCGAACCACAGGCTGATAGCACAAGTGTAATTACAGCAGCAAAAATCAAGTTGTTTTTCATAACAGATTGGGTTTAACAAATCGGAATCTTCGATCCCACTGCCAAATTAGTAAAAATTGTGCCAGAGTTTACAAAGCCTTGCTGCGGATTATCAATTGCCACCGAAAGGCCCATTTCCACGTAAGTGAATAAGATATAATGCCGGCTTTATCAAGAATGGAAACAAAGTCTCTTTCTCTAAATGACCTTAAGACGGATAGGGGCGCATCAAACCGAACCATATCGGAACGAGAGAAAAATCGGGTAAGAAGCTTAATGGAATGATAGGCAAGCGGGTGTCTGTGAATATCATTAATTATTATTGCTATACGAGCCTGCTTTACAAAATGGGAAAGCAATTTTTCTACTTCTGTGTCACTAAAGTGATGGATGAATAAGGTGGAAAGAATTAAATCAAATTTTTGAGCGTGAAATTCCTCAGAAAAAACATTGCTAGTCTCAAAGCTTATCGTATCAAATTCTTTGGAATGATCTGTGGCATACTTTACAATATGCGGATTGGCATCAAATCCTTTCAGAATTACCTTTCTGTTTTCCTTTACCGCTAACTGCGCCAGTATGCGCAACATTTCCCCGCTTCCGCAACCGAGGTCAGCAATATAAATCGGTTGATCTTTGGGTATGGTTCGCCACACCGATTTTACTGCACGTATTGTTACTGCATTGCCTCCTAACCACTTATTAATAAAATCAAGTTCCCGTAAGGTTTGCTCTACCACACTGCCATTACAATCCAGGTCATCCATAATTTCCGATCCAGTTGAACGTACCGAGAAGTTAATGGGATCAATCATGTTGTTGAATCTCAAGAATCATGCTCTCCAAAGTAAGGCCTGGGCCAAAGGCAAAACTTAGAATTTTTTTATCTGCATCTGAAGACGTTAGGCCTTCAAAAATATCTTGTAAAACAAACAATACAGTAGGAGACGACATATTGCCGAACTGTTTGAGAATGGTATAGGCCGACTTGTTTTGTTGTTTGGTTAATGCCAGTTCCTGTTCAATTACTTCCAATATTTTTTTGCCTCCTGGGTGAATAGCATAATAAGCTATGTCTGACATCCGATGTGAAATCTGTTGCAAC
>Ga0154020_10002162_pt1 | contig 23912 bp, 18 predicted proteins | sample Klosneuvirus_201_FD_109709 | JGI IMG/M metagenome (GOLD analysis project Ga0154020, IMG submission 109709) | Active sludge microbial communities from wastewater, Klosterneuburg, Austria - Klosneuvirus_20160825_MG | ecosystem: Engineered > WWTP > Aerobic digester > Activated sludge | place...
AAGGCCGCCGCGCCGGGCTCGGGCGCGGCCCAGTCCCAGGCCCCGAAGTCGTGGCCGGTCAGGGCCTCCAGCGAGTACAGGATCGTCTCGCCGGTCATCAGCTTCATGGGGCCGTAGTAGAAGTACAGCGTGCGATCGCTGGCCGGGGCCGAGCCCGGCGGGGTGTAGCCCGGCGGAGCGTCGTCGCCGCCGCCGCCGCCGGAGTCCATGGGGCCGAGCTCGCCGCAGCCGCACAGCAGGAGCACCATCAGGCCGAGGGTCTTCATCGGAACATCATCTCCTGTGCGTAGGCGGGGGACGTCGCGATCTCCCGCAGCACCCAGTTGACGTCGAAGTCATGGGCGATGAGGCCCGCGACCAGGGCGCGACGGATCTCGGGGAAGTCGTTGCCCGGCAGCGGCCGACCCATCAGGCGCTGCCAGTAGCGCCCCACCGTGGCCTCGGCGAACAGCTGCGAGGTCACCACCAGCTCGGCGGCCTCCTGCGGGGTCTTGCCGGTCTTGGCCCAGACCTGGGCCTCGCACACCACCTGCCCGCTCAGGCAGCGCTGGGGGTCGTAGTCATAGACGTGGTAGTCGGCGTTGGTCTCGGCCTGGGTCGCCGGGATGGCGGCGTTGCGCAGGCGGTAGCCGTTCCACATCTGGCCGATGGGCACCTCGCTGGCCAGCGAGTCGCGCCCGAGGAAGATGAAGAAGGCGGCGTTGGCCCGATCGGCGGGTGACGGGAAGCGGGCCAGGAAGTACTGCGAGGTCAGCGCCCAGCGCGCGAAGTCACGGTAGCTCGCGCCGGCCTGGTAGACCTGGGCCAGCCGGCCCTCGAGCTCGCGCACGAAGCCGACCTGGGAGAACTGTGACGAGTTCGACAGCAGGAAGTCGTCGGCGTCGCGCAACAGCTGGGCCCAGACGTAGGGGCGCAGGCCGCGGGTGTGCGCCATGGCGGGCTTGGCGGCGAAGTGATCGAAGATCTCGCCCGGCGACTTGCCTTCACAGGCTGCCAGATCGGCGGCGCTGGGGACCACGCCGGTGAGGTCGATCGCCATGCGGCGGGCCAGCTGGCGCGATGAGGCCAGCTGCGCGCTGGCGCCGCGCGACGACAGGTAGTCGCGGATCAGCCCGTCGACCGTGTCGCCGGCACCACCGGCGGCGGCCGCGGCGACCGCGACCGGCGCGACCAGGATGAGCACCAGAGTGGGGAGACGCATGGGTTCCCATCAATGCCAGGTCGATGCCAGCCCGGAATCGACGCCTTTTCGGCCTGATCGCTCGGGTGCTGGGGACGCTGAACCTCAGCTGACCAGGTCCATGCGGGGCCTTGCACCCGTGATCGCTGGTACCGAGGTGCAGCCGGGGCGCGTGATTGGCGGTGCTTGCGGCCACAGGGTGAGCCGCCCCGCCGGGCATGCGCGCTGCATCGGCACGGTCCATGCGGACGCTGCTCGTGATGACGCTGGCCCTGGGTGGATGCATCGGCGACCTGACCCCGAAGGACGCCCCGCCAGGCAGCGGCGCCGATGCCGCCGCGCCGCCAGCCAGCGGTGGGCCGGTGTTTCGCCCGACCATCGAGGCCGACCTCGAGGCCAAGGGCTGCACGCCGGCGGCCTGTCATGGCGGCAGCGCCCCGATGCGGGTCAAGGCTCAGCCAGCCACCGACGATGCCTGGAGGATGAACTGGATGGAGGTCAAGGCACGTGCCGGGACGGCCAGCGCCAGCGTCCTGCTGCAGAAGGCCGCGGGCGCGGGCGGCCACCCCGCGCTGGTGCCCGCCACTGACCCGGTGGCCGCGCGCTGGCGGGCATGGGTCGAGGCCGGCGCGCCGCTGACCGCCCCGACCAGCATCGACGCCGGAGTGGCGGACGCGGCGCTCGCGAGCGACGGCGCCGCCCCGAGCGACGGCCGGGTGCGCGACGCTGCCCCGGCCCCGACCTGGAGCGGAGACATCAACCCGCTGCTCACGCGCGTCGGGTGCAAGCGCTGCCATGGCAGCTCGGGCAGCTATGGGCTCGAGAGCTACCAGGCCGCGCTGGGCAATGGCCGCGACTCCATCGCCAACGTCATCCCCGGCGATCCGCTGTCGCTGCTGGTGCAGTACTGCGAGCAGGGCCACCAGGGCATCGGCTATGGGGATGCACTGATCGTGCTGCGCTGGGTGATCGACGGTCAGGCGCGCGAGAACTGACCTCGCGGGCGCCGCGCCGCCCTACCCGCCTCCCGCCTCAGCGCAGCGGCAGCAGCCCGGCGTATTGCTTGCGCAGGAACGCGGGGTTCTGCTCGCGCCACAGCTGGTTACCCAGGCTGTCGGCGATGGGGATGAGGACGCGCTCGTGCTCGCACAGGGCGGGCGCGGGCCCGTCCAGCCCGCCGGTCGCGGACAGCTGCTCGCAGGCACACTCGTGGGAGCAGCGTTCGCGGTAGGCGCAGCTGTCGCAGGGCTGCTTGGGCGCCTCGACCCTGGCCCGCAGCGCCGCGACCGCCGCGCCATCGAGGCCGCGGTGGACGTCGCCGAGCCGTGCCGGGACACCCTCGGCGGCGCTCCCGACCCAGCGCACGCAGGGATACAGCTCGCCGTTTGGGGCCACCGAGAGGCGCCCGGCCCCGGCCGCACAGCCCGCCTGCCCGGCGTCGCTGGTGGCGCTGCGCCACTTGTCGTCGAACAGGTTGAGGTAGACGTCGTCCTCGCGACGGAGCCGCAGCAGGTAGTCGTCGGCCACCATCAGATACTGGCGGCGCAGCTCGGCGAGGGCGCCGCGGTCCCAGGCTGCCGCCACGTCGGGGCGCACCGTCAGCCAGTGGAAGCCGCGCTCGAACAGGTAGCTGAGCCCGGAGGCCAGGTGCGCGAGGTTTTTCGGCGTGACCACCATCGACACCTCGAGCGCGGGGTCGAAGGCCAGGAAGGCGTCGAAGCGCGCTTGCAAGGCACCGAAGCTGCCGCGCCCGGCGTGGTCGACCCGCTCGCTGTCGTGCATGGCCTGGTCGCCATCGAGCGACAGCGTGAAGCGCAGCCCGTGCTGCTCGAACCAGGTGAGGTGATCATCGGTGATCAGGGTGCCGTTGCTGTTCATGCGAAACAGACAGGGCACCCTGTGCTCGCGCGCCCGCGCCGTGGCGTACTCGACCACCTCGCGCAGGGTGTCGAAGGCCAGCATGGGCTCGCCGCCGAAGAAGCTCAGGATGGCGCGCTCGCCGCTCTGCGCGGCGTGCTCGATGCAGAGGTCGGCGGCGGCGCGACCGACCTCGGGGCTCATCGTCCCGGACGTGCGTGACGAGCGGGTCGGCGCGAAGCAGTAGTGACACGCCAGGTTGCAGCGCTCGGTCAGGTGCAGGAGGAGGTTCAAGGCTGCGATGGTGCCGGGACCTGGCGGGGCGCGGGCTGACGGAGGTCAAGTTGGCCCTGCTGGGCGCGGGCGACAAGGTGTTGGTGCTGGTGCTGGTGCGACGGCCTGGATCTCGACTGCATCGCGGTGTCCTCGGCGCAGCGTCGCTGCTCGGCCTGCTGGGCGGCGAAAGCGCCGCGGCCTCCGCGCTGTACCAGCGCCTGTGTCTGCCCTGTCACGGCGCGGCCGGTGACGGACGAGGCCCCGCCGCAGCCCTGTTGCCGGTGGCGCCGCGGGATTTCACCCGGGGCGAGTACAAGTGGCGCTCGACCGCGACCGGCCAGCCCGCCCTGGCGGAGGACCTTCGGCGCGTCATCAGCCGTGGCGTCCCTGGCGCCATGCCAGCCTTCGTGCTGGCGCCGGCCCAGCTCGACGCTCTGGTCGCCGAGGTGCAGGGCTTCGCGGCGCGCCGCCCCGGCCCCGCGCCGCGCCCCGTGATAGTGCCCGCGGGCACGCCCGATCTGGCGCGCGGCCGCAGGCTCTACCAGCGCATGGGCTGCCCGCGCTGTCACCAGTCCGGTGACGCCGGCCCCGGGTTCGGCGCCGTCGAGGAGATCGCGCGCACGCTGCGCACCGGCATGAACGGCACCGCGATGCCAGCCTACGAGGGCCTCGGCGCTGACGACCTGTGGTCGCTGGCCGCGTACGCCAGCGCCGAGCGCGTGGGCCGACCCGCCACCCGCACACCGGCTGATCCGGGCGCCCGGCCGGCGGCGACTCCGCCCGACCCCCTGTTCGCAGGCGTCAGCAGTCAGGGCCCGGTGCCGTCCGGCCTGGCGCCGGCCGAGCGCACGCTGTCGGCGCTGCAGTGCGCGCGCTGCCACGCCGCCGAGTACCGCGGCTGGCGCGACTCGCGCCACGCCCTGGCGTTCAGCGCCGGCCCCGACGCCCTGATCTCGGCCAGCACGCCCGCCAGCGCTGCACCCTGCCGCGGCTGTCACACCCCGACCGCCGAGCAGGCGGCCGAGGGCGTGACCTGCGCCAGCTGCCACCTGCGCGGCTGGCGCAAGCTGGGGCCGCGCAGCCGGGTCACCGCGCTGCCCGATCCAGTGCTGGCCATCGTCACCGAGCCGCGCTTCCAGCGCGCCGACTTCTGTCTGCCCTGCCACCAGGCGGCGCCCTTCCTGGACACCTACCGCGAGTGGCTGCTGGGCCCCTACATGCCACGCGGCTTCGTGTGCCAGCACTGTCACATGCCGGCGGGCGACCACAGCTTCCGCGGCGCGCATGACGTCGATGCCGTGCGCCAGGGCGTCACGCTGCAGGCCGCCGTGACAGACGGCGCGCTGCTGGTGACGCTGGCCAACGTCGGCTGCGGGCACCACTTCCCCACCACCGGCACGCCGGAGGCGCGGCTCGAGGTGCAGTTCGACCAGGCCCCCGCGCTGGTCGAGCGCATCGCCAAGGGGCCACCCGACACGCGGATCGCCTCGGGCGGGGCGCGCAGCTATCGCTTCGCGCTGCCGGCGCAGGCGCGGCGCGCGCTGGTCACGTTGCGCTTCCTGCCTGACGCCTTCTACGTCGCGGTGTACCGCCGCGATCTGGCCACGCGCACGCTGCGCCCCGACGCCCGCACCAAGCTCGAGGAGGCGCTGCGCCGGGCCGAATCCTCGCCGTTCCTTGTCCACCAGCGCGAGGTCGCGCTGCCGTGATCGAGCTCGGCTGCGACGTCTGGCTGCTCAAGTCGCTGCCGCGCTGGATGCGCTGGGCCAGCAGCATCGGTTGCCGCCATGTCGAGATCATCTGTGATCGCGACCTCGATGGCGCTGGCGCCGCTACGCCGATCCCGGTCGCCCTGGCCGACCAGGCGCGCACGCTGGCCGGCGACCTCGGCCTGGAGCTGACCGCGTGCGCGTCGGTGTGGAACCTGGCCCTGGGCGACGACGATCCGACCTGGGCCGCGCGCTCAGCCGACGCCGTGCGCTGCGCCGTCGAGTTCGCCGCCCGCGCTGGCGCGCGCTGGGTCGTGGTGCGCACCGATCCCGAGGCCGGGCTGCGCGGCGCGCGGCGGCGCCGCCGCTTCCTCGAGCACGCCGCCAACCTCGGCCGCGAGGCCGCGGCGGCAGGTGTGGCGCTGGTGCTGGAGAACCTGCACGATCCGGTGCCCCTCTTCGTCGGCCTGGCCGCCGCGCCCGAGCTGGCCGACTGGCACCTGCTGTGGAACGTGGCCCACGCGCACGCCTTCGGCGGCCCCATCACGCCAGCCGCCGCCGCGGGCCTCCTGCCGCGCCGCCCGGTGGCGTTCGCGCTGTCGGACAACGATGGCCGCAGCGATGGACACCTCGGCATCGGGCTCGGCAGCGTCGACGTGCGCGGCTTCCTGCCCCGCGCCCTGGGCACTGGCGTCCCCGTCTTCATCGAGGTGCACCAGGCCGCGGCGCTGGAGGCCAGCGTCAAGACGGTGCGCCGCTGGGCCCGCGGCCTCGCGACTTGATCCACGTCAAGCTGCCCGGGCTGGCCCGGCCGCACCATGACCCGGGTGACGGTGTCGACCTATGACTGCCTGGTCATCGGCGGTGGACACAACGGCCTGACGGTGGCGCTGTACCTGGCGGCCGCCGGGCTCGAGGTCTGTGTGCTGGAGCGCCGCGCCGAGTTCGGCGGCGGGCTGTCCACCGAAGAGAGCACCCTGCCGGGCTTCTATCACAACCTGCACTCCAACTTTCACGCCTCACCGCCCTGGATCCCGCCGCTGCGCGACTTCGATCTGGGCCAGCGCGGCACGCGCTACTTCCACCCCGAGGCCAACCTCGGCATGCCGCTGTCGGACGGGCGCGCGCTGGTGCTGTACCGCGACGACGCCCACTCGATGGCCGAGCTGGCGCGCTTCTCGCCGCGTGACGCCGAGGCCTACGGCAAGCTGCGCGCGACGCTGCGGCGCTGGCGCGAGCCCTTCCTGAGCCTGGCCTACACGCCGGCGCCACGCACGGTGGAGCGCCGCGCCGCCATGGCCGACGCGCTGGCGCACGACTTCGGGTTCGATGTCTTCACCGCCTCGCCGGTCGACTGGGTACGCAGCCGCTTCGAGACACCCGCGCTGGCGGCGCTGCTGCTGTTCCACGTCGCCATCGGCGGCTGGGACGTGCGCCAGCCCGGCATGGCCTTCCTGGGGCTGGCGTTCCTGTCGTTCCTGACCGAGTGGAAGCTGTGCCGCGGCGGCTCGCACCAGCTGGCCCACGCGCTCGGCGGCGAGCTGCTGGCCCGCGGCGGTGAGCTGCTCGAGCACGCTCATGTCGAGCGCATCTTGCTCGACGACGCCGGCGCCGCGGTCGGGGTCAGACTGCGCGGCGGTCGCGAGCTGCGCGCGCGACGCGCGGTGGTGTCGTGCGTCGACCTCGAGCAGACCCTGGTGCAGTGCCTGCCCGAGGGCAGCTACGACGCCAGCCTGCGCGAGCGCGCCTCGCGCGTGCAGTACGGCCCCTCCGACGTGCTCATGGGCGGCCACCTGGCCCTGGCCGAGGCGCCGCGCTACACGGCGTCGCGCTGGAACCCCGATCTGCAGCAGGCCTTCAACCTGAACCTCGGCTACGAGCGCCCCGAGGATCTGATCGAGCACTGCGAGGAGCTCGACCGCCAGGAGCTGCCGCGGACGCCGCGCCTCAACGCCTCCAACAACACCCTGTTCGATGCCACCCAGGCGCCCCCTGGCAAGCACACCGGCCTCCTGTGGCAGTTCGCGCCCTACGCGCCCGGCGGCGACGCCGGCGCCTGGGATGCCCTCAAGCACGACTACCTCGAGCGCTGCGTCGCGGTGTGGCGCGGCTATGCACCCAACCTCGACGCCGACACCGTGCTCGGGCGCTACGCCTACAGCCCGCTCGACGTCGAGCGCAAGATGATCAACATGCGCCGCGGTGGCTTTCACTTCGGGGCGCTGACGCCGGCGCAGCTGGGCGAGCTGCGGCCGCTGCCCGAGCTGGCCGGCTGTCGCGGCCCGGTGCCGCGCCTGTACCTGGGCGGCGCCTGCATGCACGTCCACGGCGGCATCACCGGCTCGCCGGGCTACAACTGTGCCCGCGTGGTGCTCGAGGATCTCGACCTCGGGGGGCGCATGCCGGCGCTCGACCGGCCCTGGCGCGAGGACGCATGAGCCACGCCGCGCTGCGCGATCGCTTCGACGTCGTGGTCATCGGCGCCGGCCACAACGGCCTCATCTGCGCGGCCTACCTGGCGCGCGCCGGCCTGCGGGTGTGCGTGCTGGAGAAGCGGCTCGAGGCCGGTGGCGGCCTGACCACCGAGGAGGTCACGCGCCCGGGCTACTACCACAACCTGCACTCGGTGTTCCACGACGCCGTCGAGATCATGCCGGCCATGACCGACCTCGAGCTGGCCGAGCGCCACCACGTCGCCTACCTGCGCCCGCCGGTGCAGGTCGGCCTGGCGCTGAGCGACGACCGCGCGCTGTGCGTGCACGACGAGGTCGCCGCCAGCGTGGCCTCGATCGCGCGCATCTCGGCTGCCGACGCGCGCGCCTACCAGACCGTGCACGATCGCTACCGCGAGTTCGTCGAGGCCGTGGTGGTGCCCGCGCTGTACTCGTCGCCGCCCCCGCCATCACACGCCAGCGCAGCGCTGGAGGGCTCGCCCGAGGGGCTGGAGTGGCTGCGCCTGCAGCGCAGCTCGCCCGCCGACGTCGCCGCCGAGCTGTTCGAGACCGACCCGGTGCGCGCGCTGGCGCTGTTCCAGCTCGCCATCCCGCGCGGGGTGGTGTCCGACTACGCCGGCCTCGGCATGCTGGTGCCGCTGGTGGTGACCCAGGTCGAGCGCTCGCACCTGTGCGTGGGCGGGTCGCACGCGCTGGCGCACGGGCTGTGGCGCGCCCTGCTGCGCGCCGGGGGCGTGGTGCGCGGCATGCACGAGGTCGAGCGCATCCGCGTCGAGGACGGGCGCGCGGTCGGCGTCGACCTGCGCGGTGGCGGCACCGTGCATGCGCGCGCGGTGGTGTCCGCGGTCGGTTTCCGGCAGACCGTCCTCGGTCTGCTCGGCGACGCCGGGCTGCCCGAGGCAGTGGTCAAGCCGGCGCGCCACTTCAAGCTCGACGAGTACTCGATCTTCTCGGTGCACCTGGCGCTCCAGGAGCCACCGCGCTACCGCGCCACCAGCTTCGCGCCCGAGCTCGATCGCGCCCTCAAGGTCGGGGTCGGCCTCGACGGTCCAGCCGACTTCACGCGGCTGTGGAGCGCCATCCGCGCCGGCCGCGCGCCCGAGCCGGCCATGTACTGCGCCGCGCCCTCGCTGCACGATCCGACCCAGGCCCCGCCGGGCCGACACACCGCCTTTCTGTGGCAGCCGGCGCCGTACCGGCTGGACGGCGATCCCGCGCGCTGGGACCGCGAGCGCGAGCGCTATGCAGATCGCCTGCTGGAGCGCTGGCGCGCCGCCGCGCCCAACCTCGGCGGCGGCAACGTCATCGCGCGCTTCATCCAGACCCCGCTCGACATCGAGCGCAAGCTGAGCTCGATGCAGGAGGGCGGCGCCTTCCTGGGCCGCGCCTCGCTGGATCAGCTCGACTGCTTCCGTCCCACGCCGGCGTGGTCGCAGGCCAGCGGACCGCTGCCCGGCCTCTACCTGGCCTCGGGAGCGGCGCACCCCGGCGGAGGGATCCTCGGCGCAGCCGGCTACATCGCCGCCGGGGTCGTGGCCGAGGCGCTGGACGTGCCACGCTGGTGGCTCGGAGAGGGGACCGCGGCACGATGATCGAGCTCAGAGGACACTTCCGCGTCGCGCGCCCGCTGCCCGAGGTCTGGGCCTACCTGTCCAGGCTGGAGGACTTCGCGCGCTGCATCCCGACCCTCAAGGCCTGGCACATCGAGGGCGGGGTGGTGCACGGCAAGGTCGGCGTCACCCTCGGGGTGGTGCCGGTCGAGAGCCAGGTGCGCATGGAGGTGACGGTGCTGCGCGAGGGCGCCTGCCTGGAGGCACGCGGCGCGTCGTACCTTGGCCAGACCATCACCGACCTGCGCGGCGCACGCGCGGGCCAGGTGCAGCCCGGCGACACCGGCCAGCTGCTGGTGCACCTCGACGTGCGCTCCGACGGCCCCGGCGTGACCTACCTGAGCTATCTGGCCGGCGTCGAGGCCCAGGGCCGGCTGCGCAAGATCTACGAGTCGATCGTGCGCCTCAAGGTGCCGGCGATGCGGCGCGAGTTCGCCCAGCGCTTCGCGCTGGCGCTCGACGCCGAGGTCACCGAGGTCAGCAGTGGCGACCCCATGTGTCAGGACGCCGAGGCCATCGCGCGGGCGGGCACGCTGTTGGTGGTCGCAGGGCCACCCGCCGTGGCCGCAGCGACCGGGGTCGCCCCCGGCCAGGTCACTGCGCTGACGGTCCCGACCGCGCCGATGGCGAAGCGACAGGGTCTGTGGGCCCGCCTGCTGGCCTGGCTGCGCAGCATCCTGAGGAGATGATGGACGACGACGCTCGCCTCGAGGTGATCAAGATCTGGGCCGCCATGGTGTGGGCCGATGGCGTGATCGTGCCGGCGGAGCGCGCCTCGCTGGGACGCCTGGTCAGCAGCGTGCGCCAGCTCGACGAGCGCGCGCGCGCGCGGGCGCTGGACTGGCTCGACCACCCGGTCGAGCTGCCCGCGGGCACGCTGGAGGGGCTCTCGAGCGACGCCCGCACCGAGATCTACCGGGCCGCGGTCGCGCTGGCGGCCCTCGACGGCGAGGTCCACAGCGCCGAGCGCAAGCTGCTCGAGCGTCTGGCCGAGCGGCTCGAGCTGGGCGGTGACACGGTGTCGCGCATCGAGGCCGGGGTCAACCGGCGCGCCTGAGCTTGCGCCAGATCAGCGCGCGATCGATCAGCGGCGCCGAGGCATTGGCGCACAGCACGGCCAGCGCCGCACCGTCCGGATAGGGCGTGTACAGGCGGGTCGCCACCGTGACCAGCGCGGCCACGGCAGCGAACACCAGCTTGCCCGCCGGCGAGAACGGCGCGGTCACCGGATCGGTGAGCAGGAAGAACGCGGTCAGCAAGGTGCCGCCCGCGAGCAGGTGTGGCAGCGGGTTACCCACCAGCCAGGGCGCGTGCCCGGCCATGCGGTCACCGGGGGGCAGCACCAGCGAGAGCAGCGTCACGCCGGCCAGATAGGCCAGCGGGACCCGCCAGTCGGCGCTGCGCAGGACCAGGAGGACCAGGCCGCCGAGCAGGACCGCCCACGGCGCCGCCTGCGCCAGCGCCCCCGGCGCATCGCCCGCCAGCAGCGCGCTGGCGCTGGGCAGCAACGCCCCGGCCGCCTTCGACAGCGGGCTGGCCTGGGTGACCCCGTCCCAGGCCCACGCCGGCGCAAAGAAGTAGCCCGGCACCAGCCCCATGAGGACGACCCGCGCCAGCGCGGCCGGGTTGAAGGGGTTCTTGCCCAGCCCGCCGAAGGCATGCTTGCCCACGCCCACCGCGAGCGCGCCGCCCAGCGCCGCCAGCCACACCGGCGCAGCCGCGGGCAGCAGCAGCGCGAAGATGACCCCGGTGACCGCCGCGCTGCCGTCACTGACCGACGCCCGCGCCAGCACCGCCTCCACCGTGACGGCGGCGGTCAACGAGGCCAGCACCAGCAGGGCCGCGCCAGCGCCATGGCGCCAGATCGCGGCGACCGTCACCGGTGTCAGCGCCAGCAGCACCTGCCGCATGATGGCGGCGGTACGCTGGCCCGAGTGCAGGAAGGGCCCCCTCACAGGTGTGCCACCGGGAGCAGGGCGAAGTACGCCACCGCCAGCACGAGCAGGCGCACCGGCGTGCCGCGCAGCAGCGCGGGCACCGCGTCCTGGTCGAGACGATCCTCGAGCAGCGCCGCCAGCGTCGCGACCCCGACCAGGTAGAGCCCGGCGCTGACGGCAGCGGCCCGCACGCCAGGATAGCGCGGCACCGCCAGCAGCAGCGCGGCGACCGCGGGGCGCAGCGGCGGCGTGCACGCGACCAGCGCGGCCACGATGGCGGCGAAGTGCCCGAGCGGCAGCAGCGTCAACCCGAAGGCCAGCACCGGGACGCCGGCGGCCAGCCACCAGCGCCGCGGCCGCTCGGTCATCAGCGCGCAGGCGATGGCCAGGAAGCTGGCGTCATAGTGGTTCATCGCGGCCGCCTGCGCAGCAGCGCCAGCCCCAGCGCGGCGATGAGGAACAGGTGGCCCGGGGTCAGCGCGAAGGGCAAGAGCGGCGCCGCCGCGCCAACGGCGATGAGCAGCGCCACCACCAGGTACTCGCCGAGGCGCATGCGCGAGCCACCCTGCCCCGCCGCCGCTGCCGTCGCCGCCCCCGCACCTGGCACCAGCACCGAGGCCACCCAGCCCAGCGCCAGCCAGCGTCCCGGCCGGCCCTGGGCCAGCCAGGCGCCCACCAGCACGACCCCCGCCGCCGCGAGGATGGCCAGCGGCGACCCCAGCAGCGCCACCGGAGCCAGCGCCGCGACCACCCAGCCATGGCGCGGCGCCCGCCGCACCGTGGGCAGCGCCGCCAGCGCGCGCTGCATGTCGAGCTGCACCAGCACCTGCCGGTGCTGCGCCGCCGTCAGGTAGCCGAGGTCCTCGAGCAAGTGGCCGAGGTGGCTGCGCACACCCGAGCCGTTGAGCTCGTCCTGGCGTGCCAGCGCGTCGGCCAGCTGGGCGCTGGTGACGAAGCCGAGCTCGACCACGAGGTCGCGAAACTGCACCGGTACGCTCATGGCCGAGGTTGCTCCAGCGCGCGGTTGACGGCGTCCACCAGCAGGCGCGCCGACACCGAGGCCCCGGTGGTGGCGTCGACCACGACCGGACCACGCGCCGACTGGCCACGGAAGCGGCGCAGCAGCGCAGCGTCGTGCAGGGCACGACGATCCACCCCCTCGGCGGACTCGCTGATGCGGATGTCGGCGATGACGCCAGCCTCGATCACGATGACCCCGCGGATGGGCCCCTGCGCGCCGCGCGCCGAGAACGCGCGCTGGCCCGGCGGCAAGGCACGACGCGGCCAGCGCAGATCGACGAGCAGCGCTCCCGCCAGCATGAGCCCGGTGAGCAGCAGCCCGCGTGTGGACCCTAGTCCCATTCCAGCTCCCGCTCCTTGGCGCGCCGCATCCGCTCCACCAGCGGCAGCGCCGACGGACACACGAACTGGCACAGGCCGCAGTCGATGCAGCTCAGCGCGGCCGGGCCGGGTCGCTCGGTCAGCAGCACGACCGGGAGGTCGACCGGACAAGCCTCCTGGCAGCGCCCACAGCGCAGGCAAGGCCGCTCGGCGCGCTCGGCCAGCTCGGCTGCGGTCAGCGCCAGGACGCCGCCCGTGCCCGGCCCGACCGCCTCCCCCGGCTCGGCGACGCGCCCCATCATGGCGCCGCCGATGATCACGGCCTTGGCCTTTTCGGACTGGAAGCCCGCGCTGGCCAGCAGGTGCGCGACCGGGGTGCCGATGGCGACCCGGAGGTTGCCTGGCCGCGCTACCGCCTGGCCGGCCACGGTGACCACCCGTGACAGCAGCGGGCGACCCAGACAGACCGCATGATGCAGCGCCAGCGCCGACTGCACATTGATGACGACCGCGCCGACGTCACGAGGCAGGCCTCGCGGCGGCACCTGCCGGCCCAGGGCATCACGCACGAGGAAGCGCTCGTAGCCGGCCGGATAGTAGGCCTCGCGCTCGATCACGAGGCCGCGCTCGGCGCCCAGCGCACGCATGGCCAGGTGCATTCCACACTCGACCTCGGCGCGCTGCTCGACGAGGACGCGGTGATCGCAGGTCAGGTAGGGCTCGCTCTCACAGCCGTTGACGATCACGGTGTCGACGGGGTGCAGGGGCAAGAGCTTGGCGTAGGTCGGGAACATGGCGCCGCCCAGCCCGACCAGCCCGGCCTCACGCGCCGCCTCGACGATGGCGGCGGGGCTGAGTCCGCCAGGCTCGCGGTGGGCGGTCACGGCTGGCGCGGCAGGCGGGGTGCCAGCGAGCACCAGGGTGTCGTCGTCCAGCGAGCGCACCTGGCCGTCGACCGAGGCATGTCGGCGCAGCTGCCAGCGCGCGGCTGCCGGGCTGCGCAGCACCAGCTGGCCGGCCCGCACGACGTCACCGGGCGCGACCTCGGCCTGCAGGCCGCCGCGCGCCAGCGTGACCCACCCAGGTGGTGCCAGGTCGGTGATGGCGACGTCCTCGGTGTGCTTGCGGCGCGGCACCTCTGCCGCCAGACCGAGCCACGTGGCCGCGCGCGCGAGCAGGCTCATGGTCGGCTCTCCAGCTCGTCGGGCCGGTGACAGCTGGTGCACTCCGCGGCGCGCGAGGCGTGACACGAGGCGCAGGCGGCCTTGCGTGGCGCCGCGGCCCGGCCATGTGCCAGCCGCGCAGCCACATCGCGGCGATACAGCCGGAGGTCGCTGGAGTGCCAGGCCGGGGGCGCCGCCTTCTGGCCGTGACAGGCGCAGCTCGCGGTCGCGGTCGGCACCGGCCGGCGCGCCCACGCCGCCGCACCCGCCGCGACCGCGGCCAGCAGCAAGGCCGAAATGACGAGGCCGCGGATCACGGCAAGCGCGCCCGGCGCTGGGGCGCCCCGAGGTCGATCCAGCGCGTGAAGGTCAGCAGCTCGTCGCGGGTCAGGCCGGGCACATGCGGCGCCGTGGGTGCGCTGCCCGGCGCCGCCAGCTCCCGACCCAGCAGCAGCTCGACCAGGCGGCTCTGCGTGGACAGCCCCCCCGGATCGATGCTGCGGCGGAGCGTCCCGGCGTCGAGCTGCGGGTGGCAGCCGGCGCCGCTGCAGCGGCGCTGCGCGAGCGCCGCCACGTCCTCCTCCCAGCCCACGGCCAGCGCCGCGACCTCGGCCGGGGCGCGCGCGGCGCGAACATCGGGATCCCACATCGCCAGGGTGCGCGACGCCGAGCTGACCACGTCGGGGTGGCCGAAGCTCTGCGAGCGCTGCCCCGACATGGCGCCATGGCAGCCCTCGCAGGTCTGCGAGTAGAGCGCGCGCGGGATCGACAGGGTGTGCTTCTCGCCCGGCAGCGCGTACAGCCAGCGCGCCGGGGTCGCCAGCGCCATGCGGTCCTCGTCGAGGCTCTGCACGTCGAAGGGCACCCGGGCCGGGAGACGGACCTGGAACGAGCCATCGGCCGCCAGCGGCACCTCGGCCAGGATGAAGCGCGGTGCCTCGCCGTGCCCGTCCCGCCCCAGCGGCGCGGCGCCCACCACGCGGGCCCAGCGCACCTGGCGCCACCCCGGCACCTCGTCGCCATGCACGGCGCAGCGCTCGGCGGCGACGTGGCGCACGCCGGCCGGGGCGCTGTGCTCGAAGAAGGCCTCCAGCAGCGGCAGATCGTAGACCTGCAGCAGCGCCGGCGTGGCGTCGGGGTGCCCGGCAAAGCCCCGCACCTCGGTCGGCTTGCCGACGCGGTCGACGTCGAACTTGATGGCCTTGTGCATGGGCTCGCGGGGCCGCGCCTGCACCGGGCGTGGCCACAGCTCGGCCTCGGGGCCCTGCACCAGGACCTCGCGCCGGAAGCGGCCCGAGCTCAGACCATCCTCGCCCTGGAAGCTGGGCGCGGGCGCGACCCGGACGATGTCGAAGTCGGGCCTCGCCGCGGCGTCGCCGAGGTCGACCGGGCCGGGCGCGTAGGCCACCAGGATGCTGCCATCGCCGAGCGGCCAGGGATCGCGGTAGCTGCCGCCAGCGGAGACCCCGAGCGGCCGGGTCGTGGGGTCGACCGCGAGCCAGGCCCGGAAGAAGCTGTGCTGGGCGTGCTCGAGCGGTGCGCGCTCGAGCGGGTGATCGAGGTCGTCGAGCGCGCTGCGCGGGTCGAGGCCGGGGCCGGCCTGGTGGTCGGCCACGATGAGCTGCCCGCCCCAGAACGAGTCGGCGTCCTGACCGATGCGCACCTCGAGCCCATTGGCCATCTCCTGCTCGCCGAGCAGGATCGGGATCTCGGAGCGGTTCTGACCATGGGTGTGGAAGTTGGAGCCATCGGGGTGGACGCGAAACACCGCCCCGTTGAAGAAGGGCCGCTGCCCTTGCCAGCCGGTGCGCAGCGTGGTCACGAAGATCTCGCCGGTCGAGCGCATGGCGGGGCGCCGCACCTGGCCCAGCGCGTGGGTCATCCTGGTCAGGGTGGTGTCGAACGAGGTGCGCTCCTGCCCTGCCCCGGCCAGGCGCAGGCGGTAGAGGTCATAGGAGGGCGCCATGCGCGGCGCGGCATCGATCACATAGTGCGTCGTCGAGTCGCACGCCACCGGCAGCGGGGGCTCCAGCACGAGGTGCCCGGGCGTGGAGCGACGGATGGTGCGCGACTCGCCGGCGCCGGCGCCGCGCAGCAGACGGATGGTGCGTCCGTCGAAGCTGCCCGCGCGCTCGCTGCGCTCGTCGTCGACCAGCTCGTCGACGGTCCCGCGCTCGGCCTCGCCGAGCAGCCCGTCCGGGCTCGAGGGCGCCCACTCGCCGGCCAGGTTCGACACCACCACCACGACCTCGCCGGGGCCGTCGGGCGCCGGCACATAGGTCGGGTCGAGGAAGTGCACCGAGGGCTCGGGCGAGAAGGTCAGCTGCCGCGCCGCGCCGCTGGCGAGCTCGATCTCCCAGACGTCGAACGGCAGCTCGGCGCCGCGGCGCAGCGCGACAAGGACGCGGCGAGCGTCATAGGACAGCGCGGGCGCGCGCACATCGGCGGGGCCCCGGTGCAGCGCCGCGGTCAGGTTGTCCTCGCGTCCGTCGGCGTGGCGCCAGATGAGATCTCCACCGCCCAGGAAGGCGCCGTCCTCGAAGGCGCGCTCGGGGGTGGCCCGCGGACGACGCACGAAGATGAGGCCGTCGCCCTGCGCCGGCGGCCCGGCCTCGGCGGCCTCGGCGCGCAGCCACGTCACCAGGGTGTCGTGGTCGGGGTCGCCGACGTTGACAAACTGGTTGCCGCCCTTGTGCAGCAGCCCGCCGTGACGGACCGGGATGATCTTGAGCAGCTGGCGCGACTGCTTGACGTCCCCCGCGAGGTTGACGAGCCGCGGCTGCCCGGCCAGGCCGCCCAGCATGGCCTGCCGGTTATGCTCCAGCATCGCCGCGCTGTAGCGCTCCGGCAGCACCGGGATCGCGGGCGTCAGCTTGAGGTCCGAGAAGGACAGGCGGCCGTGGCAGTTGCCGGTCAGGCACGAGCGCCGCTCGAGCAGCGGCATCACGGTGCTCCCGAACAGCTGCTGGGCGGGCGTCTGCGCCGCGGGCGTCGCAGCAGGCGTCTTGCCGAGCTCGGCGCGCACCCAGGCCTCCAGCACGCGGTAGTCGCTCTCCGCGGGCGACTCGAACAGCTCGGGGTGCACGTAAGCGCCGCCGGTGAAGCTGGCTGCCAGCGGGGCCAGCAGCAGCGGGCTCGCGAGCGCCGGCGCGTGGTGATCGATGGCCTCGCGGGCGCGGGTCAGCGCCAGCTCGCGCCGGGCCATGGGGATGCGGCCATCCGGCCCGACGATCCAGCGCAGGAGCTTGCTGTCGTGGGCGTCCTTCTGCGCCACGGCATAGGCCTGGTCGCTCAGGCCGTGGCAGCCGCCGCAGCGGCGCTCCAGCACGTCGAGGGCGCCCGGCACCGGGGCCCGGGGCCCCTGACAACCTGCCAGCAGCAGCGCGACCAGTGCCCACCTCACGGCGCCACCTCGATGATCGCGCCGCGCTGGCGCAGGCCCGGGGACAGCCGCACCGCGCCGTCGGACGCGATGAAGACCGCATGGGCCTCCGGCAGCCTGGCCAGCAAGGCCAGCCCGCGCTCGGGCCCGAGCACATACAGCGCGGTCGCCAGCGCGTCGGCGCCCTGCGGCGCCAGCGCGGTGACGCTGGCCAACCCGCGCGCCGGCCAGCCGGTGCGTGGATCGATGATGTGGCCGTAGCGCACCCCGTCGAGCTCGAAGAAGCGCTGGGCGTCGCCCGACGTGGCCACCGTCCCGGCACGCACCAGCAACGTGGCCACCACCCCCTTGCCGCGCGGGTGCGGAATGGCGAGCCGCCAGGGCGCCCCGTCGCGCGAACCGGCCAGCGCCAGATCACCGCCGCAATCCACCAGGTGATCGCCAAAGCCACGCCGCAGCAGCAGCGCCGAGGCGTGCTCGGCCGCAAAGCCCTTCGCGATCCCGCCCAGGTCGAGGCGCATGCCGCGCTGGTGAAGGCGCAGCCGGCCGGCCTCCTCGCGGAGCTTGTCCCAGCCGCCCAGCGCCAGCAGCCCGGGCAGCTCGGAAGGCCGCGGCAGCTGCCGCGCCGCGCGAGCCTCGCGCCAGCGCTGGTACAGCGCACCCCGGGTCGCGTCGAAGGCGCCGCCCGAGCGCTCGCTCCAGGCCCGGGCCTCGGCCAGCACGGCGCGCGTCTCGGGCGCAACCAGCACGGCCTCGCCGCGTGCCAGCCGGCCGATCTCGCTGCCCGGGCGGTAGTCCGACAGCAGCGCCTCCAGCCCGGCGATGTCGTCGAGGGCGGCCTCGGCCGCGGCCCTGGCCTCGGCGTGGCGTCCCGGCGTGGTCCACAGCACGACCTCGACCTCGGTCCCCATCAAGGCCCGCGCCACGCGCACGGGTGCGCCCAGGCGCGGCCGCGCGGGGCTGCCGACCTGACGCGCCGCCAGCGCCAGGCCAGCGAGCAGCACGAGGCCGGCCAGGCCGGCGCTCACTCGATGGACTGGACGTATCGGGCCAGACATTCCAGCTCCCAGACTGTGAGGTGCGAGGTCGCGCCGTGGCTGTCAGGTGCTCCGTCGCGTTCGTTCATGCCGAGCTCGCGCCCCGCGCGCGGCGCCTGGGCCCGCGGCCAGGGCAGCGGCCGCAGGGCCGGGTGGCCGGGCGGCGCCAGGACCTCGCGCAGGCTGATGGCGCGTCCGTCGTGCAGGAAGCGCGGCGGGCGGGCCCACAGCCCACGCAGCGACTGCGCGACCACGAAGTCGGCGTGCTCCTGGACCCGGCCACGATCCTTGGGATCCCATGGACGCACGAAGTCCTCGCAGTGGTCGACATAGTCGGGACCCATGGTCTGGTGTGGCGCGTCGCGCTGGCCCCGCGTGATCAGCGGCGGAAACGCTCGATTCTGGTTGTGCTCGTGGGCACGATCGGTGAACGCCGGACCGGGATGGCAACCCGAGCAGCCCACCTCGGGGCTCTCGAACAGCGTCTTGCCGCGCTGGATCATGGCGTCGGCCGGATCTTCCGGGTTGGGCAGCAGGCGGCCCTCGCCGCCCTGCCAGATCCCGAGGATGCGCTGGATCTGGCGCAGATCGTAGTCGACGCCCAGCCAGCGCTGCGAGGCCCGCTTCATGAAGACGTCGCGCCGCTTGCCGGCGTCCGCCAGGCTGACCCGGGTGTCGGGCCACGGCTTGCCCGCGGCGTTCCAGCGCGCGTGCGCCGAGCGCGTGTAGTAGGCCAGCTCGCCGGGCGCGGCCACCACGCCGGTGAAGTCGCCCGCCGGGATGACGTCCTTGGTGAAGGCCAGCAGCGGGTTCTGCTCCATGAACGGCCCCAGCGCCTCGTCCATCGACAGCGTACCGCCGAGGTTGAGCGGCACCTTGAGCACCAGCGCGCGCAGGTCGGGCGTCTCGCGGCTGCCACCGGCGCGCTCGTCGTGCTCGCGGCTCTGGCCCATCACCGACGCCACCGTCCACTTCTTGCCGTCCGAGCTGTCGCGATAGTGGCAGTGCACGCAGGAGATGTCTTGATCTGCGGTGAACACCGCGGTCTCGGCGACCAGCTCGCCGCGCTCGAAGTCATTGGCCGGGTAGCGCTCGGGCAGCCGGCTCAGGCTGAGCTCCTTGCGCTCGCCGCTGCCGAGGTCGATGAAGCTGAGGGTCTCGCCGAGGCTGTCGGCCACCACCAGCGAGCTGCCCGCCACCGCCAGCCCGGCAGGCTTGAGGCCGGTCGTGAACACGCGCTGCGGGCGCAGGCGCTGTGCCGGCGGCGCGCCGAGGTCGATGCTCCACTCCTGGACCTCGAAGCTGCCCGCCATGGTGACGTAGAGGTGCTGGCCCCGGCGCGCGAGCTGCTCCGGGAACGCCCCCACCACGCGCAGGAGTTCGGGCGCGACGTCGCCCTTGGCGTCCCCGGGCAGCGCCTCGAAGCTGTCCGAGGTCCAGCGCGTGAAGCCCTCCTCGGCGCGGTAGGCCTGCACGTCGTCGATCTCGGGCGACAGCAGCACGATGTCATTCGACATGTCGCGAAAGCGCTGCATCGCGGTGCCATCGACGTCGTCGAAGCGACCCAGCGGCGCCTGGCGCTCGATGGGCAGCGCCTTGCCGGTGGTGAGATCGCGCATGATGGTGTACTCGGTCTCGGGGTTGGCCCGATCCAGGCTCTCGCGCCCCGGGTGATGGGCCTTCTGATGGCCCGAGCCCAGCCCCAGGGTGGCCAGCACCAGTCGGTCACCGAGGTCGAGCACGTCATTCACCGGCGAGCGCACCTGGATGCGGCGGACCTCGCGCAGCGTGGTCGTGTCCAGCACCGAGACATCGAGCGACGCCGTGTTGGCGACCAGCAGGCGCCGTCCGTCGGCGCTCAAGGTCAGGTCGCGAGGCTTGGCACCGACCTCGATGCCCGGCCCTGGGCGCACACCGGCGATCCAGCTGCGCAGCACCGCCAGCGCGGGGTCCTGCGCGGGCTCGGCGAAGATGATGCCGCCGGCGTGGTGGTGCCCGGTGACGGCGTCGGCGAAGCCACCGTGGCGCGCCGCCAGCCCCACGCGCAGCAAGGGGCTGTCATCAGGTCGCGCCGGGAACGCGTGCACCAGCGCACTCGCCAGCGCCTCCGCGCGATCCGGTCCGGCCACGAAACCACCGCTGCGGTAGAGGTGGCACGCCGCCGCGCCGCAGCTGGCACGCAGCACCGCGTGCGCAGGCGCGAAGTCCGCCGCGCGGGGCCCGAGATCGCGCAGCTGGCCGCCGGGACCGGCATGATCGAAGTCGATCAGAAGGACCTGATCCTTCCAGGCGTTGCTGACCCAGGCCTTCAGTCCATCAGCCGAGAACGTCAGGTCCTCGCAGTAGAACGGCACCGCGATGCGCGCCACCTCGCGGGGGGCGCTGCCAGTGTCGACCACGCTGAGCCAGTTCGAGAAGCGGTTGGTCACCACCAGCCAGCGCGTCCCAGGGCGCAGCGCCAGACCCTGGGGCTGCGCGCCGACCTCGACGCGGCCGCGCTCCCGCCGCGTCGCGACGTCGATGACCGCGACCTCATGTCCCGGCGTGGCCTCGGTGCCGGCCAGGGTCACCCAGGCGGTGGCGCCGTCGGCGCTGGCCACGACGCGATGGGGCCGTGCGCGGGCCGGCTGTTCCAGAGCACCCGGGTCGGGGTTGGGCACCGGGCGCAGCGAGCGCGCCGTCCACGCCGCGGCTGGCTGCGCGGAGGGCGATGGCGCGGCCTTGCCGCGATGATCGCGAGCCCGGCTGCGCGCCAGGGAGACGCCGATGCCGACGGTCAGGATGAGGGCTGCGACCAGCGCGATGCTGCGATCTCTCTGGCGCTGCGTCTGGCCCACCTGTGCCCTGAGCATGGCGCGTGAGGTCGCGCTCACGGTTGACGACGGTCAAGCCAGCGCGCGATGTGACTCAGGCCCTGACCACGTAGGTCGCCACCGCCAGGAAGTGGCACACGCTGCCGGCCAGAACGAAGAGGTGCCACACCGAGTGCATGAAGGGCACCCGGTGCAGCACATAGAAGATGGTCCCCGCCGTGTAGGCCACGCCGCCCGCGAACAGCAGCCACAGCCCGCCCGCGGGCAGCGCCTGGCTGAGCGGCCGCACCAGCAGCACCACCAGCCAGCCCATGGCGACGTAGATCAACGCCGACAGCCACTGCGGTCGGTGCACCCAGGCGGCCTCGCAGGCCACGCCCAGCGCGGCCAGGCCCCACACCACCCCGAACAGCCAGCGCCCGCCGCTGTGGCGCAGCGTGATCAGCGTGAACGGTGTGTAGGTGCCCGCGATGAGCAGATAGATCGCGGCATGATCGAGCACCTTGAGCGCGTGCTTGGCGCGCGGCGCAGGGATGAGGTGGTACAGCGCCGACGCGGTGTAGAGCAGCAGCAGCGCCAGCCCGAACACCAGCGCGCTGGCCAGACGCACCCCGCCATGGGGCGCTGCCAGCGTCACCAGCAGGGTCAAGCCGGCGACGCTGAGGATGGCGCCGACCCCGTGGGTGGCGCCGTTGGCGATCTCCTCGGCCAGCGAGGGCACACGTGAAACCCGCATGCGGCGCAGTCTGGCCAGCGCCTGGCAGGCCTGGGTTGACCGCGATCAAGAGCGTGGCAGGGCGCACCGCGTATCGATCATGAGTGCGCCCAGGGCCCGCGCTGCTGCTCTGCATTGCCATCGCGACGCTTGGCTGCGGGCGCACGCAGGGGCGCGCGCGCTTCGAGAGCGAGACCGTGCGCATCCTCGAGCGCCACTGCCTGGCCCTGGTCTGTCACGGGGTCAGCGCCGACGCCGAGGCCCGCGGCGAGGTCATCGATCGACGCTTCTTCTTCGTCGAGGTCGATGGCCGCGGCAAGACCCGCGATCTCGCCGCGGCCTACGCCAACGTCAAGGCCCGCATCGACACCGACGAGCGGCCGGCGTGGTCATCGCTGGTGCGCAAGCCGTTGGCGCTGGCCGCGGGCGGCCTGCCGCACGCGGGCGGCCACCCCTTCGCCACGCTGGGTGCGCCCGACCTGGCCGCGCTGCTGGGCTGGATCGAGGGCGAGCGCGGCGGCGGCGAAGGCCAGCAGCCGCTGAGCGCGCTGGAGCAGCGCTTCGGCGACGAGGTGCTGCCGGTGCTGCGCGATGGCGGCTGCATGCTGGCGCGCTGCCACGGCCCGCTGGGCTTCGCGGGCACCGTGTTCGCGCCGCCGATGTCGGGCCAGGGCGGCGGCTTCTCGCGCGCCGAGGTGCTGGCCAGCTACCAGGCCGCGCGGCGCAACCTGGCGCTGGGTGCGCCAGCGCGCTCGCGCCTGCTGGTCAAGGCGCTGCCGCTGGCGCGCGGCGGCGTGGTGCACCGCGGCGGCAACGACGCCTTCTTCAGCGGGCCCGACGACCCCGGCGCGCAGGCCATCGTGGCCTGGGCGCGCGCCGAGCGCGAGGCGGTGCTGCCGGCGACGCCGGAGCCAGCGACCGGGGTCGTCTTCGTGCGCGGCCCGGCCGAGCCGCGCGCGGTCACCGACCTGACCAGCTTTCACCCCGGCTCCGACCTGTGGCTGCGCCCGCTACCCGACGGGCCGGCGCGCAACCTGACCGCGGCGCTGCACAGCGGCCCCGCCGACATCCGCGATCCCGCACCCAGCCATGACGCCACCCGGGTGCTGTTCGCGATGCGCACCTCGGTGGACGACTGCCACAACCTGTACGAGCTCGAGCTGGCGACCGGCCAGCTGCGCCAGCTGACCCACGACACCGGCGTGCTGCCCGGCGGCGGCAAGCTCAGCAACCGCTGGCCGCTGTATGCGCCCGACGGCCGGGTGGTGTTCGCGTCGACCCGCGCCGGCGAGCTCGACGAGAGCGGCCGCGCGCTCGATGTCGAGCTGTACGCGCTCGAGGCTGGCGTGCCGCTGCGCCTGACCGTGACGCCCACGCCGGAGCTCGACCCCAGCTTTCTGGCCGTCGGCGAGTTTCGCGGCTCGCTGGCCTTCACCGTGCTGCGCCGCCTGGGCGGTCGCCTGCAGGGGCCAGTGTTTCGCTTCCCGCTCGATCACGCGCCGGCACACGCGCAGCCCGAGTACCACCCCCACCATGGCCAGACCACCGGCGCCGCCGTGACATGGGGCCTGCGCGAGCTGCCCGACGGCCGTGACGTCGCCATCCTGCTCGACGCCGACGCGCTCGACGGCGGAGGCGGCCTCGCCGTCATCGAGCGCCAGCTCGGCCCCGACCGGGTCGGCGCCGTGGGCGCGGCGTCGGTGCCCGGCTTCCTGCCCGCGGTCAGCCGGCTGGGCAGCGGCAGCTTCTTCGCCGCCGCACCGCTGCCCGACGATCGCGTCGTCGTGGCCTGGTCCCCTGCCCCGACCGCCGCCACGCCGACGCCCGACCGCGGCCTCTACCTCGCCACCCTGGGCAGCAGCCCCACCGGGGCGGCCACGCTGGAGGCGCTGGTGCCGCTGGAAGATGCTCCCGGGCTGGCCGACGACCAGCCCGCCATCCTGGTCGCGCGCGCGCCCGAGGACGAGGCCCACCCCGCGGCGTGGACGCCGACGGCCAGCACCGCGACCCTGGTCCACGCCGGCGCGCCCGCCATCGAGGCCATCCTGCGCGGCCTGGCGCCGGTGGGCGCCAAGCCAGCGCGCGGCGACATCACGGCGCTGCGCCTGCTGGGCTGGTCCGCGGTGTCTCCCGCGGACGCGCCGGCGGTCGATCCCACGCTGATCGCCAACCAAGATCCAGCGTCGACCTGGTTCTCCAACGGCGTGCATGGACCGACCACGACCCTGGCCGAGCTGGCCCTGGAGGCCGACGGCTCGCTGCGCGCCACCCTGCCGGCGCGGCGCGCGTTTCGCGTGCAGGCGCTCGGCGCCGACGGCATGGCGGTGGGCGCGCAAGGCGCGCGCTGGCTGTACCTGCTCGGCGGCGAGGTGATGCCCCAGGGCGTGGCGCTGTCGGCCTATCCGGTGGCGTGCGCCGGCTGTCACGGCGCGCTCGATG
>Ga0154020_10002164_pt1 | contig 23908 bp, 20 predicted proteins | sample Klosneuvirus_201_FD_109709 | JGI IMG/M metagenome (GOLD analysis project Ga0154020, IMG submission 109709) | Active sludge microbial communities from wastewater, Klosterneuburg, Austria - Klosneuvirus_20160825_MG | ecosystem: Engineered > WWTP > Aerobic digester > Activated sludge | place...
ACGAGATCGAGGAACGCGCTGATCTTCGCGACCTCCTTGGGCCGCGCATTGGATCCGTCGAGGATCAGCTCGTCGGCGGCGAGCGCCGGATCGAACGCGACGGTGGTCTCGGTGACCAGCGCTCCGAGCGTGAGCGACAACGAGCCCGCCGCGGGCAGGTTGCGCGCGGCGTCGCGTTTGCCCCAGTACTTGACGAGCGCGATGTTCGCGCACGCGCGCGCGGTCGCAGATGTCACGAACCCACCGTCGCGACGAAGCCGTCGACCCCGTCGGACTTCCAGCTCTCGAGGATGGCCTTCTCTCGCTCGCGCGGTGCGATCGCGATCACCGCGCCGCCACCGCCCGCGCCGGTCAACTTCGCACCGTACGCGCCGGCGATCCGCGCGCCCGCGCAGAGGTGATCGAGCTGCGGCGTCGACACGCCGAGCCCCCCGAGGATCTCGTGCGCGCGGTTCATGGCGGCGCCGAGCTTCGCGTGCTCGCCCGCGACGAGCGCGGCGGTGCCGGTATCCGTGAGCGCGCCGAGCTCCTTGAGGCGCGTGTCGGTGTCCGACGTCGAGTGCGGACCGCTCGTCGCTTCGGCCACGCGTTGCACCATCTCTGCGGTCGAGCGGGGCGCGCCGCTCGGGCCGACGAGCACGCGCAGCTGCGTGCCGCGCAACGGGCGCACACCGGAGGCGCGGCGATACACGCCGATGCCGCCGCTCGCGGCGAACGCGACATCGATGCCGCTCGCGCGACCGTGCATGAGCACCTCGCTCGCGGCCGCGGCCTCGGCCACGATCGCCGGATCGATCTTGCGCTTGTCATGCACCAGCAACGCGCGCGCACACGCGACCGCGAGAGCGGCCGACGAGCCGAGGCCCGCGCCGGGAGGAATCTGCGCATCACCGACGAGCGTGACCGGCGGGCGACCGATGCCGAGCGCATCCGCGATCGCGACGAGCGACCGTGCGACGGGATGATCGTCCGACGCGAGCACGCGCAGGTTCCACGCGGGGATATCGATCCGCAGCGATCCGCCGGCCGGCGTGGGGACGGCATCGATGGTCACGCCGCGATCGAGTGCCGCCGCGAGGGCAGGGAAGCCGTACACGACGGCGTGCTCCCCGAGGAGAATGATCTTTCCGAGCCCGACGGACGTCATAGGCCGAGGTCATCCAGATAGTGCCGCAGCGGCGCACCGATGTGGCGCGGAGCGCGAGCGAGATCGCTTGGCGTGCGGCACCCGGCCAGCATGCATACCGTGCGCAGCGCACGAACGACCTGCTCGATCGCGTCGCGAACGCCGGCTTCGCCCGACGCTTGCTGCGCGCGCAGCATCGGCGCCGCCATTCCGCCGAGCCGTGCACCGAGGGCGATCGCGCGCGCCACGTCGTACCCCGAGCGCATGCCGCCGGACGCGATCGTCACGAGCCCTGCCTTCGCGCAGGCCACGACGGACACCGCCGTCGGTACGCCCCAATCCCACAGCTCGCTTCCGAGCGACGCCGCCTCCGGGTTGCTGCTCCCCGCGCGCACTGCCTCGACCGCGACCCAGCTCGTGCCACCCGCGCCCGCGACGTCGACGGTGCGCACGCCGATCGCCAATAGCGCGCCCGCTGCCTCGCGCGACAGACCGCACCCGGTCTCCTTCACGATGATGGGCAACGGCGACTGCGCGACGAGCCGTGCGATGCCATCGCGCACACCGCGAAAATCGCGGTCGCCGTTCGGCTGGATCATCTCCTGCCCCGGGTTCAAGTGGATCGCGATCGCGTCCGCGCCGATTCGCTTCGCGAGCTCGATCACGCGTGCCGGTCCCATCGCGAGTGCCTGCACGCCGCCGATGTTGCCGAGAAGGACGACGTCCGGTGCGGCGTCACGGATCTGATACGTCGCTGCGAGCTCGGGATGCTCGTCCATGGCGCGCTGCGATCCCACTCCGAACGCGACGCCCGCGGCGTGCGCTGCCCTCGCGATGTCTCGGTTGATCGCGGCCGCCTCGGGGGTGCCCCCGGTCATCCCCGTGATGAGGAGGGGCGCTGCGAGGCGCTTGCCGGCGATCTCCGTCGACAGATCGACCTCGTCGAGCGCGAGCTCTGGAAGCGCTTGATGCACGAGGTGCACGTGCTCGAGCAGCGTCGTCTTCGCGAAGTCCGCACGTCCCGACGCAGCCACTTCGATGTGATCCGCCTTGCGCTGGACGATGTCGCTACCGGGCACCCGCCAGCTTTACCACGGCCTCACCCGCCGAGGCGGTGGCCATAGATCACGTAAACGATCGTCGCGACCGCTGCGGCGAGATCGACGAGAAACCACGGATCCCGCAGCATCGCCTCCGTCGGACTTTCGTCCTTGGGCCGCCACAGCGCGAGCGAGAGGAACCGCGCGAGCGCGAGCGCGACGAACGGGGCGCTGAATACGAGGCGCTCGGTTTCGAACATGGCGATCGTGTGCGGGTCGAGCGTGTACGCGATGTACGCGCCGCACGTGGCGAGCGCGAGGATGTACATCGCAGCACGCAGCGAGGGCAGGGAGTAGCCCGACAGCGCGGCGCGCGTCTGCGACGTGTTCGTGTTGCCACCGGACTTCTCCGCCCACGCGAGCTCGTGGCTGCGCTTGCCGAGGCCGAGGAACGTCGCGAGCAGCGCGGTGCAGATGATCAACCACAGCGAGGCGGGCACGCCGATCGCGAATGCGCCCGCGAGCACGCGCAGGATGAAGCCGAACGCGATCGAGCCGACGTCGACGAACGCGATGTGCTTGAGCCACAGGCTGTACGCGATGTTCTGCGTGCCGTAGATCGTGGCGACCACGCCGAGCTTCCACGACAGCGCGAACCCACCGGCGAGCGCCGTAGCGGCGAGTACGCCTGCGGCGATCAGCGCGCCGCGCTCGGACAAGTGGCCGGCCGCGATCGGCCGGTGCTTCTTCTTCGGATGGAGGCGATCGGCAGCGACATCATGGACATCGTTGAACGCGTACACCGCGCCGGACAGGAGCGAGAACACGAGCACGGCGACGATCGTCCGCCACAGGTAGTCGAGCTCCGTCAGGTGACGCGCGAACACCAACGGTGCCGCGACGAAGACGTTCTTGACCCACTGATGCGGGCGGACCGTCTTGAGCAGAGCGACCGCCGGACTCATCGAGCTCGCCTCTACGGATCCTTCGCGTGAGACGCGTTGTCCTCGAGCCAGACGTGAATCTTGTCCCGCACGCACTCGCTGACCGCTACGGCCCGGCATTCGTCGGTCTTCGTCTGCACGCAGTTCGCCGGCGGTGCCGCCGCGCTGCCGCTACCGCTTCCCGCCGCGGTCGCGCTGCCGCTACCGCTTCCCGCCGCGGTCGCGCTGCCGCTCCCCGCCGCGCTGCCGCTTGCGCTTCCGCTGCCACCGTCGGGCGCAGGAGCGGGCGTTTCCGCCGTGCACTCCTTCGTCTTCTCGGCGACGCAGTCCGCGTGATCGGGCGCGACGATGTGGCAGTTCGACGACTCGACGAACAACGCGCGACACGTGTCCTTCTCCGTGCCGGACTTGGTGTCGCACGACGCGAGCTTCTTCGTGATCGGCTTGCCGTCGGCGCCCACGAGCGGCTTCTTCTCCGTCTTCGGATCGCCGTCCTCGGTCATCACGGGTTGGCCCTTCGCATCGAGCACGGGCTCGTCCCACTCGAGCGGCTTGCCCTCGAGATCGACGAGCGCGAGCTCGGTCATCGTGGTGACCGCGTACTCGGGGTGCAGCGCGTCACCGTTCATGTTCGCGACGGTCCACTTGGCGATCGCGGCGTTCTTGCACGCGACCTCCTTCGGATCCGTGGACTCCTTCTTCGGCTTGCACGTCGACACCTCGAAGAACAGCGACTGACAGACGTTGCGCTCGTTCTCGTCGGTGATCTTCGCGCAGTCGGTGAACACGCGCGTGACCGGTTTGCCGTCCGGACCTTTGATCTCGTTGCCGCGATCATCGGTCAGGGCGAGCGTCGGATACGCGACCTTGCCTTCTTCGAGCGCGGTCTCGACCATCACGACGAGGTTCTTCACCGGGGCCATTCGTTCGGCTTCCGGTACGACCGTTAGCGACGGCACGTACGTCACGATGATCAGCGCCGCGATCATCGTGATCAGGAACGGAATCGTCGCCCACATCACCTCGGTGATCGGTCGCTGGAACTTCACACTCGTGAGGAACAAGTTGAGACCGACGGGCGGGTGGAGATATCCGACCTCGAGGTTCAACAGGAAGATGACGCCCAGGTGATACGGATCGATGCCGTACGCCTTCGCGATCGGAGCGATCAGCGGCAGCACGACGACGATCGCGCTGAAGATGTCCATCACCGTTCCGACGATCAACAGGATCACGTTGATCGCGAGGAGGAAGACGACCTTGCTCTCGACGTTCTCCTGCGTGAACGCGACGAGCTTCTTCGGGACCTCCGCGTTGACCATGAAGTCGGTGAACGCCGTCGACGCGAAGATGATCATGAAGATCGCGCCGATCATGGCCATCGCTTCGAAGCTGATGCCCCACATCGTCTTCAGCTTGATCGTCTTGAAGAATGCGACCTCGAGGATCGTGACGTAGACGACCGTCAGCGCCGCGATCTCCGGCAGGCCGAAGCCCGACGCGAGGCCGAGGATGACGCCGAACGGAATGAACAGCTCGGGGAGCGCGACGAGGAAGCTCTTGCCGAGCTCGCCGATCTCGAACTTCTGCCGCGGCAGCTTCTTCTTGACCGCGACGAAGATCGCGACCGCGCTGAGCATGCCGATCAGCAGCATGCCGGGGACGACGCCCGCGAACAGAAAGCGCCGCGTGTCCCAGTTCTCTTTGTCGAGACCGGTGAGGCCGTAGACCGTGCCGTAGATGAAGAGCGGCAGTGCCGGGGGGAACAACAAGCCGACCGAGCCGGTGCCCGCGATGAGGCCCATCGAGAACCGCTCGGGGTAGCCGTTGCGGACGAGTGCGGGCATGAGCACGCCGCCGAGCGCGATGATGGTCACGCCGGATGCGCCGGTGAACACCGTGAACAGCGCGCACGTGCCGATGGTGACGACGGCGAGACCGCCGGGTAGCCAGCCCATCATCGCGTTCGCGAAGCGCACGAGGCGATCCGCGGTCTTCGCTTCGGCGAGCAGGTAGCCCGCGTAGATGAACAGCGGGATCGTCGACAGCACCTCGATCTCGTCGCGGCCGCTCGTGCCGAACATCTTGTTGATCGCGCCGTCGAAGCCGATGGTGAAGCCGCGCTGCGAGAAGAACGCGCCGAGAGCGGTTCCGCCGAGCATGATCGTGAACAGCGGTGCACCGCTGATGAACACGAGGGTGAGGAGGATGATCAGAATTGCCAACATCAGTGGCCGCTCCTCATGCGCTCGGGGGGCACGACGCCTCGTTTGATGTAGTCGGCGTCGATGATGATGTGGAGGATCGCGTGCAGGATCATCAAGCCCGCGCCGATCGGAATGAGCCACGCGACTTTGACGCGCGACACGAGATAGTCGCCGCCTTGGTTGAACTGCTTCTCGTTCTCGATGTTCGCGAGACCGGACTTGATCAGCAGCACGAGCACGAAGATCACGAACAACGACAGCGTGATCCGGAGGAACAGTCGATTGCGCGGCGAGAACCTGCGCGACAGCAGGTCCATCGACAGGTGCTTCATCTGATGGCTCGCGAACGCGCCGCCGAGCATGGCGATCGCGAACGTGCCGCTCTTGATCACGTCGTCCTTATAAGGGACGTGGATGTGAGCGATCTTGTCGAGCAGCGCGTGCGACGCGCCGAACAACACGATCATCGTCAGGATGAACACGAGGACGACCTGCTCGCCTTTGCCGATCAGGTTGTCGAGCTTGCGGACCTGCGCCGAGAACGGCCCGTCATCCGGGTACGTCAGAGGCGCATGCAAGTCCATGGAGCTCGCCCGCGGCGGCGGTTCCGGATCATCCTTTGGAGGCTCCGGTCGCTGCTCTTGTTTGCGGGTCTCCGGGATATCGGCTTCTTTCGCCGGCACCCCGTCGCCGTCTCCCTCATCCTTCGGATCGTCTGCCACCCGAGGATGGTACCGAAACTACTTCTTCTTCGCGCGGAACTCGTCGCGGAACTTCAGCGCCATGTCGAGCTCTTCCTGCGAGTACACGCCGGTCTTCACGAGCTCCTTCTGAACCTCGAGCGCGTTCTTCGTGAACTCGTCGACGACGGCCTGTGGCGTCTGGACGATCGTGACGCCCTTGCGCGTCATCGTCGCCTTCGCATCCTCGTTCGCCTTGCGGAGCACCTTGCGGAGCTTCTTCGAGCCGGCCCTTCCGATCTCCTGGACCTTCTTCTGATCGTCGGCGGAGATCTTCTGGATCGTCTCGATGCGCACGACGGTGGCGCCGATGCCGTACGACATCGGCATCGACGTCATGAACTTGATCTTCGTGTACCACTGCAGCGCGACCGCAGCGACGGGCGAGCCGTAGCAGGCGGTGATGCGACCCGAGGTCAGGCCGGCGTCGACTTCCGGCACGCCGAGCGGCACGCCGTTGAGGCCGAGCTTCTTGAACATCGCGGCGACGAGGCGGTCATCGCCCCACTGCCACAGCTTCTGACCCTTGAGGTCCGCGATCGACTCGACCTTGGTCTTCGAAAGGAAGTACGCCCAACCGACCTCGCCGCGATCGTTGAGCTTGAAGCCCTTCTTCTCGAACTTCTTCTGGAAGTAAGGCCACATCTTGTCGGCGACGTAGTCGACCTCCTCGACGTTGGCGAACATCATCGGAACTTCGAGCACGCGGATCGACTCGTCGATCATCGACAGACCGATCGCGGTGACCGCGGCGCCGTCGAGCTGGCCGAGCTTGATCTTGCGGACGAAGTCGCGCTCGTCGCCCTGCTGTCCACCCTCGAAGTACTTGAGGGTGACGCGGCCTTCCGTCTTCTCTTTGATCTCGGCGGCGCTCTTGTCGAGCACGGCCATCCACGGGCTACCGGCAGGAGCGAGCGTCGCGATGCGCAGCTCGACGTTGTCTGCCGCGACCGGCCGTGCAGCCAGCAGCGATACCGTCGCGAGAGCTAGGAGGTGCTTGATCATTAGAAGAGATCCTTTTCGTGAGAGAGATACCGGCGGGCCTTACGATGCGCGACCTCGTTGGCGAGGCGCTGCTCGGGCCACACCGACGGTGCGGTCTCGAGCACGATCTTGAGTTGCTCGTGGAAGAACTTCTGGTCGTTGGTCTGGATGCCGATGCGGTAGCCCATCAGCGTACGAGCGAGCAGCATCTTCTGATTGGTGACTTCGAGCGCCTTCTCGAACATCGCCTTGGCCTTCGCCGGATCGCCACCCATCGCCGCGGGGCGGCCGGAGTTCAGCATCCCGAGCGCGATGTACGGCAGCGCCGCGTGCGACTTGTTCGCGGGCGGGTTTGCCTTATCCATCTCGAGGACGCGGTTCATGATCACTTCGATCGTCGGCAGGTTCGAGATCATCTCGACCCGCGTCAGGTTGTGATTCACGAGCGAGCCGAGCGCCAGCCCGGCGAACAAGAGCTCGAAGCGCTTGTCGCTGCTGGTCTCCTTGACGAGCTTCGCGACGACATCGGGACCCTCGAAGATCTCCTTCTGCCACCGCGGTCCGAGCACCTTGAGCGCGAAGTTCAAGCAGCGCGTGAAGATGTGGTTCGAGCGCGTGTTGTTGTACTCGATCGCGTCGAGGTCCTTCTTGAACTTCGCGGCCTCCCAATCGTCCTCGACGAACGCGGTGCCGTATTGGCAGTAGCCTTCGGTGAGGATCTTGTTGAGGCGCCAGTTATCCGGATCGACGATCCAGAAGCTCTCGACGGTCTTCAGCGCGCCCGGGATCGCGGTGCGCGCGAGCTCGTAGTCCGCCTCCTGTTGGAGACTGGGCTGTCCGCGGAGGAGAACCTTGGAGGTCGTATTCACGGTGAACTTACCGACGTCGCATGCGGAGAGCGATGCCACGGCAATCAGTGCCAAACCTAGGCGATGCATTCGAAGAGTCCCCCTTCAGACGGTGTCGGCGGCGCGATGTTCACGTCGACCGACGGTGAGGTGGGAACGCTAAGTCAGCGAAAGACGTGAAGTCAATCGGCGAGGCCGATAACGCGGGGACTGCAAGGTCCGGCGTAGGAGAGGCAAATGGGGATATTGTGCCGGCGATGCGCGGGGTCGCTGTGTTGTGCCTCGTCTGGTTCGCCGCTGGCTGCGGCGCGGATCGGCCCGCCTCGCACCACCGGCGGGATCCGGGCGCCCTGGTCGTGGCCGAGGCCGCCGACGTCCAGGCCCTCGATCCGCTGCGCGTCACGGACTCCGAGTCGATCGAGGTCGGGACCCTGATGTTCGAGGGGCTCGTGCGCTGGAAGCCGGGCACGACCGATGTCACCGAAGGGCTGGCGACGCAGTGGCGCGTGTCGCAGGACGGCACGGTGTGGACCTTCGAGCTGCGCCCGAACGTGAAGTTCCACGACGGGACCTCGCTCGACGCGGACGCGGTGGTGTTCTCGTTCGAGCGCCTCCTGTCGAAGTCGCACCCGTTCTATCTCGCCAAGCCCGACGCGAACTATCGCCGCGGCCTCCTGCAGAGCATCGACAAGGTGGTCGCGGTCGGGACCTCCACCGTAGAGATCCACACGACCAAGCCCTACGCGCCGCTCCTCGGCGATGTCGCGATGTTCCCGATCGTGTCGCCGGCGGGCGTGAAGCTGTGGGGCGACGCGTTCCGCGAGCATCCCGTCGGCAGCGGGCCGTTCCAGATCGTCGAGTGGCATCGCGGCGAGCAGGTCGTGGTCCGCCGCTGGGAGAGCTACTGGGGCGACAAGCCCGCGATCGACCGCATCGTGTTTCGCGTGATCGTCGACGCTCGGCAGCGGCTCGTCGAGCTGGAGTCGGGCTCCGTGGATCTCGCGACCGCGATCCTCCCCGACGAGCAGCCGTTCGTCGAGCTGCACCCCGATCTCCACCTCTATACGACCGCGGGCAACGACGTCAGCTACCTCGCGTTCAACACGCAGCGGCCGCCGTTCGACGATCCGCTCGTGCGGCGCGCGGTGAGCTACGCGATCAACAAAGAGCCGATCGTGAAGCTCGCATTCCAGGGTCGTGCCGTCCCCGCCGAGGGACCGCTGCCACCGACGCAGTGGGGCTACCACAAGCCGAAAGCGCGCTACGCGTACGACCTCGTCACCGCGCGCAAGCTGCTCAACGAGGCGATCGCGAACAAGACGTTCGATCCGGACAAGGTCTATCGGTTCTTCGCGCTGTCGACGCCGCGCCCCTACTTCAGCCAGCCCGAGCGCGTCGCGAGATTCCTCCAGAGCGCGATGGGGCAGCTCGGGATCAAGACCGAGCTCGTGCTGCAGCCGTACAGCGAGCACAAAGCGTCCGTGGAAGCGGGCGAGCACGACCTCGCGATCTTCGGCTGGGTCGGCGACACCGGCGATCCCGACAACTTCCTCTACGTGTTGTTTCACTCGGACAACGCGACCGCGCCGGGCGCGCAGAACATCGCGTTCTATAAAGAGGCGAAGGTCGACGAGATGCTGTCGCGCGCGCGCACGAGCGACAAGGCGACGCGCATGCGGCTCTATGCGGATGTCCAGGACACGATCGCGGAGGCCGCGCCGTGGGTACCGCTCGCGCACTCCGAGTTCGTCGTCGCCGCGCGCGCGGAGCTCGAGGATGTGGTCCTGTCGCCGCTCGGCCATCCGATCTACGCCCGCATCAAGCGGAGGGCGCGATGACTCCGCCCACCGAGACCGAGCGCAAGAAGCCGAAGAACCCGCGGATCGCGAAGCCGGTCGCCACGCCGCAGCTGCGGCTTCGCTTGCGCTCCAAGCTCGTCGTCGCGATGGCGTTCGCCGCGCTCGTCCCCGTGATGATCGTCGCGTTGCTCGCGACGCGCGTGATCCTGTCGAGCCTCGAGAGCGGCCTCGCCGAGGACGCCGATCGCCAACTCACCGTCGGCTTGAACCTCGTGCTGCGCGCCGTGGAGCGGCTGAGCGACGAGTGCGTGCAGCTCTCGGAGTCGACCGAGCTCGTCGATTCGATCGATCTCGGCGAAGAGGCGATCGAGACCTGGCTGTCCCACGAAGCGGTGCACGTGCCGTCCGCGCGGCTGCAGCTGTTCGACGCGAACGGCAAGCCGAAGTTCGATCGCGTGCTCGGCGGAGCGGACGCGCGGTTTCGCGATGTCGGCGTCGATGCCGGCGATTCTCTCGTCGGCAATGGCCAAGCGTGGACGCGCACGGTGTCGCTCGTCGAAGTCGGGGAGCGCGCCGTGGTGCGCGCGGTGTCCCCGGTCGTCGATGCGGGCCTCGCGCTCAAGGGCGTGCTCGTCCTGTCGACACCGCTCGACGGTGACTTCGCGGACGGCATCAAGGGCGCGCTCGCCGCCGACGTCTTGCTCGGCAACACGTCCGGCAAGATGCAAGCGACGTTTCGCTCGCGACTCGGCCGGCGCACGATGCCGATCGCGATCAGCGCCGCCGATCGCAGCGCCGCGCTCGACGGGAAGCGCATCGTGACCGCGCTCGACCTCGACGAGGAGACGTACGGTGTCGCCGGCCAGTACGAGATCGCCTTCACCGGCCTCCTCGATCATCAGGATCACGCGGTCGGTGTGGTCGGCGTGGCCGTCGATCGCGCGTCGCTCGCGGCGACGAAGCGGCTCGCGATTCGTTCGCTCGTCGCGGGCGGGATCGCGGCACTCGCGTTCGCGCTCGTCCTCGCGCTGTTCTGGTCGCGCCGCCTCGGTGCGCCGATCCGCCACTTGCATCGCGGCGCCATCGCCGTGTCGCGCGGCGACCTCGATCACCGCATCGAGATCCCGGGCGGCGACGAGCTGACCGATCTCGCCGAGGCGTTCAACCAGATGACGGTGACGCTCAAGGACAACCAAGCGCGCCTCGCCGCACGCATGCGCGAGATCGTCGCGTTGCACGATGCCGGTCGCGCGGTGTCGTCGGTGATCGATCTCGATAGCGTGTCGCGCAAGATCGTCGACGCGCTCGCGCGCACGTTCGATATCCAGCTCGCGGCGCTGTGGCTCGTCGAGGGTGGCGAACGTGCGAACACTCCGCGCCTGCGCTTGTCCGCCGCGCGGGGCAAGCGTGCCGGCGTGTCGAGCGCGTTCGCTACGGATGAATCGCTCGTCGATGCCGAAGCGCTTCGCGCGCTGGTCGATCAGGTGTGGAGAACGCGCGAGCAAGTCGCCCTCCCGCGCGCGGCGGACGACGCGACGTTCGGCGAGGCCGCGCAGAGAGCGAACGCGCCCGGGCCGCTCGTCGCGCTGCCGCTCGATCGCAAGGCGCGCGTCGTCGGCGTGCTCGTGGTCGGACGCGCGGATGGGGGCCGCGAGCTCTCCGAGGCCGACCTGAACCTCATCACCACGTTCGCGGATCAAGCGGGCGCCGCCGTCGAGAACGCGCTGCTCTATTCGGAGGTGCGCGAGGCATCCGAAGAGCTCGAGAAGAAGGTCCGCCTGCGAACCGCCGAGCTCACCGCGATCAACACCGAGCTCGGCAAAGCGCTCGCCGATCTGCGCGAGACGCAGGCGCAGCTGATCCTCAGCGAACGAATGGCCGGACTCGGCCTGCTCGTCGCGGGCGTCGCGCACGAGATCAACTCGCCGACCGCGGCGATCCGCGGAACGATCGATAGCCTCCCGGCCGCGCTCGCTCGCGTGGGTCGCCACGGTGTCGAGCTCGCGGCGAGTGCGCCGAGCGTGGCCGTGGAGATCGAAGCGTGGCTCGAGAGCTGCGCGCAGGCGATGGCCGAGCGCCCGCTCGTCACCGGTCTGGTCTCGCGGAAGGCGGCCAAGGAGCTCGCCAAAGTTCTGCCGTTCGACGACTCGAGCATCGCGGCGGACCTCGCGGATCTCGGTGCTACCGTCGACGAGGCGAAGAGCTTCCTCGCCGCGCTCGGTACGCACCGCCATCTCGCACGCAAGGTGATCGCGGCGCTCACCGATCACGTCTACCTACACCGGACATCCTCGACAATCAGGACCGCGGTCGGACAGATCCAACGCATCGTCGGCGCACTCAAGTCCTACTCGCACCTCGATCAGCAAGCGACACGCGTCGATGCGGATCTGCACGAGGGATTGGAGACGACGCTCGCGCTGTTGCACCACGCGCTGCGTGATATCGTCGTCGAACGACGCTACGGAAACCTGCCGCGCGTCCCGGTGTTCGTCGACGAGCTCAACCAGGTGTGGACTAACTTGATCCAGAACGCGCAACAGGCCCTCGCCGGGAAGGGCGCGATCACGATCGAGACCGCCGTCGAGCCCACGCCGCACGGGGAGTGCGCCATCGTGCGCGTGATCGACAACGGTCCTGGTGTTCCGGCCGAGGCGTTGCCGCAGATCTTCGAGCCGTTCTTCACGACCAAGCCGAAGGGCGAGGGCACGGGCCTCGGGCTCGGCATCGCGCGCCAGATCGTCGACAAGCACGGCGGCGAGATGACGTGCACGTCGCAGCCCGGCCGCACCGTGTTCGAGGTGCGCTTGCCGATCGTCACGACCAGCGGAGCCGCGTCGTGAGAAAAGAAGTCATCGTCTGCGTCGACGACGAAGAAGGCGTGTTGCGCGTCCTGCGCGCGCAGCTCGGCGCTCGCTTCGGTCACGAGTGCCAGATCGCCACCGCGCGCTCCGGCGATGAAGCGGTCGCGTTGTTCGACGAGCTCACCCGCGAAGGCGAATCGATCGCGCTCGTGATCGCGGATCAGATCATGCCGGGCATGAAAGGCGTCGAGCTGCTCGAGATCGTCGACCGCCGCTTGCCGACCACCACGAAGATGTTGCTGACCGGCCAAGCCGGCCTCGACGCGGTGGTCGACGCGATCAATCGCGCGCACCTGAACGTCTACATCGGCAAGCCGTGGGACGAGACCGCGCTGCTGCTCGCGGTCGAGAACTTGTTGCGCCAATACCGCCTGGTCAACGAGAACCAGCAGCTGATCGCATCGCTGTCGGCGAAGAACCAAGCGCTGCTCGAGATGAACCGCGAGCTCGAAGCGAAGATCCACGAGCGCACGCACGAGCTCGCCGAAGCGAACGCGCGGCTCGCGCAGCTCGCGGTCACCGACGGGCTCACGGGCCTGTACAACCATCGCCACTTCCACGAGCGGCTCACGCTCGAAGTCGAGCGCAGCCAGCGCAGCGGTCTGCCGCTGTCGCTGCTCATGCTCGACGTCGATCACTTCAAGCAGTTCAACGACACGTTCGGACACCCCGCCGGCGATGAAGTGCTGCGCCAGCTCGCGCGCGTGCTCGCCGATACGCGCCGCGCGAACGATGTCGTCGCGCGCTACGGCGGCGAAGAGTTCGCGGTGATCCTCGTCGACACCGCGAAGTTCACCGCCGCGAAGGTCGCCGAACGCGTGCGCGAGCGCGTCTACGCGAACGATTTTTCCGAGGCTGCCCCGAAGGCGGGCAAGCTCGGCGTGTCGATCGGCGTCGCGACGTTTCCCGACGACGGCTCGGACGTCGAAGCCCTCGTCCGCGCGGCGGACACCGCGCTCTACGCGGCGAAGCGCGCGGGTCGCAATCGCGTCGTGCTCGCGACCGAATCGCTCGCCGCCACGCCTGCGTGATCGGGCGCGTACGAACGCGCAAGTACGAGCCAGAATTGCGTCTGGATCGTTGGAGCTGAAACTTTTTCGCAGAACGATTCAGCGATCTTGCGGGGCGTCGAACCGAGGATGCAGTTCGTCTCCCGAGCGCAGCAGCAATTTTGACCGCCGCGAGCGCAAGTCGTCGAGACCACGTTCGTCGAGTTTCGGCACGACGAACGCAATGGCGAATGGGCGGAGGAAATGACCATGCACAATCTCGACACGTCCACGTTCGCGACTCTCTCTCTCGACGATCTCGCCACCATCAGCGGCGGTGCCGACGGCAACGGTTTCTGGGACCGCGCCGGCCGCGTGCTCAACACCGTCGGTAACGACGCGCAGAATGGAGCCGGTCTCGGCGCCGCGGTGGGCGGAACGGGTGGAGCGATCGCGGGTGGCGTGACGGGCGCGGCCGCGGGCGGTGTCGGCGCGATTCCGGGCGCGGCAGCCGGCGGCGTCGCGGGCGCGACCACGGGCGGCGTCGTCGGTGGAGCGGTCGGCGGCCTGTGGGGCCTCGGTCGCGGCATCGTCAACGAGTTCCGCCGCTGATCTCGCGCGGAGCCGTTCGTTAAGCACCGTACGCCGGCTTTTGCCAGCGGGGGGCGTGATGATACGGTCGCGTCGCCGTGAGCGCACAGGCTGAAGACATTGCCGTCATCGGTGGCGGCAGCTACGGCACCTGCCTCGCCGTGTTGTTCGGCAAGGCGGGGCACCGCGTCTGCCTCTACAACCGCAATCCCGAGACGACCGCGCAGCTGCAGGCGGATCGGGAGAACAAGGCGTACCTGCCGGGGCATCGCCTGCCGGACTCGGTGACCGTCTCGAGTGATCTCGAGGCGGCGATCCGCGGCAAGCGATTCGTCGTCGGTGTCACACCGTCGCACGGCATCCGCGACGTGTTCGGTCGCGCGCGCGATTGGATGGACCCCGACGCGATCGTGATCAACGCGAGCAAGGGGCTCGAAGACGGCACGCTGCAAACGATCGACAAGGTCTATCGCGACATTCTCCCCGAGCGGATCGCACAGCGCGCGACGTACCTCTCGGGGCCGACGTTCGCGGGCGAGCTCGCGGCCGGATTTCCGGCGGCGATCGTGCTCGCGGGCTTCGATCCGGAGACCACGTCGCTCGCGCAGAAGGCGCTGTCGACGCTGAGCTTCCGCATCTACTCGACGGACGATGTCACGGGCGTGCTGCTCGGCGGCGCGCTCAAGAACGTGATCGCGATCGGCGCGGGCATCAGCGATGGCCTCGGCTTCGGCTCGAACACGCGGATCATGCTGATCACGCGCGGTCTCGCCGAGATGATCCGCATCGGCAACGCGTTCGGTGCGCATCCACAGACGTTCGCGGGGCTCTCCGGCATGGGCGACCTCGTGCTCACGTGCTCCGGCGATTCGTCGCGCAACCGTCGCGTCGGTCTCGCGCTCGGGCAGGGCAAGAAGATGGCGGACATCCTCGCCGACATGCGCCAGGTGGCCGAGGGCGTGAAGACGGCGAAGGTCGCGAAGCAGCTCACCGCGAAGATGGGCATCGATGCGCCGATCATCGACGCGATGAATGCGATCATTCACGAAGACGTCCCCGTGCGCGAAGCGATCGGGCGCTTGCTCGGGCGACCGATGCGAGCCGAGCGCGAGTAATGCTCGGCTACGTCCTCGACGAGATTTTCGGTGCCAGCGGGCATCGCGCGCCGTCGGGGCACCCGGAGCGTCCCGCTCGCTTCGACGCGATCCGCGACGCGCTGAACGAGGCGAACCTGGCGACGCGCGGCACGCAGGTGCCGATCCGCGCGGCGACCGATGACGAGCTCGCGCGCGTGCATGCGAGCGGATACCTGCAGGATCTCGAGAAGGTCGTGCCCGGCAAGCAAGGCTGGCTCGACGGTGACACGTACTTTTCGCCCGGCACGTGGGACGCGGCGCGTGCCGCGGCGGGGACCACGGCTCAGCTCGCGCTCGGCGTGCTGAAGGGCGAGCTGTCGCGCGGGATCGCCGTCGTGCGTCCGCCGGGACATCACGCGACGCGCGATCGCGCGATGGGCTTCTGCTTGCTCAACAACGTCGCGGTCGCCGCCGCGGCAGCGCGGGCCGCCGGTGCGGCACGCGTCGCGATCATCGACTGGGACGTGCACCACGGGAACGGAACGCAGGACATCTTCTGGGACGATCCAGACGTCCTCTACATGTCCGTGCACCAGTATCCGTACTATCCCGGCACGGGCGCACCGACGGAGATCGGTGGCGAGAAGGCGCGCGGCGCCACGGTGAACGTCGGCCTGCCCGGCGGTGCGCGCGACGAGGACTACGCCGCGGTGTTCGATCACGTATTCGTACCGAAGCTGCTCGCGTACAAGCCGGACCTCGTGCTCGTCAGCGCCGGCTTCGACGCGTTCGAACACGATCCGCTCGCCGGCATGCGCGTGACGCACGAAGGCTTCGCGCGGATGGCGCGGCGACTTCGTGCGGTCGCCGATCGCACCGCGGGTGGACGCATCGTCGCGGTGCTCGAAGGCGGCTACGATCTCGACGGTCTCGCCGGTGGGATGACGAAGGTGCTGTCGACGTTCGTCGCGGCCTCGGTGACGGCCGATGCCCCCGCGCCGCCGTCGCACAACCCCGTGGTGCAAGCCGCGATCGATGGAACACGCACCGCGCACGCGGCCGCGGGGCTGCCAATTCCTCCCTCCGACCCCGAGGTGCCGCCATCGTGAGGCATCGCACCGCGGACCTCGAGCCGACGTCGTTCGGAGGTCGCTACACGCTCCTGCGTCGCCTCGCCGTCGGCGGTATGGCGGAGATCTATCTCGCGCGCCAGGCCGCGATGGCCGGCTTCGAGAAAGAGGTCGTGATCAAGCGCCTCCGCCAGGAGCTCGCCGATGATCCGCGGATCGTCGAGATGTTCCTCGACGAAGCGCGCATCGGTGCGCTGCTCAATCATCCGAACATCGTCCACGTCTACGATGTCGACGAGCACGATGGCATTCCGTACATCGCGATGGAGTACATCGTCGGTGAAGAGCTCAACGAGCTGTGTCGTCGCGGCATCGCGAACGGCCGGTTCCTGCCGATCGAGCACGCCGTCGAGCTGATTCGCCAGGCCGCGCATGGCATGGGCTACTTCCACGCGAAGCGCGGGGCGGAAGGCACGATGCTCCACGACCAGCCGCTCGAGATCGTGCACCTCGATATCTCGCCGACCAACCTGCTCGTCACGCAGGACGGCACGATGAAGGTGATCGATTTCGGGATCGCGCGCGCACGCGGTCAACGCACGCGCACCGATGTCATCCCCGGCAAGCTGTCGTACATGTCGCCCGAGCAAGCCTCGCGCACCGCAACGAACGAGCAGATCGATCATCGCAGCGACATCTTCTCGCTCGGCATCGTTCTCTACGAGATCACCGTCGGAAAGCGGTTGTTCCGCGGGTCGCCGGCCGAGATCGTCCCCAAGCTCGTCGGCGCGGAGATCGAGCCGCCGACGTTCGCGCGACGTAACTTCCCCGCGGCGCTCGAATCGATCGTGATGCGCGCGCTCGAGAAGCACCCTGGAGATCGCTATCAGAGCGCGTACGATCTCGCCGACGACCTCGAGACGTTCTTGCGCGACGAGCGGCTGCATTCGGGGCCGGTGCGAATCGCGCGCTACCTCGACATGCTCACGCACGCGGCCGGTGGCCAGCGCCGGCCCGAGCTCGTCAGCGAAGCGGAAGCACGCATCGCCGCGGGCCACGACGATCTCGATTTCGACAGCCAGGTGTTCGACGGGTACAAGCCCTCCGAAGGCGCGCCGGGTCCCGAGCAAGCGCGCGAGTGGGAAGACACGGATCAGCCCGAGGGCGAGGTCGCGGCGGCGCTCGGGATGGAGCTCGCCGAGCTGCGTGCGTTGCGCACGCCGGTTCCCGTTCGTCCGTCGGGGATGATGCCCGTGACCGGTGCGGAGCGGGCGACGCCGGGCCCGCACGAGCTCGTCACCGCGACCGGGGAACCCGACGACAGCATGGAGCTCGCGTCGGTCACGAACCCACGGGAGAAGATCGATCCACTGGTGATCGGCGACAGCACGACGTCGATCGGCGTCGACACGAGCGATCTCGAGGCTGACACCGTCGATGGCATCGCGCCACCGCCGACGCTGCCCGTCGAGCAAAAGCCGATTCCTGCGCCGCTCAAGCGTGTCACGGCACCGCGCGCGCAGACTCCGGTGCCGACGGTGGGCTCGTCGATGTTGCAAGCGCGCGAGCCGTCGCGGCTGGCGTGGATCCTCGTCGGAATGCTGCTGGTGGCCGTCCTCGGGCTGGTGGCGTATATCGTCATGACGTGATGCGCGCGGTCTCGCTCCTGCTCGTAGTCCTCACGGGGGCCTGCGGGAACGCGTGCGATCACGGACCGAAGGATCGCGCGCCGCCACGGCACGAGGTCGAGCGCTCGCGCCGCGTGATCGAGCCGCCGGTGGGCATCGTGCGCCCGCTCCCGCCGTTTCTGATCTCCGCCACCGGCGTCGGGCCGTATCGCCTCGGCGAGCGGCTCGCGGACATCCTGCAACAGCTGCCGACCGGACCGCGCATGGCGATGTTCGAGATCCCGAGCGTGCTGCATCGCAGCTTGATCCGCGCCGAAGAAGGCGACTCGGTCCGCGTCGGTGGCGAGCCGAACGGAACGGCGACGTCGGTCGCGGTCGTCGACGCGCAGGTCGCGCGCACCGAGAGTGGACTCCACGTCGGCTCGACGCGCGCCGAGCTCGAGAAGTCAGGCCTCCTGCAAGGCGAACTCGGTCGCGCGCACGATCCGCGGCTCGAGATCCCCGCGAACCCGCCGGGCGCGCGCGTGCTGTTCGATCCGAAATCCGATCGCATCGCCGCGATCGTGGTCACCACCGACACGCCGGCGGTCCTGCCCCCGACCGAGCCCGCGTGTCCTCGGCCCGCGTCGACCGAGACCACGTTCGGCGCGTGCTTTCTGGGCAGCGGCCCGGGCGAGCAGGTGCTCGTCGATGGCAACGAGATCTCGATCCGTAGCGCGGAGTCCGACAAGTTGTTCGCGCCGCTCCTCCGCATCCCGGGCAACGTCGTGTTCGCGAGACCGCTGCGCGTGGAGGGACGCGACGAGCTCGTCATCGTCACGCGGACGGACGAGGTGCAGACCCGGACGTGGTCGCTGCTCGCGTATCGCTTCGAGGGCGGCAAGCTGACCAAGACCGCCGACAAGGCGCTGTACTCGCTGTCGGCGACCAACGCCCGGTGGATCGGCGTCGAGCTCCCCGAGATCGACCTGTACCTGGAGCTCGCTGCGGGCAGCGATTCGTTCGAGGTCGGAGGTCTCCTCACCACGCAGGCCGACCTACCAGACGCGCAGGGGCCGTGGCGCGATGTCGTGGTGATCTCATCGGTCTCGGTCGCTCGGCTTCACGACAAGCCCGTGAAGACAACCGTGCCGGCCACCGAAGGTAGCGGCTCGGGGAATGCCACAGACGCCGGTGCCGAGACCGGCCCATCCAAGCCCTGAGATGCACGGCGTGTCGACGGTCGTACGCCTTTGCCACCACTGCTTTTTTTCGGCACAATCTACCGACGTGTCGCGCTGGGGAATCCACATCGGAGCGGGGAACGTCGCGTGAAGTTTCTCTGCGACCGCTGCAAGACCCGGTATTCGATCGGCGACGACCGAGTTCGCGGCAAGATCCTCAAGATCCGCTGCAAGAACTGCGCGAACGTCATCACCGTTCGTGAAGGGATGACCGATGTCGACGCGTCCGATCCGGCGCCGCGTCGCAACAAGTCCACGACCGAGGCGCCGCCTGTGGTCCAGTCCCAGAACGGTGCGGGGCCCGGCGCGCTCGGTGCTGCGTTCGCGACCGCGCTGACGACCAAGCCTCCCGCCGCTCTCGAAGAGGAGTGGTACGTCTCGATCGATGGCGATCAGTCCGGCCCGTTCTCGCTCGCCGATGCGCAGCGCTGGGTCGCGAGCAAAGCCTTCGATGCGGACCTTCACTGCTGGAGTGAAGGGTTCGATGACTGGCTGCCCGTCGACAAGGTGAGCCACTTCCGCGGGCTGCGGAAGAAGCCGATCGCACCGCCGATGCCGGTGGCACCACCGCCGATGCCGCGCGCGCCCGGACTCGGAGCGACACCCGCGCATCGCATGGCTTCGCAGCCGCAGACGCAGAAGATCGACGAGAGCGAGCCCAAGCCGCTGTTCGCCGCGACGATGGCGTCGCTCGAGCGCAGTGTCCCCACGGCGAGTAACCCCGGGCTCGTACTACCCACGCTGAACGGCAACAGTGCCGCGCGCGCGACGCCACCGGGCGGTCACGGCGCGATGCCGTCGATCACGAAGCCCGCGAACGGCGCGGGCGCGATGAAGGTACCGGCGATCACGCCTGCGCCGATGGCACCGGCCGCACCGCCGATCCCGAACGGACCGAGCGTCAGCGCGAAGGGCACCGCCACCAAGAACGCATTCGACGTCGGCGATCAAGCGACGATGATCGAAGCGCCGCCGTTCGACGACGAAGCGCTCACCGCCGCCGAGCCCGCCGCACGCAAGAAGCGCGAGGACGTGATCGCCGCCTCGGCCGCCTCCGCGTTCCCGCCCGTCGAGACCAAGCCCGCTCCCACACCGCCGAGCTCGGGCACGTTCGACGAGCCCGACGATGACGAGCTACAGATCGGCGAGGTCTCGCGTGTCGTCAAGCTCGCCGACCTGATGGCGACCAAGCCCAAGCGCGCCGAATCGATGAGTGGTGCGGCTCCGACGCGCAGCTCGGGTCCGATCGCGACGGCGAACCGAACCGGCGCGATCGCGCGGCTCGGTAATACGGGTGCGGTGCCGCGCATCGGCGCGACCGGTGCGGTCGCACGGATCGACGATCCGAACCTCGCCTCCGGGATCGGTGCGAACCCGATGCTCGCGGACGCGCCGAGCGACATCGCGATGGCGCCCGCGGTTCAAGCGAACCATCGCAAGGGACTGTTCATCTTGATCGCGGTCGCGACGTTGCTCGTCGCCGGTGTGATCGCGGCGGTGCTCATGCTCGTCGGTGGCGAGGACTCGGGCATCACCACGCTCGGCCGCAGCGACACGATCGACACCACGCGGCCCGACGATCCGCTTCACCCGCGGACGACGCCCGAGGATCCGAAGGGCTCCGCGGCGAACCCGTTCTTCCCGCCGAAGAACCCGGTGCGTCCGAAGAACCCGAACAACGGCAACAACACGACGCAGAATCCGATCGATCCGGATCCGCCGGGCGGTCAACGCATCAGCGGCGATGACGTCGAGACGATGGCGCGCTCGCAATCGTCGACCACGCAGCGCTGCTACATGCGCGCGCAACGCGGCGCCGATGCGATCCTGATCGGCGACGTGAAGAAGATCAACGTGACCCTCGAGATCGCGCCCGACGGCTCGGTCAAGACGGTGGGTCTGTCGTCGAACTCCGAAAATACGCTCGGCAAGTGCCTCATCTCGGCGATCCGCGGTTGGAAGTTCCGCACATCCCCGGGTGGCACGTACCGCTTCGCGCTCGTGTTCAGCGCGGGCTGACGATCACGGCGTCGGTCACGCGGCGTCGGTCACGGCGTCGGTCACGGCTTCGGTCACGGCGTCGGTCACGGCTTCTGCCGCGGCAGGCTCAGGATGAGCCCGCGCGCGATGCCGCCGATCAATCCGCCGACAAAACCGCACGCCGCGCCGAGCGGGATCGTGAGGTCGTGGGTGACCAGAGCGTAGATCGTCCCGGCCACAGCACCGAGGGCGCTGACAGCGGCGGCGTTCTTCGTGACCTTGTCGAGTCCCGACACCGGTTCTACGTGTGAGTTGATCATGACGAGGGTCCTGCGACTAGCGACGGAACTCGTTCACGATGCCACGACCGAGGCCCCACAGGCCGCCGACCGCACCACCGACCGCGCCACCGGTCGTCGCGCCGGCGACACCGCCCGCGGCAGCACCCGGAATCGCGCCGACGCCGCCCGCGGCGGCACCCGTCACGCCACCGGCGATCGCGCCGCCAGTTCCGCCGACCGCAGCGCCCACGGCCGCGCCGTTCTGCGCGTCGTGTCCGACGGTGTTGAGCACGCGACCCGCGCGGTCCCACAGGCCATTGCCGTCACCAGCGCCGCCGGTGATGAACGCGAGGTCGTCGATCGAGAGAGTCGAGAAGTTGGTCGTGTCGATGTTCTGCATTGGTAGCTCCCCATTCGTGAGCGCGCGGATCTCGCGCGCGAAAGTTCATGTGTCGATTCCAGTCGCGATGAACGCGCAGCCACACCCTCCAGTGCAGCTGCGAATTCGTTAGCGACGGAACTCGTTGACGATGCCGCGACCGAGGCCCCACAGGCCGCCGACCGCTCCACCGACCGCGCCACCCGTCGTCGCGCCGGCGACGCCGCCCGCGGCTGCGCCCGGAATCGCACCAACGCCACCCGCGGCAGCACCCGTCACGCCGCCCGCGATCGCTCCGCCCGTTCCGCCGATAGCGGCACCGAGTCCCGCGCCGTTCTGCGCGTCGTTACCCACGGTGTTGAGCACGCGACCCGCGCGGTCCCACAGACCATTGCCGTCACCAGCTCCGCCGGTGATGTGCGCGAGGTCGTCGATCGAGAGAGAAGCGAACGCTGCCGTGTCGAGATTTTGCATGGTGATGATTCCTCCGAGCAGTTGTCTATACAGAGAGCGTGCCGACCGATCGCGATCGAGAACTCCGTGACTTGCACGATCCTCGACGGAGATCGGTGCTGCACGCGGGAGACGAGATGCATCCCGTGCGCGACGAAGTGCGCTTCGCGGTGCGGGACGCGCGCGTCGTGCACGATGCGCAGGCGCTCGACCGCGAAGACGCCGGCGCGTGACGCACGCACCGCTCGAGCAACCGCCATGACGTTCGCTCGACCGCGAAGACGCTCGCTCGACCGCGAAGACGCCATAGGAGTTACCGCCATGACGCCATGGCGCCAAGGATCGGTCGGGCGCGTCTCGATCGACCGTCGAACATGCGCACTCGAATCCGCTTGGTAGCGCACGCACGCCGTCGACGACGCGGGCACATCCTCGGACGCCGCGAGATCCGAAAACGCGAGATGCGAGATCGCAGGTAGCGACCTCGCGTTGCGAGAGATGGTTCGCGATGTTGTTCGATCGTGATCAGCGATGGTCGTGACGAGCGATGGTCGTGACGAGCGATTCGTGATCAGCGATGTCGTTACGAGCGATGGTCGTAATCTACGATGGTCGTGATCGTCGCAATCAACGATGGTCGTGATCGGAGACGGTCCGTGACTAGCGACGGAACTCGTTCACGACACCGCGGCCGAGTCCGTAGAGGCCGCCGACCGTCGCGCCGACCGCGCCACCAGCGGCGGTACCCGCGACCGTTCCGGCGGCTGCGCCTGGAATCGCGCCGACTCCGCCTGCGGCCGCCCCGGTCACGCCGCCCGCGATCGCACCGCCGGTGCCGCCGACGAGCGCGCCGACACCGCTGCCGACCTTCGCGCTCTCGGTGACCGAGCCGACGACGCGGCTCGCGCGGTCCCAGAGTCCATTGCCGTCGCCAGCGCCGCCGGTGATGAACGCGAGGTCGTCGATCGAGATGGTCGAGAGGGTCGTTGAGCTCATCGCGAGGTGGCTGGTGCAGTCGCCATGCCTCGGGAGGTCCTTCGTGATTCCGGGATGTTGCGTCCAGGGGATCGCACCGCGTCGTAACGCTCGGGAGACGTGTTGTCGCCCGAGGTCGGCGGGTTGGAGTCGAAACGAGTCGCGATCGCAGACCGGCTTCCGACGTTGCAGGCTCTCGCCCGACGACACGATACAGGCCGAAGAAGATCTCTTCTTAGCGACTCCGCGTCTCCGCGTCGCATGTTCTGGGAGCGAACGGACCGCTGGACACGAATCCACGCATCGCCTCGGAGAGCACATCGTTGGAACCGTCCCGAAGATGGAGGGCATCCATCACCGGGCGAACGGACCGATGGACACGAATCGCCGATCACGCATCGCCTCGGTACATCGTTGGAACCGACCAGAATGATCGATGGGCATCCGTCACCGGCGATCACGCCACGAAGCGCGAACGTCTCCACTTCGGCCGTGCGTGATCAGGAGGCGCGCAGCTCGGTGATCACGTCCGCGAGCAGCGATGTCGCCGCGTCCACGTCCGCACCTTGCGTATCGAGTCCGAACGAGAGCCGCACCATGCCCGCGTTCTCGGGCAGACCGAGCGCGACCAGAGCCGGCGATGGCTTGCTCGTGCCTTCGGCGCACGCCGAGCCGGTCGAGAGATAGACGCCGCGGCTCGACATCACCGTG
>Ga0154020_10002166_pt1 | contig 23899 bp, 22 predicted proteins | sample Klosneuvirus_201_FD_109709 | JGI IMG/M metagenome (GOLD analysis project Ga0154020, IMG submission 109709) | Active sludge microbial communities from wastewater, Klosterneuburg, Austria - Klosneuvirus_20160825_MG | ecosystem: Engineered > WWTP > Aerobic digester > Activated sludge | place...
AGATCTCAAGACGCGAATTTATGGCGAGGATCACTGCAGCCGGATTTGGGGCGCTGGTGGCATCAACAACAAATGCCTGGGGCCTCGAAGCAATAACAAATCCCCTGGCCGCGTATCCAAACCGTGATTGGGAAAAGGTCTATCGCGACCTCTGGGCTTATGATTCGCGTTATACCTTCACCTGTGCTCCTAACGATACGCACAACTGCCTGCTCAACGCACATGTACGCCAGGGCGTCATTACCCGGATCGGCCCGACAATGAAATACGGCGAGGCCGTCGATCTGCTCGGCAACGGTACTTCGCATCGGTGGGACCCGCGTGTCTGCCAAAAGGGCCTTGCTCTAACGCGGCGCTTTTACGGAGACCGGCGAGTAAACGGAACAATGGTCCGGGCCGGCTATAAGAAATGGTACGAGGCCGGCTTCCCTCGCGGTGCCGACGGGCGTCCGCCTGAGGAATATTTCCAGCGCGCCCGGGACGAGTGGGTTCGGATGTCGCACGACGAGGCCGGCGTGATCGTCGCGGCTGCCCTTAAGAACATAGCCGAGACATACACTGGCGAAGAAGGTAAACGAAGACTTAAGGAGCAGCATTATGACGAGGCGACGATCGAGGCCACCCACGGAGTTGGCACACAAGTTATGAAATTTCGCGGCGGAATGCCGCTGCTGGGTATGACCCGCATTTTCGGAATGTACCGAATGGCAAATTCTATCGCGCTGCTCGACTCGCACATCCGCGGCGTTGGTCCCGATCAGGCGCTCGGAGGAAAAGGCTATGACAACTACTCCTGGCACACCGATCTTCCACCGGGACACCCGATGGTCACAGGTCAGCAGAGTATGGAATTCGACCTCAACTCGGTCGAGCAGGCGAAGACCGTTGTAGCTTGGGGTATGAACTGGATCGCAACGAAGATGCCCGACGCTCACTGGCTTACCGAAGCCCGCATGAAAGGCACGAAGATCGTCGTTATCGCTTGCGAATATTCGGCCACGGCAACCAAGGCTGACGACGTAATCGTTGTTCGGCCGGGCACTACGCCGGCGTTGGCGTTGGGTTTCGCAAACGTAATAATGCAGGAAAACCTGTACGATAACGAATTTGTTCGTCAATGGACCGACATGCCGATCCTCGTCAGGATGGACAGTCTGAAATATCTCAAGGCCGCCGACGTTTTCGGCGGCGGACCCGCGAAACTGAAGCAAACGCAGATCTTAAAGGAAGGCGAAAGAGCGGCTCCGGCTGGCGAACAATCGGACAAGAATATCATTCCAGAAAAAATGAGGCTTGAATGGGGTGACTATGTTTGGTTTGACTCAAAGACGAACAAGCCGCAAATGCTAACCCGTGATGACGTCGGCAAGAATTCAAAAGTCGGTGAAGCGAAGCTTGAGGGAGCGATCAGTATCACTCTAATAGATGGAAGCACCGTTCGCTGTCGCCCGGTGTTTGATCTTGTTAAAGAATATGCGGCTCACTTCGATCCGAAAACGGTCGAGGAAATTACATGGGCTCCCGCTGCTGCTGTTCAGAGCCTTGCGCGCCATTTCGCCAAAGATTTCGGCACGACGTTATTTGCGGTTGGAATGGGGCCGAACCAATTTTTCAATAACGTCAGCAAAGACCGTGATATTCTCCTGCTTGCCGCGCTTACCGGAAACATCGGCAAGATCAGCGGGAATGTCGGATCATTTTCGGGCAATCACCGCACCGCGCTTTTTAACGGATCTCCACAATATATCAATGAAGATCCGTTTGATATCGAATTAGACCCCGCAAAACCGGCGCGTGTAAAACAATATTGGAAGGCCGAATCGGCCCACTATTACAACCACGAAGATCATCCGCTTAGGGTCGGCGACAAATTGCTGACTGGCAAAACGCACATGCCGTGCCCGACAAAGTCGCTGTGGTTTGCTAACGCCAACTCGATCCTCGGAAATGTTAAATGGCATTACAACACGGTGGTCAACGTACTTCCCAAGATAGAAATGATCGCCGTTAATGAATGGTGGTGGTCAACGTCGTGCGAATGGGCGGACGTCGTTTTCGGCGTCGATTCGTGGGCGGAACTCAAGCATCCGGACATGACCGCGTCGGTCACAAATCCATTCCTGCTCGTCTTCCCCAAAACACCGATCCCTCGGATCTTTAACACGATGGGCGATATCGAGGTTTTCGCTACGGTCGCGTCTAAACTGGCGGATCTAACGGGCGACCAGCGTTTCAATGACTATTGGAAATTTGTCCGGGATGACCGGACCGATGTCTATCTTCAGCGTATCCTTGATAATTCAACCAATTCAAAAGGCTATTCCTTCAAAGACCTTCATGATAAGGCGCTTGAAGGGATACCCGCAATCATGAATAGCAGAACGACACCGAAATCGGTCGGCTACAATCAAATCGCCGATTCGACTCCATGGTACACAAAGAGCGGGCGTCTCGAATCATATCGTGAGGAAGACGAATTTATCGAAGCGGGTGAGAATTTACCCGTACACCGCGAACCTGTCGATTCGACCTTTTACGAACCGAACATCATCGTTTCGCCACCGCACGAAGCTATGAGGCCGATGGGACCCGAGGCCTACGGCGCGAAGCTCGATGATCTAACGTGTGACACTCGAAGCGGCCGGAATGTCGTCTACAGCTGGGCCGATGCAAAGAACACTGCTCATCCGTTGATGAAGGATGGTTTCAAGTTCATCTTTCACACGCCGAAATACCGCCACGGCTCACATACGACGCCGATTGATACGGATATGAACGCGATGCTCTTTGGCCCGTTCGGCGACATTTACCGCCGCGACAAACGCTCACCGTTCGTTACCGAGGGCTACGTTGATATTAATCCAGATGACGCACAGGAACTTGGGATTAACGATGGCGATTATGTCTGGATCGATCCCGACCCGGAAGACCGTCCATTCCGCGGCTGGCAGAAGGACAAAAAGAATTACGAATTTGCCCGGCTTCTCTGCCGAGCTCGTTACTATCCGGGCACGCCGCGAAATGTGACCCGCATGTGGTTCAACATGTACGGAGCAACACCCGGTTCGCAACAGGGGCAAAAGGAACGTAAGGACGGATTGGCGAAGAACCCTCGGACAAATTACCAGGCGATGTTTCGTTCGGGTTCGCACCAGTCCGCCACGCGCGGCTGGCTTAAACCGACGACAATGACCGATTCCCTTGTTCGAAAGGAAATGTATGGTCAAAGCATCGGGCAAGGATTTCTTCCAGACACGCACTGCCCGACCGGTGCACCGCGTGAATCATTCATCAAGATCACCAAGGCCGAACCTGGCGGTATTGGAGACGAACCGCTTTGGCGTCCGACGAAGCTGGGCATTCGGCCGAGAAACGAATCGGATGCAATGAAGCGATACATCGCCGGAGATTTTGTCGGCAAGAAATAGTGGATCAAATGGACCCGACACGAATACACATTTTTCTAAACTACCTACCCCTGATCGGAATGGCCCTCGGGATTGTGGCGCTCCTGTACGAAATGTGGCGGTCCGGCCGCCAAGTCGGACGTTGCAGTTTATGGGTATTTCTCGTAACGGCCTTACTAACCTTGGCGGTTTACGCAACAGGTGAGATAGCCGGTAAAGGTGCAGCTCTAATGGCTGGGCCGCCGTGGACAAACATAGTCGCCCACAGGGCGTCGGCGCTGCCGACATTTTTCGCGATCGAACTGACCGGCATGTTCGCTCTCGTCGGTTTGATCCGGATGATCCGCGCAAAAGGCCTGGCACGTTGGAACGCACTCGTTGTTCTTATCCTTGCGATCGCTTCCCTTGCCCTGGCCGCCCGAACGACGCACATCGGAAGGCAGATCTTTGTTCTGAGCGCTTCCTTTACGCCCCAGCAACAAATGAACCTCGCTGAGCACCGCAGCGACACAGATAGAAAAGAAAGCAACACGGAGAAAAAACTATGGCACGCGTAAACAACTGGCAACTTGGACGAGAAATGTCCTATTGGTATCCGGAAAGCAGGCCACAAAAGCAATTTGCCGCCGTTTTCGATACGAATAAATGTATCGCGTGCCAAACCTGCACGCTGGCGTGCAAAACGACCTGGACCTCGGGCAAGGGGCAGGAGTATATGCTCTGGAACAACGTCGAAAGCAAGCCTTATGGTTCCTATCCGCTTGCCTGGGACCTTAATCTCCTGAGTTTGCTCGATGGGCAAAATTGGGGCGAGGAAAACGGCGAATCTGTTTATAAAGGAAGTACCATTTTTGAGTCAGCACCTGCCGGCGAACGCGTTCTCGGGTGGCGGCCGGAGGATGAAGATTACGCTTATCCGAACGTCGGCGAAGACGACTGTGCAGGCGGCATCGAGCACGGGGCGAGTATCGACATACCACATCAGATGGCGTGGTTCTATTATCTCGCACGAATCTGCAATCACTGCACTTATCCGGGCTGTCTGGCATCGTGCCCTCGTGGTTCGATCTACAAGCGGCCCGAGGACGGCATCGTTCTTGTCGATCAAAACCGCTGCCGCGGCTATCAGGAATGTGTCCGCGGTTGTCCGTATAAGAAGGTGTTTTTCAATCCGATGACATCGACATCGGAAAAATGCATCGCCTGTTATCCCAAGATCGAGCAAGGGCTTTCACCCCAGTGTTTCGCAAATTGCATTGGTAAGATCCGCGTTGCCGGATTTATCAATACGCCGGACAAGGCCGAGGCTGATAACCCGATCGATTATCTTGTCCATATTAAGAAAGTTGCCTTGCCGCTGTTCCCGCAGTTCGGCCTTGAGCCTAACGTTTACTACATTCCTCCGATCCACGTGCCAACGGCGTTTACCCGCCAGATGTTCGGCCCCGGTACAGATAAGGCCGTCGAGATCTACCGAAACGCACCGAACGATCAGGACCTGACCAGCCTATTAGGCCTATTCGGCTCGACCGAGGCGATAATGCGCAAATGGAAACGTGTCGGCGATAAGGCGATCGGAATGGATGAGAATGGAAAAGAGCTGGTCAATGTCCCGTTCAAGGAACCAGTCCACATTCGCCCGGCATACGACAAGCTATATCAGATCACGCGCACCAATTGTCCGTGAGGAGGTTATTTATGCGATTCGCAACATCGCTCACAATACTGGCTCTTTTATTTGCGACTTCGTGCAGTAAGGTTCAGGTCCCGACGGTCGAGGTCAACGTAGCGCAGGTCAAGGAGCTCACTCTTGACCCGAATGCGGCCGTCTGGGATGCAGTCTCGCTCCACGCATCGAAGATGATCTTGCAGGATCTGGTAGAGCCGCGCCTGTTAGAACCGTCGACGTCTGAGGTGATTGTCAAGGCGATCACCAATGGCAGTGAAATAGCATTCAGGCTCGAATGGCTTGACGAGAGCCAAAGCGACATGCCGGGGCCTAGACATTTCATTGACGGTTGCGCAGTACAGCTTCCTTCAAAGGTCGATCCAAATGTCCCGGCCCCGCAGATGGGTGAGGTCGGGAAAACAGTTGAGATCTCATACTGGCGTGCCGATTGGCAGGCGATCGTTGAGGGACGGGCCGATAATATTAACGCGATCTATCCAAATGCATCGATCGACCACTACCCGGCGGAGGCCCAGCCGCTCGAGAATAATCCGCAGGCTCAAGCCGAGGCTGCGGCTCGGTACGCTCCGGCCCGTGCACTCGGAAGCCGGCGCTCCGGACCACGCGAGCAACCGGTAGAGGACCTGATAGCCGAAGGGCCGAGCACACTATCTCCGGCCCCGAACGCGGTCTCGAAGGGAAAGGGCGTCAAAACGCCTAAAGGGTGGGCCGTTGTCATCTCGCGGCCGTTACCCGCTGGCTTCTCAGCCGTGACGCCGTCCCAGATCGCGTTTGCTGTCTGGGAAGGCTCCCACATCGAGGTTGGAGCAAGAAAGATGCGAACCGGCTGGGTGCCGTTGATCTTAAAGTGAGAACAGAAAATATGGCAGTTATTAGTGACCTCATGAAGGTTCACAATGTGATCGACGAATTATTCTTCGAGCACCAGCGGGCTTTGCTCCACTTTGATTTTGAAAAGGCACTTGGCCTTCTTAACGCCTATGAGTCAACCCTCTTCAGCCATATGGCTGACGAAGAAAATATTCTGCTGCCGGTCTACGAAAAGCGGGCCGACTTCCCGGCGGCGGGAGCTCCAAAGCTCTACTATGACGATCACGCCAAGATGCGTTCGCATCTTGGGCTTTTTAAGCAAACGATCCGCGACATGCAGTCAGAACCTGAGTTGGACCGAGTCCTGCTTCAGCTTCTGGATCGCGAAGCATTTTACCTTCGCCTCTGCAGCCATCACGACCGGCGTGAGGCCGACTACCTTTATCCGATACTGGATGCCCTACTAGCCGACGAAGAAAAGTACGAGATGCTCGAACGCGTTCGGCTTCGCGGGGAAAGACATTGACTATGGGGCCATTATGAAAACCAAAAGAAACAGTACTAGAGATCTGCTCGCCGAAGCGGCAGAATGGCGGCTAATTAGCCTACTATTCGATTGTCCGTCAAATGACTGGCTCAGACAGGTCGAAGATCTCGCAGGTCCTGTTACCGACAAGAAACTGAAACGTGCCGCAAAGGCCGCTCAGAAAGAAGCAAGCGAAGGATTATTTCATTCTATCTTTGGGCCGGGCGGACCGGCCCCGGGTCGCGAAGTAAGCTATCGCGGCTGGGTTCAACCGGGTTACATGCTGGCGGAATTGAATAGCTTCTACGACGCGTTTTCTTATAATCCGACCACGAGCGAGGTGCCTGATCATGTTGCGGTCGAGACCGGATTCGTCGCGTATCTACGATTGAAAGAATTTTATGCTCTGGAAAACGGCGATAGTGAAAGTGCCGACGTAACTTCCAGGGCGTCAACAACGTTTGTCGACGATCATATTTCAAAATATGCCCAAAGGCTGTCTAAGTTGCTTGCCGCATCTGGGATAAATTACCTTAAGCTCGCAGGAGCGGCGCTGTATGAGCGCGTTGGCCCGGACAAAGACAAATCAAAGCAGATCTTTCTGCCGGTGCTCGACGAAGAGGAGGAGTCCGCGTTTGAATGCGGCGGAGCGGCTATTTGATTTGAACGGGATGCGGCCACTTCACGCCGGCTATCGCGTTCGCCAAAGGTTTGAGGGAACGAACTTTCGCCGCGCTCTTTCGTCATTTCCCCCTCCCTCTACTTATTACACAACTCTTACATCTGTCCCCGCAAATAGCTGATAGCATTGGAATTACTGAGAGAAAGCGCTTGCTGAAAAGCCGGGCGTTTTCAAATCAAGAGATCTGTATCAAGATCAGTATTCAGCTTTCCGCCGGAGGCATTAATCGTGAGAGTATTATTTGTTTACCCCGTATTCCCGGAGACTTACTGGAGCTTTCGCTACGCATTGTCGTTTGTCGGCAAGAAGGCCGCGTTTCCACCGCTTGCGCTGCTGACCGTTTCCGCCCTGCTGCCTGAGAATTGGCAACGGCGTCTCGTAGATATGAATGTCCAGCCACTAACCAAGAGCGATATTGAATGGGCGGATATTGTCTTTCTCAGCGCGATGATCGTCCAGAGGGAATCACTTGATCAGGTTGTAAAATTATCTAAAGAACTTGGCAAACGAGTCGCAGTCGGCGGCCCGTATGTCTCGACGAGCTCGGATCTCGTACCGGAAGCGGATTTTATTTTCGTAGGTGAAGCAGAAACCACCTTGCCGGAGTTTATCGACGATTTGAAACGTGGCTCGCCAAAGCGCATTTATCAAGCAGTCGAGCGCCCCTCGCTTTTGTCCACGCCGGTGCCAGATTTCAGTCTGATCGACATAAACCAATACTCCTCGATGAATGTCCAGTTTTCACGCGGCTGTCCGTTTTCGTGTGAGTTTTGCGACATCATTGAGATCTACGGGCGCTCGCCGCGTACCAAATCAAGCGAACAGATGCTAGCTGAAATGGAGGCCATGCGAGTCGCTGGCTGGCGCGGAACGGTATTTATCGTTGACGACAATTTTATCGGCAACAAACGTGAGGTTAGAAAATTCCTGCCGGATCTTATTGCATGGTCCGAGCGAAATAATTTTCCATTTTCTTTTTTGACGGAAGCAAGCGTAAACCTCGCCGAAGACGATGTTTTACTCGAGATGATGCAATCCGCCGGTTTTCACCGTGTATTTCTCGGTATTGAGACGCCCGCGCCCGCAAGTCTGAAAGAAGCCAACAAATCTCAGAATACAAAACGCGATCTCCTTGAATCGGTGCGAAAGATCCAAAGCTATGGTATCGAGGTCATGGCTGGCTTTATTGTCGGATTCGATAACGACCCGGACGATATTTTCGAGCGACAGATCAACTTTATCCGTGACAGTGCAATTCCGCTTGCTATGGTCGGGCTCTTGACTGCTCTTCCTGACACACAGCTTTGGAAGCGTTTGGAGCGTGAAGGCAGACTCGTTCACCAAAGCAGCGGGAATAACACGGATTGTTCATTAAACTTTGTTCCAAAAATGGATCGGGAACGCCTAGTCGATGGATACAAAAGCATTTTAAGGACCATTTACAGTTCGGAGGAATTCTATCAGCGCTCACTGGACTGTTTATCGCGTGTTCGCAACGACGCGGCGGCATTGCAGCGAGTCAGCGTCATCGGCGTACTCAAATCTTTCATGAAAATAGTTGTGAGGCTCGGAGTGTGCGACCGGGAACGACTAAGATTCTGGAAGTATTTATTCAGCGTCATTAGGCATTACCCGCGGAGTCTCGGCAACGGGGTCGCCCTCGCTGCAATGGGATATCACTTTCGAAAGGTGACGGAGATACAATGTGCAAAAGAGCCCTTGACGGGGTTTGCGGGTGACGGAACACAATTGGCCGGCGAAGTCAGTTTCGCCGACTGATCGGTTTCGGGGAATTCGGAGAAAGAGATAGATTAGGCCATCGTTGCCAGAATGTTAGTGATGTCTTGCTCGGTAGTGTCGGGATTTATGAAACAGAATCGCGATACAGTTTCAGGCCCTTCAGGGTTTCTCCATTTGGTGGGAGCGACCAGCGCGAATCCTGACTTGTGATTCTTGTAGGTCCACGCGCGGTAGTCTTCCGGCTGCCATCCTTTTCGACGGTATAGAACGCAGGACAGGCTAGGTTCGCGAACCAGCTCTGTATGTTCGGCTTCAGAGATCAATCGCCTTGCGATCTGAGCTAGTTCGATCCCGCGTTCGATGGCTTTTTCGTACCGATCCGTGCCGTGGTATGCCAATGAGAACCACAACGGGAGGCCTCGAACGCGTCGTGTTAGTTGTATCTGATAGTCCGACGGATTAAATCCCTGTGCACCTTCATCGCTGAAAATATCGAGGTAGGAACCTTCCTGAGCGTGGGCCTTTTTTGCGAGTTCCGGATCGCGGTAGATGATCGCCCCGCAATCATATGGTGAAAATAGCCATTTGTGAGGATCGATCGTGACACTGTCGGCTTCCTCGATACCATTAAAAAGATGCCGCACTGACCGAGCCGCCAATGCTCCGCCACCGTAGGCGGCATCAACGTGAAACCAGATCTCCTCTGATCTACATATCGTAGCGATACCCGCGAGATCGTCAATTATTCCCGCGTTGGTCGTACCGGCCGTTGCTATCACAGCGAACACACGGGCACGGTCCTCCGCGGACATCCGCGATAAGGTCTCAGCCAAATGAGAGCCTTCGAGGCGACTTTCTGTTTCGATCAGAAGGACATCGGCGTCGATGACCTTCGCCATCGCCTGGATCGACGAATGTGCCCCGTTCGAGGCGATCACGATGCCGCGTGTTTTAGAATTGCGTTCGTCGCGGTCGCGCCAATATTCGCGAGCCGTGACCATTGCTGAAAGATTTGCCTCTGTACCTCCGCTTGTAAAAACACCGAAAGCTCCGGCGGGCATCCCAGTCAGTGACACCAGCCATTCCATCGCCTGGTTCTCGGCAAAGATGCAGCCGGCTCCCTCCAGCCAGAAAGCTCCATGAACACTGGTCGCCGAGGTCACTAGATCGAACATCACCGCCGCCCTGGTCGGAGATGCGGGAACGAACGCAAGATGCCGGGGATGATCGATCGGGACACTTGCTTTGACCAAAACGTCCTTAAAAAGGGCAAATGCCTTCTCGCCGCCGATGCCCTTAGGTGTGACCGTTTCGCCCACGAGGGCCTTTAGCTCCTCTGCCTTCTTAGGAAAGCCAAGCTTAGGATCGGTGTCGGAAATACGACTTATCGCGTATTTAATAACGTCGAGCGACATCTCGACAAGATCTATGTCTACGTTGTGCATAAAACTGTGGGTCGAAAGCCGCCTTATGTGACTGCTATGGTATCAGATGCTGGCAAAGTGTCCGATCACGACCGACAATACGACGGCCGTGCCGTAGATGATCTCCCAGACGCCGATCTGCATCGCTTTCATTCTTGTTCGCCCCGGTGAAAGTCCCGCGATAGCCCGATAAGCCAGTACCGACATAGCCAGGATCGCTAGAAACGGACTGAGTCCAGAATAGGCCAAGGCTGCGGTCAGAATAAGAGCCGCGACATGGGCGAGCGTCGGGACCACACGAGAATGCCGCTTGCCTTTTTCGAGCCGCAATCGCTCACGGACATACAGAATAGAGGCAATTGACCTTGATGCAAAGATCGCCCAAAGTGCGATAGCATTCGCGAGCGACATATTCGCAGACAGGCCGATCGCTGCGATCGAGGCTGACATAACGACAGCTCCGGTCAGTTCAGGTATCAGCTTTCGGCTTTGCCCCGATGCATCAATATATATTTGAAAAAGAGCTAGCGGCAAGACCCAAGTAAAAGGAAGGAGCGGTCGAAAGCCTACGGTTAACAGCGTACCGGCGAGGCCTACGGAGAATATCGCACCGTAGCAAAGCAAAAATCGAAAGGCCAGGCTCGCACGCTCCCTGTTTCGCATTCCAAAGCGGTCGGCGAGCAGGACCTTTAGCGGTTGCCGTGTGAGAAACGCACCGATAGTAAGACAGGCGATCCAGGGAGCTCCGGTTGAATACGCGATCGCCAGACCGGCAATTAAGGGTTCGAGCAAAAATGCCCATCCACCGTGTTCGACCGGAAGAGCGACTTGCCGCACTCGAACAACTCTAACTGGTGCTGTTATCGGTGCGGCAGTCGACATGCTTTGGTTCATTCCGAGCGAAATTAGGCTCGAGCCTTTTGTTCGAGTTCGATAGCACGTGGAAAGAGCAGATTGTTCTCAAGGTGAATATGCTGGTGCAGATCACGCTCAAATTCCCCGAGCCGATGATACAGGGCGGTGAAACTCGGGCACGCTTCCGCCGGCAGAGTGTAGTCATTCGTAACTCGACGCATTTTAACAAGTAGTTCCCCGACTTCTTCATGCTCGATGTTCATCATATTTACCGGATGCTGAACCGTTCCGAATGGCGGAAACGCAACGTTCAGATGATTCGAATAACTATGCTCCAGTTTTTGTATGTATGGGAAAAGAACCATTTCTTCTTTCACCATGTGAGGATCCAGATCATCACAGAGTGCCTGAAAAAGCTCTTTTAACTCAAGGAGATATGGATTGTGATCGCCGTGACGGCTAGCGACCTTGGCCATCAACGGTGTCAAATGGCTCATTTCGTCGCGTGTATAGACGTGATGTTTATCCAAAATATGATCGACGAGATCGCTCAAGTCCATTTTGGAGAACGATTCTTGATCACTATTTGTTGAGCCACCCAGGACGCCATCGATCTTCTCTTTGACTATTTCCGGACTCGCCCCGACGTTTCGACAGGCGTCATCGAACGGCGTGTCTCCATGACAACAATAGTCGATCTTGAATTCCTCAAAGACACGCGTTGTCAACGGCATTTCAAGTGCTATTTCGCGAACTGTCTTACCTTGAACACTGATCATTAATTCATCCTCCAAATGTATACTCCAGCATAATTGTCGCCTATGTTTACAGGAGGAAATATGATCTGGGTCATGTTCTAAAACTCATTGAGTGGGGCTTTGGGGGTGGGAGTATCGGTCAGACTGGCCTTCACGCGCCGTTTGACACGACCCTAAAAGAAACGCCGTTTGTTATATTGGACAATCCCCAACTCACAGCCATCAATAATTCTTTCAATTTTCGGCAAAATCATTCCATCGCCGGATGTCCGTTCTTTTCTTTAGAATTCAAATGTTCAACCGTAAGAATTCCATCGTTCAAGTGGTAAATGCGGTCGAAGCCTTTAACCATGCGCTCGTCATGAGTTACGACGATGACAGCGGCTCGTTTCTCGTGTCCGAGTTGTCGTAATAAATCCATAACGGCTTTACCTCTTTCGGAATCAAGTGCGGCGGTTGGCTCATCGGCGAGAATCACTACCGGGTCGTTGACGACGGCACGGGCAACCGCTACTCGCTGTTGTTCACCACCCGAAAGCGTGGCTGGGTAAATATCTGCCCGATGCCCTAGATCAAGTCTTTCTAATAATGCCCTGGCACGTTTTAGCGCGTCGCGATTTGAAACGCCGTTGAGGGTTAAGACGAGAGCAACATTTTGGACCACCGTAAGAAACGGAATCAGATTGTAGGATTGAAAAATGATTCCCATTCGCTGTCGCCGCAGCAATCGATCATCAATCAACACTTTCTTTCCTTCGAAAATCGTTTCTCCGGCAATTTCGATTTTTCCGCTGGTTGGCGGATCAATCAGCGAAACAGCCCGTAAAAGTGTGGTCTTCCCTGATCCGCTCGGTCCCATTAAGGCGACCACTTCACCCGCTTCAACATCCAAACTCGCGTCTTTGAGAGCGATAACTTCCGTATCACCTTCCCCAAAAATCTTGGTTAAATTTTGAGCCGAAACCTGCTGCATTTTTCCCCAACAAGTCCGAAAAACCTAAGGTTTGCCAGAGAAGTTTACCCCGCCATGGCCGTCGTCGCGTCAATACTGAGAGCTTTGTGTATGCCAATCCCACTGGCCGCGATACAAATACCAATTACGATTCCAAAAACCATTATTTGATCGCTGACCAGCAACACGAGACGACGCGGAAAATACTCGTAAGTTAAACTAATAATTATGGTTCCGAATACAAATCCAAGAAATCCTAAAATCAACGATTGCTGCAAAATCAAACCGACTATTTTTGAGTTTGGGGCCCCGATAATTTTCAAGGTGGCAATATCTCTGGTTTTCTCAAGTGTCATCGTGTAAATGATGAGGGCGATAATCACAGCCGCCACAACCAAGAGAATTATGCGAAATAGAAGGATTTGTTGTCTGGCTCTTTCGATTACATTTTTTGCTAAAAAATCTTCTTGCTGCTGGGTTGTCAAGACATTGTAATGTGTCCAGCGAGCTATACTTTTTGCCACTTCTTCGGCATTTGCCCACGATTCCAGCCGAACCAAAATGACATTGGCGATATGTGAACTTTGGAGTAACGAAGAAAGATCCTCGGCAGAAACACCCGCAAGTTGGGGGTTTTCCGACAAATCCGATTGCAGTCGAACCCGGTCGTTGCGAATCGCTTCATTGGATTTAAGAAACTGAAGCTCCTGTGCGTCTTCGAGCGTGATAAACGCTGCTGAATCTCCCGAATTTGAAACAACGCCTTCCGTCAATCCGACAACCTCTAAAGTTATTCGTCCGAATTTGAATTGAGTGCCAAGCGAAACACCGGCTTTGCGGTCAACTACCATCTCATATCGGTTCTTCAGAATTGGTCGCCCCGCAGCGATTGCCGGAGGACCGCCGAGACCACCCAACCGATAACCGATGACCTGAAGCCGCAGGATTTTCTCCTGATGTTCGATCTGCAACAATTGATAAGCAACAGGACTCGCTTCGCTAACACCCGAAACCGTGAGGATATTGCGATAGAGATCCTCGGGAACCCGAGAACTTTCCGCAAATGGACCATTGGTATCTTTTTGCACGACCCATAAATCAACTTTGGGGGCACGAACAATGCTCAAAGCATCCTCGACCATACCGGCGTAAATTCCATTCATGGCCATCACGGTTGTGAGCAGCAAACCGAGACCTACCGCGGTTAAAATAAACCGGCCCAAACGATATTCAACATCATGGAGTGCGAGGTTCATTCTTTCATCTGCGGCTCTTCTTTACTTTCTTCGGCAACGATTGAAACCCTCGCACCTTCATTGCTCAAATCGGATAATTTGCCCGGAGAAACGACAACCTTATCTACGCTATCAAGTCCTGAAATCACTTCGGCCCAGCCACTTGCATCTACCATTCCAGTTTGTATTTTTCTAAACTGCAAGCGATTTTCAATCACCAGCCAAACGCCGATTCCTTCTTTTGAGCGAATCAATGCAGATGCGGGAATAACTTTCAAAGTCCTTGTTTTTGGTCGAATTATTGCTTCTAGCTGTTCGCCAAGCCTGATATGTTCGGGTATTCGCTCAAACGAAATATCAACCGCAACTTGTTCGGTTACGCGATCACTTTCACGCTGAATCCGTGTTACTCTTCCCTGTAAATTCCCCGTCTGCATCGAGCGCAAAGTAATTTCGGCAAGATCACCAACTTCAAAAGAGTTTGAATTGCTTTCATCAATAAAAACAGTCGCCCAAATTGTTGTTGGATCGGCAATTTTGAGAATCGGGGTTCCGGGATTTACCACTGCACCGGGTTCTAGTTCACGACTGACCACATATCCGCTTATTTGACTGACAATCACACCTTCAGATTTCCGCGCATCTGCTGATGCAAGTGCAGCTTCGGCGACACTTATATCTTGCTCAATTACTTTCAACCCGGTTCTTAGCGTTGCGACATCATCATTTGCAACTTTGAGTTGGGCTTGAGCCTGCTTAACATCTTCGCCGACGGTATTGATTTGAGCTTCGATGTTTTTCACATCTTCCAATGCTGTATTTCGTTGAGCTTCGGCATTCTTTACATCATCGTCAGCGGCTTTCGCCTGCGTCAGACGTTCTTCCAAATCCATCTTTGAAACATCGCCAGATTGGTAAAGTTTTTGCCACCGATTAGCGTTGTGTTGTGCTTGTAAGCGAAGAGTGCGCAATTTTGAAATGGTTGAATCGAATGAGGTTACGGCAGATTTCGCCCGACGCAAAGACGCTCTTGGAACTTCCCTATTAGTCATTATTCGTTGAACAGATGCTCGCTGAACTTCAACGGCGGACAGCGCCCGTTGAATCTCCGCCCGACGAACTTCCGCAGTTGACCTTGAACGCTGCAATGTGGATTCGGCACGCTCCATTTCAGCCCGTAATTCAGAATCTTCGAGCGTCGCTAAAACCTGTCCATTTGAGACCGTATCGCCTTGATCCACGTCAATTGAAATTAATCGCCCAGGTATTTTCGAAGCAATATTTACAACGATTTTTGATTCAACCGTTCCAATGCCTTGAATCGATGGCGTAATTCTCCTCTCCGACACTTCTGTAACCGTCACCTGCGGCGGACGCAACCAAAACCACAAAAGCCCCCCAGCCAGAGCCAAAAACCCTACTGCCAAGAGAACTCTCAAGAAAGATTTTGTGTATCGCCCTTTCATAACTGGTCATCATTTCCCAGTAAGCTGTTTCGAAAAATCACTTCTCCTTGAATTTGGTCAGTAAAACGGAAACTTTTGATAAAGCTCTTATTTCGTGAACGACATTTGGTTCGATCGTAACCAACATACCTTCTTTTAGTTCAACTTCTTCTTTTTCTTCCCCGACAATTAATAAGCCTTTTCCTGCAACACATTGAATCGTAATCGGTTCGGCGGCTTTATGAGCATCTAGAACCGCCTTATTGCGTAGCGTAATTTGGACGATTTTTCGGCGTTCACCATCAAAAAGCGGCGTAACCTCTTTATCTTTGCCGTCGCCGATTTTAGTTTGTAAATTCAACTTTTGCATAATTCTTTCCTGACTATTGACATTAAAACCGATGAACGTAATCATCAGAGCAACTCCTAAAACTACAGTTAAAAACAAAATTCTCTTCATTTTTGACAAACCCCCAACCTGCCTCCGAAACTATTAAGATTCAGACAGTTGAAAAATACTCGATTAGCCGATCAGATCATTTCCATCTGGTTGAAATCCGAAACCGCGCGCAAAGCGGGCAAAAACTAATCAAACTCATCAGTAAAAACCCAATTCGGTCAATCGCCGGGCCGCAATGGTCGGACCGGGAAAATCCGTTGTTACCTCAGATGGTCGTATCATGCGGCTTAGCACGCGGCGTCGCCTTTGGGGTGAGGATAGCGGTCAGACTGGTCTTCATGGTTGTGGGCATTTAGACAAACAAAGTCCTTTTCGATCAATATTCTGAGTTCGGTTTGTTCGTCCCCCAGAAAGGTTCCGGCAAGACTAACCTCGTCGGAGTTGGCCCAGCTATTGGCGTCGGAGGCAGGTACGCGAACCACAATTATTCCGTCCGCAAAAGAGGCCGAAAAATTACTGTTGGGCGTCTTTTCGAGCAAGTAACCAAAGTCGTTTTTTCCTAGCCCAAACCGCACGTTGTCCCCGATGGTTCCTGTTTGATCAAAAGTCTCGACTTCGGAACGGCCCAACCGAAAACGAAGAGTGTTCTCTCTAATTCGAAGTTTCATGATCCATCCTCAACGCAAGTCTTAGAATAAGGAACGTAACACGAAGCACGGTCGCCGAAATATGATCCAGATCACTTTTTTTGCATATGGCTAACGGATAAGAGTGCGAAGATGCTCAGTCGTTTCGACGAATATTCTTCCGCCAACTATTTTCAGATATCCCTTTTCCGCGAGTTTTCGGATAGTCCGGATCGTGGTCTCGAGCGAAAGCCCTGCCATCTCAGCTATATCTTGCCGTCGATGGGTGATCTTCTTAACTTCGCCCGCATTCATTTCACCCGTAAGCCTCAAAATAATGCTCGCAACACGCTGCTCGGCGGATGGCGTGGCCAAAATCTGAACGGTATCGGCACGGTCACGGAGAATGCCACACATTCGGTTAAGCACCAGGGACGAAAATTCCGACGATGATTCCATTAAGGCGAGAAACTCACCCCGCGGGACCATTAGAAGCGAGCTGTTCTCGATTGCGACGGCTGTTGCGGGAAATCGCTTTCCATCCATCGCCGGCGGAATTGCAAAAATCTCGCCAGCCTGAAACGTGCCAATGATGATCTCCTTACCCGCCTCAGGATAGCGAACCATTTTGATCTTTCCAGCCAATATGATCGGTAAAAATGTGGCCTGATCACCCTCGAAAAAAACGTGCTCTCCGCCACCGAACGAACGTCTGCGTCCAATAGCAAAGAGACCTTCTGTTAGCTCGGCACTAAAATGGTCGGATATTTGACTCATGAACGTATGAAGCCCCCCAGCGATTCCCAAAACAATAGTTACATTTCATGAGCCAAATCATAAATCGAACGGCCGGAATTTGATATTTAATAAGGGAGCACGAGGGGACTCACATGAAGTATTTTCTCCGTACACTTTTACTAACAGGAAATTCGACTGTGATCTATCCCGTTTACGAAGGGCCTTCTACTCATTTTTACATTACTCGCTATCGATCCGGATCTTCTTTGACCGCGAGTTTTCACGCTGCCGATCCGCATAAATACGCGCACTGGTATTTTCGCCTGTAACGTTTCGAATATATGATAACTATCTAAGCCCAAGGAATTGCTCATTAGTTGTACGCACCATATTCTCTTTTAGGTTGGCACTCATTTTGCAGACGACAGATGGTTGCCCTATAGAAAAAACGAATGCCCATCGAGATCACCAAGCCAGCTACTTCGATTAATTATCGCAACCCGACCTTGATCGGGCTCGGGGCATCAATGGCTCTGACGGCACTTGTTATTGTCGGTTCGCGCAATCTTGAACATTTCGATTCGGCTTTATTCGGGTATCTGATCGCGAGTATCGTCGCGTTCGGCGCAATATTTTTCCGCTATGCACTTTGGCTCCAGCGTCCGGCGACGCGGGCATATTTTTCCAGAGGGTTGAAGCTTTTTTTCCAGCGAAAGAAATTTGCACGTAACACACTAGATGCCACAAAAACGGTTGGCATAAACATGCTCGCCCAGAAGTTTATCTTCAAACGGGCCAAATCAAGATGGCTGATGCATTTTCTGATCATGTGGGGCTGTGTTTTGTCAGCGGCCATCACCTTCCCGCTTGTTTGGGGCTGGATACATTTCAAACTTGAGAGCGAGACAGGCTACAAAGCCTACGTATTCGGCTTTCCAATGCAGTCGATGGACGTCCACAGCGTAATGGCTTTTTTTACATTCAAGGCCCTCAATTTTACAGCCCTCATGGTTCTAGCGGGCTGTGCTATTGCGATCCATCGCCGATTAAAGGACCGCGGAGCAATTGCTGTTCAGCAATTTCTGTTGGATTTTGTTCCCCATCTTCTATTGATCGCGATCTGTGTCTCGGGGCTTATGCTAACGGCATCGAGCACATATTTCGGTGGTTATATGTACTCGTTCATTGCCCTGACACATCAAGCGATAGTGATAATGACGCTTTTCTTCCTACCGTTCGGCAAGCTGTTTCATATCGTCCAGCGCCCGGCCTCGATCGGCGTGGAACTCTATCAGCAGCGAGCCAAAGAAATGGAGCAGGCAAAATGTCGGCGGTGCGGCGTAGAATTCGCATCCATTATGTGGCTCGGAGATCTGAAGAGCGTCGTCGAAAAAGTTGGTTTCGACTACACAATGGAAAATGGCGAAACATTGCAGGACTATTGCCCACGGTGTAAGCGGGTAATGCGAGGGCTGGCATACTCCGTTCTTATGGATCGCCCGGATAAGGTCTTTCACGGCACCCGCGCTGACGGCGAATAATTAACAATGTCAAAAGTAGAAAATCTCGCAAGCATTATTGACCGTTTTGGCCCCCATCTGCACGATGAGCCGATCGGCGGTTGGAGTGCTGAACGAAAGATCGACAAAATAGTGCCAACCCACTGCCCATATTGCGGTATGCAGTGTGGCATGAATCTGCTGGTTGAAAAGAATCATGTTGTCGGCGTAGAACCGCGTTACGATTTTCCGGTTAACGAAGGCCGTCTGTGTCCCAAGGGAGTGACTGCGTATCTACAGACACATCATCCAGATCGGCTGGAATATCCGCTGATAAAACGAAACGGCAATTTCGAGCGAGCGAGCTGGGACGAGGCTCTAGATCTGATCGTGTCGAAATTTAAGGGACTGCAGGAAAAATACGGCAAGGATTCGATCGCTGTTTATTCAGGCTCTTCACTGACGACCGAAAAGACCTATCTCGTAGGTAAATTCGCCCGCCTTGGATTGCAGACCAGGTACATTGACTACAACGGACGACTTTGCATGGCATCTGCCGCGGGCGGTAACAATAAAGCGTTCGGCATTGACCGGGCGGCAAACCCGTGGAGCGACATTCCCCACGCGGAAGTTCTGATAATCGCTGGAGCAAATTGTGCCGAGACGTTTCCGATCCTTAATGGATTCCTTTGGAAACAGCGTGACAACGGCGGTGTGTGGATAGTCATCGATCCGCGTGAGACCCCAACAGCTCGTCAGGGCGATCTACATTTACAGCTCAAGCCCGGTACAGACGTCGCGGTCGCCAACGGCATCTTGAATGTCCTGATCACCGAAAATCTTATCGATCAGGCGTTTATCGACAGCCGCACTAATGACTGGGAAGCGACCAGGACGGCGGCATTAAATTATCCACCCGATGTCGCTTCGGAGATCTCCGGCGTTCCAGCGGAAAAGATCATTCAGGCCGCTCGCCTCTACGGCCGCGCAAAAACCGGCATGATCATGCATGCTCGCGGCATCGAGCATCATTCGAACGGGACGGAGAACGTGCTGAGTTATATCAATATCGCACTTGCGACCGGTAAGATCGGCTCGGAAGGCCGCGGTTACGGCACGATCACCGGTCAAGGCAACGGCCAGGGCGGCCGTGAGCATGGACAGAAGGCCGACCAACTTCCAGGCTATCGGTCGATGCTCAACCCGGAACATCGGAGATACATAGCCGAAGTTTGGGGCATAGACGAATCTGAATTGCCTCAACCGGGCGTATCCGCTGTCGAGTTATTCAATAAAATGCGCGAGGGCGAGATCAAAGGCCTCTTGTCGATCTGCAGCAACATGATGGTCTCGCTACCTGACACAAACCAGGTACGCAAGTCGCTCGAAGGGCTTGAATTTAACGTCTGCATCGACTTCTTTCTGTCCGAAAGCGCCCGTTACGCCGATGTAGTACTTCCCGGCACGACATGGTCCGAGGACGAAGGTACGACTACGAGCGGTGAGGGCCGTGTGATAAAGATAAATAAGGCGATAGACCCTCCGGGAGAAGCACGCCAGGACTGGCGGATATTGCAGGAGATAGCGGTCCGGATGGGCCGCGGTAAGTACTTTCAGTTTGAGTCCCCCCGGGCCATATTTGACGAACTTCGCGTCGCGTCCAAGGGTGGTAAGGCTGACTATTTCGGAATCACATACGAAAAGATCGACAAGCAGGACGGCGTCTTCTGGCCGTGCCCGACCGAGGAAAGTACGGGGACGCCACGCCTTTTCGAGGACCGGTTCGCTCACGACGACGGTAAGGCTAAATTTCACGCGATCGAGTATAAAGGGGCCGCCGAGAAGCCCGATGAAGAGTATCCTCTGATCTTTACCAGCGGGCGCATCGTTCACCAGTATTTGTCCGGTAATCAGACTCGGCGTATCGGCTTTCTTGTTCAGCAGTGCCCGGAGCCTTTCGTTGAGATGCATCCTGAAACCGCGATGAAGTACAAGATCAACGACGGCGAGCGTGTGAAGGTAGTTTCGCGTCGCGGTGAAGGCATCTTTCCCGCTCTGGTCGTAAAAACGATCAGGCCAGACACGATCTTTGTGCCCTATCATTGGGGGGAGGAACTCGCGGCGAATCAGATCACCAATGCAGCACTCGACCCGACCTCAAAGATACCGGAATTCAAGGCATGTGCCGCGCGTTTAGAGAAAATACTTACGAGAGAATTGCCGATACTAGGCGAGGTGCGAAAGGGAACGTCACAGAACGAAGTGCAGAGAGGAAAATAGCGCATGAACGAAACCATGTTTATCGATCCGCAGCGATGCATAGGATGCAGATCCTGTGTCGCAGCGTGCCGCGAGTGTTCGACGCATAAGGGTTACTCGATGATCTTTGTCGATTACATCGACCGCAGCGAGACAACCGCAACCATGCCGACCATTTGCATGCATTGTGAAGAACCGACTTGTGCGCTTGTCTGCCCCGCAGACGCGATCAAACAAAATGAAGATGGCGTGGTTATGTCCGCTCTAAAACCCCGCTGTCTCGATTGCCGCAATTGCGTGAACGCGTGCCCGTTTGGCGTGCCGAAGTACAACTCGGCGATGCATTTGCAGATGAAATGCGACATGTGTTACGACCGAACAAGTGAGGGTCTAATGCCAATGTGCGCCAGCGTTTGCCCGACCGGTGCATTAGCCTTCGGCACCTATGAGCAGATCGTTCCGCTGCGAAGAACCAAGCCGGTCAATGCTCATGTTTTTGGCAATCAGAGTGTCAAGACAAAGGTCTACATGATGCTGCCGACAGACGCTGACGAGGTCAGCATTGATGGGTGTGGCGTTTTCGAGGGACAGATAGCTCTCGATGGCGCTCCTGTTAGGGAAGAATCGTGGATAGACACCCAAGTGGAGGAATCCGATAAAAGCAATGAATTCTAAAGCATTCGACCAAGAGTCAATCAAGAAGATACTAGCCGCAGATAATGAAATATCGGATGAAGTAAGTGTCCGCACAGCGACGGCTCCGTTTCAGGCCGAGTTCCCTTACGAACGAGACAGCGAAGCACAGGTTACAAGGCGGGAGTTCTGCAACTTTCTCTTTTTGACATCGAGTGCATTATTTCTGGGCGCAGCTGGATTTGCAGGGAAATCTGCATATGATGCTCGATCGCCAATGACCTTTACCCCGGCGAAGATCGACGGTGCTATTAGCATCGAACCCGGATCAGCCTTGAATTTCGCGTATCCTTCGGAGGAAGATACCGCGATCCTGATACGCGGCACCGACGGCACCTACGCTGCCTTTGGGCAGAAATGCACGCATCTGTCTTGCCCGGTCTATTATTCAAAAGCAAATGACCGTCTAGAATGCCCGTGTCACAATGGCGGTTTTAGCTCCAAGACCGGCGAAGTATTATATGGCCCGCCGCCGCGTCCGCTCGACAGAATTGAGCTTGAGACGATCAATGGCGAGATCTTTGCGGTCAAAAGAGAGGTGCGTGGAAATGAAGGCTAACGTCAAGCCGCAAAGACCGCAGAGCCGCGGACTCGCCGCCGTTTGGCAGGCCCGTCTCGCGATGCTTGTTATGATCAACGTGGCTCAACTCTGGATCCTATCGGCAGCGGTAGAGGCTGCTCTTGCTCATGCGTACACTCAACTGGCTCCGCTCGTCATTGCCTCAGGTATATGCTGGCTGATCGCACTTAGCATAATCGTTTGGTGGAAGCCCTCTCCGCCTCGATGAGTCGACCCGGTTTTTCATTAAGCTTGTTGATCTATTCCCCTCGGTTCGTGGCCACAGGTATAAGACTTGAGGGGGACGTTGTTTAAGACGTATGGATACTAAGACATTTCAGCCTGGCTCAGCTCGGGCACTTTTTTTTTCGACAACTGCCTTTGCCGTTACGTTTGCCGTCTGGGGTCTTATCGCCGCACTCGCCCCCACCTTCACCGAGCTATACGGCCTTTCTGGCAAGGAAAAGAGCCTTTTGATCGCGATTCCTGTCCTGCTGGGCTCGATCGGCCGTCTTTTTGCGGGAATGCTGGCGGATAAATATGGCGGTCGACGTATCTTTGCGGCTCTTCTCATATTTTCAGCGGTACCTGCGATCGCTATAGGCTTTTCGCAAAGTTACACCCAATTGCTGATCCTCGGCCTATTTCTCGGGCTCGCCGGAACATCCTTTCCGGTCGGCGTCGGCTTTACCTCAAAATGGTTCAGTCGTAAAAAGCAGGGAACCGCCCTTGGCATTTACGGAATGGGCAACATTGGACAGTCGATCGCTGTATTTTCCGCACCTGTCCTCGCGATCTACTTGGGTGACTGGCGTTATGTTTTCTTCATCTTTGCGGCCGTCACATTTAGCTGGGGACTAATGTTCTATTTTTCTGCTCAGGACGCTGCTGTAACGGCCGCTCCAAAAACACTGAAGCAGAATCTCAGCGTTCTGCGAACCTCCGGCTACGCCTGGATACTGTCATTATTCTATTTCCTTACATTCGGCGGTTTCGTCGCTCTCGCCCTTTATCTGCCCACCTTCCTGAAGGAAATATTTAGCTTAACCCCGACCGACGCCGGGGCCCGCACGGCGGGATTCGTCCTTGTAGCAACCGTCCTGCGACCAGTTGGCGGGATCTTGGCCGACAAGATCGGAGGCGGCAAGGTTCTACTCGGTGTCTTCGCGGCGATCGCTGTACTTGCACTTCTGTTGAGCTCCGTTTCTATCGTTCCTTTCACGATCGGAGCGCTTGGTTGCGCCGCTGCACTTGGCCTGGGTAACGGAGCCGTATTTAAGCTCGTTCCTCAGTATTTCCCGAACGAAACCGCTACAGTCACTGGACTTGTCGGGGCGTTTGGCGGGCTGGGAGGTTTTTTTCCACCACTGGAACTCGGCTTCGTTAAGGACGCCACCGGATCTTATACGCTCGGGTTTGTGTTTCTTTCTTTATTTTCCGTGATTTGTCTTGTGGTCAATTATTTTTCATTTATCAAGCCAACAATGAGGAGTTACGAGAGAACCGGAGAATCTTCTTAGAACGCAATGAGTTTGATCGATGGATTTGTTTTGGCAGGCGGCCAAAGCCGACGCATGGGGCAAGATAAAGCGGCACTGTTG
>Ga0154020_10002167_pt1 | contig 23887 bp, 17 predicted proteins | sample Klosneuvirus_201_FD_109709 | JGI IMG/M metagenome (GOLD analysis project Ga0154020, IMG submission 109709) | Active sludge microbial communities from wastewater, Klosterneuburg, Austria - Klosneuvirus_20160825_MG | ecosystem: Engineered > WWTP > Aerobic digester > Activated sludge | place...
CCCCGGGTGTTTGATTCTGTGCAACTCGATTAGTAGCCGTAAACGTAACCACTCTTTTCGCCCTGAGCGGGTGTGTTGCAGGTGATGTCGCAGCTGTTGTCGCATTCGTCCACGAAGTCGAGGTTCGTGCTGCCGACCACGGTGCCCTTCTTGCCGCTCGCCAGAGTGTAATAGTACGTCTGGTTGATGGCTCCGATGGCTGAGCCAAGGTCTTCCAGTTCTTCGTTGACGCCGTAGGACAGTTCGGTCAGTCCCACGATCATGCCGAGGACCAGAATTGTGCCGACCAGTACCAGTTCGGCGGATACTACGAAGCCGTTTTCGTCGTTTTTCAGTGCGTTGAGAATGTTCATGTGAGTGCTCCTGTTTATGTTTGTTGGATGAATGATTGGTTTGTTGAAGTAGTGGAACTCGTGAGAGTTCCAACCGAGGCTTTCCCGTCGGCGGAGCGACGGGTGTACTGTACGCCCGTCGCTCCGCCGACGGGATTTTCACTGGTGATAGAACAGATTCAGGCCTCGCCCAATTCGCGAACTTATTTGCCGACAGGTTCTTAGTAACCGTTCTGTTCACCGCGAGCAGGTGTGTTGCAGCTGATGTCACAGCTGTTGTCGCATTCGTCCACGAAGTCCAGGTTCGTGCTGCCAACAACTTCGCCCTTCTTGCCACTGGCGAGTGTGTAGTAATAGGTCTGGTTGATGGCTCCAATGGCTGAGCCAAGGTCTTCGAGTTCCTGATTGACGCCGTAGGACAGTTCAGTCAGTCCGACAATCATGCCGAGGACCAGGATGGTGCCGACGAGGACCAGTTCCGCAGATACTACAAAACCGTTTTCGTCGTTCTTCAGTGCGTTCAAAATGTTCATTGCGATGTCTCCCGTTTCGTGAAGGCGAGCACTCAGTTTCGGATGAGTGTCGCCACCTTCGTTTTAACCGGCTTCACTGTGATGCTCGGTTGATAAGAAGATGTAAAGCAGGTGGTGTGCCAATCGCCTTTGCGCGCAAAGACGGGCGAGAAAATCGGCGAACAAATCCGACGCAAGTGTTTGTAGACAATGAGCTTGCGGAGTTTTTTGAAAATGTTCAGATCGCTGAACACACTGTAGACCCCGCGCCGGGTGATGTTGATTTTCGGCAACGCGGTTCTGGCGGCAGAGCGATCCTGGCGAAGTTTAAGTACGCCCAGCAAAGGGACTTAGAAGCAAAGCCACACGCGGCATCATCCGGTGATTTTTCGCAACGTCGAAGCGATTCAGGCCGACCGTAGCGGAACTCGTGAGAGTTCCGATCTGAAGTCTGACGACTTCAGCGACAGCGAAGTAAGGGTCAGCATCAAAACTGGAGTTTTTGGGTGGCCGGGGTTGGAGAGCGAAAGCTCGAAACCCCGGGGCTTCCTTCGCTCCGCTCAGTCCAGCCCCGGCCACCCCTCGAACGTAACTACGCTCTTCAAACTTAACTTTGTCTCTACTTCACGCGGTGCAGACTGAGGTAGTTTCAAAGTCAACGTTTTCCATGTCCCTTCTCCCCCTGGTAAGGGAGAGCAGGTGGCCGATAGGCCAGGGGGCTGACCTGGAGTTTATAGGATGAACCAGAAAACAGTGGATTCGTCCCGCCCTCTCCCCCGTGGAAAACGTGTACAGTTGGAAAATCAATTGCGGGGAGAGGGGACGATCGCAAGAAAATCCACAGTATTATTTCTGACCGCTTGAAGTACAAATGCCTCTATTTGGGCGGCAGGGTGAGCACAAATTTAAGCGTCGCTTCAATCCAGTCGGCCAGTTGAGAATCGGTTTCAAGCCCCTCCGGTTCTACAAGAGCGCAGCCACGCATTGGTTTGCCTGTGATATCAAATGGCTTCACATGCGGCTGTTTCAGAGCGGCGTCCGAGGTCTCAGGGCCAAGGCACACGACCAGCGAGTCTTTCCAGACTCCGACGACCATGTCTCAGTGGATTGAGTTCCTGCGGAATTTCGCCATGATAGTGCCTAATTCGCTCTGCCCGCGCCAACGAACGGCTCTTCCCACCGGAGAATGACACATGCCTTATTTCGATATAACCCACCATCTGCGTGAACGCCTGTCGTTGGCGATCTGCTTCGCATTCCTGATCCTGCGGAGTTCCCCGATGCTGCCTGCGGAAGAATTTAACTACGACGAAGCCAAGGTGCCACCGTATACGCTCCCTGACGTTTTGAAGTGCAACGATGGCACGGTCGTCGATTCGCCGGACGTCTGGAACTCGAAACGTCGGTCGGAGATTCTGCGGATGTTCGAGGAAGAGGTGTTTGGAACTCTGCCAGCGGGGAAAATTCCGCTGCGAACGAAGGTTCGATCCGAAGTCCCGGACGCTCTCGATGGAAAAGCGATTCGACGGGAAGTGACGGTCTATTTCTCGGACGACGACAGCGGGCCAAAAATGGATTTGCTGATCTACACGCCAGCGGGAGCTTCAAAACCCGTACCCGCGTTCCTGGGTTACAATTTCAACGGCAATCATTCGATCGAAAACGATCCTCGCATTCATCTGTCTGAATCCTGGATACGGAACAGCAAGGAGAAGGGCATCGAGAACAATCATGCGACGGAGGCTTCGCGGGGATCAGCGTCCAGTCGCTGGCCGCTTTCGATGATCATCAGTCGCGGCTATGGACTGGTCACCATTTACTATGGCGATGTCGATCCGGATTTTGACGATGCATTCAAGAATGGAATCCACGCCCTTTTTGAAAAAGGCGACGCTCCGCGAGCGGGCGATGCGGGTGGCTCGATCAGCGCGTGGGCCTGGGGTCTGAGTCGCGCGTTGGATGTGTTGGAATCGGACAAAGCGATTGATGCGAAGAAGGTCGCGGTTTTCGGACACTCACGTCTGGGCAAGACATCGCTGTGGGCTGGTGCGACTGATCCGCGATTCGCAATGGTGATCGCCAACGAATCCGGCTGCGGCGGCGCTGCGCTCGACAAGCGTATTTTTGGTGAAACGGTGAATCGGATCAACAACTCGTTTCCGCACTGGTTTTGCATCAATCACCGCAAGTACAACCTGAACGAAGCGGAAATGCCGGTCGATAATCATATGCTGATAGCCCTGAGCGCTCCGCGACCGGTTTACGTGGCGAGTGCGCAGGAAGACACATGGGCCGATCCGTACGGAGAGTATCTGGGACTCTATCACGCTGGCCCCGTGTTCCGTTTGTTTGATAAGAAAGCGTTCGATTCCGACGTCATGCCTGCAGTGAATTCACCGGTTCAGACGGACATCGCCTATCACATGCGCACCGGAAAGCATGACGTGACCGATTACGATTGGGAACAGTATCTGAAGTTTGCGGACGCGCATCTGCGGTAGTTCGACTTGAAATCCAATCTCGACGTTTGGGTGGCCGGGGCTGGACTGAGCGGAGCGAAGGAAGCTCCGGAGGATTCGACGTGCCACCCTGTAGACACCGAGGTTTCGCTGCGTTCCAACTCCGGCCACCCCAAGTTCTTGACATTAGCGATGCAAAACCGCCTTAGCGCATCGTCGTCTCGCGCATTTCTCTGGCGAGAATGCTCCTGTCAATACCCTGCCACGGTCGGATGTCGATTTGATACGGGCCGTGGGCGTCGTCGAAGCCACCGTAGTCGCGATGGTATTCGCTCAGCCGCTGCAGTTTTTGAGCGGTGGCAAGTTCCCCCGGATGACGCGAATTGGGACCGCGTCCCCACAGGATTTCCGAGCCTCCTTTGGTGCGCAGTTCGAATTCCAGTTCGTCGGCATCTTCCACCAGCGCCACGCGACGAGGCATCAGGATGGCCGATAGTTCAAGTTCCTTCCACCACGAGTCCTTCCCGTCGCGTTTTGCGTTCAGCGTCACCGCCAATTCCGCAGCACCACTCACAGCCGGATCACCCCAGGATTCGCCCAGCTTACCCATTGGCACGCTGGCGACTCGCTCAATCACCGGATACCGATCAATATCCGCATCGAAGAAATCACGGGCTGGCAGCAGGATCCCCTTGCGGTCGATCGGATAATAACCATCGACGCCTTTAACCATCGCAGCAGGTTCCCGATAGACCACATCGACATGAATTCGGGCCGGAAACGCTTTGCGAACGCTGCGTACTTCCTGAATCCATGGATGCGTATAGAACGCCGCCGCCACACGTTCGCAAAGTGTCGGATCCAGCAATGATTGATTGGTCCTGATTCCCGCACGGTCGAGAACCTGCTCGGCCAGATCTGCAGGAATCCATGGTGGCGGCGCGGAGATTGTGATCTGATCCGCAGACACCTGATACTCGGCACGATCACCAAGCACTGGCAATTTACGGGCCACGACAGGGATCATGACAATTGTCATTGCGATCGCAGCCGCAATCATCAGTTGCCGTGGGCGGAAAAACCACGACGAAGGGGGAGATTTCGGAACTGGAACGGGGACTGGTATCGGTTCCGCCGCTGCTGCCGCCGCTGCTACCGCTTTCGCTGATTTCTTCCTGCCTGTTCCGGGGCTCTTCGCCATTGGTCGCTGTTTCTGCTCAGAGTCATAAAGTGAATTCTCTGAAGGATAGCGCGCAAACGCGAATGTGGGACCGATTGACAGGCGATTCGGCGGCCCTGCGGCAATCTTGCAGTGGACCTTGCGGAGTCGGAAAGATCGCTAAACTCTGCCGACGATTCCGATTGAAAGGCTCAGACCACACTCCGAGGCTGGGAAAAAATGGGTCTGGCTCCGAACTTCGCTACTGTTTTCGTCGGAGATTCGATTAGTTGTGAGGTGCCTGACCCAATTTTTCCAACGGCCCGCCAGCGGGCTAAGATCGCCCAACTTGCCAGTCATATACCCGAAATTATCCAGCGTTTCGACCAAATACTGACCGTTTTATACTTCACGCGGTGCAGACTGAGGTACTTTCAGGGGGAACGTTTTCCATGTCCCTTCTCCCCTTGGCAAGGGGGAGAAGGTGGCCGACAGGCCGGATGAGGGGGCTGACATGGAGTTAATATGAACCAGAAAACAATGCATTCTTTCCCCCTCACCCTAGCCCTCTCCCCCGTGGAAAACGCGTCAAGCGGGAAAATCAATTGCGGGGGAGAGGGGACAATCGCAAGAAAATCCACAGCATCATTTCTCACCGTGTGAAGTATACACACCCATTCCTAGCCCCGTAGCGGGCCGTTGAATTTTTTCACAACCTCTTCCCGCGCACGTAATTTATGAGTGCAGGTTCGAGATTCCCTCTGAATTCATCACTGAGAGCATCCACCGCCGCCCGTGCATCCGCCGCCCGAGCAGCCTGGAGTGTTGGGCGACTTGTTCCAGGGCATTTTTGCCAGAATCATTCCCATGCCGCAGGTGTTGCTGAGCCCAGCGAATGTCAGGCCAGCGCCGATGAAACCCGGAACGATCAGGAGCCAAGGGCTGAAGATGGCCGCGATTGTCCCGACCACGATGATCAGCCCGGCGCAGATTCGTACCTGACGTTCGAGCGAAATCATCTTTTTGGTGCCGCGATTGATTGGAAGTCCGGCCGCGACCCAGGCCAGCGTCCCGCCGTTGATGTTCACCACATTCGCGAATCCCGCCTTTTCAAAGGCGGCACACGCCTGAGCCGATCGGCTACCGGACCGACAGATCACGTAAAGTGGTTCGGTAGCGCGGGCTCCGCGCGAAGCCATGATTCGTTCCGGGTTGAGCGTGTCGAGTGGAGCCAGCAATGAGCCGACCGCATGGACTTCGTAGAATTCCATCGGCGTTCTCACGTCGATCATATCAAAACCACCCTTTTTGCTGAGTGGTGCAAATTCTTCACAGGTGATAGTGCTGGCCATTATTCGATCCTAAGCGCTCGTCAGCTTTGGCGGCGGTGAGAGATATTTTTTGGTGACAATCGCCACTGCGGCAAACCCAACGACCAGGGCCAATTGTATTCCGATAAACAACATCATCGCCAGGAGTCGGCCCTCGGTAAATCCGTAGGTGTGCAGACCGGCCTTCAGTTCATTCACGCCAAACCACGACCAGGCCGTGACTACGTTTCCGATCATTGCCAGTACGGCGGTTCCGTAATCGCGTACCATCTTGTCCCAGCGAGCGTGCAGAATGAAGGCGTTCCAGATCACGATCAACATCGCGCCGTTTTCCTTGGGGTCCCAGCCCCAAAAACGGCCCCAGGAATCATCGGCCCACAAGCCGCCAAGGACGGTGCCCACGAGGCTGAAGAAGAGCGCGAAGCAGATAACGCCGTACACCATCTTGCCAAACAGTTTGAAATCCTGAGTCACCGGCGTTCCGGGCGCTATTCCTGATGTGCGGGGATTGATCACCGCCATGATGCAGTAGGCAAGTCCCATACAGCCGGCACAAAGTGTGGCGGCGTATCCAAGAGTAATACATACAACATGGGTGGCCAGCCAGAATGTGGTATCCAGGACAGCTTGCATGACGCCCAGATTATCGCCTTCGTCGCGGGCCAGATAATAGGCGATGACCAGAGTTGCGGCACCGACCGACGCTCCCAGCAGATTGCCGATCCCTCGCTTCAGCAGCGCTTCAATGAAGAAACTGCCAAAGACAACTGCCCAGCCAATAAAGATGGCTGAAGAATACAGGTTGGTGACAGGCGGCCGTCCGGAGATGACCATCCGCAGAATCAACGCTGCCGTATGCAGAATAAAGGCCAGACCCAGCAGAGACAGAGCGGTGTTTCGCAACACCTTTCCGAAACACAGCCAGCCAACAAACGACATCAGAATGATGGGCAGGTAGAGACAGATTGCAAGATAGAACGGATCAAAGTAATTGAACCATGCCTCCACCCTGACCAGCGATGGACTCAGATGCGGCAACTTTTCCGTCGCCAGCACAGCGCGGTAGTCGTTGATTCCCTGGTTAAATGTTAGCGCGTCGCCGTCCTTCCAGCTTGTCAGGATATTCTTCCAGGCCAGTGCGTTAGTGTTGAACGTTTCAAAGTTTTTGCCGCCCGGCATCAGATGACCGACTCGGGTCTGCAGATCGTCCCAGACCAACTGGATTAGTTCTTTGTTCATTTCAGACGCAACAGCCTGCGGGTCTTCTTCAGAAATTTTGATCAGCCGCGTGCGGATTGCCTTCAAGCGTTTGTCGTCCGATTTGCTTTCTTGAATCGTCGAAAACACTTGAAATATTTCTGACGAAATCCGAGCTGACGCGATCTTACGCATCCTGTCCGCCGGGACAGCCGCCGCAATTTCCTCAGGCGTCAGCTTTGGATCCGCTTCCGCGATGATGTTAAGAATTTCGCTCAGGAATTCATCTCGTACCCGCGCCGCCGCAGCCTTGGCCTGCAACTGCACGGAATCACCATCCTGCGCCTCGGCATCCGGACTCTGCGCCGCTCCTTCTCTCAGGATGCGAATACTGCCCAAGATGGACTGAGTGACAAGTTCAGCGGGCAGTTTGTCCTGAACATAGGCCTTGAAATCTTCAACCGTCACGATGCCGTGTTTCGTCATTTCATCGTTCAGCTGTCGAACGGAATTTGCCGCAATCATCGTTTCAAACGAACGCTGTTCGTCCGTTGACCCCGTCGGCACGGGACTCACGGGAGCCGTCGATCCCAGCAAATTCAGCACGCGCCACGAATCGACGTAGGCACCCAGCAGTCCGTCTGATTCCCTCAGGATGAAGACCTGTGACAATTGATCAACGCGGCCCATGGTGTCGAACAGCACTCCCGCCCGCCGTTCAATCGGCGTCAGACTGGCCTCCAGCTTGTTTTGCTGCTTCCGATGAGTTTCCTTCAACACGGGGTCGAGAGCCTTGAAATTCTTCTGAATTTCGACGAGCGAATAGGTCAGTCCGCCACGCTTCTCCAGACCCAGCAGAGACAGCAACTGGTCGTCTTCAATTTTGTAAATACGATGCCGCGCGGCGACTTCGGGGCGCGTGATCACGTCCAGCAGCCATTCCACGGCAGGCATCTTGCGAACCATCACCGGTCGTATCCTCGCTTCAATCGCGTCGTTCCCCGAGGCCGTCAGTTCGGCGATCTTTTCAATCCACTCAGGATACGTGCCATCGAATTCTTTCAGCGAGGACGCATCGACGTTGGGCCAGCCTTCGGCGAAACTTGACAGAATTTTTTCGCGGCGCTGGGGCGTGCTTAGTTCCGAGGCATTCATTTCGCCTTCGAAGGTTGACTTGTGAGATGCGGCGAGCAGCTGCATTCTCGCCATCGAATCAATTGGCTGCGGTCGTCCGCTCCACGCCACTGGCAGCTGAGCAAATCCGTACAGATTCATCGCGTCCGGCTTTTCTTTCGGCGTGACAGACTTGCTGGCCAGCCATGCGACGGCTACCAGTGTCACGACGACTGGAATCCCGAATCTCAACACGAAGGGAGTGGACTCTTCTGCCACCGGAAAAGTACGCGGTGGAACACCAGCCGGTCGCGCGGCCGCCGCAATCACGGCTGCCGATACAGGAGACATTGGTCGTGTCGCATCAAATTCCGGTCGCGACCCAAGCTCTGCCGCAGAACCTGGCACTGCGGAGTAGCTGACCTCCCGCACGGTGCGATCCAAAAACCGAGTAAGCGTCTGGCCGAACTGGCCAAACATTCCCACCATCACAATCATGCACGCGATGTACGGCAGCATCCAGCCCTGGTTATCGACAACCGACAGTGTGGACATATCCCTGCCGTCACCCAGAGGTTGATGGCCGGTCTGATAAAACGTCTCCCCCTTAAAACGCAGTGGGTTGTTCATCCAGACAGAGAATTTCTCCGACGTGCTGCTGTCAGCTTCCGTGATCTCAATTTCAGAACGGTAATCACGCGGCGTCGATGTGCCGATGTAGTTGGTTCGAGAGACATCAATCAACTTGACTGTGTAAGGTTGATAGCTCCGCTGAAATCGCAGATAGAACTGATAATCTCTGCCATCAACGGTTACCTTTTCCGCTATTGCAGGGCCGCGGAGTTCGCTGACGTTCTGCGACACAAGAATGGAATCGATGACCTTGCCGGAATCTTTCGCAACCAAATCAACGTAGACAGAACTCGTGTCGTTTGATTCTTCCATACCGGTGACCGGAGGCAGCTCCTTCGCGAGCGAAAACGAGCCCAGGCCGGAGGTCAGTCGTAACTCATCGTCCGGCATTACAGATCGCAGCGTACTGTTGCGATAGAAACGCCGCACAGCCAGGTTGAACGGTAACTCATCCGGGAGCGAAATCAATTGGCGTGGATCAATCGGGCCTCCGATTTGATCTGCGTTCGCCGCATCACCTTTCGCTCGCGCCGCACACCACGCTGCATCGGAAAGACGTGATTCGGGGATCGGGAAGACGTCATCCTTTTTGCCATCTTTTTGAATAACAATCGCCAGTTCCCGCACGCGAATGTCGCGAACATAGTTAGACGATTCTCCTTCAATGAGGGATAGCATTGTCTCCTTCGCCTGCAGCCCAACCTGCAGTTCGCTGATCATGAGCAGCGCCACGCCAAAATGCAGCACGGCTATCCCGCCGCGTTTGTCGAACACAAGATTCGAACCCAGCAGCAGCACCAAAGCGCAGGCAAAGCCCTTCAGCAACTGCCACAGGATTCGCATGTTTGACAGATTGAAGCGTGCCGCTTCGCCACCGATCAGAAAGGCAACCGCAACCCCAAACAGTAATAATCCCGCGCCGCCAAAAATCCAGGAGCCAAACGAATTGCCAGAAGTCATTTTCAGCGCCGTCACCAGGGCTGTTGCGATACCCGCAAGTCCGGCGATTGCCAGGCCGACCAGCATCAGATACCAGATCGTTTCGGCTGGCAGCAGCGTGTTGCCAAATTCGACGCCGGTCTGCATGTTTCCGGTCCAGACCACCGCCGCCGTCATGATCAATCCGGTAAGAATCAACCCCAGCCCGGCGGCCAGCCTGTTGCCCCTGGCACGAACCTTAAATCGGAGTGCGTGGGCCGTAGTCAGATTAAGCAGCATGACCAGACCGATCGACCAACCACCAGGAAACGGAATGCGATGAATATGGATCGTTGACGCGACAGCGACTCCAAAATCTTCCACGCCGAGCGATTGTGCAAAGCCGCTGAACATTGATGGCGGAAACAGATCCTGAACATCAATGTGAGCCACCCACGTGCGAAAGTACTGCTCCATCACCTGCCAGACGTCTCGGCGACTTTGCGCCAGACTGCCGGTGAACACGATGACCATCGACAGTACGAACAATACACACGTCAGCTTCAGTGATCCAAGGACTTCAAGAACTCTCACAACAGCCGCAGTTATGGGATCCTGCTGGGAACGCGCATCGGCTCGCGGAGTTGAAAAATCACGTGGTAGTATGGTGGATGACATATCTTCAATCTCCTGATGATTCAGCTGATTCGATTTGCAACGATTCGCAGAAACTGCGAAATCGATCTCGTTCCTTCGCCGCAGTCGAGTTGGCACTGCGGAACTTAAAGATCCAAAGTCTGTCTTTGTGCGGAACGATCATTCCGAGAATGGATTCGTTCTCGTTCTTGAACTCGCACCATTTTCCGACAGCGCCCTTCAGAGCGACGTCTTTGACGGATGACATGACTTCCGCGTTCGGTATTTCAGGAAGTTTCAGCTGCCCGCGCCATCGTACAAACTGAGCTTCGAGGCCGCTTGCCGCCGCAAGTCCGCTGACGGTAATTCGCGCGGGGTCTTTCTTAGATCCCGCACTCCAGGCACTGGCACTGAACTGGTCGTTGTCCACTTCCGTCCATTCCTCAGGCACTGTCCAGCGAAACGGAATCGGGTTAAACTGATCCCGCAGCAATTCGCTGGTCAGAACCCTGTCCGATTCCCGTTCGACTTCGTAGGGGACAATGGCCGAATCGCCGTTGCAGCCGACAAGCACTACAGACATCAGAATGACAACTAAATCAAGGCGTAACATGAAAGACCGGTAATTTGGCAGGAAGTAAGGTGGGTGTTGGGCGACCGAATTCGAACGCCTTCACGGCCACCGAACGCATGATTCTACGCAACACACTGAGGAAATTCACGGTGTTGCGGTGGATCTTCTCGAATCAGCCACCAGCGCGATGACAATCCCGGCACATGTCGAACCGACGATCACTCACATGCGTCGCATCGTCAAAAATCTTCGGGTTTTTACGTTCCCACGGCAGAGCGCCCGCGTGAGCGACCTCATAGTTGGATTCCACAAACTGGGAACCACGGGATCCTCGCCGCAGGAACTTATCACGAATGTCGGCGGACAATTGCGGAATCATGGGGTGTCTCCGCGTCGATTTCGCAGGGAACTCTAATTCGACGGAGGTTTCGGAATTTCAATTCGCCACAGAGGCTGCGACATCCCTTCACTATTCAGCAGAATCGCTTTTCCGTCGGCTGTGAAGCATACAGTCTCACCTTGTTTTCGTCTGGGCAGATTCAGCACGGTCACCGGCCTGCGGCAGGCGTCGGTCCAGGATTCCGACTTCGGGTCGGAGCGTGTCAGCATCGCGCCGCTGAACATATCGACCACAACAAGCTGGTGCCCGTCCGGAGACACGTCCATTGCCGTGGCATACGTGACCCCGAGCGAAGCCAGTTTCACGGCTTTCAAGCGTTCTTTGCCACTCGTCAGCGTCAGTGGCAGCGAGTACAACGCGCTGTGGAACGGGTCGGTTTTTGTCACCATTAGAATCGTGCGTGAGACAGTATCGACCGCCAGACTCTCGCAGTTCTGCGGGCCTTCGGGGAATTCGAACGTGATCGTGCGAATGACATCGACTGAGGCCTCTACTGCACCCTTTTTACGATCGAATGCGGGCGGCTTCGGTTCTCGAAGCAGCAGCAGCTGACAAGATGCCGTTTGTTTGCCGCGATTGTTCCCGTTGTCACCGAAGTCGCCGATCAGCAACCAGGATTCGCCATCCAGCTCGAACGAACACATGTCTTCCCAGTCCGTCGCCTTGACGCCCGTGACATGCACAATCGCGCGGGTTGTTCCGTTCAGATCGACCAGAAACAATCGCGGCGTGTCGCCGGAATCGTTGTGCATCCAGACGGCATTCTCCGTCGTGCGACTGGCGGCGATTCCACTGGCCTCCTGGATCTGTGGATCCTGAACCACGCAGAGTTGGGTTCCGTTGCCCAACTGCTCCTTTTGACTGGAATTCAGCAGCAGGATCGGAACCGTGAGAACGACAAAAACTGCCGATTGTCGGATGTTTTGGACGAAACGCATAGTTGATTCCTGGGTGGGCCGGACGCAATCGATAACCCGGTATTCCGGCAGGCTGGCTTACCAATCCTGCCTAATCCCCGCACGCAGTGGCGAATTCGGGAAACGATATCAAAGTGTAACACACCAAGAGATCTCCGGCCTTGACCCCATTTCAGAAGACATGAACAATCCGGAGTTTTCGGGTGTTCGGGGCGAAGTGTGTTGGAGTTGTGGGACTCTCCCGTCAAAATCACGCCGAATTTCTCCAGTCATCATCTATAATCTGCCCGCTCTTCAGGGTTTTCGAGTTCATATCGGACGCATTCATGACAGAACCTGTTCCATCAGACGAAAACCTGCGAAAAGTCCGCGAACGCGTCATGCAACTGGCCCGCGAGATTGAGCAAATGTCCGGCCAGGAACTGCCGCATCCCGTCTACTTTCAGGAATTCCTGACGCGGGTCGTCACCGCTGTCGGTGCTCGCGCCGGGGTCGTTTGGATGCTGGATGAATCCGGAGGTCTCGGCCTGCTGGCTCAGATGAACCTGGAACAGACCGGTTTGCGAGAAATACCCGGCGCACTTGGGCTGAACGAAAAACTGCTCATCGACGTGATGCAAACCGGTGAGGCGCGAACATTGACGCACGGCGGTGAAGCGAAACTGCCGACCGAACACGTGGTGGTCCTTTCCGCACTGCATAAGGAAAAAAAGTGCGTTGGCGTCGTGGAGCTGTTTCAGCGCCCCGACGTCCCGATCAAGGCGCAGTCAGGATACATGCAGTTTCTGGAACAGATGTGTGGCTATGCGTCACGGTTTCTGGAAGGTCGGCGTCGGGATCTTGGACAGTCGGCGGACCTCAAGAATCAGTTTTGGACGGACTTCGAACAATTCTCACTGCGACTGCAGCGTTCGCTGCACGAACAGGAAGTTGCGGATTCGGCGGCGAGCGACAGTCGGGCTTTACTGGGATGCGATCGTGTGAGCGTGGCGATTCGCAAGGGCCGAAGTTTTCGAATTCGCGCCGTCAGCGGCCAAAGCAGCGTGAATCCCCGCGCCAATTTGATTGTCGCGATGCAGAAACTGTCCCGGCGTGTGATTGAGATGGGTGAAACTCTCGTCTATACCGGCAAGGTCGATGGCCTTGCGCCGCAGATTGAGGAACCGCTTGCCGCGTTTGTTCAGGAGAGCGGTTCCCGCATGGTGATGCTGGTGCCGATGTTTGAGAACGAGGTGCTGGTTCGCAAGCAGGGGGAAGAGGAAGATCGCGAGCGACGCAAAAAACGACCGAAAGCAACAGGCTGTCTGGTCATCGAGCAAATCGCCGAATCTGAACCCGCGCCGCAACTCGAACAGCGTGCCGAACTGGTGGCCGACCATGTCGGTGCCGCGCTGTGGAATGCTCGACAACACGGTCGAATTTTTGGCCTGAGCCTGTGGAAACTCATGGGTAAGGCAATGGAGTGGTTTCGCGGCCGCAAACTTGCCATTACTGCCGCGGTACTGCTCGCGACAGCGGCCATTGTCGCGGTGATGGCTCTGTACAAACTGGAATATCCGGTCAAAGCGGAAGGCAAATGGATGCCTGTCGAGCAACACGCGGTGTTCGCCACGTACGATGGGTTGATTACGCATGAAGGCCTTCATATTCCGGCAGATCAGCTCGTCAAAAAAGGCGACATCTTAATTGTCTTGCAAAATGATGAACTGGATGGCCAGATTGATGAAGCGAAGGCTTCCATCCAAAAACAGATCAACATGCTCAGTTCGAAAAAGGAAGAAATTAGCAACGCTGCATTACAGGAGCGAAAGGAAGAAGGAGAACAACGCGGTAACGCTGCATCGACGGTCAAGCGACTGGAGGTTGAAAAGCAGCGCATCATGGGCGATCAGGCGATCGCCGAGCGGCAACTAGCTCAATTGCAGAAACGCAGGGAAGAAAAGCTGAACATCCGGGCGCAGGCGGACGGGCGGATTCCTGACTTTCAGCTGCGTCAGCTGCTCGAAGATCGACCTGTTCGTGTGGGCGACCACCTCTTCGACATCATGAACGAAGATGGCGGGTGGCATATGGAGTTGCTGGTCGAAGAGAAACGCATGGGGCATGTGCTGCGGGCTCAGCGTGATTTAAACGCTGAGGGAAAGTCGATGGACCTTCCCGGTGAATTCAAACTGGCGTCGCAGCCCGAGAAAGAGTTCACGTGCCACCTGAGGAAAGTCGCGACTCGCTCAACAACCGATACGGAACTGGGAACAGTATTTGAACTGACCGCAGAGGCTGACCCCGACCAGGATCTGCCGCCGCAGCGCATCGGTGTGGAAGTCACCGTGCATTTGTACTGCGGAAAAACTTCGCTGGCTTATTGGTGTTTCGGGGATGTTGTGGAGTTTGTGCAGAAGTACATCTGGTTGTAAGCCGAGCGGCCGATGGTGTCCTACCCGGAAAGAATCCGGGCTTCTTGGAGCAGCCGGGCTTCTGGTTGTTATACTTCACGCGGTTAGAAATGAAGCTGTGGATTTTCTTGCGATTGTCCCCTCTCCCTCGCAATTGATTTTCCAACTTTACACGTTTTCCACGGGGGAGAGGGCTAGGGTGAGGGGGAAGAATCCACTGTTTTCCGGTTTATCATATTAACACCCAATCAGCCCCCATCCGGCCTGTCGGCCACCTTCTCCCCCCTGCCACGAGGAGAAGGGACATGGAAGAAAGTGCCTCAGTCTGGACCACGTGAAGTATAATCGTATTCTACCGCCCGCCTCATTGGACAGCGCCATTTTTTCGAAGTAGTAACCCGAAGCGTAAGTTTTGAAGTTGCGGATTTTTGACTTACGGTCGTCACCGGCAACGAGACCACCGCAAAAAATACTAACCCGAAGCGCAGCGAGGCAAACGCTTCACGCGGAAGGGCAGACGTAACTTGTTTGCCTCGCTGGCGCTTCGGGTTAATATCAGGACAGTTTGCGCAACTTCAAAAAGCGTAAGCGGGGGAACGAGTTAGGCACAATCCCTTGCTCACGCTTCGGGTTGCAAAAACGCTCGGTTTCCGCCAAAACTGGCGCTGCCCAACTAAGCCGTCCTGTCGTTCTGTGGTTCTGACTTCACTATGCTCGCCCGCCGACTGACACAATCCGGTATCGAACAGTTCGATGCGTTTCTCACGTCACTGCGAGACCATCCCCATGCGGACGCTCCGCTGGATCTGCTGACAGAATCAGCCGCCTCAGAGCCGATCGATGTCGAAATTGAAGCGGAAGTTCGTCGTTTTCGATCGCGACTGGAAGTGGCCGAATATCTCAGCCGGCTGTTGCGACTGGACACATCTGCGTTGAGAATGGATGCCGGATTTTGGTCCTGGATGACGTTGTTCTGGTTCGAATCCCTGTGTCCCACCATGCGCGATCGATGGAATCCTGGCAATCGATATCACTGGCTGGCAGATCTCGACGATCCAGGAAAAGCCTGCCGCCATGTTCTGGTGGGACCGTTTCAGATCTATCGGGCTCACCGCGATGATCCCCGTCGGGCGATGTCGTTACTTTGCGGCACACCGACTCAGCCTGGACCGCTGGTACTGCTCATCGCCTCGCGGCCGTCGCTGGTCACGTGCAACGCGGTCGTGGGAGTCGCCACGCGACTGTATTACGATGCGGCCAACGGTCGCAATCGCCCCGGCCTGAACACGAAGAGTCCCGGAAGTCCCCGCCGGCTCGCGGACGTGCTGAGTCAGCTGGACCTGACATGGGATCTGCATTCACTGTCGGTCGAACAATTGCTCACGCTGCTGCCGACCGAATTCGATAAATTCCATCGAACAACCGGGAAACGACAGCGACCGCTGATTGAGTAGCATCGACTGAGCACGTTTTTTTTCAACGACCCGCTACGGGGCTAGGTATGGGTATGTAAAACAGTCAGTATTTGGTCGAGACGCAAGATAATTGCGGGAATTATGACTGGTAAGTTGAGAGGGATGACGGATGAAGAATCTTTTTACCGACAAATCCTCGCCTCGCACGTCGATCTTGCCGGTGACGGCAGCGGAGATGAGGGCCGTGCGGCGTTCTTGGAGATATTGAGGGAATACGGTAGAAAGATTTTGCGGTAAAAAATCGGTTCTGTGTGAAATGAAGTGCGCGGGTCAGAAATCGGGGATGTGATGGATTCGCGGATGTCATCGCGAAGTGTGGCAAACCACACAGGCCCACGAACTCTTGAAAGCCCACTGAAACACTGCGATTCGGCCCAACGGGCCACAACAGGTCAGCCTGGGGCAACGCCCCAGGTTTTGTCGGCAGCAATGCGTTTGCCCTGAAAGGGCGACACAAAACCGTATTGTGGAACCCTTTCAGGGTTCGTGTTCGGATTGTACGTGAACCTGGGGCGGCGTTCATCCGCATTCGCGGATTCTCTTGCCCCAAGCTGATTTGTACGAGCCTTTCAGGCTCAATCACAGCATCCATCAAATGCAACTCGTTTGTGGTATCGGGCCGACCGCTTACTTCATTTCGCGGAGAACCAAAATAATTGGAGAAATTTGAACGAAACACGATCTGAATTCGCACTATTGAAGCATGTGGCGGTCTTTTATGCTGCAAATCTGGAGAATAAGATGCGACTCACACTGCGAACATTGCTGGCGTACCTCGACGATCGGCTGTCGCCGACGAATACGAAGGAACTCGGACAAAAGATTGCCAAAAGTCCCTTCGCGACGGAACTCGTTGAACGGATTCGGGAAGTCAAACGACGACGACGACTTGCCATGCCCGCCAAGCCCGCCGGGATGATAGATGCGAATTTGGTCGCTGAGTACCTTGACGATCAATTGACGCCGGATCTTGTGGCCCGTGTGGAACAGCAAATCCTGGAATCCGACGTCATGCTGGCCGAAGTTGCTTCGGCGCATGAAATTCTGGGACAGCTTCGGGATCCTGTCACTGTCGAACCGCGTTTGCAGAGTCGGCTCTATGCGCTTGACCCAACCGGGAACACAGACGTCGTCCGGGCATTGAGTGAAGACAGTTCCAGCGATTCCAAAACAGCGGCACCGAGTGGAAGCGAGTGGAAGCCACTCGTTGTACCTGGATCAGACTCCCGTCGGGTTCCAGTCATTATCGTAGCGGGACTGGCGGTGATCTGGCTGGCCACGGTACTCTCTGATTCGGTGTTGTTCGACTCCGGGCAAACACCCCAATTGGTCGTCGATGCGGGCGGAAATGTCGATGAGCCCGGTGGTGCCGCCGACAATGGCGTTCCGGGGGAAGAGCCAGCGTCGGTTGATCAGAAAGCTGCTGCTCCCGGCGACGCGGCGGCGATGCCAACTGACGCCAGCAACGCGACGGCGATGTCAACTGACGCTGGCAACAACAACGCGACAGTCGTGACCGATGCGAGTCAGGCACCAGTGACACCGCCGTCACCGTCCGCCTTGAATCCGGACGCACCACCGAAGACGCAACCGTCCGTCGCAGTCGTCGCGGTGACACCTGCGGCACCGGTGGCGACAGTTGTTTCGGCACCAGCCGTGGCAGTTCTTCCGGCACCAGCGGCGGAAATGGTTCCCGGTGACGTCAAGCCCAAGCCGGTCGCAGCCGTGGCGGCGGAAAAATTATCAATCAACATTGTGGCGGACAATCGAACTCTGTTTGTGTTTGACGAGACCAGTGATCGCTGGTCCCAGCTGGGGAAGATTTCCGGCGGAGACAATGTGATCCGGATTAGAAATTTGGTCGATTGTTTCCCGCTGTTGGAGGGGCACTGGTTCACCGTGGCCGCACCATTTCAGGCAAGCATTTTTGCTGCGGACCGTGGCTGGTCTGTGACGAATTCCGGCACTATTTTAGCAAAGATCGTCGCGGGCCCGGTCGCGGGACTGAATCCTTTTTCGGGCAGGTTCAAACTTGCCGTCGATGCAACTCGACCCTGGGCCGATGATGCTGTCCCGGTCTTTGCTCTGAAGACTGCGGGAGTGCAAGCCCTGCTGACCCTGCAGTCGAAGGATGCCGTTGCAGGAATTGAAGTGATCCCCGTCGCGATTGCGTCGCAGGAGTACATCGCGGGGAATGCGGATCCCAAATCGGCCGACTCTTTGCTGCACCTAAGCGGTGCTGATTTTTATGTTACCGTGACGGCGATCTCGGGACAAACCCATGTTCAGCTTCCGGGCAGCGAACAACCTGTTGTGTTGACGGTGGGGAAGGGACTTTCGTGGCTTGCTCCTGGCACAGCGGACGGGACACCTGCGTCCTCATCGCCGGAAAATATCGTGGTGAACGATGGAAGGCAGATTGCTGCCGTTCCCCAGTGGCTGCTTGAGCAACCGAAGCCGATGCCGCAGGAGGAAGTCCTGAATGCTCAGGTTGCTGAAGCAATTGCTAATGGAGAAGATCCGACACTGGCCGTGACTCACTTGCTGGCGGATAAAAGCTCGAATGTCGGCGAGCGGGCTGTTCAGATTCTGACCGCGACTCGTGACGTGGATCGATTGCTTTCAGCAATGTTTGAGACGCTGGATGAACCAGTTCATCGCGCCGCGATTGATGGGTTGTCGCAGTTGGCAAACGGCTCGCTCGCGGGCCGCAGCGCAATTCGATCGGCGCTGGAAACTCGCATTCCGATGACTGAAGTGGATGTGGCCATGGTGCTGATTGCGGGTCTGAGCGATGCAGAGGCACGAGATCCGGACTTCTGCAGGACGTTGATCGAGATGCTAAACAGTGACCGTCTGGCGACCCGAGTTCTGACTTTCTATCGGATTCAGAATTACTCGAATGATCGGATGGGATATCAGCCGGAACTGGAATCCTCCCGCCGCCGCGACGCCGTTCGCCGCTGGCAGAAGTTTGTGGAGCGAAACGGCGGGAAACTACTGCCGTAAGAACCTGTCCAAAATCAACTTCTCGATCCCGAATGGTGGCAAGTTCACGGCGCTGGGCTTTCCCGTCGGCGGAGCGACGGGTGTACTGTACGCCCGTCGCTCCGCCGACGGGATTTTCACCGGTGGTAGAACAGTATCAGGCTCCGCCTTATTCGCGGACCGGTTCTAAGTGCGGGGCGGCCCGATGATTGCTGTGAATCCAGCGCGGTCGTTGGGCGGACAGTGTGTTTTTTTGTTACACTGCTACCAACGGTGTCCGTTTATACTTCACGTGATCAGAAATGAGGGCAAAGCGCTTTGCGATTGTCCCCTCTCCCCCCGCAATCGATTTTCCCACTTCACAACCGTTCCACGGGGGGAGAGGGTTGGGGTGAGGGGGAAACCATTAGTTACTGAGCATTGCACCCCAAAGACAGGCTCCTCATCCGGCCTGCGGCCACCTTCTCCCCCGATTTTGGGGGAGAAGGGACATGCGAAACGTTGACCTCCAATGTACATCAACTCACTCCGTGTATCGTTTTACCCGAGCCAGCGGCAACGAAATCCCTCGCCACGCCGCTGACTGTCTTTCGAATCGTACCCCGCGAATCCGTGAAGATCATGCGTCTCTTTATCCTCCTCATGGCAATGATCTCCGCAACTGCGAACGCACTGGCAGCGCCGCAGGGCACGGACGACCCAACAACGAACGAACACTGGCATCGGGGCTATGAATTGTTTCAGATGTTGCTGGAGCAACGAGGTCTGACGCCGGAACGATGGTGGGATTCAGCATTGTCGAAGCCGTCCGAGTCGGTGGTTGTCGTTTGTGGCGACTTGCGACACCTTTCACCACGCGAGTGGCTTCGCGCGCGTCGGTTTGTCGCTCAGGGTGGAGCGCTGCTGGTGGCATCGGAAGGCACCTTTGAATTTTCCGGCGTCTGCAGCTTCATGCAGGGGAATGTCATCGCCAGCGATGCCCGGGATCGTTACCTGGATTACGAAGACTGCATTCGGGTTCGCCGGCTGAAATCCGACGAAGAACTTCTCAAGGGCGTTCGCGAACTTGTGGTGAATCAAACCGGCTGGTTGTCGATCCCCAGCGACGATTCGCTCGATTGGCAGGTCGCCGCCTCGCTTCCCGCCACCACGCTGCCCCGAGCAAGTCGCGGCCAGCCGCTGATTCTGGTCGGACGAGATGTCGCACCTCAAACGGGACTCATGATTCTTGCCGCTGATCAAAGCCTGTTTACCAACGGAATGCTCTGGCATGGCGACAATGCGATCTTTGCCATTCAGGTGGCCGAACTGCTGTGTCGGTCGGGGCGTCAGCGGCTCTTGTTCATGAGTGACGGAAACGTGCTGCCCGGTTATCAGCAAAGTCCGCTCACGCAACCGCCAGAACCGGAGTCACGCCCGACGCCGCCACCAAATGTTAATCCGCCGGAACCGGACTTCCAGACGAAGCTGCGATTGGCCAACGCAGTGCTCGACGAAGTTCAGGACTCGAATTTGATGAACGAGTTGCTGCGCGATCAGCCTCGCCGGATGCGACCGCTGTCTTATTCGCGAACGGTGGTGCTCATTCTGCTCATTCTTGCGACGCTGTTTGTTCTGTGGCGATTGTCGCAGAAACGCCTGGACCTTCCGGACTTTCCGCGCCCGAGGCTGCTACAGTCAGTCTTTGGCGTGATGTCGGCGCGGCAAATTGCGAATGCCGAGCTTGGCGGGGCGATTGTCGTTCTGGCTCGCGATTTGTGCGCCGAATTGACGGGATCTCAGGTCGAGGCCGATTGGATCAAGCTGCTGTCTGAGCGGTCCAACGCCACGATAAAAGGCCTGAGTCACTCCCAACGCCGGGATTTGACGGAAGTTCTTGGTATTGCCGTGCATGGGGCGACGATTCACCTGACTCGACGGAAATTCCAGACGCTGGGCCAGGCAATTAAGGAACTGAGGGAACGGCATCGAATGTCCCCGTCAGGAACAGTCCCGAAATAAAGTACGTCAGCCTTTCCAGGCTGACTCGTTCTTCTTCATGTCAGGCTGGAAAGCCTGACGTGCTTTTCGGGATCTTGTTTCGAGACTGTTCCTTATACTTCACGCGGACTGAATTGACGTCCTTGTTCTGAGGCTCCAGCCTCGGAACACGCTGCTCCGGAGGCTCCTGCCTCCCGGGATTCTCACTGGAGGCAGGAGCCTCCAGTGCAGTGCGTTCCAGGGCTGGAGCCCTGGAACGAGAATTGACAGCATCATTTCTGGCCGCGTGAAGTATAGTTGAAGTGACTTAGCGGAAGTCATTGCCGTTCATTGAGAGTTCATCTTCGGACTACTTGCGTTTCTCGCGAGCGAACAGGAAACTGTAACTCGCTGAGGACAACGAAATGGCGATCCTCGGCACGCAAACATTTGCAGAATTCCATCTGTTTCAAATTCGCTCGACACGATTCTGAAAGCGCAGTTCATGAAGACAAATCCCGTAAAGGCGGCGTTGGCTGCCGGAGAACCGCAAGTCGGCACCTGGCTTTCGCTCGGAGACGTCTTCACGGCACGGCTGATGGCCAAGACCGGTTTTCCATGGCTGACGGTGGATCTGGAACATTCGCCGATCGACTGGCAAATGGCATCACTGATGTTTGCCGTGATTGCCGATGCCGGTTGTGTGCCACTGGCGCGAGTTCCTCGCGGCGATCATGATCTGATCAAACGCGTGCTCGACGGAGGTGCCTGGGGAGTCGTCGTGCCGATGGTGAATACCGTCGAGCAGGCAAAAATTGCGATCGCGGCTGCGAAGTATCCGCCGGAGGGAAATCGTTCCATCGGCGGCAGCATCCCGGCTCAGAATTTTCAGACGTCATCCGGCGAATACTATCACCGCGCCAACGATGAGATTCTGGTGATACTCCAGACCGAATCGCCTGAGGGAGTGGATAACGCCGAAGCAATTTATAGTCTGCCGGGGGTGGATGCGATCTTCGTCGGCCCGAACGATTTATTCTGGCAGATGAAGAAACCTGACGGCACAGAACCAATACCGGACGAGTTCGAAGCCATGCTGCAGCGTGTGCTGGCGGCGGGAAAGAAGACAGGGACGCCCGTGGGAATTCACTGCATGTCGGTCCCGGAAATCCAGCACCGAATCAGCGAAGGCTGGCAGTTTCTGGCAATGCAAAGCGAGATCAAAATGATGATTTCAAGGGCTCAGGAAATTGTGCAGGAACTGGGCATTGAAACCACTGCGGATCTTGTACGGTATTAGCAGCAGCTTAAACAATCGCCGGAGACTCTGGACATCGATCTCTTTAGTAGGACAGGCTTCCAGCCTGTCAAGCCGTAAATGACAGGCTGGAAGCCTATCCTACTTTGCCAGGATCCGTCAATAATAAAATCGTTGCCCCCGGTGTCCGGTCCCCGGGAGCATCAAAGTGACAGGTGAATCCCAATGTGGCCAGAAAGCGATAAGACACTGGATTTGCTGAAAGGCGCGGAGGATGGCGATCCGGCTGCCGTCAATCAGCTGATGGACCGCCACCGAGAGGCCGTGCGGCGAATGATTCAAATGCGACTCGATCAGGCCGTCTCGCGGAGGGTCGATGCCAGTGACGTCGTCCAGGATGTGCTGCTGGAGGCGTCGCAGAGACTGTCGGACTATATTCGCAGTCCCTCAATGCCATTCCATCTCTGGCTGCGGCAGCTGGCGAAGGATCGTATCATCGACATGCACCGTCGGCATCGGGCGGCTCAGCGGCGTTCTGTCGATCGCGAACAGAACCTCACCAGCTTTGCATCCGATGACAAGTCGGCGGCAGATCTGGCGTCGCTGCTGCGGGATGCGGAATTGACACCCGCCGCGTCGGCTTTGCGGAAAGAAATGGAAGAACGTTTCGTGCTGGCCCTTGATCAGCTTGAAGAAAACGACCGCGAAATCATCATCATGCGGCATTTCGAGCATCTCGGAAACAGCGAAGTCGCCGAAGCCCTTGGACTCAGCGCACCGGCCGCCGGCATGCGTTACCTGCGATCAATCCGCAAGCTTCGGGAATTACTGGGAACAGACGAGGAACAAGCGGAAGAAGACGAGCACATTGGCTGATTTCCAGACGTGAGCTAGCGGTTAAAAACGGAAAGTGGAGAATATGTTCTGGCTGGGATGGATCGTTTTTTCGACAATCGTGGTATGGACGATTCCGGCGATTGTGGCCCTTGCCGGCAAGAAACTATCGCCCCCGGATAGCGGGAATCGCTCGGTCAGCGGGTCAATAGCCGAGTCGGACACGCTGGCGGTGAAGCTCCTGTCAGTCAGCGTCATTGTTCCGGCGCGGAACGAAGAAGTTCAGATTCGCAACGCACTCACGACGCTGCTCAAATCGACCGGAGTCACACTGGAAGTCATCGCGGTGGATGATCGATCGACGGATGCCACGGGCCAGATCATGGACGAAGTGGCGGCGACCGATACGAGGCTGCGCGTCATTCATATTCGCGAACTGCCGGATGGATGGCTTGGGAAGAATCACGCCATGCATGTCGCATCCGAACAGGCGACTGGCGACCTGCTGTTGTTTACCGATGGCGACATTATTTACGAGCCGTCCGCGATTGAAACTGCGGTGCGGCACTTCACTCAAAAGAAGTTGCAACATCTTTGCCTGCTGCCACGGATGCTGCCCGGCAGCATTTTTGAAAACGCCGTCGTCATATTTTTCGGTTTGGCGTTTGCCATCGGCATGCAGTTGCATCTGATTAAAACACGCTGGCCCCTCGCGTACGCCGGCATCGGCGCGTTCAACCTGGTGGATACCAGATTTTACCGATCCATCGGCGGTCACAAGCCCATTGCGATGGACGTC
>Ga0154020_10002169_pt1 | contig 23884 bp, 25 predicted proteins | sample Klosneuvirus_201_FD_109709 | JGI IMG/M metagenome (GOLD analysis project Ga0154020, IMG submission 109709) | Active sludge microbial communities from wastewater, Klosterneuburg, Austria - Klosneuvirus_20160825_MG | ecosystem: Engineered > WWTP > Aerobic digester > Activated sludge | place...
CGCCTCCGACGACCTCGCGACCGCGACCGGCCTCCCCACCGAGGGGCGCAGCCTGATCAAGGTCTCGGGCGTGCACGCCGCGCTGGCCTTCGGCCTCTTCTGGAAGCCGCTCGAGGACGGCTCCCTGCGCCTCGGCGCCTCCTACACCTCGCCGCAGGGCCTCAGCGAGGCCCGACTGAAGGGCACGCTGCGCACCCAGTTCGGCACGGCCCCGGAGAAGGCGCAGGACGTCGACCTGCTCATGAGCTTCCCTGACGTGATCCGCTTCGGCGCCGCCTATCTCGTGTCGCCGAAGCTCGATCTGCGGCTCGATTTCGAGTGGGTGCGCTGGTCGCGGTTGCAGCGCCAGTGCGTCGTCAACGTCGACGCGAGCTGCAACATCAACGCGGACACGGGCGCCGAGATCGTGCCGCCGGGCGGCGATGCCAAGGTGCTCCTCAATCTCGACCGGCGCTGGAAGGACGCGTTCGGTCTGCGAGTGGGCGCCGGCTACTTCGCGAGCTCCGACCTCGAGCTCATGGGGAGCCTCGGCTTCGACACCTCGCCCGTCCCCAAGGGCCGCCTCGACGCGACGTACATCGAGGGCTTCAAGCTGCTCTTGTCGGTGGGCGCGCGCCTCAAGCTCGCCGAGCGCTGGTTCGTCGGCGCCACGGTCACCGAGATGTACATGCTCCCGGTCGACAACTCCGCCAGCACCGACCTGAACAACAAGCAGCAGCAGCCCTCCAAGTCGCCCAGCAACGGCGGCAAGTACACGCAGTCGATCACGTTCCTCGACGTGAACGTCGGCGTGAAGTTCTAGCGCGCGGTCGCGGCCCGGAAGAACGCCTCGTATTCGGCGCGCATGTCCGCGGCGCCGATCTCGATGCACGTCTGGTTCTCGAGCCAGCCGCGCACGAGCGAGAAGCCCGGTCCGTTCGGCGGGCCGTTGCGGACGCGGTCGGCGCGCCAGCCCTCTCGCGCGAACGCGGCGAGGATCTGCTCGCTCGTGCTCCGATCGGACGTGACGTAGCCGTGGTGGGGCCACGCCTCGGGCAGCGGGAGGTCGCTTGGCCCCGGGTCGTGATCCCCGACGGCGCCGCGCGTGGTCGCGGGCCACACCTCGATCGCGCTCCCGTCCTCGTCGCCAGCGTAGACGAGCAGGTTCCCGGTCGGATGGGGGAGGGGGATGACGCGCGCCCCGAGTAGCTCGGCGAGCACGCGCGCAACGCGCTCGGGTTCACGCGCGGGGAGGGTGAAATGGTGGATTCTCATCGGTGCTTCTCCTTCTTGGCGGCTTGCACGAGTGTCTCCATCGCCCAGGTGGCGGCGCGGGCGGCTCCGGCCCCCGAGAGGCCCCACGTCTCGCGCAACCAGCGCCACGCGGCGGGGGTGACGAGCAGGTAGAGCGCGCCGAGGCGCTCCCGGAGCGCGGCGTCGCTCGCGTCGCCGCCCCACGTCGGCGCCGCCAGCGCGGCGCGATCGACCTGGCGCGCGCGACGGGCGCGGTCGTAGCTCGGCGAATCCATGACGCGGGTGAGGAGCCGCGCGTTCTCGTCGAACTTGCGGTAGTTGTGGCGGACGGCGTGGGCGAGCTCGTCGGGCTGCACGGCGACCAGGGCCGAGAGCTCCATGCCGATGCGGCCGCGCAGGTGCTCGAGGAACGCAGCGACCAGCGCGTCGGTGTCCGGGAAGTGGCGATAGGCGGTGGGCTTGGTGACCCCGGCCCGCTGGGCGACGAGGGGGAGCGTGACGTCCTCGACGGGGAGCTCGAGGAGGAGCGCCTCGCACGCGTCGAGCAACGCCACGCGCGTGCGGCTCGCCTGCTCCTCGCGCACGGGGCTCTCGTACTTGCGGGCCATGGCCGGAGTGTTTCATGTTACCAGAGTAACGTCAAATGCCGTCGTGACGCGGCGGCCGCGAAGCGGCAGACTCCGGCGCCATGGACGCGCGCTTCCAGCTCGATCCGACCGTCACCTTCCTCAACCACGGGTCGTTCGGCGCGACGCCGGTCGCGGTGCTCGCCGCGCAGCGCGCGTGGCAGGACCGCCTCGAGGCGGAGCCGGTGCGCTTCTTCCTGCGCGAGCTGCCGCCTGCGCTCGCCGAGGTTCGAGCGCGGCTCGGCGCGTTCTTGGGCGCCGATCCGGACGATCTCGCGCTGGTCACCAATGCGTCGACCGGGGTGAACACGGTGCTCCGGTCGCTCGAGTTCGCGTCGGGCGACGAGCTCCTCACGACGGACCACGAGTACAACGCCTGCAAGAACGCGCTCGATTTCGTCGCCGGGCGGAGCGGCGCCCGAGTGGTCGTGGTGGAGGTCCCGTTCCCGCTCGCCCACGCGAGCGAGGTGACCGAGCGGCTGCTGCGCGCGGTGACACCCCGCACCCGGCTCGCCCTCGTCGACCACGTCACGAGCCAGACCGGCCTCGTGTTCCCGATCGCCGAGATCGTACGCGCGCTCGAGGCACGCGGCGTCGACGTGCTCGTCGACGGCGCCCACGCGCCCGGCATGGTGCCGCTCGATCTGGCCGCGCTCGGGGCCGCCTACTACACGGGCAACTGCCACAAGTGGCTGTGCACGCCGAAGGGGGCCGCGCTGCTGCACGTGCGGCGCGACCGGCAGGCGGGGATCCGGCCGCTCGTGATCTCCCACGGGGCCAACGCGCCGCTCGACGGGCGCACGCGCTTCCGCGCCGAGTTCGACTGGTGCGGGACGAGCGACCCGAGCGCGTGGCTCGCGATCCCGACCGCGATCGACCACCTCGCTTCGCTGGTACCCGGGGGCTTCTCCGCGGTCATGCGACAGAACCGCGCGCTCGCCCTCGAGGCGCGCGATCTCCTCTGCGCGGCGCTCGGGGTCGAGCGGCCCGCGCCCGACGACATGATCGGCGCCCTCGCGGCGCTGCCGCTGCCGGACGGCGACGGCGTGTACCCGCCCCCGCTCTACCTCGACGCGCTCCAGGAGCGGCTCTGGCTGGAGCACCGGATCGAGGTGCCCATCATCCCGTGGCCGCGTCCGCCGAAGCGGCTCGTGCGCGTGTCGGCGCAGCTCCACAACACGCGCACCGACTACGAGAAGCTCGCCGCGGCGCTGCTGTCGCTGCTGCGGTAGAGGGGGCCTTCACTTCTTGCGGAAGCGCACCACGCGCTCGCGGACCAGCGTGGACGGGGCGGGCGCGGTGGCGGTCTTCGGCTCGACGTACACGCGGAACGCGATCGCGGCGAACTGGCCGGCGGTCATGCCGGTGGGGCAGTCGCCCGCGGGGATCTCGAGGCAGTGCGCCTCGCCGCCGCACTTGCGCGCGATCTTCCAGGCGAACAGCTTGCCCACCTCCGCGTGCGTCGGCAGGTAGTCCTTCGCGCTGCCCGCCCACTCGGCGCTGGTGACCGACGCGATGCCGACCAGGTTGTCCACCGCGTAGACGCTGGCGCTCGTGTACGTGGCCTTGCCGGTCACCGTGTGATCGACGCCCATCACCACGAGGAAGTCGTCCTCGCTCTCGAGCCACCGGAACGGGATGTTGGTCTTCGGGTAGAGCGCGTCGCGGTTGTCGCCCGCGCACGTGGCCTTGCCGGCGATGCACGCGTAGGGGTCGGGCTGTCCCTCGTCGACGGGGAACGACGTCGGCGTGTGGGTGGCCGCGTACTTGGCGACGACGGCTTTCTCGAGGTCCTCGGTCGCGCTGGCGAGCGCGGCGCCCTCGACGGCGGCGAGATCCTTGGCGCGCGCGGTCGGGAGGCCGTACGGCGTCACGGTCCCGAGCGTGCCGGGGGTCACGCGGAACAGCTTGGCCGGGGGCTTGTCGAGCCACGCGGTGCCCGCCGCCTTGTCCTCGAACAGCGCGACGCGGAAGAGCACGCTGTAGTCGTCCGCGTCGGCGACGAGGCCGGGGTGCGAAGACACCGCGTCGATGGGGGCGACGTTGATGGCCGCGTTCGAGACGCCCGCCGCGACGAGCGCCGCGCGCACCTTGGCCGCCGTCCCGGTGTCTGCCGTGTGGATGACGGCGGCGACCTGGCCGTACGGCGCGCCCGTGCCCTCGTGGCCGATGACGGCCTCGTTGAGCGTCTCGTCGAGGCTCGCGAAGACGGGCGCGCGCTTGCCCGCCGTGTCGACGCGCCCGAACAGGTAGTTGGTGAAGCCGAAGTACTTGGCCTTGGGGGGCAGCGTGCCGAGCCACACCACGGCCTCGTCGGGGCGCAGGAACCAGCGCGTCGAGGTGCCGTCGCTGCGCTCGCCTGGGTTCGCGATCGTCTGCCCCGGCGCGCGCGGCAGGCGGTAGCTCGCGTAGGGGCTCGTCGGGTTGTTGCCGAAGCAGCTCGAGCCCTTCGCGCAGCACCCCGACAGATCGAGCAGCTCGAACGAGCCGTTGCCGACGACGAACCCGGCGGCCTCGAGCGCCGCGCGCGGATCCTTGGCCGGCGCGTCGGTCGGGGCGTCGGTGACGGCCGTGTCGCCGCCGTCGATGGCGCCGTCGATGCTGCCGTCCACCCCCACCTCCTCGGCGGGGAGGCTCACCTCGCTGGCGGAGCAGGCGACCAACCAGGGAGAGAGCACGAGGGCGAAGGAGAGCTTGCGCATGCCCTCACTGTGCTCGAAAGCGAGACTGGCGGGGAGGCCTGCGGCCGCCTTTCCGTATGCGGTCGGAATACAGCGGTCCCCTCGCCGCTGGTGTCAGAGCCCGAGCTTGCGCAGGTGCCGCTCCAGCGTGTTCTTGTGCACGCGCAGCTGCGCCGCCGCGCGCTCGACGTCGCCCCCCGCCTCGGCGAGGGCGCGCTCGGTGCTCTCCCGATCGAGCCGCAGCGCATGGGCGTCGGTGATCTCGAGCGCGCTGTCGAGCGGCGCGGTGACGGGCACGGGGCCCTGCAGGTAGCGGCCCTCGATGCGGTCGACCCCACCGGTGGACGAGCGGCGCGCGTCGGCGCCGGCCGCGACGACGGCCTCCTGCACCCCCGCGAGCAGGCCACGCACATTGTCCCGCCACGGCCGCAGGAGGCAGCGCTCGACGAGGCTCGCCGTGGCGATGCGCCCGGCGCGACGCACCTCCCCGGTGACCAGGAACGACAGCTCCTCCCACCGCTCCCGGAGCGGCGCGACGCGCACGACGCCGCGCGCGAAGCGTTCGTGGAGGCTCGGGGCGAGCCAGCTCGGCGGGCCGACGCCGGCGAGAGTATGCTCGACGGGCTGCGTGCTCGTCGCGACGAGGCGCGGCGCGGTGGGACCCGCGGCCTGCAGCATGGCGACCAGCGCCTCCTGGGCATCGCGGCCCGCGGCCCCGAGCTCGTCGAGGAACAATGTGTCGTTGCGGGCCGCGGCGAGCAGGCCCCGACGGCCGTGGTCCGTGGCGAGGGCCCCGCGCGCGCAGTCCGCGACGATAGAAGGGCCACCGTGGAGGGCGCGACGCAGCAGGGTCTCCTTGCCGGTCCCGGGCTCGCCGACCAGCAAGAGGTCCTCACCGGCGTTGCGGGCGCGCTCGACCTGCGCGAGGGCGGTCGCCGTGGCGTGGCCGAGGACGAGGTCGCCGTCGCACGCGACCGAGCGCCCACGGTACGGCGTGGTGTCGGACACGAAGGCGAGCAAGCAGTCGCCGAGGCGCAGCGTGCGCGGATCACCGACCGAGACCTCTCCCGCGACGTGCTGGCCGTCGACGAAGCTGCCGTGACGGCTCGTGTCGCGGACCGTCCAGTGGCCGTCGCGCAGGCTCACCTCGGCGTGGCTCCGCGAGAGCGTGCTGTCGTCGAGCTGGAGGTCGACGGTCGTGCTGCGACCGATCGCCAGCGTGCCGCTCGCGGGCAGGGGGCAGAGCTCGAAGCGCGGCTCGCCGCACGCGAACACGAGGGCGAGACCGGGGCGCGCGACCACCTCGGCGATGCGAACCGCGGGCAGGGTCGGATCGTCGGAGAACCCCCTCGTCATGCGCCGTCACCATAGAAGGGCCGCGGGGTGGGCGACAACCCGCGAATCCAGACCGCCGAGATCGCGCGCATCTCCCGATGGGTCTCTCATGCGTCGGGGGCGTTCCGACCTCAGAGGTCGATGACGTGCGCCTCGCGCTCCTCGCCCCCGAGGAAGCGCTGGGTGAGCTCGGCGAACGTGCGCGGGCGGTCGGTCACGAGGAGCTCGACGTCGCCGTCGCCGCGGGTGCGCAAGAGCCCCCGCGTGGACAGCATGTGCGAGAGCTCCGCGGCCGTGGCGTGCGCGCTGTCGACGACGGCCACTTCTCCCAGCATCGCCCGGGCCTCTTGCTCGAGGATCGGCCGCAGGATCGGGTAGTGCGTGCACCCGAGGACGACGGTGTCGACGCGCGCGCGCGCCAGGGGCTCGAGGTACCGGCGCACCGCGAGGTGCGGCACTTCGCCCTCGATCCAGCCCTCCTCGACGAGCGGCACCAGCAACGGGGCGGCGTGCGCGGTGACCTCGGCGCGCGTCGAGATCGAGAGCACCGCGCGGGGATACGCGCCCGACGCAACGGTGCCCGCGGTGCCGAGCACCCCGATGCGCAGCGACCGCGAGGCGGCCACCGCGGCCCGCGCGCCGGGCTCGATCACGCCGAGGACCGGGAGATCGAGGTCGACGCGCAGCACGTCGAGGGCCACGGCGCTGACGGTGTTGCAGGCGACGACCAGCGCCTTGATGCCGCGCTGGACGAGGGCTCGTGCGCACGCCTGCGCGTAGCGGACGACGGTCTCGGGGCTGCGCGCGCCGTAGGGCACCCGCGCGGTGTCGCCCAGGTAGAGCACGCGCTCGTGGGGCAGGGCGGCGGTGATCTCGCGGACGACGGTCAGCCCACCGAGCCCGCTGTCGAACACGCCGAGCGGCAGCGTCGGATCGAGCATCGCGCTCCCGACGCTACCACGCTAGCCCGCGGTCGCGATGGCGCTCTTGGACGCTCCCTCCGTACCGCTGCGTGACGTGCGCCTGCCCGCGGGGCTCGGCATGGCCGTGCGTCTGTTCGGCGTCGTGCGCATCGTCTTCGCGCTCACGCTGCTCGTCTCGTACTTCCGACCTTGGTACGTGCTCCACCAGACCGAGGTGATCCCCGCGGAGCAGGTCGCCGCGGCGGGCTCGTCGCTCGCCAGCGCCGTCCCCACCGCCACCCCGCTCCCGAGCGCCATCTCGTCTCCCCGCGCCATTCCTGGCCCACCGCGTCGTGAAACGGGGCAGTCGGTGGTGCGCACCGGGTTCCAGCTCGGCGGGGAGGACGCCCGTCCGGCGGGGCTCGCCCTGGTCATCGTACTCGTGGCCGCCTGGGCGATTCGCAAGCCGACGCTGTCGCGCGGCATGGTCGCCGCCATCACCACCTTCGCGCTGGCGTTCGTGATTTCAAGGCTCACCGTCGATCACCAGCACCTGTACGAGCGCATCGAGGTGCTGCGCCCCAAGGCCGTCTTCGGCGCCTCGTTCATCCTCTTGTCCCTGACGGCGATGGCCGATCTCGGCTTGCACCCCGCGCTCTACATGTGGGCGCGGCGCGTCCAGGAAGACGCCGCACCGCGTGATCCGCCGCCCGGGCAGCCGAGCTGACGCAGGGGGCCTGACCGGTTCCTGACGAACTCCTGAAAGGCGTTCGACCCGCGATCGGCACAATCCCGGACCATGCGGAAGGCGCTGCTGGGCCTCTACACGTACGCCGAGTTCGGGCTGTTCACGGCCGTGTTCCTCCCCACGATGGGCGTCGCGTGGGCCCTGCACCGCGGCGACCCACTGCAACGCGTGCCCGGGCGGTGGATGCGTCGCTACGGGCGCGTCACGTCGGACTGCACCCCGCTCTGGAAGTTCTCCGTCGAAGGGCAGCCGCCGGCCGACATCCACGACAAGGCGTACGTCGTCATCTCGAACCACGAGTCGACGGCCGATCCGTTCCTCCTCGCGCACCTGCCCTGGGACATGCGCTGGATCGGCAAGGACGAGATCCGCAAGCTGCCGGTGCTCGGCTGGATCATGAAGTTCGGCGGCGACATGTCCGTCAAGCGCGGCGACGGCGAGAGCGTGCGCGCGATGATGAAGGAGGCGCTCGCCACGCTGCGCCGCGGCCTCCCGATCATGATCTTCCCGGAGGGCACCCGCAGCCCCGACGGCAACCTCCTGCCGTTCAAGGACGGCGCGTTCCACCTCGCCATCGCGGCGCAGGTGCCGGTACTGCCGGTCGCCATCTCGGGCACGCGCGACTGCCGGCCCAAGGGCAGCAAGTGGTTCGGCGAGGCGCGCGCGATCGCCCGCGTGCTCGCGCCGATCCCCACCGCAGGGATGACGGAGGCCGACCTGCCCCGCCTCAAGGCGATGGCTCGCGACGCGATCGCCGCGGCGCTCCCCGACCTCCGCGCGCGCACGGGGCTCGTCGCGCAGCAGAAGGCCGCCGCACCCGCCCGCACGGTCTCGGCGGCGAGCCCGGCGGCGCCCGCGGAGTAGCCGTCAGGGCCGGGTGAACCTGATCACGAACCGGTCGCTCGTCCCGCGCTTGTCGGCGGCGGCGGACGGCGAGTCGTTCCAGTCGTGGGTGTCGGCGGGGTTCGCGAGCACGTCGCTCTTGCCGGCCACGGTGAAGCCCGCGGCGGTGATCTCCTTCACCACTGCGGCCTCCTCGATGCGGTGCAGGGTCTTCACGTCGTCGAGCCCGTGGCCGGCCGCCGCGGCGTGGTCGACGACGCAGTAGGTGCCGCCCGGCTTCAGCGCCGCGAAGATGGCCTTGTTCATCTTCGTCCGGTCGGTCTCGAGCCACACGCTGTCGTGGTAGAACAGCACCATCACGGCGGCGTCGAGCCCCTTGGCCTCGGCCGGGAGCGGGTCGTCGAACTCGCGATCGACGCGCACGACGCCGGCCATGATCGGCTTCTTCAGGCGCGCGGCCCACGGCGCCTCGGCGAACTTCTCGAGCACGAACTTGTTGTTCTGCGCCCACACCTTGCCGGTCGGGCCGACGATGCGCGCGAGGAGCTCGGTCGTGTAGCCGCGGCCCGCGCCAAGGTCGGCGACCTTCGCGCCCGGGCCGATGCCGCAGAACGAGAGCACCTCGGCGGGCTTGCGGCCGGCGTCGAGCGCGCGGTCGTCGGCGTCGCGGTCGGGCGCGGCGACGGCCTTCTGCGCGTGGGCGAGCAGGTCGACGGTCTGCGGCGGCGCGTCGGGCCCCTTCTTGGCCGGAGAGCAGGCGAACAGGGCGACGGCGAGCGAGCACGCGAAGGGACGCATGCTGCTCGGTAGCGCGGGTGGCGTGATCGAGCGAGCAGAGCCGTGACGGTGTGCTGTACTGGGCGCGAACATGGCTCTCGATCTCGACGCGACGGCGACGATCCTCCGCCACGCCGACCCGAAGAAGCTGGCGCCGCTGATCGTGCCCCTGCGCGCGGCGAAGGAAGACCTGCAGGTGCTCGCGGTCGCGGTCGATGCCGCGCTGGAGGCGGGGAGGATCGCCCCGCGGTACGAGTTCCGCGCGAAGCGCGCGAAGAAAGGAGTTCCGTTCTTGCTCGGCAAGTACCTCGGCAAGGCGGCCGCCTACGGCGCGGAGATCGCTTGCTACGAAGACGAGCGGCTCGTCGCCGAAGGCGATGCGCGCGCCCTCGTGCGCGCGTGGGCCGTCGAGGCCGCAGAAAGGGTGTGTCTCGCGCACGGGGAGACGGACCCACGGGCGCTCGAGGCGATCGCGGCGGCCCGGGTCCACGTCGAGGGCGGGTCGACGGCGCGACTCGATCGCGCGCGCGATGGCGGGCGCGCGGCGTGGGCCGAGGCGAACCCGCACGTCGCGCCGGCCTCGGTGGCCGCGCGCACCGCCGCCGTGAGCACGTCGCTCGAGGACGCGTGGGAGGCGGGCTACTACGTCGCCAGCACCGCCGCCGGGTGGCTCGAGGCGCCGCTCACGCACGCGATCCAGCAGCTGACCTCCCGCGACGGTCCTCTCTCGCGCGCCGCGGTCGTCGTCCTCGAGGCCCACTGGGCGAAGCTGAACGAGGAGCTGGGCGCGCGCGTCGTCGCCGCGCTCGCGGCGCGCGGGTGAGCTCGGGGTGATAGGCTGCGTCGGTGCGGGTCGTCGTCCTGACCCTGATCGCGCCGATGGCGTGCTCGACCCCGCGTCCGAGCTTCGACGGCGTCTTCGTCGGTGACAGAGCCTACCTGGACCCGCCGGCGAAGCCGAATGCCGTGAGCGTGAGCGATTGGCCTCGCAAGCCGGCACCCCACGGCCCCGACGTCGGCGCCATCCCCGCCGGTCATGGGTGGTGGTGCACGAGGCTTCCCGGCGTCCCGGGCGGTCCCGTCCTCTCGAGGTGCGAGAGAGCCCGGTCGGAGTGCGAGACCTGGCGCAAGCTACTGATCTACCTGACGGGGCCCTGCGTCGCGGTGCCCATCGCCGGCTGCTTCACCTACGCGTTCCAGGACGGCCCGACCGAGGCGTCGTGTTACGAGAGCCCCTACGCCTGTGAATGGAACGCAATGAGCCTGACGAAGTCGTCGGCCGTCTACCGCGACGTATCCGTGTGCGCGGAGTTCGACTGAGCGACGGAGGCTCGGGCTTCAGGCGGGCGCCTCGTCGGGCGAGAGGAGCCCGTGCCGCCGCCACCCGACGCGGGCGAGCCAGGTGTGCGGCGCCTGGACCGGCGCCCCCGTGAGGGACACCGCGGGGCGATCGCGGAACCCGTCGCAGTAGGGCGCGGAAGAGCACGGGTCGAGCCGCGTGGGCACGCGAACCTGGTGCTTCTTGAAGTTGAACAGCACGTACGCGAGGGCGAACCTGACCTCGCGCGGCGTGCGAAGGGCGCGGGTGTGGTAGCGGTCGTCGAGCACGCGACCTCGGCGCCCGCAGGCGCGGTTGATCGCGCGAGCGAGGCGAACGCCGAGCGAGCGCGCGCTCGTGCGCAGCGCCGCGGACTCGTCAGCCTCGACGAGGAGATGCACGTGGTTGTCCTGCACCGAGAAGTGCAGCACGCGGAACGCGGTGCCCTGCGACGCGCGCAGGGCGGCGACGACCGCGGGGAACACCTCCATGGAGCGCAGCGAGGGCAATCCTGACATGCACCGGAGAGTGAGGTGAACGGGTGCCCAGCCGACGTGCGGCGGTCGGGGGCGGTGGGGGACGAGCGGCCGCGGCGCGAGGCGCTTGCGGCCTGCCCCCACGCGCCGACCACCCCACCCGCGGGTGCGGGGGAGCTCGAGCTGCTCCAGGGGTCGGACTCGCCTCGTCACTTGATTGAGCGTAGTTGTGCCGTGCTCGATGTCAAGGGCACGCCACGATGGGGGGTCCGGTGTACGGACATGGGTGACGGTTCGTGCGGGCACATGGGTGACGGCCCGTTCTTCTGTCCAAGGACATGGGCAACAGTTGCGGCCAGGAGCCGGCCTTGCCTGGAAGGAGAAGTCACCGCTTCGGCATCCGCGCCGCTCCGCTACCCGCGTCTCGCAGGGTCCCTTCGTCGCTGTCACCGATGTCAGGAGGCAGATCCCCGACTTGGGGCCGGTTCGAAGCAGGTGTCGGGCGCCATGAAGGACTCGCACGCGGAAGCAGCGGACGATCCTGCTATCCGTCGACGAGCCCGAGCCCTGGAAGGTCGGGGAGCTCGAGGGTGGGGCCGTGGTGAGCCGCGAAGGTCGGCTCGGCGAGGAGGAAGGCGGTGTCGAGATCGACGAAGTCCGCGCCGCCGAGGGCGACCGCGACGTGGGCCATGCCGTAGAGCCCGAGCCAGGTCTCGACCATCGCCCCGACCATCACCGTGAGGCCGGCGGCGCGCGCGGCGCGGCCGATCGCGAGCGCGGGGAGCATGCCCCCCGACTTGACCCGCTTGAGGTTGACGCCGTGCGCGGCGCGGCGCTCGACGATGCGCTCGAGATCGGCGAGATCGCGCACCGATTCGTCGGCGATCACCGGCACGCCGCCTTCGGCGGTGACGTGGGCCATGCCGTCGAGGTCGTCGCGCGCGCAGGGCTGCTCGAAGCATTCGAGGGTGAGGCCGCGCAGATCGCGCAGCAGCGCGAGCGCCTGCTCCGCGGAGAGGGCGGCGTTGGCGTCGAGCCGGAAGCGGGCGTCGGGTACGGCGCGCGCGATCGCCGCGAGGGCGGCGCGGTCGTGGTCCTCGTCCTTGCCGACCTTCACCTTGAACGCAGTGAAGCCCGCCGCGCGGTGCCCGACCGCGAGCGCCACCATGCGCTCGACCGGGAGGATTGGCAGGGTGACGTCGGTGACGAGGGGCATTCTCCGAGAGCCTGGCGCGAGGAGAGCGTGCACCGGGACTCCCTGCGCGCAGGCGACGGCGTCGAGCAGCGCCTGCTCCAGGCCCGCGCGCGCCACCGGGCGATCGGCGAGCACGCCCGCGAGCAGCGTGAGGTCACGGTCGAGGGCTCGGCCGAGCAGCGCGGGCGCGACCTCCTGGACGCTGGTGGCGATCTCGTCGACGTGCTCGTGGGTCACCGGGTGCAGCGCTGCGGCCTCACCGCGACCGCGGAACGGCTGCCCCTCGTGCTCGACGACGACGTCGACGCGCACCGACGTCGTGTGGTCGACGCGCGCCGTGGCGATCACGAACGGATCGAGCAGCGGGATCGCGAGGGGTTCGGTGGTGACGGAGACGAGGCGCACGGGGCGGCAGCGTATCTCGAACCGCTCACAGCACCTTCGAAGCGTAGGGCTTCCCCTTCACCGCGAAGCCAGCGTAGAGCCGGCGGGTCACGTGCATCCCCTTCGAGTCGAACGTCACGTACCAGGTCGCGATGGCCGGACCCCCCAAGGGGTCGCAACCATAGCCGTCGCTGCAGACCTGCACTTCCAGCGGCGACGGGTCGTTCAGGATGTGCTGCCACACGCTCAGCTTCACGCTCGGGAGCGGCGTGGTCGGGTGGTCCGCCGTGCCGAGCACGTGGAGCTTGTCGACGTGCTGATCGACGCCGACCAGGAGCACGTCGGGCTCCTCGCACGGCCAGCCGACCATCGGCGGATCCGCGAGGTGGGGGAAGCCGCCCTCTGCGATGCGCAGGAGGAACTCGGTGCTGCGGCCGTCGTGGTCGTAGTCGGAGAGCTCGAGGGCCGAGAGGGTCGGCGAGGCCTTCACCTTCGCCCACCGCGGCGGCGAACCGAAGCCCTCGGCGCCATGGGACCAACGCCGCAGCTTGGCGATCGGACGCGTCACCGGAAACGGGTTGAACAGCCGGGTGAGGGACATGCGCTCCTCCGGCTTGGTCGGACGGGCGCGGACCAGATCGAGGTCGCCCTTCTCGCCGAACTCGATGAAGCAGCCGTTGGCGCCGGTGCGAGACCACATGAACGTGTCGGTGTTCGCCCAGTCGCTGGGGGCGCAGCGCCACTCGAGTCGCCACGCCTCCTCCACGCCGTCGATCCACGCCGCCTGGGTCTCTCGCACGACCGGCGCGAACTTCGGGCAGATCGGGTCCGGCGGTTCGGTCGGATACGGTTCGCTCACCGTCGGCATCACCGGGGAGGCTTCGGGCAACACCGCGACGTCCTCCACCCGCGGTGCGTCGGCGTCGGCGTCGACCGAGGCGTCGCGCGCGGGCATGGCCGGCGAGGCGCGACCGGCGACGAGCTCGGCCCGTCGCCGGCACCCGAACACGAGCAGCACGCACGCGAGGAGCGTTCGACCGCGGAGGGCCATGCTCGGACAACGACGGAGGTCCGGGTGGCGTTCCACCACGCAGTTCCTCACGATTGCCCCCCGTCCGACTGCGTGGCCTCCTCCGCCCATGCGCTCGACCTTCCTCGCCCTCGTCGTGTTCACCACCTTCGCCCTCGCGTGCGGGAAGCCGAAGGCGGGCGACGCCTGCCCCGACAACGGCGCCCGCGTGTGCGTCGACGGCAAGACCTCACTGTACTGCGCCAAGGGCGGCTGGCAGGTCGATACCTGCAAGGGCGCGAAGGGCTGCGTCGAGGCCGGCAAGATCGTCACCTGCGACACCACGGGCAACGCCGTCGGTGACCCGTGTCCTGCCGGCCTCGAGGGCTTGCAGAGCTGCGCCGCCGACGGCAAGAACCGCCTGATCTGCGTCGGCGGCAAGTACACGAGCGAGCCGTGCAAGGGCAAGGAGGGTTGCACCCTCGTGCAGAGCGTCGGCGTCACCTGCGACCTCGGCCCGCCCGAGGTCGGTGGCGTGTGCAAGGTCGACAAGCTCCAGGCCTGCACGCCAGACGGCAAGTCGCTCATGGTGTGCGAGAAGGGCGCGTACGTGGTCAAGCAACGCTGCCCCGGCTCGAACGGCTGCAAGTCGCAGGGCGGCGGCCTCGTGTCGTGCGATCCGAAGGGCGACTTCGTCGACGGCGACCTCTGCTACCTGCTCAGCGCCGCGTGCTCGAAGGACGGCCACACGTCCCTCGAGTGCAAGGACGGCAAGTTCACCGTCGGCCAGCAGTGTCCCGGCGAGGGCGGCTGCGGCATGGGCGACTGCGACACCGGACTCGCCAAGCTCGGCGACTTCTGCAAGCCCGGCCGCCACGCGTGCAGCGACGACAAGAAGGCCCTGCTCGTCTGCAAGGACAAGGATGGGGTCGCGAACTGGGCGGTCGACAAGAAGTGCCCGAAGGAGTGCGAGCCGAAGGACGGCAAGCTCGAGTGCAAGTGACCGCACGGGCTCGAGTGCTACCGTCCGGGAGATGTCCCGCGCTGCCCTCCTGCGATGGCTGACGGCGCTCGCTCTCTCGTGCGGTCGGCCCGCGGCGTCCCCGAGCGGCCCGTCCGCGGCGCCGGCACAGTCGACCCCGAAGTGCGCGGTCGTGGCGTGGAGCTGCACGTGCTCGTACGAATGTCGTCAGGTACGGGAAGGGAGTCCGGGAGCGACCTGCGCCAACGCCTGTCCGAATCTGGACGACCCAGCGACCCGGCAGCCGCCCCCGTCTCGCCCCTGTGGAGCGAAGGACGGAGGCTGCGGCTTCCTCGACTGAAGCGGGTCGTGGACCGGCGTCACTTCGCCTTTGCGTCGTACATCGCGTCGAACTGCTTCTCGCTCCACCCGATCAGCAGGTCGCCGCCGACGTCGACGGTGGGAATGCCGCCGCCGCTCTTGCCGGCGGCCTTCAGCTTGGTGGCCATCTCGGCGCTGGCCGCGGGCTGGTCGACGTCGCGGTAGACGTAGACGATCTTGCGCTTCTCGATGTGGGCGCGCGCCGTCTTGCAGTGCGGGCACCAGTCGGCGCCGTAGAGCGTCACGGGGGGCGCCTTCTTGGCGACCACCGGCGGAGGCGTCGTCGGCACCATCGTCGGAGCGACCGTCGGCGCCGGGCCGGTGGGCCACGGGACGAGCGTGGGCAGACCGCTCGGCAGCGTCAGCACCGAGGGCAGCGCGCTCGGCATCGGCGGCAGGCCACTCGGCAAGCCCGGCAAGGCGCTCGGCAGCCCCAGCTTGCCGAGATCGGGCATCGTCCACGGCGAGAACAGGCCCTCCTTGCTCGCCACGAGGTCCACCACGTTGGTCGCGGACGGCGCCGCGGTGGGGACGAAGGTCGCCGACGGCGCGGCCGACTGCTTCGCGGCGGGCGCTTTCGCGACCACCGCCGCCGAGCCCTTCGTCGGAGCCGCGGGCTGCGCGGCGGGCTCGGGCGCGCGATCGCACCCGGCCGAGAGGACCCACGCTGCGACCCACGCCATCCCCCTTCGCGTCATGGGACCAGCGTGTCACCGATGACGTCGCCTCACAACGGGGCGGCGATCAGCCGTCCTTCACGAGCACGCCGTACGCCCACTTGTGGACGCGGTTCAGCTTGTGGTTCGCCATCCGATCGGCGACGTCCGCCACCACCGCCGTCGAGCGGCGCTCGCGGAGGATGTCCTTGACGGTGTAGTAGATGCGGTTCGCGTCGCTGACCCCGAGGGTCTCGAACCAGTCGAGGAAGCTCCCGAGCTCGTCCGGCCCCACGAGCGCGTGATCGCCCTGCAGCACCTGGTCGAAGCTGTACGCGCCGACCGCGTCGACGAACGGGCGCAACCCGGTGAACGGCTGCGGCGGCTGCGCGCGACCATAGGCGGCGATCGCCGCGCGCTGGAGCGCGTCGTGGGCCGTGCGCACACCCTCGGCCGGCTCCGGGTGGAGCGGCACCGACACGAGGAGGAGCGCGGCTTCGACCCACGCCGGGTCGGCCTTGGTGGGGAGCAGCGCGCGTGCCGCGTCGAGCGACGGCGCGTCGTTCCAGTTCGTCGCGGCGAGGGCGGCGCGGACGCCATCCGGCAAGCGGGTGCCGGCGAGCTTCCCGGCGATCGCAGTCGTGGCCGCCGTCCACGCCACGGCCGCCTTCTCCTCGCGCGTCGGCGGTGCCTTGGCGGTCGCGGTTGCGCCTGCGAGCGCGTCGGGTCGGCCGGGCAACGACAGCTTGCGCAGCCCCGGATGCCGACGCGCGGCCTCGACGATCGGGTCGAGTGCGCCCTTGGTCACGCGCGTCCCGTCGGCGTGCACCTCGACCTCGACGAGCAGGTCCGTGGGCAGGCCGTCGAGCACCTCGGCGAGCTCCTCCAGCTTGCCGCCGCCGAAGTCGCTGCGCTTCGGGCGCAGGGTGGCGACGAGGCGCGAGAACCGGCCTTCGGCGTCGCGGAAGAAGCGGTGGGTCCAGTCGTGGAACCCGAAGTCGAAGGAGACCTCGAGCTCCTGCACGGAGTCGGGCAAGAGGTGACGGCGATCGAGCCACGACTTCACCCGCGACCCCGACAGTCGCAGCTCGCGCACACCGGCGACCAGCGGGCTCGCGAGAAGGCCCTCGAGCAGCGCGGGGTCGCGGGAGAACGCGCTGATGGCGACGCGCTCGACGGCGGGAAAGGTGGACCGCAGGGCGCCGGCCTCGGCGAGCATCGCGTGTTGCGCGGTCGAGAGCGGCTCGTCGCCGTAGGGGAGCGCGCCGTAGAGGTCGAGCCCGAGACCGGGGAACGGGAACGGTCCGTGACGGTCGAGATCGGCGAACCACGCGGGCTCGATCCCGCCCACGAACCGCAGTGCCGGCAGCCGGTGGAGCAGGGCGGGGTCGAAGGCATCGTGGCCGTGCAGCCAGAGGGTCTCGAGCGTGGCCGCGTGCTCGCTCTCGACGAGGCGGTGCAGCTGGTCTCCGCCGATGCCGACCTCGGCGAGGAACCCGCGCGCGAACCTGGTGTACTCGGGTCGCACGACCCCGACGAGATCCGAGAGCCACGCCTCGCCGTGGGCCGCGAGGAGGTCGCGCATCGCCTTGCGCTCCTCGTCGGTCGGCGCGCGCGTGGCGGTGGCGAGCTGCAGCGCGACGAAGCGGCCCCGAGGGTCGCCCTGTTCCTCGAGCCAGTCGGCCCACACCGCGCGGGCGGCGTCGTCGTACGGCGCGGCGCGGATCGCGGCGAGCAGGCTCGTCCCGTCGCCGGTGGTGTGGCCGAGGGCCTCCTCGAGCGCCGCGCAGGCCGCCTCGTCGTCGGCGCCGAGCGTGGGCTCGGGGCGCGCGGCTTCGGCCTTCCCCTTCTTCGGCCGGCCCACCCGCGCGCACGCGGTGCGGAACTGCTCGGCGCCCCACTCGGAGAGCCACGAGAAGTCGAGGGCGGCGAGCGCCGGCACCGTGCGCGGGTCGTCCTGCGCCTCGAGCACGTTGAGCAGCGCGCGCCACAGCGGCATCGCGGTCGAGCTCACGAGCGGTGGATCGCGCAGCAGCGCCAGCGTGGCGTCGAGGACGCGGGGATCGCTCTTCACGGCCGCGAGGTGCTCGACGAGGGTCTTGGCCTGGGCGAGGCGCAGCTCGCGGAGCAGGCGCAGGACGCGCGGCAGGTCCGCGGGGTCGCCCGCCTCGAGCAGCGCGATCGCGGCGGTGAGCTTGTGGTCGAGGTTCTTGCCGGCGATCGCGGGGCGGCCCTTCTCGGCGAGCTCGGAGGCCTGGGCGACCAGGGCGGCGACGCGCGGATGGCGGTTCGCGCGGAACGCGGTGAGGAGGGCGGCGAGGGTTGCGCCGTGGTCCTTCTTGCGCGCGGCGGAGAGGCCGGTCTCGAGGGGGGTGGTCATGGCTGGTAGCGACCCGCTTCGGGGCAGTCGACGGTGAGGGTGTAGTCGTCGGCGTCGTGTACGCCGCCGCACGCGGGACAGAGCACGGCCCGGTAGGACGTCGACGCCGACAGGCGCGCGCGTACGCATCCGGTGCAGAGGGGCCCCTTGCCGGTGAAGATCGTGTCGCGCTGGGGGACCTGCTGCTGGCACGCGAAGCACTTCGCGAGCGGGATCGGCGGGCGGGGGGCAGGGGCGTCGCGGTAGGTGCGCACCTGCTGCACGGTGCTGCGCACGCGGTCCCAGAGGCCCTGGTGCTCGTGCCCGTCGAGCCAGACGCCCCGACACTCGCGGCAGTGGTCGACCCAGATGCCCTGGAAGTGGAAGACGGTCGTCTGCGCGCTCGCGCACCGCGGACACGCGGTGAGGCGCTCGCCGTGGATCTGGTGCCGCACGGCGCCCGCCTCCACCGCGCGGGCGATCGCGGGCACCACCTCCTCGAGCTCGGCGCCGTCGATGAAGACGCCGCGGCACCGACGGCAGCCGTCGATCTGCACCTCGGCGCGTTCGGTCGGGAGATCGAGGACGGCGAGGGGCTGCGCGCACCGGGGACAGAGCATCCGCGGCCCAGGCTATCGCGACGGCGGCGCGCGTGGGAAGTGGAGCGCCCGGGCTACACCCCCGTGAACACGCGTTGGCGCCCCCCGGGCTTTTGGCGCTTCCTGCGACGGATCGCGAAGTGCATCCTGTCGCCCCATGCGCGCTTCGTGTCTCGTCTTCGGCGTCCTGCTGGCCGGTTGTTCTTCGTCCGATTTCAGTGTCGCCGCCGACGCGGGCCCGACCGACACGGGCAGCAGCACCGACACGGGTGTCGTGGCCGACTCGGGCGGGACCGACTCCGGCGTCGCCGAGACGTCCACCGACGGCGCCGTCGACGCCTCGCCCTGCGTCGAAGGACCGGCCAACCCGGCCATCGTCTACGTCGACAAGCGCGCGACCCGTCCGGGCAAGGGCACCCTCGACTGCCCCTTCCAGACGATCAAGGACGCCGTCGCGCTCGTCGCCACGCTGCCGACTGGATCGGGCGCCCACACGCTCCGGGTTGCCGGCGGCACCGGGGCCGCGCCCCTCGTCTACGACGAGCCCGTGCTGATCCTGAAGTACGGATGGACGCTGCTCGGCGACGGCGCGGGCAGGGTCACGATCACCGGCGGCGGGAAGTGCGGCGACAGCCAGTGCCTCGTGGTGATGGAGGGTGGGTCCGCGCTCGAGGGCGTCCGGCTGGACGCGCTCGGCAAGGTCATGACCCCCCTCGGTCTGACGCCAGGCGCGTTCACCAGCGTCGTGGTCAAGTCGACCGTCGTCACGGGGGTGAAGTCCGAGAAGGTGCCCGCGGTCTACGTCGAGGGCACCGGCAACGCGGAGTTCGGCCCGGACGTCCGGGTGATCGACAACGCGGGGATCGGCATCGCCGTCAAGAACGTCTTCCGCTTGAAGTTCAGCGCCACCGCGGGCCTGCCCAACCAGATCAACAAGAACGGCTTCGGCATCGCGCTCGGCGGTGGCGTGATCGAGCTCGGAGGCCCGACCGAGGTGTCGTCGAACGTGGGCCACGGCGTCCTCGTCCAGTCGCCGGACAAGGGCACCCACAACTTCGACGGGCTCTCGGCCAAGAACAACGGGCTGTCGGGCCTCTACCTCGAGGTCGGGGCCAGCGCGCGCGTGCGTCGCTCGACCTTCCTGCGGAACAAGGTCGGGATCACCTTCAAGTCGGCGCCGGGCTCGGAGCTCGACCTCGGCAAGTTGCTCGATCCGGGCAACAACGTGCTCGGCGGCAAGACCGACAGCAACGCGACCGCGGCGATCTGCTCTCCCGTGGCCCGGGCCCTCGACATGCCGGCGTGGAACGACGCGTTCAAGGCCTGCGCGCCGTCGACCGCGCCGATCGACGCCACCAAGTCGTGCGACGAGCTCGGCTCGTACCAGGACATCTGGTTCGCCGTGGCGACCGGGAGCAGCAAGGCCCCGTTCGACGTCCAGAACTGCACCGTCGGGCCCTGAGCGCTCAGGGGCGCGCCTCGGCGACGGGCGGCTTGCGCAGCATCGCCCACGAGCGGATTGGCTCGAGGTTGCCCTCGCACACCTCCGAGATCTCCACCCGGTGGATCGACACGCACTTGTGGCAGGCCTCACCCTCGGCGCCCGCGAGCGCGCGCAGCCGCGGGCTCGCGAGCAGCTCGGCGAACGGGGTCTGCTTCACGTTGCCGATGGGCCGCGTGCCCCAGTGCATGCAGTCGACGACGTCGCCGTTGGCCTCGATCGGCAGCATGAACTTGGGCCAGTGGCAGCGGTAGACCGGCGGCCCCGCGCGCATCATGTCGAGGTGGGTCATCGAGTTCAGGATCGGGTAGCCCCGCTCCTTCAGGCTCCGCAGGGTGACGAAGGCCCGGGCCAGGTCCTCCTGGCTCGCGGCGTAGGCGTCGATCCCCGTGTCGCCGCCGCTCGTGGCCGCCTCCTGCCGGAGCCCGTTCCAGATGCCGAGCACGCCGAGCTCGCGCATCACGTCGGCGAGGCGCGTGATGGTCGCCGGGTCCACGTTGGCCTTCTGCATCGTCACGACGAACACGATCTGCTTGTCGGGCGCGCGAGCCCGCAGCGCCTTGGTCGCCGAGAGGATCTTCCCGTAGAGGCCCCTGATGCCGCGGAGCTCGTCGTGCTTCTCCGAGGGGTGGTCGAGCGAGATGCAGACGCGGTCCACGTGCTCGACGACCGCGTCGAGCTTGCGGTCCAGGAGGAAGCCGTTGGTCACCATGTGGGTCGCGAGCCCGAGCCCCCGCGCGTGGGCGACGAGGGCCCCGAAGTCGGGGTGCAGGAGCGGCTCGCCGCCCCAGATCGAGACGCCGGCGAACCCGGCGCGCCTGGCGTCGGTGTAGAGCCGCGCGATCTCGTCGGTCGTGAGCTGCTGTTTCGGGTCGTAGAAATCGGGGTTCCAGGCGCAGAACCCGCAGCGGGCGTTGCACCGCGCGGTGAGGGCGTGCACGAGGTAGAGCGGGTGGCCAGTGCCGAGCCGTGCGCGCACCAGGTCGGTCGTGAGTTCGAGCGCGGAGGTCAGGTTCATCGGGGCATCTCCTCGAAGGTCTGGGCGAGCTGGACGACGTGCTGGCGGCGCCGTTCGCGGAGCTTCCGCGAGCGGGGATCGGCGCCGAAGAAGGACGCGAGGACCGGCTCGTAGAGGAACCAGCCGGCCACCGCGCCGAAGAGGCTGACGGCCAGGTGCATCGCCTCGTCTCCCTTGCCGAAGTGCTGCTGGAACATCGGTCGCAGCGGGCTCAGGTGGCGCGCGACGACCTCGCCCATGCTCTCGCCCTGGTCGAGCACCTCGCGGAGCAGGATGCGCTGGAGCTCGCGCTCCTCGGCGAGGAAGTCGAAGTACGCGCCGGCCAGGAGCGCGGCGACGCCGGATCGGCCTCGGCGCTCATGGACGGGGGTGAGCGCCGCGAGGAGCCGCTCGCGGAGCCGCCCCTCGGCCTCGGCCACGACCGCGTCGTAGAGACCACGCTTGCCGCCGAAGTAGTAGTTCACCATGGCGGCCGTGACGCCGGCGCGTTCGCCGATGGTGCGGACCGAGCCGGCGGTGAGGCCGAGCGCCGCGAACTCGGATCGAGCGGCCGTGAGGATTCGAGCCTTCACGGCGGTGGGCTCTCTCTCGGGGGCGGGCGCGCGGCGGCTAACCATGTGTTCTAAACAACTGTTTAGCGCAGAACGCGGGCGCGTCAAGCGCCACGCGCTGCCGAGGCGCACTCCGACGGATCACCCCGTGGCGGCCAGCTCACCCTCGGCGAGGAACCTCCGGAGGCGAACCGTGTCCGAGGCCTTGCTCCCCCAGCGCGGGACGAGGACCTGATCGACGGGCACGAGGAGCCCGTTCCGACACACGCGTGGCAGACCAGCGATCCGGGCCACGCCGACGCGTGGGCTCCTGACGAGCAGCGACTCGCCCTGCAAGGTGGCCTGGAGGCCCGGGTCCAGGGACCCGCCGCGAATCAGGTGGTGCTCGGCGATCTCGAAGGCCAGCTCGAGCGGCCCCATGAACAGACCGTGGGAGAGCTTCCTCGGGAGGTTCGCGAACGCGGCTTCGGTGGGCGCGAGCACGAGGAACACCTCGTCGCCGTCCAGCTCCTGCAGGAGACCCGCGCGGACCGCGAGGGCCAGGAACGACCGGAACGAGACCGCGACGCTCAGCAACGAACGCGTCCCACGCAGAAGGCGCATCGGCCGTGGCGAGGGCGGGGCGTTCTGGACCCGGAGGCTCTTGTTCGGCATTTGCTCTCCTCGCAGCAAGCGACGAGCCACGGCCGAGGCCCTCGCTGTGGCGCGAGGGCGCTTCGGTGCCGTTCGACGACTGGGACGTTTCGGCATGACCGGGGCACCTTGGCGCGACTCGGCGCCCCACCTCCTCACGCGGAACGACGAGGGGCGACGAAGGTGACCCGCCGGAAGCCGCGCGCGTGGAACGGCTGGTCGGGTTCCATGGCCGGATCGGGTGCGTCGCCTCTCCGTTCGCGCGCGCGGTCGTGCGCGCGGAGGCGCTCGCCGACGTCGTCGCCGTACGCGACGGCCCGCGCCGCCACCTGGAAGCGCGCCATGCCCCGGCGGAGCGCGGCCGCCCACCGACGCGCGTCCATCACGACGACGTCGTTGGGCTCGTCGAGGATCACGGGCCAGAAGCCGTGCTCGACGAGGAGCTTGTCGAGCAGCACGAGGTTGCGCCGCGTGTTGCCGTCCTCGGTGGGGTGCAGGAGCTCCAGGCGCGCGTGGAGTCGTGCGATCGCGAGCAGGCGCGTGTCCGCGTCCTTGGCCCGCGCGATCGCGCGTCGGCCCGCCGACAAGACGCGCTCGAGCCGGCGGACGATGGCCTCCTCGCCGCCCTCGAGCTCCACGAACAGCACGCGCAGCCGGGGAACGCCGTCCTCCTCGACCTCCTCGAGCTGCGCACCGCTGCGCGTGAGCCAGGGGAGGCTCCCGCGCTGCAGTCGACGCGGGGCGACCGTGACGTGGAACGCGTGGTCGCGGTACGCGAGCTTCGGCGCGCCGTGGGCCAGTACCGCTTCGTGGAGCCGCTGGAGGAGGGCTCGATCGAGGGGCGATCCGAGCTCCCGCGACGCGAGGGCGTGGGCGTGGGCCATGCTCTGCATGAACCCCGGCTCGGCGTCGCGGCCGTGCAGACCGAGGTCGTACACCCTCGGCCCGTGGTGCTGGTGGTCGCGATCGACGTAGAGCCGCCACGTCTCGTCGTGGAGGGCGTCGAACCGTCGACGGGCGACCCGGATCGCGGCTAGGCCTTCCACCAGCGGCTCGGCTCGGAGACCGCGCCGGTGGTGGTGGGCTTGGACGCGCTCGCGGACGCGCTCTTGCTCGTCGCGCCCGGGGCGCTCGGCATGGCCTTCGAGGGCAGGCTCACCTTCGGCGCGATGCTCGCGGAGGCCTTGAGGCTGGCCGACACCGACACGCTGGCGCTCGTGCTCACGCTGGTGCTCGTGCTCGTGCTCGTGCTCACACTCACGCTGGCGCTGCTCTTGATGCTGCTCGAAGCGCTCGCCGACGCGCTGCTGGTCGACGAGACGGTCGGCGGCGCCTTGGCCACGCTCGACACCGCGGAGGCCTTGATGCTGGTCGCCGGCTTGCTCACGACGGGGGGCTTGCCCGCGTCTTCCGCCGCGGCGAGGCGAGGCAAAGCGATCGCGCCGACGACGGGCGCCGCGTAGGTGGTGAGGGTGGCGAACCGCTCCAGGAACGCTCGACGCTCGAGCCCGCGCTGGTGACGCTTCTTCATGGTGCCTCGATTTTACCACTGACCCAGCCGCGCGCGACCCACGTGGCGAGTGCTTCGTAGACGTCGCCCTCGACGGCGGTCCGCGAGACGACGAAGCGTCGGCGCAGCTCGTGGACCACCTCGCCGACGGAGGCGCCGTCGTCGACGACCCGCAGGAACACGTAGCC
>Ga0154020_10002170_pt1 | contig 23881 bp, 23 predicted proteins | sample Klosneuvirus_201_FD_109709 | JGI IMG/M metagenome (GOLD analysis project Ga0154020, IMG submission 109709) | Active sludge microbial communities from wastewater, Klosterneuburg, Austria - Klosneuvirus_20160825_MG | ecosystem: Engineered > WWTP > Aerobic digester > Activated sludge | place...
CGCATCGTGCAGTCCGCCATCGCCGATGAACGGAGGCGCGCCGAAGCCCGGATCGATCAGCATCGATTCGACGCCGTTCGCGACGATCTTCATCGACGGCAAGCGCGCCGATGTCACGCCGCTGTTGAATCGCTCGCTCTCGGCGGGCCGTCACAAGGTCAAGGCGGTCTTAGCCGACGGCGAACGAAGTGTATCTCGCATCAATCTGCCCGCGCGATTGCGTGCTCGGAACGTCGGGCCTACCGGATGTTTCCCCAGCCATCGAGAACGCGTCTCGTTCACGGCCGAGCGCCCCCGCGGCTCGGCGTCGTCACGCTCAGCAAGGAGTTCCGCGTCGTTCGGTGACAACAACGTCAGCGCTGCGAGTAGATGAACGTCGCGGCGGTGCACACGCGCACGGGCTTGCCGTCGACGATGTAAGGCGCGTACTTCCACGTCGTCGCGATCGTCCGCTGGATCTTCTCGTTGTAGCGATGAAGCACCGTCGGCTCGAGGACGCCCACGCGATCGATCGTCCCGGTGTCGTCGAAGCAAAACATGAACGAACCGATCACGCGCTCGACACCGGAGTGCATGAGCTTCATCTTGTCCTCGTCGTCGGGCACGATCATCTTCGAGCCGGCGATCATCGTCGTTCGCTGGGGAGGAATGCGGATCGCGCGCTCGGGAAGATCGAACGCGATGGGCAAGACCTCACGGCGCTCGATGGGCGGATGCGAGAGACGAACGAGCGCGCATGCAGGTACCGGACTCGTGCCGCCGAGGACGATCGGCTTGAACTTCCATGTCTGGGCGGCGTCGACAAACACACGCGACGCGAGGGGCGTGCTCGCTTCGCGCGGACGCACGCTCGTGATCGCTCCTTCGGCGTCGAGACATACCTTCAGCCACGCCCACGCGTTGTCGTTCGGGATGCGGGATGGCTCGGCCGCGAGCTTCGCGGCGTCCTCGGGCGACGGCGTGCCCTTCGGATCGCCCGCGATGCGGGCTGCCTCTAGAGCGGACGGCGAGATCGTGGGGAGACCATCGAACAGACCGCGACGGCCGGAGTAGCCGATCCACGTGAGCTTCGCCTCGCCACCGAGGTCATCGAACTTCGCTTCGATCTCGATGCCCGGCGCGTACTCGTAGACGACGACGTTGTACATCTCGTCCGCGCGCTCGGAGCTCGCGAGCATCAGCGTCGCGAGGCACGCGGCGAAGTCGAGGTGCTTCGCCGGTGGGATCACCGTCGGTGCGGGGAACTTCTGAAGGCAGTCCGGGTTCGCGAAGTACATACCGCCGTACGCGAGGGGCGCGCCGAAATGCGACGCGATGGCGGCGACATCGCGCTCGGAGACGGCGTTGACGAACGAATCACCCGCCGTGCGCGCGCTCTGTCGATGAGACTGGAGCCCGGGCCCACACGAGACGCACGCGAGAACGACCACCGACCGCCACATGCTGCGAGCCTATCCAAGTCCGAGAGCGTCCGGCGCGCGAAAGCTGGTCCCGATGTTCGGCGCCGGCGCCGCGGATAGCGATGGGATCGACGCGCAGATTCGCGACGTCTCGCTGCGCTGGCTCGGTGGTCGGCCCTGCTAAGCTCGCGGCGTGCGCGTCGCGCTCGTCGTAACCATCGTCGCCGTCGCGGGCTCGGCGCGCGCGGATGACGTGGCTCACGATCTCGCCGAGGCGCGCAAGCTCGAGGCCGCGCTCGACTACGCGGGTGCGCTGCGCATCGTGGACCAAGCGCTCGCGCGCGGCGGCAGCGACACGTTCCAGTACATCGAGCTGCACCTGCTCGGCGGCAAGCTCGCGGCCGGGTTGGATCGCGCGGCCGAAGCGGAAGCGCACTTCGCGCGCGTGCTCGCGCTGCGACCCGATGCGGCGCTTCCGGAGGGCACGTCGCCGAAGCTCACCGCGCCGTTCGCCGCGGCGAAGGCGAAGAGCGTCGTGCTCGCGATTCGCGTGACGAGCGTGCGCGGGTTGGTCACGCTCGTGCCATCGGCGGATCCGCTCGGGCTGGTCGCGGGGATCACCGTGGCCGTCGTCGATGGCGCGGGCGCGCATCGCGACGTGACCGATCGACGCTCGACGAGGATCGCGCTGCCCGTAGGCACCACCGCGATCGAGGTGACCGCGCTCGATGCGGATGGCCATCGCATCTGGTCGGGGCCGCCGCCGACCGAGGACATCGTCGAATCGCCGAAGCCGCTCGTCGAGCACGAGCGATCGTGGATCGCGAGGTGGCCGACGTGGGCGATCGTGACCGGCGTCGCGCTGGGCGTGGGTGGCGCGAGCGCGTGGCGGGTGAAGACCGCGCAGGACGAGTTCGATCGCGCGCGTAGCGATCCGGACTACGACTTCGCGGAGCTGCAAGCGATCGAGCAGCGCGGCAATCGCTGGTCGTACGCGACCAACATCGCGTTCGGTGTCGCCGCGATCAGCGCCGTCGTGACGACGGTGTTCCTGGTCAAAGGCAACGAGCCCGCCGCGGTGGGGGTGACCGCGACGGGCTCGAGTGCGAGCGTTGGCGTGAGCGGCCGGTTCTAGCGACGACGGCGGCGGAGCGCGATGACCACGCCGAGCGCGAGGAGGATCGCGCTCGTACCGCCGCGGTGGTGACCGCCGATGTCGAGCGTGCAACCGGGGAGATCGCCGTTCGCGGGGTTGTTGCCGTTGCTGCCCGAGCCACCGCCCGGACCGGGCACCGTGACCGTGATCTCCGAGGTCGCTTCGTTGCTGCTCGCGTCGACGGCGGTCGCGACGATCGTGTGCTCGCCGCCACCGCTCGCCGTCCACGCGAACTGATAGGGCGCGTCGACGACCTCGCCGATCTCGGCGCCGTCGATCGACAGCGACACGTGATCGACCGCGACGTCATCGGTCGCTGCGACGACGATCGTGAGCGCGCCGGTGACTTCATCGCCATCGCTCGGCGAGGTGATCACCACGCTCGGCTTGACGGTGTCCGTGCCACCCGGGCCGGGCCCCGGCCCCGTGCCGCCCGTCGCGAGGCCGAAGAACATCGCCGCGCGCACCGTCGCGCAGATGCCCTTGTTCGCGAAGTACGAGCCCACCGTCGTCGGGCACGCACCGACGGCGTCCGTGCCGGCGGCGACCGCGTGGCCCATGCCGGACACGCGATAGGTCTCGAGCATGATCGTGCTGCCGGACATGTACGCGTTGCGCGTGGCGCCGTTGACGGTCTCGGTTTGATCCGCTGTCGCGTCGATGCCCATCGCGTTCGTCCATTGCTTGACGAGCTCGTCGCTGTTCATCGGAACGACCGTCGAGTCGGACGCGCCGTGCCAGATCTGGACGCGCGGATACGGTCCGGCGTGCGATCCGCGAACGAGGTCACCCCACTCCGCCGACGTCTTCGACACACCGGGCGACTGACACGAGTACGCGCCGTTCACCGTCGTGGCGCAGCGGTACGGGATGCCCGACATGATCGCCACGCCGGCGAAGCGCTCCGGCCACGTCGCGGCGAGCACCGACGCGAACGCCGCGCCCGCCGAAAAGCCGACGACGTACACCTTGTTCGCATCGGACGCGTGCGTGCTGATCGCCTTGTCGATCATCTGGATGATCGATTGGTTCTCGCCCTGGCCGCGCACGAGGTTCGCCGGGTCGCCGTACTCGCCTGCCCAGTTGAAGCAGCGCACCGGGTTGTTGGTCGTCGTCTGCTCGGCGTAGACGACGGTGAACTTGTATTGATCCGCGATCGCGTTCCAGCCGGCGGCCTCCATGTTCGCCGCGGTCTGCGTGCAGCCATGCAGCACGACGACGATGGGACGCCCTGCTGTCAGGCCCGCGGGAACGTACTCGTACATCGCGAGCCCGCCGGGATTCGAGCCGAAGCTCGTGACCGCGGTGAGCGCGGCATTCGCCGTCGAAGCGGCCAGCGTGGTGGCGAGTGCGAGGACCAACGTGCGGATCTGCATGCGCGTGCGCGGTGCAGCCGCTGTGCCTGCTCGTCGATCGTGGTGGCCGGCGCACTTCGCAGGGCCGCTGTTGGTCCGCCCCAACAGGCGGCCGATCGATCGATGGCTACAGCCAACGGCTCAGCGCCGACGGCGCCACAGCGCGAAGCCGATCACCGCGAGCATCGCGAACCAGCCCGCGCTTCCCGTCGACGAACACCCACCGTCGCCGGTGTTGCCGCCACCAGCGTCGTCGCCGCCCGGATCGGAGCCCGAGCCCGAGCCGGAGCCGGAGCCGGAGCCGGAGCCACCACCGCCGTTGGTGAGGCCGAAGAACGCGGCCGCGCGCGACGTCGAGCACACGCCGACATCGAGGAAGTACGCGCCCGCGGTCGCGGTGCACGGGCCGCTCGGATCGGCGCCGATCGCGATGCCATGCTGCATGCCATCGATCATGTACAGCTCGACGGCGTCGCCGTACGTCGTGCGCGTCGCGCGACCGATCGTCTCCGTCGTGTCCGCCGTCGCGTCGATCCCGTGCACGTTCGTCCATTGCGCGACGAGCTGCTCGGCGTTCAGCGGCGCGACCGTCGTGTCCGACTTGCCCTGCCAGATCTGCACGCGCGGAAACGTGGTCATCGTCGACGCTGCGCGAACCAGATCGCCCCACTGCGCGGGAGTCTTCGACACGCCGGGGCTCTGACACGAGAACGCGGCGTTCACGCTCGTCGCGCAGCGATACGGAATGCCCGCCATGATCGAGCCCGCCGCGAACCGTTCGGGCCACGTCGCGAGCATCACCGCGGTCATCGCGGCGCCCGCGGAAAGCCCGACGATGTACACGCGATCCTTATCGATCCCGTGCGCCGCGATCTCCGCATCGATCATCGACATGATCGATTGGTTCTCGCCCTGCCCGCGCACCAGGTTCGCCGTGTCTCCGTACTCGCCGGCCCAGTTGAAGCAACGCACCGGATTGTTCGTCGTCGTCTGCGCGGGATACAGCACCGCGAAGTGATGCTCGTCGGCGAGCGCGTTCCATCCGACGGAGGTCTCCATCGCCGCCGCTGTCTGCGTACAGCCGTGCAGCACCACGACGAGCGGTGCATTCGCCGGGAGATTCGCGGGCACGTAGTCATACGCGTCGAGTGCGCCAGGGTTGGCGCCCGAGAACGCGAGCATCGTGGACAGAATGGGTAACAGCATGCGCTTCGCGGCTGCAGTCTACGTGCCCGCGACCGTGGGGCCTAGCCAACAGGCATGTCGTTTGCTCGGCCTCCACGCGTGACCTGGTACGCTCGACCGATGGACGACGCTCCGCGCACCCGGCTGCAGTCACGCCCGGTGCGCATGGTGCACCGACTGCGCGTGACGGTCGAAGCCGGCCCCGACGCAGGCGCGCAACTCGCGGGCGAAGACGGCGCCCTCGCGATCGGCTCGAGCGAGGACAACGCGCTCGTCCTCACCGATCCGTCCGTCAGCCGCTATCACCTCGAGCTGCGTCGCACCGCCAGCGGCATCCAGGTCCTCGATCTCGGCAGCCGCAACGGCACGTGGCTCAACAACGACCGCATCGAGCGCGCGATCGTCCCCGCGGGGACGCGCCTCAAGATCGGCGACACCACGCTCGCCGTCGAAGATGCGGGATCCTCCGTCGCGAAGCCCGAAGCCGAAGCGCCACGCTCCCCCGAGCTCGTCGGCGAATCCGACGGCATCCGCGAGGTCGCGCGCCTCGTCCACAAGCTCGCGCGCGTCGACTCCTCGGTGCTCATCCACGGCGAGACCGGCGCGGGCAAAGAGGTCGTCGCGCGCGCACTCCACGAGGCGTCACCGCGCCGATCGCACGAGCTCGTCGTCGTCGACTGCGGCTCTCTCCCCGCCACGCTGATCGCGTCGATCCTCTTCGGCCACGAGAAGGGCGCGTTCACCGGCGCCGATCAGCGCCGCATCGGTGCCTTCGAGCGCGCCGCCGGCGGCACCGTGTTCCTCGACGAGATCGGCGAGCTCCCGCTCGAAGTTCAGCCCGCGCTCCTCGGCGTGCTCGAGCGCCGCGCCTTCACGCGCGTCGGCAGCACGCAGACGATCAGCGCCGACGTGCGCGTCCTCGCCGCCACGCATCGCGATCTCCGCGCCGAGGTCAACGCGGGCCGCTTCCGCGCCGACCTCTACTACCGCCTCGCCGTCGCGAAGATCACCGTGCCGCCGCTGCGCGAGCGCCCCGAGGACATCGAGCCGCTCGTGCTCCACTTCGTGCAGCGCCTCACCGGCGTCGCCGAGCTCGGCCCGCTCGCCGCGGTGATGCCCGCGCTCAAGGCACATCCGTGGAGCGGCAACGTCCGCGAGCTGCGCAACGTCGTCGAAGCGGCGATCGTGATGGGCGAGCTCGATCTCGGCACGGGCGCACCGGCGCAGATCACCACCGCACCGCGAACACCGAGCGCGGAGCTCGCGAGCTATCGCGATGCGCGCGCGACGGCGCTCGCGAGGTTCGAGGCCGAGTACCTCGCCGAGCTGATCGCGCGCACGGATGGCAACGCATCCGAGGCCGCGCGCCTCGCACGCATGGATCGCCCGTACCTGCTCACGCTGCTGCGCAAGCACGGTCTGCGCACCTAGCTCACAGCGCGGCCGAGATGCACGTCGCGATGTCGCCGCACGGCTGATCCATGCACGCCGTCACGTCGACGAGCACCGCCCGCGTGTACAGCTCCCACGCGTCGACCGAGCACAGCGTCGGCCCGACGGCGCACTCGGCCATGCGCGTCTCGCACTTCGCCGCGTACGCCTGGTGATAATCGAGCGGCGTGATCGCCGCGGCGGTCATCGTCAGACAGCTCGAGCCATCGCCCGTGCAGATCAGCTCGGTCGCGCACTCGGAGAACACGCGCATCGCGTCGTCGCGCCAGACGATGGTCGCGTCGCCGCAGTTCCAGTCGTACTGGTTGACGTTGTCACCCCAGCCGCAGCTCGCAGCGTGCGTCGCGAACGTCGCGCACAGCATCTGGCCCTCTTCCATCGAGACGGGCTCGCCTTGCACCGCGGCGCCTTCGTCGTCCCCTCCGCACCCCACCATGACCAGCACGAGCACGCGCTTCATGCCGCCATGGTAACAGCTAGTCGACGGACGCGAGCATCGTCGTCGCGAACACGTTCGACGCCTTCAGCGGGCGCTGCGGTCGCGACAGGATCGCCGGCGCGAGCATCGCCGCGTTCTGCACGAGCAGCGTCGCGGCCTCGATCACCGACTCGTGCGTGCAGCCGCTCGTGAGGATCACGTGGCGCAGCGCGATCTGATCGTTCGTGACGACGATCGATCCGAGATCGAGATCCTTCGCGAGCAGCAGCGCGCGGAGCGAGTCGCACAGCTTCATCGGTGCGATCGGCGCGATGATCACGACCGCTGGATGACCCGACAGCGACGCCGGCGATACGTCGACGTCGAGGTTCGAGCGATCCAGCTCCTCCCGCAGAGCCTCCCATTCGAGCTTCATGTACTGGTAGAGGCTGCTCGCAGGCCTCTGTCGCACACTATTTTCGAGTGCGCGGCTATCGCACCTCCGACGCCACCGCGAAGATCTGTTGGCGCAACCACTCGTGCGGCGCATCGTGATGGCTGCGCTCGTGCCACGAGGCGGCCATCCGGAACTTCGGGATCGGGAGCGGCGGCGACATCATCGTGAGGTCGAGGGTCTGCGCGAACAGCGAGGCCACGCGATCCGCGAGGGTGGCGACGAGATCGGTGGATGCGATGATGTAGGGCACCACGAGAAAGTGCGGCACGGCGAGGCCGATGCGCCGGGACTTGCCGACCTTCGCGAGCGCGTCGTCGACGAGGCTGCCCGGCTTGCCGCGTGGAGCGACGAGCAGGTGCGGGATCTCGCAGTAGCGTGCGAGCGTCATCTTCGATCCCGCGATCGGATGCTTCGCGCGCACGATGCAGGTGAAGGACTCGTCGAACAGCACCTTCTCGTAGATGCCGGCTGCGCGCGGTGACGGCGACGCCGTGCCGCTCGCGGGTCCGATCACGAGATCGAGCGTGCCGGTCGCGAGCTCGGTGTCGCCGTGTTCCGCGAACGAATGGATCCAGAGATCGATGTGGGGCGCGAGCCGGCGGATGCGCTCTGCGAGCTTGGGCAGCATCACGAGCTCGACGTAGTCGCTCGCGCCGATGCGGAACGTGTGACGGGCGGTCGTGGGATCGAATGTCTCGCCGCGTAGCGTGGTCGCGAGATCGTCGAGGACGCGGCGGAGCTGCGGGCGGATGCGTTCGGCGAGCGGCGTCGGCACCATCGCGCCACCCGGGCCGCGCACGAGCAGCGGATCGCCGAGGAGGTCGCGCAGGCGGCCGAGCGCGTGGCTCGCCGCCGATTGGCTGAGGCCGAGGCGCGTGGCGGCGCGCGTGACGTGGCGGTCGGTGAGGAGTGCGTCCAGCGCGACGACGAGGTTCAGATCGATGGTCGCCAGGTCATGAACGCCGTGCATGTGGACTATACGTACCATCGATTTCCTTAATGTCCGGGGCGGACGCATCTTGGATGCCACACAAGGAGCTCGCCATGTACGCAATCGCAGGAGTCACGGGTCACGTAGGTTCGGTCGCGGCGGAGACGCTGCTCGCACAGGGAAAGCCGGTGCGCGTCATCGTTCGCGATGCGGCGAAGGGTGCGCCGTGGAAGGCGAAGGGGGCCGAGGTCGCCATCGCGGATCTCGGCGATGAAGCCGCGCTCGCCCGCGCGTTCGCGGGTGCGAGCGGTGCGTTCGTGCTGCTGCCACCGACGCAGACCGCGACGAGCGACAAACCGATCGAGGACAACGCGACGCTGGCGCGTTCGATCGCGGCGGCCGTGAAGACGGCGAAGCTGCCGCACGTGGTGCTGCTCTCGTCCGTCGGCGCGCAGCACGCGGATGGCACCGGCCCGATCAAAGCGCTGCACACCGCGGAGCATCTGCTCGCGGCGACCGGCGCCGCGGTGACCGCGGTGCGCGCGTCGTACTTCCAGGAGAACTGGGGTGCCTCGCTCGGTGCGCTCGCGCAGGGCATCCTGCCGACGTTCATCGCGAAGGGCTTCCGCTACGCGCAGGTCGCCACGAAGGACATCGGCCGCACGGTCGCGAGCGCGCTCGTCGAGGGCGGCACGCGCGGCGCGCTGACGGCGATCGAGCTCGCGGGTCCGCGCGAGTACACCGCGGAGGAGGTCGCGGCGGCGATCTCGACGATCACGGGCAAGACGATTCCCGCCGTGGACGCGCCGCTCGATGCGGTGGTGCCGACGTTCACGTCGTTCGGGCTGTCGACCGCGACCGCCCTGCTCTATCGCGAGATGTACGAGGGCATCATGAACGGCCGCGTCGCTCCCGAAGCAGGCAATCGCAGCGTGCGCGGATCCGTCGAGGTCCGCGAGACGCTCGCCGCGTTGCTCGCATCGAAATAGCTCCTTCCGCGCCGCGCAACGATGCGCCGGGGATAGCAGCGTATGCTCGCCGGCATGACGGCGACGACGACGGGGACGACGACGGGGACGACGACGGGGAGTAGCGACTGGAAGCGCACGGCGTGCATTCTGTGCGAGTGCAACTGCGGGCTCGAGGTCCAACTGGGCGGCGAGGACGGACGGCACCTCGTGAAGCTGCGCGGTGACAAGGCGCATCCGTCGTCGCGCGGGTATGCGTGCGAGAAGCCGCATCGGCTCGATCACTACCAGCACGCGACCGATCGCGTGACGAAGCCGCTGCGCCGCCGCGCCGACGGTACGTTCGAGGAGATCGATTGGGACACCGCGATCCGCGAGGTGGCCGCGCGCTTCGCGGCGGTGCGCGACACCCACGGCGGCGACACCATCTTCTATTACGGCGGTGGCGGCCAGGGAAACCACCTGCCCGGCGCGTACTCCGCGGCCACGCGGCGCGTGATCGGATCGCGGTATCGCTCGAGCGCACTCGCGCAGGAGAAAACCGGCGAGTTCTGGGTCGCGGGTCGCATGATGAGCAGCGCCACGCGCGCGGACTTCGAGCACTGCGATGTCGGCTTGTTCCTCGGCAAGAACCCGTGGCACTCGCACTCGATCCCGCGCGCTCGCGTGACGCTCAAAGAGATCAGCGCGGATCCCACGCGTACTTTGATCGTCGTCGATCCGCGCCGCACCGAAACAGCCGAGATGGCCGACATTCACCTGCCGGTGCGCCCCGGCACCGATGCATGGCTGCTCGTCGCGCTGATCAAGCTGCTGCTCGCCGATGACGCGATCGATCACGCGTTCCTCGACGCGCACGTCGCGAAGGGCGAGCTCGAGACGATCCGCGCCGCGATGGACGCGTTCGATCTCGACGCCACGATCGCGCGCACCGGCTGTGATCCGGCGCTCGTGAAGAAGACCGCCGCGGTCATCGGTGGCGCGCAGCGATTCGCGAGCTTCGAGGACCTCGGCGTTCAGATGAACGTGAACTCGACGCTGACGAGCTACCTGCACCGCGTGCTGATCCTGTTGACCGGCAGCTTCGGTCGCAAAGGTACGCACTTCATCCCCGTGCCGATGGTCAATATCTTCGACGGCGAAGCGAAGAAGACCAGCCCCGTCGTCGGCGCTCGGCTCGTCGGTGGGCTCGTGCCGTGCAACCAGATCGCCGACGAGATCCTCACGGATCATCCGAAGCGCTACCGCGCGATGCTCGTCGAAGCCGCAAACCCCGCGCACTCGCTCGCGGACTCCAAGCGCATGCGCGAGGCGTTGCTGTCGCTCGACACGCTCGTCGTCGTCGACGTCGCGATGAGCGAGACCGCGCGACTCGCGCACTACGTGTTACCGGCCTCCACGCAGTTCGAGAAAGCCGAAGCGACGTTCTTCAACTTCGATTTTCCCGAGAACTACTTCCACCTCCGCCGACGCTTGCTGCCTCCCGCGGGCGGATTGCCGGAGGCCGAGATCCACGCGCGCCTGTGCGAGGCGCTCGGTGCGCTCACCGAAGCAGACTATGCACCGCTCCGCGAAGCAGCCGCGAAGGGGCTCCACGTGTACGCGCAGACGTTCCTCGCGCGCGTGCTGCCGGATCCCAAGCTCTCGCACCTCGCGCCGGTGCTGCTCTATCGCACGATGGATCTCCCCGAGGATCTGCGCGAAGGCGCCGTCGTGTTCGGTGCGGCCGCACGTGCCGCGCTCGCGCATGGCCCGTCATTGGCACGCGCGGGCTTCGCGGGATCTCCGATCGATGTCGCGTGCGCGCTGTTCGAGAAGATCTGCGCGTCGGAGTCTGGCGTGATCTTCGCGGTCGGCGATTGGGACGAAGTGTTGCCGCGCTCGAAGCAAACGCTGCGCGAGCTGCACCTCGTGCTGCCCGACATGCTCGAGGAGCTCGCGCGCATGCCGGCGCAGCCCGATCGCGATGCGGCGTTCCCGTTCGTGCTCACGGCCGGCGAGCGGCGCTCGTTCACCGCGAACACGATCATGCGCGATCCCGAGTGGCGCAAGAAGGACGCGGGCGGTGCGCTCCGCATCAACCCCGACGACGCGGCCGCGCTCGGCGTCGCCACCGGCGAGACCGTCAAGCTCGTCACGCGCCGGGATTCGGTGCTCGTCGCGGTCGAGATCACGGACACGATGCAACGCGGCCACGTCTCGCTGCCGAACGGCCTCGGGCTCGACTATCCGACCGCCAGTGGATTGCACGTCACCGGCGTCGCGCTCAACGAGCTGACGGCGAGCGCGGATCGCGATCCGTTCGTCGGCACGCCGTGGCACAAGCACGTGCCTGCACGCGTCGAGCGCGCTTAGCTCGACGCTAGCGCGACCGCATCGGCGCCCGCGGGGAAGCGCAGCTGCGTCGATGCGTCGTTCGCCGCGCGCCACACGACCTCCGCGACATCGATCGCGTTCGTCGTGGGCCCGGGCTGCGCGGCGGCCGCGAAGATGCGCTGCGCGAACGGCGCGTACGGTTCGGGGAACAGCCCGTCCATGCGATTGCCGGAGTTGCTCACGAAGCTCGTATTCGGCCCGTAGCCGGGTTGCACGAGCTTCACACGGACGCCGAACTCGGCGAGCTCGTGTGCGAGCGACGCGGTGAAGCCATCGATCGCCGTCTTGCTCGCGGTGTACACGGCGACGAGTGGGAACGGAGCGATCGTCGCGCTCGAGGTCACGTTCACGATCACCCCCGCGCGGCGTTCGCGCATCCGCGGCAGCACCGCCTGCGTCACGGCCATCACGCCGAACGTGTTGGTCTCGAAGATCTCGCGCACGGTGGTCATCGGCGTGACCTCGAACGCGCCCATGAGGCCGATGCCGGCGTTGTTGACGAGCACGTCGATCGGCCCGATGTCCGCGAGCCGTGCGACGGACTCGGGCTTCGTCACGTCGAGCGGCACGACGCGGATCCGCTCGGAGCGAGGCAGCACGTCCTCGCGCGGCGTGCGCATGCCGGCCAGCACGGTCCAGCCCTGAGCGTGGAAGTAACGAGCGGTCTCGAGTCCGTAACCAGAGGAGCAACCGGTGATGAGCACGTTCTTCATGCATCGACCGTAACGACTCCGTGCTGGACTCTCTACGATGTATCGTCCACACTTCGTTTGCAGGAGTCCGGAATGCACGACCCACTCTCCGAAGTCATTGCCCTCCTCCAGCCGCGCACCGTGTTCGCGAAGCGCATCAGCGGTGCCGGACGCTGGGGCGTCCGGTATTCGAAGTTCGGCCAGCCGAGCTTCTGCGTGGTGCTCGAAGGCAGCTGTCGCCTCGCCGTCGACGGCGAGCGCGTGGTGACGATCGAAGCGGGCGACTTCGTGCTCCTGCCGGCCACTCCGGGGTTCACGATCTCCGGCTTCGAGCCGGTCAAGCCCGAGCGAGCCGATCCCACGCTCTCCGCCGCACCGACGGGGGAAGTGCGCCACGGCACGCGCGGTGGCCGTCCCGACGTGCGGCTGCTCGGCGGATTCTTCGAGTTCGAATCGCCGGACGCGGCGCTCCTCGTGTCGCTGTTACCGGCGCTGGTGCACGTGCGCGGTGTGGAGCGATTGTCCGTGCTCGTGCACCTCGTCGGCGACGAATCGAACGAGCAGCGCTCTGGTCGCGAGCTCGTGCTGAAGCGGCTCGTCGAGATCCTGCTGATCGAAGCGCTGCGCTCCACCTCGGGCGAGGACGCGCCGCCCGGCCTATTGCGCGGGCTCTCCGATCCGCGCCTCGCACCCGCGATCCGCCAGATGCACGCGCACGTCGGCCGATCGTGGACCGTCGCGCAGCTCGCGAAGGTCGCCGCGCTGTCGCGATCGGCGTTCTTCGATCGCTTCACGCGCACCGTCGGTGTCGCGCCGATGGAGTACCTGCTCGCGTGGCGCATGGCCGTCGCGCGCGACCTGCTGCGCCGCGAGGACGTCGGCATCGCTCAGGTCGCCGAGCGCGTCGGCTACGGATCCGCGAGCACGTTCAGCACCGCGTTCAGCCGGCACGTGGGCCAACCCCCGAGTCAGTACGCGCGCGCGAGCTAACCGGCCGTCGACTCTTCGCTCGCCGACCTTCGAGTGCTTCGGAAGCTACGCGCGGCCCGTCGGCTCGTTCTTGATCCGTGGGAGCAGCATCGTGAAGTTGCACGGCTTCGTGCGGTGATCGAGCTGGGGGATCAGGATCTTCTCGAGCCCGGTGCGCACGCCGCCGGTCGAGCCCGGCAGCAGGAACACGTACGTGGATCCGCACAGCGCGGCATCTGCGCGGCTCTGGATCGTCGACGCACCGATCTCCTCGAACGACACCCAGCGAAACAGCTCGCCGAATCCCGGGATGTGCTTCGTGATCAGCGGCGCGAGCGCTTCGGGCGTCACGTCGCGCGGCGTGACGCCTGTGCCGCCGGTCGCGATCACGACATCGACCCCGTCATCCGCGATCCACTGCGCGAGCTTCGCGCGGATCTTCAGCTCGCTATCGATCACGATCTCGTGCGCGACGATGCGATGGCCGACCTCGGTCAGCCGATCGACGATCAGCTTCCCCGACGTATCGGTCGCGAGCGTGCGCGTATCCGAGACCGTCAGCACCGCGATTTTGACCGCAATGAACTCGCGCTCCATGGCGAGCAGCTTACGTTGCTGCGACCGAGTCGTCACTTCGCACGGTGCGCACTCGATGATGCGGCTACTCGACCTCTCGCCGGCAATTCCATCCGCCACGCACCGCGGCGTGAGCATTCGGCGAGTTGGCGCCCGCGTCGTGTGGCGCAGGGCTTGCCTTCGTGCCTGCGCATGAAAGCCCCTAACCTGCTGCTCTCGATCGTGCCGATGGTTGCACTTGTTGGTTGCGCCACGAACGACATGACGTCGCGCGATGAAGCCACCGACGACGTCGAAGACCCGGACGCGAAGCTCGACGGTGCGGTGAAGCCGCTCGGTCTCTACTCGTTGATCGCGCCCGACTCGTTCGAGGAGGGTTGGCCGCGCATGGTCTCGCTCGACCTGCGCCGCGACGGAACGTTCTACGTCTACGAGATCGGTCCCGTCGACAACAACGGCAACTTCGAGGAGGGCTACAACTCGTACTTCGGCAAGTACACGCTGACGAAGGACGGCTGGGGCAACAAGTACCTTCGCATCAAGCCCGACGACGGCGGCTCGTGGCGCGAGAAGTACAAGCTCGACGGCGACACGCTCTCGTTCTTCTATCGGTCCGGAGAAGTCGGCTGGAAGATGAAGCGTGCCACCGAGTTCACGACCGCCGATCGCGCGAAGGTCGAAGCCGCGTGGGAAGCGAACACCGGTCGCCGCAAGATCTCGAGCCGCGCGAGCACGCACCCCGACGCGATGTGGACGCGCTTCTATCACCTCGATGACCTCGGGGATTACTCGCTCTACACGTTCAACGTCGCCGGCACCACGCGCTACGCGATCACGGGTCAGGGCATGGTCGAGATCTACGCGGCCAACAACCAGCTGCTCGCCGCGGCCCTCGATGGCGCGGATGGCTGGGAGTGGACCGGTGACCTATAGTCATCGAATGATTCGCATTAACGCGATGCGTTAGACGTTGTCAGCGGCTCTTCGGTGGCAAATGACGCGTTGCGTCTTAAGGTCTTCGCATGGCGAACAAGACCGAGACGAAGCCCACCACCGAGTCCAAGCCCGAGACCGCGCTCGCAGCGACGAGCACCGTCGTTCACCTCGCCCTCGACGTGGCGGACAAGAGCCAGTCCACCGCGATCGCGATCCTGCAGGACGCTCGCACCGAGCTCCGCGCTGCGGTCGATGGCGGCATCGAGCTCGCCGAAAAGGTCGCCACCGGCGCGCTGCGCTTCGCGAAGAAGGTCGTCGCGAAGCTCGACGACGCGGCGAAGGACGGCTTGTCTGGAACCGAGCGCGCACTCGCGACGGCCGTGAAGACGGCGCGCGAGCCCAAGCGCGAGCTCGCGGCGCCCTCGCCCGCGAACTGACCGACTCGCCGGCTCGCCCGCGAACGGAGCGATGCCGCCGGCTGGTTCGGACTCGCGCGAGATGCGCGACCATCGATTACCGCCGACGCTCGTCGTCGATCGTCTGCCCCCCATTCGATCGGCGGCGAGCGTACCCGGCGCCCTGATCCGAGTCGTGGTCGAACGGGCTAGACGACGAAGTTGACGAGGCGTCCCTTGACGTAGATCTCGCGCTTGATCGCTTTGCCGTCGAGGAACGACATCACCTTCTCGTCGGCCTTCGCGGCCGCGAGGATCTCCGCTTCGCTCGCCGAGGTCGGCACTTCGATCTGACCGCGCAGCTTGCCGAGCACCTGCACCGCGATGACCATCACGTCTTTCGCGATCTTCGTCTCGTCATACGCGGGCCACGCTTCGAACGAGATCGTCTTCGTGTGGCCCAGTCGCTGCCACATCTCTTCGGCCACGTGCGGTGCGAACGGCGCGAGGATCTTCACGAAGCTCTCGAACCACGCGCGCGGGATCTTGGTCGCCTTCGTCGCTTCGTTGACGAAGACCATCATGTCCGCGATCGCGGTGTTGAACTTCAGATCCGCGACCGCCGCGGTGACCTTCTTGATCGCCTGATGGAGCGCGCGCTCGAGGTCCTTGTTGTCCGCGCCGCCGTCCTCGATGATCTTGTCCGAGAGCGTCTCGACGCTGTCGGGCTTCTGCGGATCGGCGGGCACCACGAGCAAGCGCCACGCGCGATCCAAGAACCGGCGCGTTCCGGACACGCCAGCGGTCTCCCATTCGACGCCATCCTCGAGCGGTCCCATGAACAGCTCGTACAGCCGCATCGAGTCCGCGCCGTACTCCGCGCCCATGTCGTCGGGATTGACCACGTTGTAGCGGCTCTTGGACATCTTATCGAGCTTGAGCTCGAGCTCGATATCGGTGCCTTTCACGAACCACGGAGCGGCCGCGAGCAGATCGCCGAGATTCGCGCTCGCGGGATCGATCGCCTTCCCGGTGCCACCTCGTTGTTCGACCTCGTCGAAGTTGTAGTACTTCCGGTTCGCGTCCTTGAACGATGGCTTGTGGATCATTCCTTGGTGGAACAGCCGCTGGAACGGCTCTTTCGTCGAGACGAAGCCGGCGTCGAAGAGCACCTTGTGCCAGAACCGCGCGTAGAGCAGGTGCAGCACCGCGTGCTCGTTGCCGCCGACGTAGAGATCGACGGGCATCCAGTACTTCTCTTCGTCTGCGTCCCACGCGATGTCATCGCGGTTCGGTGACAGGAAACGCAGGTAGTACCAACACGAGCCCGCCCACTGCGGCATCGTGTTCGTCTCGCGCGTGCCGTCCTTGTATGGCAACCAGTCTTTCGCGCGCGCGAGCGGCGGCGCACCGTCGCGCGTCGGCTTGTACTCGTCGATCTGCGGCAACGCGACGGGCAGCTCGGCCTTCGGCACGAGGTGCACGTTGTCGTCGGGTGTGGTGTACGTCGGGAACGGCTCGCCCCAGTAGCGCTGGCGGCTGAACAGCCAGTCGCGCAGCTTGTAGCGAATCGATTGCTCGCCGAGGTTTCGCTCCGCGAGCCACGCGATCACCTTGGTCTTCGCCGCTTCGTTACCGAGACCGTCGAGGAACTCGGAGTTGACGTGCGGGCCATCGCCGGTGAACGCGGCCTTCTGCACGTCCGTGCCCTCGGGGCCTTTGACGACCTCGATGATCGGCAAGCCGAACTTCGTCGCGAACGCGTGATCGCGCTCGTCGCCGGCGGGACACGCGAACACCGCGCCCGTGCCGTAGGAAGCGAGGACGTAGTCCGCGATCCAGATCGGGATGTGCTTGCCGTTGACGGGGTTGACGGCGAAGGCGCCGGTAGCCACGCCGGTCTTGGGCGCATCGGCCGCTTCGGTCGTGCGATCGCGCTCGCTGCGCTTGCCGACATCCTCGCGATACTTCGCGACCGCGCCGCGTTGCGCGGGTGTCGTGATCTCGTCGACGAGCGGATGCTCGGGCGCGAGGACGACCCACGTGCCGCCGAACAGCGTGTCCGGCCGCGTGGTGAACACGGTGATCGCGTCCTCGCGGCCGACGATCTGGAACTTCACGTTCGCGCCGATCGACTTACCGATCCAATCGAACTGCGCCTTGTGCGTGCCGGCCGGCCAGTCGAGGCCGGTGAGATCCTCCGACAGCCGATCGGCGTACTCGGTGATCTTCAGCATCCACTGCTTCATCAAGCGGCGCTCGACCTCGTCGCCGGTCTCGATGTACTTGCCGTCCTTCACCTCCTCGTTCGCGAGGACGGTGCCGAGCGCAGGACAGAAGTTGACCGGCACTTCGGCGCGATACGCGAGACCGCGCTCGAACAGCACCTCGAAGATCCACTGCGTCCACTTGTAGTACTTGGGATCGCTCGTCGCGAGCTCGCGCGTCCAGTCGTACGACAGACCGAGCTTCTGCAGCTGCGACTTGAACGTGGCGATGTTGCGCGCGGTGATCACGCTCGGGTGCTCGCCGGTGCGCTCGGCGCGCCGCTCGGCCGGAAGTCCGAACGAGTCCCAGCCCATCACGCGCAGCACGTTGAAGCCCATCATCCGCTTCGCGCGCGCGACGACATCGGTCGCCGTGTAGCCCTTGGGATGTCCGACGTGCAGACCATCTCCCGACGGGTACGGGAACATGTCGAGGACGTAGTACTTCGGACGCGTACGATCCGTGGGCGTCAGGAATGTCTGTTCACGATCCCAGAACGCCTGCCACTTCGCGTCGATAATCTTGTGATCGAAGCCGGCCATTAGCCTTCATTCAGAACGGCAGTGATCCGTTCGGTGATTGCATCGGGATTTCCCACGCCGTCGACGCGCTTGAGGATTCCCTTGTCGAGATAGAACGGAATGATCGGCGCGGTCTCCGAGTGGTACTTCGCCACGCGCGTCGTCACCGCCTCGACGGTGTCGTCCTTGCGATGGACGAGGCGACCCACGACGTCCGCCGGCGGCGGGTTGTACTTGAGGTGGTAGATCGTGCCGGTCTCCGGATCCGTCCGGCGACCGACGGCGCGCTCTTCGAGCAGCGGATCGGGCACCTCGATCAACACGACGGCATCGAGCTGGACGCCCGCCTTCTTCATCGCGGCGTCGAGGGCTTCGGCCTGCGGGCGCGTGCGTGGAAAGCCGTCGAGCATGAAGCCCAGCGCGCAATCGGGCTTCGCGATGCGCTCGAGGATCATGCCGATGACGACATCGTCCGGCACGAGCTTGCCGGCCTTCATGTAGCCATCCGCCTCGATGCCGAGTGCGGTGCCTTCCTTGACGGCCGCGCGAAGCATGTCGCCGCTGGAGATGTGAGTGATGCGATAGGTATCGACCAACCGAGCGGCCTGCGTTCCCTTCCCTGCACCGGGAGGACCGACGAGGATCATGCGCATAGAGGGGCATCCAACCATGCGTCTCGGGCACGTGCAATGTGCCGAGCCTGCGGTAACGTCGCCAATATGAAGCCGCTGCCGGGCTGGTTCCGCTACGCGAGCTGGTTGATGGCGGTGCTCTTCGCGATCTGCGTGGCGCTGCAATACAACGACCCGGATCCGATCCGCTGGATGCTGATCTATGGCGCTGCGATGCTCGTGTCGGCCGTGCTTCCCGCGAAGCGCGACGCGTGGTCGATCGGCGTCCTCGTCGGGGCCGCCGCGCTCGTCTGGGCCATCGTGTTGACCATGCACGTCTGGGGCATCATTCATCTCGGCGATCTGTGGAAGAAGATGAGCGAGAAGGGCGGCGCGGTCGAAGAGGGCCGCGAAGCGGGTGGCATGTGGATCGAGGCGGTGTGGCTTCTTGCCGCGTCCGCATTTCGTCGCACGCGCGCTTGAACGTGTGGTGTACGCGCAACGGTTGCGCGACGCAGCGCACACGCCGGCGCGAACGCATTGAAGCGAGCACCGGCGTTGTCGTCTGATGGGCCCATGCATCGGCCGATTGCGGACTTGCACCCCCTCGTTGCACCGCCGCCGCCGCCGATCCGGGGTTACCCGACAAGCGGAAAATGGAACAATCCGAGCCGGATTGTCTTGTCCGGGATTTGTCCGAAGCGAGGGGTCGCTGCTCTGATCGGGCTCGGTGTCGTGCTGCTCACCGCAACCCCGGTGCGGGCGGACGAGCCCTACGCACCCGCTGCGTACGGCGTGACCGTGCTCGAGCTCGGGATGGCGGGCGTGTTTGCCGCGAACTTCAACAACGTGTGGCCGAGTCACGGCCCTGCGCTCGCGTTGAACTTCACGCCGATGGTGCTCGGTGCTGGTGCCGGCATCGGGGCGCACTATGCCGACCTCGATGCACGACCGGCGCTCGCCGTGCACGGCGCGGGATGGTTCGGCATCGAAGGCTTCTTGATCGGCGCGCTGATCGACGGCAGCGACAAGAGCTGGGGCCTTCGCGCCGGTCGCTGGGCGTGGACCCTCGGCGCGATCGGGGCGATCGGCGGCGGCGTGATCGGAGCGACTGCCATCGACGGGAATTCCGAGAGCGTCGCGTGGCTCGGCGCGGCGCCTGGAGGATTCGTTGCCGGCGGATTCTTCCTCGGTGGATTGCTCGTGCTGATCGGTGGGGTCGACGGTGATCACGCGTCCGGGCAGTTCGCGACCGGCGCGCTCGTCGGACTGACGCTCGGCCTCGGCGCATCGACGTTCCTCGCGTATCGCGGCTTCGACGACACCTCGCCGTCGCGCGTGCGCCCCGCGGTCACGGGGACGACACTCACGGATGATCGCTCGACGATTTTTTCGTTTGGCGGCGCGTTCTAGCGCGCGAGATCGGGACGATCGGTCTCGATCCACCGCAAGTCCGTGCGGGCACGCGCAGCGACGAGTCCCTCGCGATCGTTGATCGTCCATACATCGACCTCGAGCCCCGCGCCGCGCGCGGCCGCGATCAGCTCCTCGGTGACCGACACGTGCAGCAGCGCGAGGCCCGCGAAGCCGCGGCGCTTCGCTTCCTCGACGATCGCGATCGGATACGGCAGCGGCTGATCGCCCTCCATCGGCGGCTCCACGTCCCAAAACGCCGGCGCACTCGGGAGCTCCTTCGCGAGCGCCGCGAGCCCGTCGGCGTCGAAGGCCTGCAGCGCGAGATGCGCGCGCGGCTCGGGATTCGCGGCGCGAATCGCGCGGGCGATCGCGGGTACGGTGTCGAGACCGGACTTGAGCTCGATGAACAGCGTGCGGCCGGGCGGCATGGTCGCGATCGCCTCGGCGATCGAGGGGATGCGCTCGTCCGCGAACGCCGAGCCTTTCCACGCGCCGGCATCGAGCTCTTTCAGCTCGGCGAGCGTCTGATCGGCGACCGCGCGATCCCGTCCCGTGATGCGCTTGGTGTTCGCGTCGTGCATGACGACGACCTCGCCATCCTTCGTCAGGTGCACGTCGAGCTCGACGCACTCGACGCCGATGTCCCACGCGCGACGAAACGCAGCGAGCGTGTTCTCTGGCGCTTCATGCGATGCACCGCGATGCGCGACGATCCGTGGCAGTGGCGGCGCGTCGGCATCGAGCGCGGGAGCACGATCGAGTACGGGCGGCGACGAGCACGCAGCGAGGATCGTGACGATGAGAATGCGCACGCGCATCGAGGGGAGCCTAGGCACGTAGCATTTCGATGTGCGGGATGCCGTCCTCATCGTACGGCTCGCCCGCGACGACGAAGCCGAGCTCGCCGTAAAACTTCTGTAAGTGCGCTTGTGCGCCGATACGAACCGGCACCGCCCCGCAGCGATCGAGCGCGCGCCGCATCAGCTCCTTCCCGAGGCCGGTGCCGCGAGCCTCGGGGGCCGTGATCACGCGACCGATCGAGACCTCGACGAACTTCACGCCGGCCGGCACGATGCGGCAGTAGGCGTGAATCGCGCCATCGTCGGCGGTGGCCCAGAGATGGCGCGAGGCCGGATCGGCACCGTCGGCGTCGAGGTACGGGCAGTTCTGCTCGACGACGAACACGCGCTCGCGCAACGCGGTGATCGCGTAGAGCTCGACGGTCGTCAACTCGGAGAACGCGCGGTCGTGCCACCGGTAGGCCACGCCGAGAACGTAGCGCGGGAGCGTGTTAGCGTCGCGGCGTGAAGTCGGAGATCCGAGCGGTGACCGTGTTCCTGTCGTCGTCGGCGGGATTGCCGTCGTACGTCACCGCGGTGCAAGCGCTGGCCGGCGAGATGGCGCGCCGCGACCAAACACTCGTGTACGGCGGCGCCCATCGCGGCCTGATGGGCGTCATCGCGGATGCCATGATCGCGTCGGGCGGCAAGACCATCGGCGTGATTCCGCAAGCGCTCGTCGATCTCGAGATCGCGCACACGGGCCTGACCGAGCTCCACGTCGTGACCACGATGCACGAGCGCAAGGCGATGATGTTCTCGCTCGCCGATGCCTTCGTCGTGGCGCCCGGTGGCTTCGGGACGCTCGAAGAGGCGTTCGAGCAGATCACCGGGTTGCAGCTCGGCTATCATAAGAAGCCGATCGTCTTCCTCGACGTCGACGGCTTCTGGGCGCCGATGGCCGACTTCCTCGACCGCGCGGTCGCTGCGAATGTTCTGTACGGAGGCAACCGCCCGCTGTTCCGCACCGCTCCAACCGCCGCCGCCGCCCTCGACGTATTGGCCGCGTGGTAGCCTCGGTTCTATGTCCCCTCGCCTGATCGGCGCGGTGCTGGCTTCCGTCGCGGCGACATTGCTTGTCGTGTCGATGGCTGCGTCGGCGCTGTGGGCGGGTCATCCGTCGGTCGACGGGCGCGAGATCGAGAAGAAGACGGTCTACATCGGCCTTCTCGGTGGGCAAGGGTGCAACACGGGCGGGGATGGAACGTGCGTCGACATCAACTTGTCCGACACGTTCACCGCCGTGAGCTATGTCCAGCTCGGCACGTCATCGTTGTTCGTGTTGGTCGCGCTGCTCCTCGCGCTGACCGCGTTCAAGAACGCGCAATCGCGCAAGTCGATCAGCAAGGCGGCGATCGCCGTCGCGCTGCTCTGCGTCGCGGTCGTGCTCGCGCAGATCCTGATCGGTCCGAGTATCAAGGCAGATCAGCACGAGGTCAGCGTACCGATCGGGTACGGCATGTTCCTGTTCCTCGGCGCGATCGTCGCCGTCGTCGTCGCCGGCATCCTCGCGCCCAAAGACGACCCGCCCATGTCGCTTCGGGCTCCGCGCCAGCCCGCGTTACCGCCCGCACCGCAGGCACCGCAGATCGACGTGCTCGCGTTGATGCAAGAGGATGCAATCCGCCCCGCCGCCCCCGTGAGTCCGGGCGGCATGTTGCCTGGCCCGGCGGGGCCCCTCGGTGCAGGCACCGCTCCGACCTCGCCGCTGTTCAACGCGGCGCCGCAGCTGCGCCCGCTCTTCGAGCAACCTCCTACTCCGTACGTAGCTCCTCCGTTCGTGCCGCCCGCGCCGCGTCCAGCTCCCACGCCGCCGACGAGCATGCCGGTGAATCGCGCCGACACCGCGCAGGATCCCGTGATGCCCGCGCCTCCACCGGCAGCGCCGCCACCCCCTGCCGCACGCGCGAAGGCAGCGAGCGTTGCACCGCCTCCACGTGCGAAGGCTCCGAGCATCCCGCCACCGGTCTCCAACAAATCGGGGCCGAACAAGAAGCTCCCCGCACCGGGGTTCTCGATGCGCGGTCCCACTTCCGTCGGCATGGCCGTTCAAGCTCCGACCGGCACCGACCCCGGGCAGAGGACCGTCCCTGCCGCGCCGGCTGCATTCGCGCAAGCGAACCCGAACCCACCGAACATTCCCGCCGGCTCGCCGATGCAGGCCTTCACCGGCGCGGCCGAACCCTCCGAGGAAGTCGCCACTCGAGCGGTGAGCAAAGAGCCGGATCTGATGGTCGGCTCGCCGATCTCCGTCGGTGATTCGACCGACGCCGAGCGCAAGATCCACGGCGACGAGAGCACCGACGTCAACGCGCGCCCACTCACCGACGACGGCGAAGAAGCGGCCACCGTGTTCCGTGCGAAGAAGGAGGCAACGCCGGCTCCCACGCCGCGCTTGCCGACCGACGACGGAGAAGAAGCCGCCACGGTCGCGCGGCCAAAGCAGGATCCGGAGGACCTCGCCACCGATCCCGCGCAGGCGCGCGCGTCGGTGAAGTCGATGCCGAAAATCCCGATCACCACGGCGTCCGAATCGCTGCCGCCACCGAAGGAAGAGAAGACCGCCTATGGCGGCCCGCAGCCCGCGTGCCCGCAATGCGAAGCACCGATGAGCTGGGTCGAGGAGCACTTGCGGTTCTACTGCAAGAGCTGCCGGATGTACTTCTGACCGATCGCCGCTGAACCGCGGACGCATTTGCTGGGTCGCTAGTCGCCTTCACGACTGCGCCGAGGAACTTCGCATTCCGAGCGGACCGAGCTCGTTCCAAAGCCTGGTCGCCCTCGTGCACCCGCGCCGATCGCGTCCACCATCCTCGTCGTTGGTCGGAAGATCGCCCACGATGTCCTGCTGGGACGCGGCGAGGATCGAACGGTGCGGATCGCGGCGAGCTCTGCAGGTCAACACCATCGAGAGCGGGATGTAGCCGCGCATGACGCGCCGCCGAGGCGCTGGTCAGCCC
>Ga0154020_10002171_pt1 | contig 23876 bp, 17 predicted proteins | sample Klosneuvirus_201_FD_109709 | JGI IMG/M metagenome (GOLD analysis project Ga0154020, IMG submission 109709) | Active sludge microbial communities from wastewater, Klosterneuburg, Austria - Klosneuvirus_20160825_MG | ecosystem: Engineered > WWTP > Aerobic digester > Activated sludge | place...
AACGTGGGCAGGTTCCTGGACAAGGTACGAGAGACGCTGAGGTCGATGAAGACGGCCCGGCAAGCCGACGTGATCGCCAAGCTCAACCCGATCCTTCGCGGTTGGGCCGGGTATCACCAAAGCCAGATGTCAACGAGGACGTTTGCGAACGCCGACCACCAGATCTGGCACGCGCTCTGGCGCTGGGCCTGCCGTCGCCATCCCAACAAGGGACGGCGATGGATCAAGGCCCGGTACTTCAGGCGTGTCGGAAACCGGGACTGGCTATTCGCCGACAAGGACCAACTGCTGCTGACCTTGACGAGCTTCCACAAGAAGCGCCACGTCAAGATCGACGGCAAACGGAACCCTTACGACCCTGCCGATGAAGCCTACTTCGACGAGCGACTCGCTCGCCGAATGGCGTCGTCGCTGGCAGGACGCCGGAAACTGGCGTGGCTGTGGCAGCAACAGGACGGGCTATGCCCGCTTTGCGTCGAACGGATCACGAAGACAACGGGCTGGCACGTGCATCACGTGGTCAAGCGATCCGAGGGTGGCACGGATGCGGTGAGCAACCTCCGGCTGCTCCACCCGATATGCCACCAGCAACACCACGCCAACGAGTCGACGGTCAAAACATGACCGCTTCGCAGCTGCCGACGCACGCCCACGCGCGTGCACGGTTCTGGGCTGCTTGAGCCGGATGCAGGGAAACTTGCACGTCCGGTTCTTAGGGGAGGAGGAGGCCGCGAGGCCTTCTCCTTACCCGACTTCATACGAGGGTTCGATTCCCTTCACCCGCTCCAACTTCCAGACCCAGGCCCGCCGTTCGTGCGGGCCTTGTCGTTTTCAGCCGTGACGGGCCACCCACTCGATCACGGCATCCAGCGTCGGCGTTGCGCGCTGGGCTTCGGGGTGATTGACGAGCGCGGCCACTGCATACATGCGGCCGCTGGACGCCAGCACATATCCGGCCAGCGCACGCGTATCGAGCAGGGTGCCTGTCTTCAGGAAGGCAGCACCGGTGGCGCGCCCCTGGGTCATGCGATGCGCGAGCGTACCGTCCACGCCGGCCACTGGCAGCGAGTCGATGAATGCTTGAGCCTGGCGATGGGTCCAGGCGTGGCGCAGCAACTGCACCATCGCGCGCGGCTTGCCGCGCTCGGCGCGCGAAAGCCCCGAGCCGTTTTCCAGCGCGATGTCGTCGCCCTGCAGACCCTGCATGCGCAGCCAGGCAGCCACGCGCTCACGCGCCTCTGCCAGGGTGGCCGGGCGCATGGGAAACCCCTGCACCAACGAGAGCATCAGGTTGCGCGCCGCCATGTTGTCGCTGGTCTTGTTGATCTCGCGGATGATCTGCGGCAGCGGCTCCGACAGGTTCACCGAGAACGGCAGCTGGGGTTGCCCGTCCGGCCCCATGGGCATCAGCATGGTGCGATCAGGCTGACGCTTGTCCAGCACGCGACCGCGCAACCGTCCGCCGGCCTCGCGCCACAGGCCCTCGACGGCACGCACGGTGTATTCATCGTGCGCCAGCGGAGCCAGGCTGATCTCACGTGTCCCGCACCCGGCGCTCCACTGCCCGCGGACGGCCAGTTGGGTGCGTCCCTGAGGCCCCGATGCCGCCTGGGCCCACACCACGCAGCCGCCTCCCATGCGCACCTCATTGCGCACCGGCAGGCCGGCCAGTGGCGGCGTCAGGCCAACCTGCGGCCGCCCGCGTGCACCGCTGTGCACCGTGAGCTGCAGCACGCCTTCGTCGAGCGTCAATGCGTCCGGTCGCACATGATGCGGTCGGTCGGGCGCGGGAGGCGGGGTGCGGGCATGGTCTTCCTCGCGCAGTCGAAAGGCGTAGCGATCCAGCACGATGTCGCCCCAAACCTCCTGCAGCCCTTGCGCCTGCATGCGGGAGAACCAGGCACGCACGTCTGCGCTGCGCAGCCCGGCATCGCCGCCGCCCACGATGAGCAAGTCGCCCAGCAGGCGTCCCCGCGTCAACTGCCCGCGTACGAATGCGTAGGTGCGCCAACGGTAGTGCGGGCCGAGCAGATCGAGCGCCGCCAGTGCAGTGACCACCTTGGCGGTGGATGCCAGCTGGTATGGCCGCTCCGCGTTCAGTGTCGCCAACGGCGGGCTCTTGCCCTCGACTTCGTGCACGTGCAGGCCGATGCTGGATGCCGGCAGGCCGGCCCGTGCGACGACCGACCGCAGGGCCGCGGGCAGCCCGCTCCAGGGCAGGGGCCGGGGCGCTCGCGCCGGCCCGACCGCAAGCGTGGCGGGTGCCGCTGCACAGGTCAATCCCGCCAACAGCAGGCGCCGCCGAGCCAATCGCGACGGCGCGGCATGTTCGTCGGGCTTTGAGCACTCGATCGGGGGCATGGGGGGACGATTGCGGCAAAATCTCTCCACCGTCGAGCCTAGCGTGTTGCAGCAGCCTGGATCCGCGCAACAACGCGGCGCAGCGGGCGCTGATCAAGCGTTGCCGCTGGCGCATAGGTTTCAGGGCGGGCCCCGCACGCAAGGCGGCCACCGTGCCGAACTCCGCTCCCCACCGAATCGAGATGACCGATTGCCCCGCGCCGCCCGCCGGCCCACGCCCATCAGACCCAACGGTGCATCGACGGCCGGTCCGCAGCTTCGTCAAGCGCGGCGGCCGCATGGGCACCGGGCAGCAACGCGCGCTGGCCGAGCTCGGCCCCACGCACGTGCTGCCGTACGCAGCACAGCCGCTGCCACTGCCTGAGGTCTTCGGCCGGGTGGCGCCCGTGGTGCTGGAGATCGGCTTCGGCATGGGTCATGCCACGGCGGAAATCGCCGCCGCACATCCCGAGATCGACTTTCTTGGCGTCGAGGTCCATGAGGCCGGCGTCGGTGCGCTGTTGCGCCGCATCGGCGATGCAGGACTGACCAACGTGCGCATCATTGCCCACGATGCGGTGGAAGTGCTGCAGCACATGATCGGCCCCGCCAGCCTGGCCGGCGTGCACATCTTCTTTCCCGACCCTTGGCACAAGAAGCGCCACCACAAGCGGCGACTGATCCAGCCCCCGTTCGTGCAGCTGTTGGCCTCGCGCCTGCAGCCGGGCGCCCGCCTGCATTGCGCCACCGACTGGCAGGACTACGCGCACCAGATGCTGCAGGTGCTGAACGCGTGCCCGCTGCTGGCCAACACTGCCGATGGCTACGCGCCGCGTCCCGACATGCGCCCGCTGACCAAGTTCGAGGCCCGCGGCATGCGTCTGGGCCACGGCGTGTGGGACCTGGTGTACACCCGCGTCAGCCCACCCACTGCACCCAGCCGGTGAAGTAGGTCAGGAGCACCACACCACCGAAGGCGATGCGATACCACGCAAATGGCGTGAACGTATGGGTGGCGATGTAGCGCAGCAGCCAGCGCACGCAGGCCCAGGCACTGACGAACGAGACGAGCAACCCGACGGCGAACTCGGGCAAGTCCGCCGCACTGAGATGCGCGCGCTCTTTGTACAGGCTGTAAGCCCCTGCGCCGATGAGCGTGGGGATTGCCAGGTAGAAGCTGAAGTCGGTGGCTGCCTTGCGCGAAAGGCCCAGCAACATCCCACCGATGATGGTGGCGCCGGATCGGCTGGTGCCCGGCACCATCGCCAGGCACTGCACCACCCCCACCTTGAGCGCATCGAGCGCGGTCATGGCATCGACATCATGCACCCGAGTGGCAGAGGCTGGTCGGCGCTCGGCCCAGAGGATGATGAAGCCGCCGAGGATGAAGGCCGTGGCCACTACGGGCGCGTTGAAGAGGTGCGCCTTGATCGCCCTTCCCAGGAGCAGACCCAGCAGCACCGCCGGCGCAAAACCGATGAGCACGTTGCGTACGAACCGACGGGCGCGATCGTCATGGCCTATGCCCAGCGCCGTGTCGCGCAGCCGTTGCCAATAGACGATCACCACCGCCAGGATGGCACCGGTCTGGATCGCAATGTCGAACACCTTGGCCCGCTCGTCCGTCATTCCCAGCAGCGACCCGGCCAGGATGAGGTGGCCTGTCGAGGAAATCGGCAGGAATTCGGTGAGGCCCTCGACCAATCCCATGATCGCGGCCTTGAGCAGGACAACAGGATCCACCTGTGCTCCGGGCAGGTCAAAGCGGCGGATGATACCCACGGTCGTTGACACCGGGCGTTCGACACGTCGCTCGAGCGACTCGGCCCTGAGCCCGCGAATTCCGAAGTGAGCCCATTCATGCCGCACAGGCGCGACTCGGGCGAAGTCAGCAGCGGCGTCAAGCCCGCAAGCCATACGCGGTGTGAATCGGACTGCAGGGCAACTGTCTGTCATCGATCTCGACGACAGACGGACGGGTCGATTCGCGGCAGCATCGCCGAACAACCTCACGACTACACCAACTGGAGACGCCTCGATGATCGCCCTTCACGCCCCACGGTCGACCTGCGGTACTGCACTGGCGGTCGCCGCGTTGCTCGCGGTCAACTTGCCCGATGCAACTGCCGCACAGGCTGCCCTGACTGCAGGCGAGATTGCCCAAGCCGTCTGCTCCGGAAAGACGCGCAGCACCGACGAGGTCAGAGCAGCTCTTGACCGTGCTCGGGACTTGAAGGGCTGGAACGCGTTCATCCACGTGAACGAGGCCGGCGCCAGCGCGGCTGCGAGCAAGCTCGCCGCGGCCAAGCGCGCCGCGCGCTGCCGCCCGCTGGCTGGCGTGCCCATCGTGGTCAAGGACAACATCGAAGTCGCAGGCCTGCCCTCGAGCGCCGGCACTCCGGCGCTGGCCGGCTATGTGCCAGCGACCGATGCGCCCGTGGTCGCACGCCTGCGTGCGGCCGGAGCCATCGTCATCGGCAAGACCAACATGCACGAACTGGCCTTCGGCGTCACCGGCTGGAACCCGATGAGCCAGACCGGGCCCGAGCCCGGCGTGCGCAACGCATGGGACCGCAGCCGAATCGCCGGCGGCTCGTCTTCTGGCACCGGTGCCGCTGTGGGCGCCCGGGTGGTGCCCGCAGGCCTGGGCACCGACACCGGCGGCTCGGTGCGCATCCCATGTGCCTTCAACGGCTGCGCCAGCCTGCGGCCGACGATCGGGCGCTACCCGCAGGCCGGCATCGCGCCGATCTCGCACACCCGCGACACGGCTGGGCCGATGGCTGCGGCCATGGCCGATGTCGAATTGCTGGACCGGGTGATCGCCGGTGGCCCCGCCGCGAAGCCGGCTTCGCTCAAGACAGTGCGCCTGGGCTTGGCCGCGCCGCTGCTGGCCAACCTGGATGCCGATACGCGTACGGCCTTCGACGCTGCACTGGCCAAGCTGAAGGCTGCCGGCGTGACGGTGATCGAGGTCGACATGCCGCGGCTGATGGAACTCAACGGCGCGATCGGTTTTCCGCTGGCGCTGTACGAGGCCTATGACGACATGGTGGCCTACCTCAAGCACACCGGCACCGGGGTCACGGTCGAGCAGATGGCCGAGCGCGCCGTCAGCCCCGACGTCAAGGGCACCTACCAGGGGTTGGTGATCCCGCGCAAGCTGCCCGGGCCGAACAACACCGTGGTCGACGCCCGGCCCGCATATGACGCAGCCATGGCCACGGCCCGCCCGGCGTTGCAGGCGCTGTACAAGGCGACTTTCCGCACCCATCGGCTCGATGCGCTGGTATTCCCCACCGTGCCGGTGGTGGCGCTCCCGGCCACGCCGGAGTCGAGCAGCGTGCCCAACTTCATGCTGCTGATCCAGAACACCGACCCCGGCAGCAACGCCGGGCTGCCCGGTCTGCAGCTCCCGATCGGATTGGGGGGGTCGAGCAAGCTGCCCATCGGCATGGAGCTCGATGGCCCGGCCAACAGCGACCGGCGGCTGGTAGCGATCGGACTGGCCATCGAAAAGCTGCTCGGGCGCCTGCCGGCCCCCGAATTGCGATGAGCGGCGCAGCGCGGGTGCCTCCCGCGCTGGATGCGACTACGCAGGGCCGGTCATGTCATCGTCGCAACCCCATCGCGCCAGCGCTGCCCTGCGGGTGACGCCGGTCTTCTCGGCCATGCGCCGAAGGTAGGTCCGCACGGTGGGCACGCCGATGCCCAGCTCGCGCGCGATTTCCTTGTCCGTGCGACCCTGCGCAAGCAGGTGTGCCACGCGGTGTTCACGTGGGCTGAACACCGCCTGGCCGGGTTCGCTTGCCGCGGGCGCCAGTGCCTGGCGCCGTGTGCGCCGCAGCGCCGCAATGAACGCGGGCTCGATCAGGTCGAGCAACGCCTTGTCACGCGGCTCGAACTCGCTGCGACGGCGGCCACGCCAAATGCGCAGATCCCCCAAGGCCTGATTGCCATCGAACGCATGCAGGTTGATGCCCCAGTGCAGCCCGTCACGGGCCAGGAAATCTTGAAAGAAGGGGGTGCGAGCGAGTTCGCGATGCGGCAACACTTCGCTCACGGCGGTGGCATGGCGCCGCGCCTGCAGCAAGAAGGTGATCGGGTCGTGGTACTGGAACCAGCTTTCGTAGCGCGCGAGGTTGGCCGGATCCATGTTCAGCCACACACCCTCGCCAAAGACACCTCGCCGCTCGTCCCAGACGTACGATGCGAAGTGATCGGCACGCAGCAGGTCGAGCAGTGCCCGACCGGCGCGTTCGCGAACCTCTCGCTCCGACAAGTCTTCTGCCAGGCAGGCGAACACACGCGCCAGCGCCTGTCCCTCTCGCGTCGACACATGCATGCGCGTCTCCTGTCGCTTCGCGTCCGTCCCGGCAGCCGATGCTACGCCTGTGTCTGGTGCGCACTGCCGGGTTGAGGTCAACAACCGCTGGCGTTGACCCGTTGGCATGCGTGCGATATATTACTGACTAACCGGTCAGTAACCAATGTCTGCCCCCACTGAAACGAGCTCGCGCCGCCGCCGCAAGGAAGCCCGGCCGCAGGAACTGCTCGATGCCGCGCTGGCGCTCTTCGTCGAGAAGGGCTTCGCCGCCACGCGCGCTGAAGAAGTGGCAGCACACGCCGGCGTGTCCAAGGGCACCTTGTACCTGTACTTCCCGAGCAAGGAAGACCTGCTCAAGGCGGTGATCGTCCATTGCCTGTCGTCGCGCATCGCCGACGGCGCCGCGCGTGCCGCCGGCTTCTCGGGCACCACGACCGACCTCATGCGCGACATCCTCGCCCAGTGGTGGGTGGCCATCTACGACAGCCAGGCCTCGGCCGTCTTCAAGCTGGTGATGACCGAGGTGCGCAACTTTCCCGACATCGCCGACTACTACATGCGCGAAGTGGTTCAACCGGCCACCGAGTTGCTGGGTTCCATCGTGAAGCGCGGCATCGACAACGGCGAGTTCCGCTATGTCGACATCGATTCCGCGGTGCACTCCCTGGTGTTGCCGCTCATCATGATCTGCATCCACAAACATTCGCTGGGCGCGTGCCCGCCGGCATGCCTGGGCGGCACCTTGCCGGTCGACGGGCACGCGTTCATCCGCAACCACCTCGACCTGCTGCTCGACGGGCTGCGTGCGTCGCCCGCCGCTCGTTGAGTCGCCGCGCGCTGCCTGCCCCAATCGACCCCTCACTCGATATGTCCAAATCCTGGAGACCTTGGGCCATCGGCCTGCTGGCATTGGCTGTTCTGGCGGCAGTTGGCCTGCGTCTGACGGCTGCGCGCCGCACCGCGGCGACCGCAGCCACTCCCGCCGCCTCCGCGCCGCGTCCGGCCCTCGAACTCGCGCCAATTGACGTGCTCACCGTCGGGCGCCACGAGTTCGTCCGGGGCCTGGAGGTGACGGGCAGCCTGAAGGCAGTCAACACAGCCTACGTCAAGGCCAAGGTCGCCGCGGAACTTCGCACGCTCGAAGTGCGCGAGGGCGATGCGGTGCGCGCCGGCCAAGTGGTGGCCACTCTGGATACCACCGAGTTCGACTGGCGCCTGCGCCAGGCCGAGCAGCAGGCGGCGGCAGCGCGGGCGCAAGCCGAAATCGCGCAGCGCCAACTGGCCAACAACAAGGCCCTGGTGGCGCAGGGATTCATCTCGGCCACGGCACTGGAGACCTCGGCATCGAACGAGGCGGCCGCGCAGGCGAACCTGCAGGCCGCCATGGCTGCCGCGGAGCTGGCCCGCAAGGCGCGGGCCGACACCACCGTGGTCGCGCCAATCTCGGGTCAGGTTTCGCAGCGGCTGGCACAGCCCGGCGAGCGCGTATCGGTCGACGCGCGCCTCATCGAAATCGTGGACCTGACGCGCATCGAACTCGAGGCCGGCGTGCCACCCGAGGAGGCTGCCCGGGTGCGCCCCGGCGCGATTGCCCGGCTGACGCTGGAGGGTAGCAGCGAGCCGTTGGCGGCCCGCGTGGTGCGACTCAACCCGGCGGCCCTCGCCGGCTCGCGCACCGTGGCGGCATACCTGGCGGTCGAGCCACATGCGTCACTGCGACACGGCTTGTTCGCCCGCGGCTGGATCGACATCGAGCGCCGCCCGGCACTGGTGATCCCGGTTTCGGCCGTGCGTATCGACCAGGCCAAGCCCTATGCAATCGTTTTCGCACAGGGCCTCGCCGAGCGCCGGTCGCTGCAGTTGGGCGAGCGCGGCATGGTCGCGTCGCAGCCCATGGTCGAGGTGCTGGGCGGCCTGGCCGAGGGCGAACGCATCCTGGCGGCCTCTGCCGGCAGTGTCCCAGAGGGCACGGCCCTGCGGGTCGCCACGCTTGCGGCCCCGGCCGCATCCAAGTCGCACTAGAGACGCCCGGGACGCAGCCGCCATGTGGTTCACCCGTGTCTCGATCGCCAACCCGGTGATGGCCGTGATGGTCATGCTCGCCTTCGTCGTTCTGGGCCTGTTCTCTTACCAGCGGCTGAAGGTGGACCAGTTCCCCGACATCGACTTTCCAACCGTGGTCGTGGTGGTCGAGTACCCGGGCGCATCGCCCGAAATCGTGGAGAGCGAGGTCACCCGCAAGGTCGAAGAATCGGTGAACACCATCGCCGGCATCAGTCAGCTGTATTCGCGCAGCTATGAAGGTTCTTCGGTGGTGATCATCCAGTTCAATCTCGACGTCAATGGCCGCAAGGCGGCAGACGACGTGCGCGAGAAACTGGCCATCGTGAAGACGGGCTTTCGCGAGGAGGTGAAGGAGCCGCGGGTCACCCGCTTCGATCCCTCGAGCCGGCCGGTGTTCACGCTGGCGCTCACCTCGCCCGACGGCAGCCGCAGCGTGCAGGAGCTCACCACCTTTGCCGACCAGGTGCTCAAGAAGCGGCTGGAGAACGTACGCGGCGTAGGCTCGGTCACCCTGGTGGGTGGTGTGAAGCGAGAGGTCAACGTTTACCTGCGGCCGCAGGCCCTGGAAGCGTACGGCGTGGGCGTGGATGCCGTCATGTCCGCAGTGCGCACCGAGAACCAGGACCTGCCCGCAGGTGCCCTGCGCTCGCGCGAGGCCGAGCGCACCGTGCAGATCATGGGCCGCGTGCGCCAGCCCGACGAGCTGCGCCAGGTGACCGTGGCCCGGCGCAACGGTCAGCCGGTGCGCCTGGGCCAGGTGGCAGAAGTCGTGGATGGTCCAGAGGAGCTGGAGTCACTGGCGCTGTACAACGGTCAGCGGGTGCTGGCACTGGATGTGCAAAAGAGCCAGGGCGAGAACACGATCGACGTGGTTGAAGGTCTCAAGCGGGTGACGGACACCATGCGGGCCCAGCTTCCGCGCGGCATGGCCGTGGAGGTGCTGCGCGACAACGCTCGCCCCATCCGCGTATCGGTGTCCAACGTGCGCCAGACGCTGTTCGAAGGCGCGCTGCTCACCATCGGCATCGTGTTCCTGTTCCTCAACAGCTGGCGCTCCACTGTCATCACCGGTCTCACGCTGCCCATCTCGCTGGTGGGCACTTTGCTGGTGATGTACGCGTTCGGGTTCTCGATCAACATGGTCACGTTGATGGCCATGAGCCTGTGTGTCGGCTTGCTGATCGATGACGCGATCGTGGTGCGCGAGAACATCGTGCGCCATGTGCAGATGGGCAAGAGCGCCCACGATGCGGCCCTGGAAGGCACGCAGGAGATCGGACTCGCGGTCCTGGCCACCACGCTGTCCATCGTGGCCGTGTTCCTGCCCATCGGCTTCATGGGCGGCATCATCGGCAAGTTCTTCCACGAGTTCGGCATCACCATCGTCGCTGCGGTGCTGATCTCGATGTTCGTGAGCTTCACGCTCGACCCCATGCTCAGCTCGGTGTGGCACGACCCTGCCATCGACCGCGAAGGCCAGCCGTTCGTGCCCCGAACCTGGTACGACCACACGCTCGGCCGGCTCACCCACTGGGTCGACCGCGTGTCGCATCACCTGGGCGATGGTTACGTGGCGGCCCTGGGCTGGTCGCTGCGCCACAAGGCGCTCACGTTGCTGGGCGCAGTGGCCACGCTGGTGGCCAGCCTGGCGCTGGTGCCGCTGCTGGGCACCGAGTTCGTGCCCAAGGCCGACTTCTCTGAAACCTCGGTGAACTTCTACACCCCGGTGGGCACGCCGCTGGAGGTCACCGAAGCGCGCGCACGCCAGGTCGACGCCATCCTGCGCGAGATGCCCGAGGTGCGCTACACCGTCACCACCATCAACACCGGTACTGCGCAGGGGCGCAACTACGCCAGCGTGTTCGTGCGGCTGGTCGAGCGACGCGAGCGAACGCGCAATGCCGAGCAGATGTCGGTGCCGCTGCGGGAGCGGCTGTCGCGGGTGGCCGGCATCACGGTCACCCACGTCGGCCTGCTCGATCCGGTGGGCGGACAGAAGCCCATCTCGGTGTCGATCCAGGGGCCGGACATCCCGACGCTGCAGCGATTGACCGGTGAACTGACCACGCGCCTGGCGCGGGTGCCCGGCCTGGTCGACCTCGACACCAGCATGAAGGCACCCAAGCCCACAGTGGCGGTGCAGGTCCGGCGCGAGGCCGCCTCCGACCTCGGTTTGTCGGTGGGCAGCATCACGCAGACGCTGCGCGGCCTGGTGGCGGGCCAGACCGTCGGCGACTGGCGCGCACCGGATGACCAGTCCTATGAAGTGAAGGTGCGACTGGCACCTGACGAGCGCAACGACCCGGCACAACTCGGCAGGCTCGGCATCGCCTCCGGCACTCAGGCCGACGGCACGCCGCGCATCGTGCGCCTGTCCCAGGTGGCCGATGTGCAGCTGTCCACCACTGCCAGCCAGGTCAATCGGCGCGACCTCAGCCGTGAAGTCGAGATCACGGCCAGCCCCTCGGGCCGCGCGCTGGGCGAGGTCTCGGCCGACATCCGCCGCGTCCTCGAGTCCACCGCCTTGCCGCCGGGCTACACCTACCGCTTCGGCGGCTCGACCAAGGACATGCAGGAGTCCTTCGTCTACGCGGTCTCGGCACTCGCTCTGGGCGTGGTGTTCATCTACATGATCCTGGCCTCGCAGTTCCGCAGCTTCCTGCAACCGTTGGCACTGATGTCGTCGCTGCCGCTGACCTTGATCGGTGTGGTTGCGGCCCTGCTGGTGTGGCGCTCGACCCTGAACATGTTCTCGATCATCGGCATCGTGATGCTGATGGGGCTGGTGACCAAGAACGCCATCTTGCTGATCGACTTCGCGATACGCTCGCGCGCCGACGGCATGACACGGCACGATGCGCTGCTGCACGCGGCCAAGGTCCGGCTGCGCCCGATCCTGATGACCACGCTGGCGATGATCTTCGGCATGCTGCCGCTGGCATTCGCGTTGTCAGAGGGCTCGGAGCAGCGCGCCCCGATGGGCCAGGCGGTGATCGGCGGCGTCATCACGTCCTCCGTACTCACGCTGGTGGTGGTGCCGGTCATCTATTGCTGGCTCGACGACCTGGGCCAGTGGGCGCGCCGCCTGGTGCGGCCGTCGACCGCGCCGACAGCCCTGGCCGCAGGCACACCCGAGGGGGCATCCGGCCCGAAATAGAATTCTCGCTTTCACCGATACGTCCAGATCCGAGAGAACGACATGAACGTGGAACAAGCGCGATTCAACATGATCGAGCAACAGATCCGGCCCTGGGATGTGCTCGACGCCGGGGTACTGTCGCTGCTGGCCATGGTCAAGCGCGAAGATTTCGTGCCCGCGGCCTACCGCGCGCTGGCTTTCGTCGACACCGAGGTACCCCTGCCTGAAGGCCAGTGCATGCTGGCGCCGCGGGTCGAGGCCCGCATGCTGCAGGAGGCGCAGGTGCAACGCCACGAGCGTGTGCTCGAGATCGGCGCCGGTTCAGGCTTCATGGCCGCGTTGCTGGGGCACCGCGCCCAGTCGGTCGTCACCATGGAGAGCCGGCCGGCGCTGGCGCGCATGGCCCGCGAAAACCTGCGCCGTGCATTGTCATCCAACGTCGTCGTTCGCGAAGGCGACGGTGCCCTGGGCCTGCCCGGGGAGGCGCCGTTCGACGCCATCGTGCTGTCGGGATCCGTTTCCTCAGTGCCGCAGGTGCTGCTCGACCAGTTGCGCCCCGGCGGTCGCCTGCTGGCCATCGTCGGCCAGGAGCCGGTCATGCGGGCAGTCCGTATCACACGCCAGCCACAAGGCGGATACACGACTGTGGAACTCTTCGATACCGTGGCGCCAGCGCTCGACGGCTTCGCGCCGCCGACCCGATTCACCTTCTGACCCCCGGATGCGGCAACTCGACGCCCCACTCCAGCAGCGTGTCGCACGCGGCTTGCCCGCGGCACCGGCTCGCCGCTACAACGCTGGCCACCGCGGGCTCGGGCCGAATCCGGGCCGATCGGGCCGTTGACCCGCATCCCTCATCCACTCACAAGGAAGCTCCTCCATGCACCGTCTGCCGCCGCGAAGTGCGAATCTGCGCGCCCCCCGGGCCCTGCGCCCCATGGCCGTGGCCCTGGCCATCGGCCTGGCCGGCGCCGCTGCGCAGGCCCAGAGCCTGAAGGAGCTATACGAGGCCGCCCGTGCCTACGATGCCACCTATCTGGCCGCACGTGCCCAGGCCGATTCGGCCCAGTACAAGGCGGCGCAATCCGACGCCCTGCGCCAGCCCGGAGTCTCGCTGGGCGGCACGGCCACCACCACGCGCACCGAACCGGTGGTCGGGCCGAGCCTGACCACGAACAACCAGAAAGTCGAGCTGTCGGCCAAGCAGCCTCTGTTCAACCGGTCCAATTCGGCCACCATCGAACAGGCGCGCCGGTCGCTGGACGTGGCCAAGGCCGACCTCGAAACAGCCGAACAAGACCTGATTGTGCGAGTGTCACAGGCCTATTTCGACGTGCTGGCGGCGCAGGACTCGCTGGGCACGGCGCGCACGAACAAGAAGGCCATCGCCGAGCAACTGGCTTCGGCCAAGCGCAACTTCGAGGTGGGCACTGCCACCATCACGGATACCCGCGAGGCCCAGGCGAAGTTCGACTTGGCCACCGCGCAGGAAATCGGCGCTGACAACGACCTGCGCACCAAGCGCATCGCGCTCGACCAACTCATCGGCAAGACCGACGTCGCACCCAAGACGCTGGCCCTGCCGGTGCAGTTGCCCGCCGTCACGCCCGCCAGTGCCGAGGAATGGGTGACCATGGCCGACGGTAGCCACCCGAGCATCCGCAAGGCTCGCCTGGGGCTGGAAGTCGCCCAGCTCGAGACCGAGAAGGCCCGCGCCGGCAACCTGCCCACGGTAGACCTCATCGGCACGCTCTCGGGCAGCCACAGCACGGGCACCGGCATCACCTATGCCGGCGGCAAGGCTGGCACGTCCAAGAACGCCACGCTCGGCGTGCAGATGAACTACACGCTGTTTGCCGGCAACTCCATCCAGAACCGCATCAAGGAAACGATCGTCCTGGAAGAGAAGTCCCGCAACGATGTCGAGGCTGCCCGTCGCGGCGTGGCACAGGGCACGCGCCAGGCCTTCTTCGGCGTGCAGTCGCTGCAGGCCCAGGTCAAGGCGCTCGAGGCCGCCGAGGCATCGTCGAAGCTCGCGCTCGAGGCCACGCAGCTCGGCTACAAGGTGGGTGTACGCGTCAACCTCGACGTGCTCAACGCCACCACCCAGCTCTACAGCACGCAGCGCGACCTCGCCAAGGCGCGTTACGACACCATCATGACCGGGTTGAAGCTGCGCCAGGCCGCCGGCCAGTTGCAGCCGCAGGACGTCAACGCGGTGGACGCGCTGCTGGCGCGCTAGTTGTTGCCGACGCGCGTTGTGCGCCCGAGCGCCAGCACCTGCTCGGCCATGCGCAGCGCTGCGCCGCGATGTTCGGCCGCGTAGGCCTGCGCGCGGTCTGACCATGCCGCCCGTTCCGGGTCGCGCGCCAGCGATGCGGCCACGCGCACGCCCTCGTCGATGTCATCCACCCGGATTGCAGCCTGTGCGGCCAGCGCCATGCTGGCCGCATGGGCGAAGTTGAAGGTGTGCGGCCCCATCACCACCGGGCAGCCGCAGGCTGCGGCCTCGATCAGGTTCTGCCCCCCCAGCGGCGCATAGCTGCCGCCCAGCAGCGCCACATCGGCGCAGGCGTAGTACAGCGGCATCTCGCCCATGCTGTCGCCCAGCCAGACGTCGGCCTGGGCTGCGGCTGACCCGGGTTCGCCGGTCCAGGCCGATCGGCGCACCATTGACAACCCCGCCCCTGCAACCAGCGCCGCCGCCTCGTCGAAGCGCTGCGGATGCCTCGGCACCAGCAGCAGCAGGGGTCGCGGCAGCGGCAGTGTGAGCCAGGCCCTCAGCAGCGGCCCTTCCTCGCCTTCGCGGGTGCTGGCGGCCAGCACGACGTCTCGACCCAGCGCCTCGCGCCACCGTCGGCCACGCGCCAGCAAACTCGGCGCCGGCGCCATGTCGTACTTGATGTTGCCGTCGACCCGCACCTGCGGCGCGCCTGCGTCCAGCAGTCGCTGGCCATCGTCGGCCGTCTGCGCCAGCACCAGGGTCAGCCGGCGCGCGGCCGGGTGCAGCAGCGCCGCCAGGCGGCGCCCCCGCCGGGCGCTGCGCTCGCTCAACCGTGCATTGGCCAGCACCATCGGCACGCCCAGGCGTTCGGCTTCACGCATCAGCGCCGGCCACAGCTCGGTTTCCATCAGCACGCCCACCCGCGGCCGGTAGTGCCGCAGGAAGCGCCGCGCCGCACCCGGGGTGTCGTAGGGCAGCCAGGCCTGCAGGTCACCGTCGCGCAGCAGCGCCCGCCCGGCCTGCCGGCCGGTCGCGGTGCCATGGGTGAGCAGAAGGCGCAGCCCAGGCTCGCGCTCGCGCAGTGCATCCACCAGGGCTGCAGCCGCGCGGGTCTCGCCCAGCGACACCGCGTGCACCCACAGCGCGCCGGGCGCCACGCGAGCGCCGTACCACCCCAGCCGCTCGCCCCAGGCGCGGCGGTACTCGGGCTCGCGCGCACCGCGCCGCCACAGCCGCGCCAGATACAACGGCAGCGCCAGGCGCAGCAGCAGCGCGTACATCGCGCGCGCCAGGCGCTGCCCGAGCGGCGTCATCGGTGAGGTGAGCGCAGGCGGCTCAGTGCGCAGACTGGGTCACCTGCGCATCGGGCTTCACGCTGCGCAGCGCAGTCATGAAGTCATGCTCGATGCGCTGCAGCGCCTGCGGTGTGTGACCTTCGAAGCGCAGCACCAGCACCGGCGTCGTGTTGGAGGCCCGAACCAGGCCGAAGCCGTCGTCGTACTCGGCGCGCAGGCCATCGATGGTGATGATCTCGCGTGCCCCGGGAAAGGTGGCCTGCTGCTGCAGCGCCTGAACCACCCGGTGCGGCTCGCCCTCGGCGCACGGCACGTTCAACTCCGGTGTGCTGTGGGCGGTGGGCAGGGCATCGAGCACGGCGCTCGGGTCGGCATGGCGCGACAGGATCTCGAGCATGCGCGCGGCCGTGTACATGGCATCGTCGAAGCCATACCAGCGCTCGGCGATGAAGATGTGGCCGCTCATTTCGCCTGCAATAGGTCCGCCGATCTCCTTGAGCTTGGCCTTGATCAACGAGTGGCCTGTCTTGTACATCATCGGCACGCCGCCGGCCTCGCGGATGACCGGCGCCAGCCGCTGGCTGCACTTCACGTCGTAGATGATGGTGGCGCCGGGATTGCGCGCGAGCACGTCGCGCACCAGCAGCATCAATTGCCGGTCCGGGTAGATGATGTGCCCCTCTCGGGTGACCAGGCCCAGCCGGTCGCCGTCGCCGTCGAAGGCCATGCCGAGCTCGGCCTCGGTGGCCCTGACCACCTTGATCAGGTCGGCCAGGTTCTCGGGCTTGCTCGGATCAGGGTGGTGGTTCGGAAAGTCGCCGTCGACGCGCGAGTACAGGTCGATCACCTCGCAGCCCAGCGCACGCAGGATGGCCGGTGTCGATGCACCCGGTATGCCGTTGCCGCAGTCGACCACCACCTTCATGGGCCGGGCCAGCCTGGCGTCGCGCACGATGCGATCGCGGTACTCGGCAAAGACGTCCATGGTGGCGCTGCGCCCCTGCCCCTGCATGTAGTCTTCCGCCTCGATGCGCCGGCGCAGTGCCTGGATCGCCTCGCCGTAGATGGCCTGGCCGGCCAGCACCATCTTGAAGCCGTTGTAGTCCTTCGGGTTGTGGCTGCCCGTGACCTGGATGCCGCTGTGGCAGCCATGGCGACCGCGCGTGGCGGCCACGTAGTACAGCATGGGCGTGGTCACTGGGCCCAGGTCGACCACATCCAGACCGGTGGACACCAGCCCTCGGATCAGCGCCTGCACCAGCCCCGGGCCGGACAGCCGGCCGTCGCGGCCGACGACCACGGCCTTTTCGCCGGCCGCCCGTGCCTCGCTGCCGAAGGCGCGACCCAGGTGCTCGGCGAAGGATTCGTCGAGGCCAAGGCCCACGATGCCGCGGATGTCGTAGGCCTTGAAGGCCGAGGCTTGTACTTGCATGGGTCGTGGCGTTCCGGCTGTCTGGACTGGGCGCGATTCTAAGGAGCGGGCTGCGCCCATCGGGCCCGGGCACGGGTTTCGTCACCCCGTTGAAACCCGCCCCGCCCCGGCTGGATTCAGAGGTCCGAAAACGGCCAGTCCGGTCGCAGCTTCACCCTATCATGCCGCCATGACACTCCATGACGACGCCGCCTGGCGGGCCTTGACTACGCGCGATGCCCGCTTCGATGGCCGGTTGTTCGTCGGCGTCACGTCCACCGGCATTTACTGTCGTCCGGTGTGCCGGGTCCGCACACCGCGGCGCGAGAACTGCCGCTACTTCGGCAACGCCGCGCAGGCTGAATCGCAGGGTTTCCGGCCGTGCCTGCGCTGCCGGCCGGAGCTGGCGCCGGGGCTGTCGCTCACCGACTCGTCGGGAGTGCTGGCCCAACAAGCGGCACGGATCCTGGAGCAGGCCGCGCACGAAGGCGAGGATCCACCGCTGGCCAACATCGCAGCGCGCCTGGGCGTGACCGACCGGCACCTGCGCCGCATCTTCGGCCAGATGCACGGCGTCACCCCGATCGACTACCTCACCACCCAGCGCCTGCTGCTGGCCAAGCACCTGCTGACCGACACCGCATTGCCTGTGACGCAGGTGGCGCTGTCGGTGGGCTTTGCGAGCGTGCGCCGCTTCAACGCTGCGTTTGCCGAGCGTTACCGCATGAGCCCGACGGCGCTGCGCCGCAACCGTGATGGCGCCGCATCGGATGCAGCGCACGCGCCGCCCGCACTGCGCCTGGCCTGGCGGCCCCCGTATGACGTCGACGGCGTACTGGGCTTCTTCGCGCAGCGTGCCGTCGAGGGCATCGAGGCCGTCGACGGGCTGACCCTGCGGCGCACGCTCGGCCTGGAACACCGCGGCCGGGCGCTCGCCGGTTGGGTGGAAATGCGCTTCGAGCCGCGGCGCCACGAGGTGCGAGTGCAGGTTGCGCCGCAGTTGGCGCCAGCCTGGGGTCTCGTGGTGCAACGCGTGCGCCAGTGCCTCGATCTGGACGCCGAACCGCAGCAGATCGACACGGCACTGGCCGGCATGCCGGGTCGCACGCAACCCGGCGTGCGCGTGCCCAGCGGTCTGGATGGTTTCGAGATCGCCGTGCGGGTGATCCTGGGCCAACAGGTGACTCTGGCCGCCGCTCGCACCCTGACGCGCCGGCTGGTGCTCCGCTTTGGCGCACCGATCGAGACGCCGTGGCCGGAGCTCGACCGCCTGTTCCCCACCGCGCAGGCGGTGGCCGCCGCCAAACCGCACGAAATCGGCGAGCTGGGCGTCGTGCGCCAACGCGTGCGCGCGCTGCAGGCGCTGGCCGCTGAGGTCGCGGCGGGGCGATTGCAGCTGCACCGGGCGGCGCCGCTCGAACCCACGCTGGCCTCGCTGCAGGCCCTGCCCGGCATCGGCCCATGGAGCGCCCAGCTGATTGCCATGCGGGCCCTGGCCTGGCCCGATGCCTGGCCAGCCTCCGACATCGGCGTGCTGCAAGCCCTGGACACCCGCGACCCGCGCGAGGCAACGGCGCGCGCAGAGCCCTGGCGCCCCTGGCGCGCCTACGCCGTGATGCGCCTGTGGCTGCCCTCGACGGACACCGCTGCAGCCGCACCCACCGCACCTGCCGCAGACCCCGAACCCACCGTCATCCGGAGCTGATCCATGGCCATGCCCCACCTCATCGCCCAGGCCCGACTGGACACCCCGCTGGGGCCATTGACTGCCGCCATCACCGAGCGCGGCCTGGCCGGCCTGTGGTTCGACCCCCAGGTGCACCACCCCGGCGCCCTTGGCGTGCCCGAGCGAAGGCAGCATCCACTGATGCGTGACGTGGCCGCCGTCATGGTCGCGTACTTCAACGGCACAATGCCCGAGCCCGATGCGCTGCCGCTGGATCTGCATGGCACGCCATTCCAGCAGGCCGTGTGGCAGGCACTGCTGGAGGTGCCCGCGGGCCGAACCAGAACCTACGGCGCCGTGGCCGCGCACATCGGTCGCCCGCGCGCGGTGCGCGCCGTGGGTGTGGCAGTGGGTCGCAACCCGGTGTCCATCCTGGTGCCCTGCCACCGCATCGTCGGCAGCACCGGCGCCCTCACAGGCTACGACGGTGGGCTGGACATCAAGCGCGCGCTGCTGAGACTCGAAGGCGTGGCTGTCGACTGACGCGCTGCTGCCGGCGGCGGCAGCGGCAGCGGCGATAATTCGCGGTTCTTCCCAGGAGTCCCGCCTTGGCTGCCACCATCCTCCAACAGCTTCCCGTCGGCGAGCGCGTCGGCATCGCCTTTTCCGGCGGCCTGGAACCAGTGCCGCCGTGCACTGGATCCGCTCCAAGGGCGCGATTCCCTGCGCCTACACCGCGCACCTGGGCCAGCCCGACGAGAGCGACTACGACGACATTCCTCGCAAGGCCCGGGCCTACGGCGCCGAAATCGCGCGCCTGGTCGACTGCCGCGCACAGCTGGTGGCCGAGGGCATCGCCGCCATCCAGTGCAGCGCCTTCCACATCTCCACCGGCGGCGCCACCTACTTCAATACCACCCCGCTGGGCCGTGCGGTCACCGGCACGGCACTGGTGGTGGCGATGAAGGAGGACAGCGTCCACATCTGGGGCGACGGCAGCACCTACAAGGGCAACGACATCGAGCGCTTCTACCGCTACGGGCTGCTGGCCAACCCGGCACTGCGCATCTACAAACCCTGGCTCGACCAGCGCTTCATCGACGAGCTCGGCGGTCGCAAGGAAATGAGCGAGTACCTCATCGCCAACGGCTTCGACTACAAGATGAGCGTCGAGAAGGCCTACTCCACCGACAGCAACATGCTGGGCGCCACCCACGAGGCCAAGGACCTGGAGTTCCTGAACGCGGGCATGCACATCGTCAAGCCCATCATGGGCGTGGCCTTCTGGCGCGAGGATGTGGCCGTGAAGCCCGAGACGGTGACGGTGCGCTTCGAGGAAGGCCAACCGGTGGCGCTCAACGGCATGACCTTTGCCAGCGCGGTGGCGCTGTTCGAGGAGGCCAACCGCATCGGCGGGCGCCACGGCCTGGGCATGTGCGACCAGATCGAAAACCGCATCATCGAGGCCAAGAGCCGGGGCATTTACGAGGCCCCGGGGATGGCGCTGCTGCACATCGCCTACGAGCGGCTGGTGACCGGTATCCACAACGAGGACACCATCGAGCAGTACCGCAGCAACGGCCGCCGCCTGGGCCGGCTGCTCTACCAGGGCCGCTGGTTCGACCCGCAGGCCATGATGCTGCGCGAGACGGCCCAGCGTTGGGTGGCGCGCGCCATCACAGGCGAGGTGACTCTGGAACTGCGCCGCGGAAACGACTACACCGTCCTCGACACCGCCAGCCCCAACCTCACCTACGCCCCCGAGAGGCTGTCGATGGAGAAGGTGGAAGGCGCGTTCACGCCGGCAGACCGCGTGGGCCAGCTCACCATGCGCAACCTGGACATCCAGGACACGCGCGAAAAACTGGGCATCTACAGCCGCGCCGGGCTGCTGGGGGGTGCCGACGGCAGCCTGCCGCTGCTGTCGTCATCCGTCGGCGAGGCCGACAAGGGCTGACGGGTCCGCGGCCACACCCGGTCGCGGCGCCGCTTCAGGCGCTGACGCGGTTGCGCCCGCCATGCTTGGCACGGTAGAGCGCGCGATCGGCGGCGTCGAGCAGTTCGCGGGGGTCGGTCATGGCCTCACCGAGCTCGGCCACACCCACCGAAACCGTCTGCCGGTGGTCAAGGCCGCGGCGGCCGCTGTGGCTGTCAACCTCAAGGCGAAAGCCGTGGCCCTCGATCGACGCGCGGATGCGTTCACCCAGTTCGGTGGCCTCGTCCAGCCGGGAGTTGGGCAGCACGACCGCAAATTCCTCGCCGCCCACGCGCCCGAACACGTCCTCGCGCCGAACCAAGGTCTTGACCAGCTGCGCGCACTCCTTGAGCACATGGTCGCCAGCGCTGTGGCCGTAGGTGTCGTTCACCTGCTTGAAGTGGTCGAGGTCGAAGTACACCATCGCCAGCAGGCGGCCGGTGGCGCGCGCGAGCTTGAACTCGCTGCGCAGGAAGTCGTGCAGGTACTGCCGGTTGAAGACCTCGGTGCCCGAGTCGACCGTGGCCATGCGGTAGATGCGGTCGTGCAGCAAGGCGTCCAGGCTCTCGCGCTCGTAGTACTTCAGGAACACCTTGCCCAGGCGGATGAGGTCACCATCGCGCAACTCGATCGGGCCATCGATGCGGCGGTCGTTCACATGCGTGCCGTTGGCCGATCCCAGATCGTTGAGCACCACGCGCTCGCCCGACACCTCCAGCTCGGCGTGGCGGCGGCTCACGCTGGGCGTGTCGACGGAAATCTCGGCCGTGGCCAAACGCCCGATGGTCATGCGTTCGGCATCGAGAATGAAGCGCTTGCCGGTCTCGGTGCCGCTGTACAGGATGAGGCACGAGCGACGCTTGGCCCCGCGATCGGCCTGCTGCAGCAGCGTGATCTCGCCGGTCTTCAGGATGACGGTGTCTTCGTTGGCCATGAGCCCCCCAAGGCGCCGTATTGTGACGCCGCCCGGACGCTCAGCCCAGCAGCGCCAGCGCCTGCGCCAGATCGGCACGCAGGTCATCCACCGCCTCCAGCCCGATCGAGAAGCGCACCAGGTGCCCGCGCAGGTCCCCCGGGCGCTCGCGCATCGCGGCCAGATCGTAAGGCACCACCAGGCTCATCGGTCCGCCCCATGAGTAGCCGATGCGAAACAGCCGCAGGCCATCGACGAAGGCGTCCACCCGCTGCGCCGGCAACGCCGCATCGAGCAGCACCGAGAACAGGCCCGCAGCTGCGGTGCAATGCGCAGCCCAGTGGGCATGGCCTGGCGCTCCGGGCAATGCCGGGTGCAGCACCCGCGCCACCGCCGGCTGCGCCTGCATCCAGGTGGCCAGCTCGCGCGCCGCACGGTCGTGGGCGTGGTAGCGCAGCGCCAGCGTCGGCAGCGAGCGCAGCACCAACTCCACGTCGTTGGCGCCCACGCCCAGGCCCAGGCGGCCGTGCGCCTGCAGGATGCGGTGATGCAGCGCCTCGTCGCGCGTGACCACGGAGCCCATCAGCACATCGGCCCCGCCCGAGGGGTACTTCGTCAGCGCATGCATGACGATGTCCACCCCGAAATCGAAGGCCCGGAATGCCACCCCGGCGCCCCAGGTGTTGTCCAGCGCGGTGGTCACGCCACGGTCGCGCGCCGCGGCCACCAGCCCGCCCAGGTCCGGGAACTCCATCGTCACCGAGCCCGGCGCTTCCAGCCAGACCAGGCGGGTGCGCGGCCCGATCATCGCCGCCAAGCTGCCGGCGTCGAGTGGGTCGTACAGGCGGTGGCTGATGCCCCAATCGGCCAGCAGCGTGCGCGCCAGTTCCTTCGACGGGCCATAGACGTTGTCGGGCAGCAGCACCTCGTCACCCTGGCGCAGCAGCGCCGCATCCACCATGGTGATGGCGGCCAGCCCGCTGGGCGCGAGCACGCAGTGGCGCCCACCTTCGAGGGTGGCCAGGCGTTCCTCCAGTGTGAAGGTGGTGGGCGTGCCATGCAGGCCGTAGGTGTAGCCCTCGCGGCTCTTCCAGCTGCGCGACCGCAGCGCGGCCACGTTGGCAAATGTGACGGTCGAGGCCTTGTAGACCCCCGGCGGCACCGCACCGAACCCCGCCGGCGGCACGTAGGGGTGGTGGACGAGCTTGGTGATCAGGTCGCGGTCGGTATCGGTTGTCATGTGAGCGATGGCGTTGGAGAGGGCGGGCGCTTCACGTGGGAATGCCGATCAGGTCATGGCCCTCGACCCCGACAATCCGGGCCCGTGTGAATTCGCCGACCTTCAGCACCTTGGACGCTTTCTCGGGCGGCAACAACCGCACGGTGCCGTCGATCTCCGGCGCGTCGGCATAGCTGCGGCCCACGCCGCCCTTGCGACCCAGCGCCGGTGCGCTGTCCACCAGCACCTGCATGGTGGCCCCGATGCGCCGCTGCAGCCGCTGCACCGACACCTGCTCGGCCACCGCCATGAAGCGCGCGCGGCGTTCTTCGCGCAACTCGGCCGGCATCGCGCCCGGCAACGCGTTGGCCGCGGCACCGCCGACCGGTGAATAGGCGAAGCAACCCGCGCGGTCGATCTGTGCCTCGCGCACGAAATCGAGCAGGGTGTCGAACTCTTCCTCGGTCTCGCCCGGAAAGCCCGCGATGAAGGTCGAGCGCACCACCAGCTCCGGGCAGGCGCGGCGCCAGGCCAGCAGCCGTTCGAGGTTTCGTTCGCCGCTGGCCGGACGCTTCATGCGCGCCAGCACGGCGGGGTGCGCATGCTGGAACGGCACGTCCAGGTAGGGCAGCACGCGGCCGCTGGCCATCAGCGGCAGGATGTCGTCCACATGCGGGTACGGATAGACGTAGTGCAGCCGCACCCAGGCACCGTGCGCCGCGGCGAGCGCCCCGAGTTCGGTGCACAGCTCCAGCAGGCGCGTGCGCACCGGTTTGCCCTCGAAGAACCCGGTGCGGTACTTCAGGTCGACGCCGTAGGCGCTGGTGTCCTGGCTGACGACGAGCAATTCCTTCACGCCGCTCTCGAACAGCTTGCGGGCTTCGGCCAGCACCTCGCCCACCGGCCGCGACACCAGGTCACCGCGCATGCTGGGGATGATGCAGAACGTGCAGCGGTGGTTGCAGCCCTCGCTGATCTTCAGGTAGGCATAGTGCTTGGGCGTGAGCTTGATGCCCACCGGCGGAACCAGGTCGACGAACGGGTCGTGCGGCTTCGGGATGTGCCGGTGCACCGCATCCATCACCTCCTGGGTGGCATGCGGCCCGGTGACCGCCAGCACCTTGGGGTGCACCTGCTGCACCAGGTTGTCGCCGCCATCGGTCTTGCGTGCGCCCAGGCATCCGGTCACGATCACCCGGCCGTTCTCGCTCAGCGCCTCCCCGATGGCGTCCAGGCTCTCCTTCACGGCCTCGTCGATGAAGCCGCAGGTGTTGACGATGACCAGATCGGCACCGTCGTAGGT
>Ga0154020_10002173_pt1 | contig 23874 bp, 22 predicted proteins | sample Klosneuvirus_201_FD_109709 | JGI IMG/M metagenome (GOLD analysis project Ga0154020, IMG submission 109709) | Active sludge microbial communities from wastewater, Klosterneuburg, Austria - Klosneuvirus_20160825_MG | ecosystem: Engineered > WWTP > Aerobic digester > Activated sludge | place...
CCCCGGGGTGGCGTGCTCCACGTTTTCTGAATGTTGCAGCGGGACCTGCGCCGGTGGCGTGTGCGGCGGCTGCGGCGGGACCACCTGCACCAACTGCCGGCTCACCAATGCCGCGTGCAACTCGCCCACCGAGTGTTGCTCTGGCGTATGCCGTCAAGGGCTTTGCGCCCGTTGTACGTCACTGCACAGCGCGTGCACCGTCACCGGCGAATGTTGCGACGGAAACGTGTGCGAAAACGGCCGTTGCTGCACGGCAGACCCCAACGACCGGGATTGTGGCTCCGGTCCGGGAGGCACCTGCGGGCAGGACCAGGACTGCCTGGATGGACTGCGCTGCGAGGGTGGAACCTGCTGCGACATTCCTGGCCAGGCCTACGGGCACATCCAGGGCGAAGGCATCACCAGCTGCGAGAACTGCTGCAACGGGCTTGGCTGCGTGGAGTACTGGCCCGGACTCAACCTTCCCTACCTGCGCTGCTGCTTGGAGGCCGGGGACGTGTGCGGCTCCGCGTCAGACTGTTGCTCCGGGCAATGTGTGAACGGGCGCTGTTGCGCCAATGTGGGCTCGTATTGTTCTGGCGCCGCTGAATGTTGCCAGAACCAGCCCGCTGCCGTGGACTGTGGCGGTGACCCGGACCCCCGGTTTGCGCGGTGTTGTGTGGGCATTGGCCAGGCATGCAACAGCTTCTACGAATGCTGCGAAGGGACCTGTCCGACGCTGGGAGGGACGTGCTGCATTGAAGCCGGGCAACCCGCCAACGCCGCAGCCGAGTGTTGCGGGAGCGCGTCCCTGGTGGGCGGGAAGTGTTGCGTGGGCGGTGGCCGCAACCGGGAATGCACCAACAACCCGTCACGCTGCTGTGCGCCGTTGGTGTGCAAGAACCACCCAGGCCAACCCATCCCGCTGTATTGCGACGATCCCTGAGCCGGAGGCTCAGTATGCGTGGAGGTCCTTGACGGCCTTCACCACGTCCGGGACGCCCGGCAGGAAGAACTTCTCCAATGACGGCGCATACGGCACTGGCGTGTCCGGCGGCGCAAGCCGTTTCACCGGCGCATCCAGGAAATCAAACGCCTCTTCATTGATGATGGCGGTGATTTCCCCGGCGGGCCCGCCGGTGCGCGTGGCCTCATGGAGGATGAGCACCTTGTTGGTGCGCTTCACCGTTTCCACAATGGCCTCACGGTCCATGGGCAAGAGCGTACGAAGGTCGAGCACCTCCACCTCAATGCCGTCTTTGGCCAGCTCGGTGGCAGCGTCGGTGGCCACCCACCGCATGGCCCCATAGGTGATGATGGAGACGTCCCGTCCCTGGCGCGCCACCGCGGCCTTTCCAATGGGCACCGTCCAGTCTCCTTCTGGAACCTCTTCCTTGATGCGGCGGTAGAGGAACTTGTGCTCCAGGTAGATGACCGGGTCTTCATCCCGGATGGCCGCCTTGATGAGCCCCTTGGCGTCCACCGCCGTGGACGGCGCCACAATCTTGAGCCCGGGCACGTTGAGGTAGGCGCTCTCAGGGTTCTGGCTGTGGAACGGCCCGCCGCTCACCCCGCCACCACACGGCCCGCGAATCACCATGGGCACACCCTGCCCCCAACGGTACCGGCTCTTGGCAGCGTAGTTGACGATGATGTCATGCGCGCACGCCATGAAATCAATGAACTGCATCTCTGCCACCGGGCGCATGCCCATGTACGCGCAGCCAATGGCTGCCCCAATGATGGCGCTCTCACTGATGGGCGTGTCCACAATGCGGTCTGGACCAAACTCGTCCAGAAACCCCTTGGTCACGCGGAACGCGCCACCGTAGGTGCCCACGTCCTCACCCAGGATGAACACGTTTTTGTCCCGCAACATCTCCTCACGCAAACCCGCGGTGAGTGCCTCAATATACGTCATCACGGCCATGGTCCTGCCCTCCAACCACCTCAAGACAACGTTGTTCTCAGGCGTACACGCCGCGGGTCAGCGCGGCCCCATCCACCACCGGCAACGCGCGCGCATGTTGCGCCGCGGCGTCCACCTCCGCCGCCACCGCTGTGTGCACCGCCGCCAGTTCCCTGGTGGTGGCCCCCTGAAGTTCCAGCAACCGCGCTTCCAGGCGCACCAGCGCGTCCACACCGTCGGGGTCCACCGTCTCCAGCATGGGCTCGTCCGTTGTGAACCCGCCCAACCTTGGCGTGACACACTCCACCAACGTGCCACCCTTGCCCGCGCGCGCACGGGCCACTGCATCCCGCATCACGGTGAACACATCTTCCACGTTGGTCCCGTCCGCGCGCACCCCGGGAATGCCGTACGCCTCACCGCGGGACGCCAGCACCTCCACCGGAGCATGCGCACTGGTGGGCTGCGAAAAACCCCAGCCATTGTTGTTGCACACCAGCACCATGGGCAGGCCATGCGCGGCCACCAGGTTGATGACCTCATGCCAGGTGCCTGTGCCCATGATGGCGTCACCAAAAAATCCCACCACCACCTGCGGCAGCCTGCGCAGCTGGAAGGACAGCGCAATGCCCGCACCCACCGCCAGGTTCGACGCCGTGGAACCAAGCGCTGGCGTGGTGTGCGCGGCCATGCTGCCAAGGTGCCCGCCGCCATCCCGCCCCTGCATGGGGGATTGCTGCGCGTGTGCGGCGTGGGCAAACACATCCTGCAGGCTCATGCCGCGGCACAGGTGCGCACCCAGTTCGCGCGGGGACGGCGTCACCCAGTCCTCCGCCTGCAGGTGGATGATGCTGCCGGCGGCAACCGCTTCCTGCCCCGTGGCCGGGTGGAACGTCCCTCCAAAACGTTGCGGCTCGCTGGCCAGCAGGGTGACCAGCTTCTCCTCGGTCAGACGCGTGGTGAGCATCCAACGGTGCAGGCGCCGCAGCTCATCCAGGCTGCAGGGGCTGGGCGCGTTGGACACCATCACCTCCGCCTTGTTGCCCTTCTTGACGGCGGCGCCGGTCTTTGCGGTTGCCTTGGCCATGGGCGTGCTCCTCACAGGGGTGAAACCGCGGGGCGTTTTTCACCGGCGTACACGCCACCCAGGGCACTTTCCCCAAGCGGCTGCGGCGCCGGCAGGGTGCTGTCCACACATTGGGTCAGCAGCTCCTGGATCTTCTGGCGGGTCTCTTCGCGCTCGGCGCGGGACGGTGCGTGGGGCAGCGTGTCCAGCAGGTTCTCATACCGCAGCAAAGGATCCTTCTTCTTCCACTCCTCCAACAGTTCGCGCGGAACGTAGCCCGCGTCGTCGTGTTCGGCGTGGCCCTTCATGCGGAACGTCACCGCCTCCATCAACACCGGGCAGCCCTCAGACAACACCAGCTCCCGCGCGCGGCGCGTGGCGGCCACCGCCTCCAGCACGTTGTTGCCATCAAAGCGGATGCCGGGAATGCCGTACGCCTTGGCCTTCACCACAAATTCCCTGATGGGTGTCTCCCGCGTGTTGGGCGTGGAGTAGGCGTAACCATTGTTCTCAATCACGGCAATGAACGGCACCTTTTTCACCGCCGCCATGTTCATGGCCTCGTGGAAGTAGCCGTTGGTCTGGCCACCGTCCCCAATCCAGCTGATGGCCACCGCCTTCTTGCGTTGCAGCTTGAGCGCCATGGCCACGCCCATCATGACGCTGAAGGACGCCCCCAGCATGGACGTACAACACACAATGCCCCGCTCCATGTCCCCAAAGTGCGTGTTGACGTCACGCCCCATGGTGGGACCAATGGCCTTGGCCATGTATTGCGCCATGATGTCCTTGGGGGAGATGCCCCGCACCATGAACACGCCCAGGTTGCGGATCATGGGGCCCACAAAATCCTGGGACTGCAGGCCAAACGCGGTGCCCACGCTGGTGGCCTCCTGCCCCAAGGACCGGTAGAGCCCGCCCACAATCTGCCCCTGGCGGTAGAGCACCGTGAGGCGCTCCTCCAGCAGGCGGTTGAGGTTGAGGAAGTAGTAGAGCTCCCGCAGTTCCCGCGCGCTGAAAAGCCTGGGGTCATGCGGGAACAACGTGGGCACGTCCGAGGTGGTTGCCATGCGTGCTCCCTGCATTGGACAGGGCCGCCGTGTACGGCGGTGGCTGCGGGGGTGGCAAGTGGATTGGGGGCCGCACATCAAAGCAGCGTGCGTAACGCCTTGCGCAGTGCGCCCACCCGTCGCCAACGGCGCTTGACTTGGGCCGCCCGCCAAGGGCTCATGCGCCCCCGCCACGTCCTTTTTCTGCGCGGAGCCGCCCCATGGACCAGTCCTTTGTGGACCACATCCAAAAGCAGATTGCCCAGGTCAAAGAGCAAGGGCTCTACAAACCTGAGCGCGTCATCACCACGCCGCAGGGCGGGCAGGTTCGGGTCTCCACCGGCCGTGACGTCATCAACATGTGCGCCAACAACTACCTGGGGTTGGCCAACCACCCCGCGGTGATCCAGGCCGCGCATGATGCACTGTCCCGTTACGGCTACGGCATGGCGTCGGTGCGGTTCATCTGCGGGACCCAGGAGATCCACAAGGCGTTGGAGGCGCGGCTCTCCCGGTTTCTGGGGCTGGATGACACCATCCTCTATTCGTCCTGTTTTGACGCCAACGGCGGCGTGTTTGAGACGCTGCTGGGTGAAGAGGACGCGGTCATCTCAGACGCGCTCAACCACGCGTCCATCATTGACGGCATCCGGCTGTGCAAGGCGCAGCGCTACCGTTACGGCAACAACAACATGGAAGAGCTGGAGAAGGCGCTCAAGGACGCGCAGGCGCAGCGGTTCCGCCTGGTGGTGACCGACGGTGTGTTTTCCATGGATGGCTCCTTTGCCAACCTGAAGACGGTGTGTGACCTGGCAGAGAAGTACAAAGCGCTGGTCATGGTGGATGACAGCCACGCGGTGGGCTTTGTGGGGAAGACCGGCCGCGGCACCCCGGAGCTGTGCGGTGTAATGGGCCGCGTGGACCTCATCTCCGGGACGCTGGGGAAGGCCCTGGGCGGCGCTTCCGGCGGGTACATTGCCGGGCGTGGACCGTTGGTGGAGTGGCTGCGTCAGAGATCGCGTCCCTACCTGTTTTCCAACACGCTCATGCCGTCCATTGCCGCGGCGTCCCTCACCGCGCTGGACCTGGTGGAGAAGGATGAATCCCTGCGCACGGCGCTGTTTGAAAACGCCCGGTACTTCCGCGCGGGGATGGAGAAGCTGGGCTTCAAGCTGTTGCCGGGCAGCCATCCCATCATCCCCGTGATGTTGGGGGACGCCGCGTTGGCCGGAAAGATGGCCGCGGCGTTGCTGGAAGAAGGCGTCTACGTCATTGGCTTCAGTTTCCCGGTGGTGCCCATGGGGCAGGCGCGCATTCGCACGCAGATGAGCGCTGCGTTGACCCCGCAGCACCTGGACACCGCGCTCGCCGCGTTTGGCAAGGTTGGGAAAGCCCTGGGCGTGTTGCCCGCCTGAGAATCAACGTCGCTGTTGTGTTGTGCCCTGTTGCCCAAGACCCACACAAGGAAGACACGCATGAAAGCGCTGGTGAAGGCCAAGAAGGAAGAAGGCATCTGGATGGAGGACGTTCCGCGCCCGCACATGGGCGTCAATGACGCACTCATCAAGATCAGACAGACGGCCATTTGTGGCACGGACATCCACATCTACAACTGGGATGACTGGTCCAAGCGCACCATCCCCGTGCCCATGACGGTGGGTCATGAGTTTGTGGGCGTGGTGGAAGACGTGGGCAGCGGCGTGGCTGGCCTCAAGGCGGGAGACCGCGTGAGTGGCGAGGGACACATCACCTGCGGGCATTGCCGCAACTGCCGCGCGGGCAAACGTCACCTGTGCCGCAACACCGTGGGCGTGGGCGTCAATCGCACCGGGTGTTTTGCCGAATACCTCTCCATCCCCGCGGTCAACGTCTTCAAGCTCCCGGACAACATCCCGGATGAGGTGGCCGCGTTTTTTGACCCGTACGGCAACGCCGTACACACCGCGCTGTCGTTCGATCTGGTGGGTGAGGATGTCCTCATCACCGGCGCCGGGCCCATTGGCTGCATTGCCGCCGCGGTGTGCCGTCACGTGGGCGCACGCCACGTGGTGGTGACTGACGTGAATGACTACCGCCTGGAACTCGCCAAGAAGATGGGCGCCTCCCGCGCGGTCAATGTCACCAAGACCAACATCAAGGACACCATGAAGGACCTGGGCATGGTGGAAGGTTTTGACGTGGGTCTGGAGATGAGCGGCAACATGGACGCGTTCCGTTCCATGATTGACGCCATGAACCATGGCGGCCGCGTGGCCATCCTGGGGATTCCCCCATCCTCCGGGGCCATTGATTGGAACCAGGTCATCTTCAAGGGCCTCATCCTCAAGGGCATCTACGGCCGGGAGATGTTTGAGACCTGGTACAAGATGACCGCCATGCTGCAGAGCGGGCTGGACATCACCCCCGTGCTCACCCACCGCTACCCCATCAACGACTTCCAGAAGGCGTTTGACGTCATGCGCAGCGGCAACAGCGGCAAGGTGGTCTTGAACTGGGCTTGACCCCCGCAGCGGGTCAGGATGACCACATCCGCCCGAACATGGCGCCTCCCTGCCCCGCCGAACAAATTACGCGAAACACCCAAAAGCACTCCTTCAAAAACGCCTCAATCCGCCAGTGTGTGCGGCAGAAGCGTGGCTTGCCCCGTGCAACTGCGGCGGGGCCGGAAGGTCATCTTCCGCCCAAAAGGAGACTCACCATGAAACGAATGATGCCCGTGCGCGCAGCCACGGTCCTGGCGCTGGTGCTGGCCGCGGGATTGAGCACCGCCGCTGACGACGACCCCAAGGACATTGTGGATGTGGCGGTGGGCTCCAAGGACCACACCACGCTGGTCACCGCGGTGAAGGCGGCGGACTACGTCCTCTCGCTCAAAAACCCCGGGCCGTTGACGGTGTTTGCGCCCACCAACGCCGCGTTTGAAAAGCTGCCCAAGGGCACCGTGGAGGGCCTGCTCAAGCCGGAGAAGCAAGGAGACCTCCAGAAGCTGCTGCAGTACCACGTCACCCCAGCCACCTATGAGCTCAAGTGGCTCAAGGACGGCCAGAAGCTGGGTCAGGCCAACGGTGGCAAGGTGGTCATTGGCGTCAAGGACGGGAAATACACCGTCAACGGCGCCAACATCCTGGCCTCGGTGCGCGCGTCCAACGGGATTGTGCACGTCATTGATGCGGTGCTGTTGCCGCCGGCACCCGAGGCGCCCAAGAAGTAACGGCACCTGCTTGCTGCAACAAGAATCCTCCCCGGCACGCAGGCGCGCCGGGGAGGTTTTTTTTGGGTCTCTTACTTCTTCAAACCGCGAATGTGCGCGCGCAGGCCCTTGAGGATACCCGGCTTGCTCTCCAGGTCCGGATTGGGCGGCATGGCGGCACTCTTCCCAACCGCCTGACCGCCGTAGAGAATCACCTTCTCCAGATGGTCGTCGGTGACGCGCGCCTGAAACTCCGGCAGCGTGAAGTTGGCGGGCTTGGGCGTCAACCCGGCAGACGCCGGACCGTCCCCGGCACCGCCGGCGCCATGGCAAGGCAGGCAGCGCATGGAGAACATCTCGGCGGCGGCCTTGAGGTCTTCCGCCGTGGGCGCGGCAGCTGCGGGCGTGGGCGCGGCGGCAGCGGGTGCGGCTGGCGCGGCGGCGGGTTGAGAGGTTGCCGCCTGGTCTTTGCACCCAAACAACAGGGCCAGGGACACAACAAGAAGGGCTGGTTTGGTTTTCATGGTGGCCGACCTAGCACCGGCCACGCCAACTGGCATTGGGCTGTCCAAAGTTGGCTCCAACCGAGCCGCTTGCAATGGGCAGGTGCGAAAAGTAGGTGCCGCGGGGTCATTTTAACGCATCGGATGCGCACCTGCCCGTGGTCGCTGTGACACATGCCCTGGCGAACCTTGCCTTTTTTGCATGGCACACAACTCGCTTGGTGCGGTCAGTTGTCACACCCCCACTTCCCCGCAACCGCGCCACATCAAGGAGTTAAGCATGAGACCAGCACGCAGTTCCCCAACGTTGCAGACCCTGGTTTGCGCAGCTGCATTGTTTGCATGCCAGGCCCCCGCCGGACCCGGGGCGCCCAAGAGCTCTGGCGCCGCCCCGTCCGGCAATGCCGGCGGCGCCGTTGCCAAGCTCATGGCGGAACGCGGCCTTTCCGAGGCGGATGTGACCGCGGCCCTGAAGACGTACACGCCGTCCGGGAAAAAGGACGAATATGTGCTGTTTGCGTCCGGCGGCCACGGCGGCAACCTGATTGTGATTGGCGTGCCGTCCATGCGCATCCTCAAGTACGTGGGCGTCTTCACCGTGGAGCCCTGGCAGGGCTACGGCTTTGGAGACCAGGGCGCCAAGGAGGTGCTGGCCGGTGGCCGGCGCCACAACAAGGACATCACCTGGGGGGACATGCACCACCCCGCGTTGTCTGAGACCAAGGGTGACTATGACGGGGAGTTCATCTTCCTCAATGACAAGGCCAACCCGCGCATTGCCGTGGTGAACCTCAAGGACTTTGTCACCGAACAGATTGTGGCCTCCAACCTCATTGAGTCCGAACACGGCGGCATGTTTGTCACGCCCAACACGGACTACGTCATTGAGACATCACAGTACCCCGCACCCTTGGGTGGCGAATATGCCGACCTCAAGGACTACAACGACAAGTACCGCGGGGCGATGATCTTCCACAAGTTTGACCGGGCCAAGCGCCGCATCATTCCGGAACAGTCCTTTGCCATTGAGTTGCCCCCGTACATGCAAGACCTGGCGGACAGCGGCAAGCTGGTTTCAGACGGCTGGGCGTTCTGCAACTCCATCAACACCGAGCGGGCCACCGGTGGCATCCTGGAAGGCCAGCCTCCGTTGGAGTCCGGCTCCACGCAAAATGACATGGACTACATGCATGTCATCAACTGGAAGAAGGCCGCGCAGGTGGCGGACACCGCCGGCAAGACCAAGGTCATCAGCGGGATCCGGGTCATTGGACTCCAGACCGCCATTGATGAAGGCCTGCTGTACTTCATCCCGGAGCCCAAGAGCCCGCACGGCATGGACGTGACGCCGGACGGCGAAGACATGGTGGTGGGCGGCAAGCTGGACACCCACGCAACCATCTACAACTTCAAGAAGGTCATGGCGTTGATTGATGCCAAGAAGTTTGAAGGCAAGGACCCCTATGGCGTGCCAATCCTCCCGTACCAGGACGCCGTCCGGGGCCAGGTGGAGCTTGGCCTGGGCCCGTTGCACACCGTGTTTGACAACCAGGGCTTTGCATACACCAGTCTGTTCATTGAGACCAAAGTGGCCAAGTGGAACGTCAAGGAACTCAAGCTCATTGAAAAGATTTCCACGCAGTACAACATTGGCCACCTGGTGGCGGCCGAAGGCGACACGGTGAGCCCGGACGGCAAGTACCTGGTGGCCATGAACAAGTGGGCGCTGGACCGCTTCCAACCGGTGGGCCCGCTGCTCCCGCAGAACTTCCAGCTGGTGGACCTCACCGGGGAAAACAACGGCGGCAAGATGCAGCTCATCTATGACATGCCGTTGCCGCTGGGTGAGCCGCACAACGCGCAGATGATCAAGGCGGACAAGCTCAAGCCCTTTGACGTCTACAAGCCGGTGGGCACCGACCCCATCACCAAGCTCAAGAGCCCCAACGCGGTGGAAGGCGGCAAGGAGCGCATTGAGCGCAAGGCAGACGGCGTGCACGTGTACATGACCGCCATCCGCTCCCACTTCACCCCGGACATCATCCGGGTCAAGGAAGGGGACCGCGTCCACATCCACCTCACCAGCATTGAGCAGGCGCATGACGCCACCCACGGCTTCACGGTGGATTCGTACAACGTCCACACCTCATTGGAACCGGGCAAACACTCGGACATTGAGTTTGTGGCGGACCGCGCTGGTGTGTTCCCCATGTATTGCACCGAGTTCTGCTCGGCGTTGCACCTGGAAATGGCCGGTTATTTCCTGGTTGAACCCAAGGGCAAGAAATAGCTGAACCCCCAAGGCCGGTGGCGTCTTCCTCCCGGGGGACGCCACCGCGCCTGGGTCTTTTTCTTTCCTGGTCCTTGCCGCCACATGTCCCGTGGAGTTCCCTGTGCACGCCAACCACCTCCCCAGACTGGCCACCCTGGTGGTGATGGTGACGGGTCAAGCGGCGTGCGCTGGTGGACCCCCGTTGCAGCTGCCGCAGGCGCCCACGGTGGTGGTGGTCCCGGCGCCAACAAACTGCCGTAGCGTGACGGCCGGTGCTTCGCTGGCCGCGGCGTTGTCCACCGCGGGCCCGGGTGACGTGTTGTGCCTGGAGCCCGGCATCTACGTGGGCCGGGTCACCGTGCCAGTTGGCGTGACGCTGTGGGGCGGGCCGGACGCGGTCATCAAGACAGACGGGAGTGGCACCACGGTATCCCTGCTGGGCAGGACAACCCTGCTGGGTCTCACCGTGGATGGCAGCGGCGGCCGTTTTGACGTGGTGGACGCCGCGGTGCGGGTCAACGGGGAAGACATCCGGGTGGAAGGCATCACCATTCGCAACAGCGTGTTTGGAATCCTGGCGGAGAAATCCAAGCGGGTCACCATCCGCTCCAACCACATCATTGGCACCGGCGGCCCCGCGTTTGGCCTGCGCGGGGACGGCATACGCCTTTGGGAGACCTACCACTCCATCGTCGAGAACAACCGCGTGCAGGACGCGCGGGACTGCGTGGTCTGGTATTCGTCTGACAACATCCTGCGCGGCAATGAGGTGCGGGATGGCCGGTACGGTGTGCACTTCATGTACAGCCACCGCAACAGCGTGGTGGGCAACCGCTTTCTGGCCAATGAGGTGGGGACGTTTGTGATGTACAGCCGGGACCTGCTGTTGGAAGGCAACGCGGTGTTGTCCAGCCACGGGGCCGCCAGCATGGGGTTTGGCCTCAAGGAGTCCGGCAACGTCACGGTGCGCAACAACCTCATCCTGCACAATGCCACCGGGCTGTTCCTGGACAATTCCCCGCTCAATCCCGGGGACAAGAACCTGTTTGAGGGGAACATCCTGCGGCTGAGTGAGACCGCGGTGGGCTTTTTGGCCAGCCAGAAGGACAACCTGTTCCGCCGCAACAGCTTCCGGGACAACACCATCCAGGTGCGCGTGGACGGAGGGGGAGACGCCATGGGTGTGACGTGGGAAGAAAATGAATGGGATGATTACGTGGGATTTGACCTGGATGGTGATGGCCAGGGGGATGTGCCGTATGAGCTCAATGACCTGGCGGACGCCATGGAGGCCCGCCACGCCGAGCTGGGCTTCCTGCGCGGCACCCCGGCGCTGGCGCTGGTGAGCCTGGTGGGCCACGTGGCGCCGTTGTTTGCGCCCAAACCGGTGCTGCGGGACCCACGCCCGCTCATGAACTTTGCCAACGGGGTGCAGCATGCAAATTGACGTGCGTGGCGCCGTGAAGCGCTTTGGAAAGGTTGAAGCCCTGCGCGGCATTGACCTGGTGGTGCCGGCGGGACGGCGCGTGGCGCTGGTGGGTCCCAATGGTTCCGGGAAGTCCACGCTCATTCGGGCGTTGTTGGGCCTTATTGATTGTGAGGGTGTTGTGCTGTTGGACGGGCGGTCCCCCTATGAAGACCGCGTGGCCGTGGCCAAGAAGCTGGCCTACGTGCCGCAAGTGGCCCCCGCGTTGGGGGCCAGCGTCCAGGAAGTGGTGGCCATGGTCACGCTCACCCGCGGGTTGCCCGCGCAGGACGTGGCGCGCGCCGGCACGCAGCTGGGTCTGGACATTGACGCTGTTCGCAAGCGCCCCTTCCGCAACCTCTCCGGCGGCATGAAACAAAAGCTGTTGCTGGCCATTGCGTTTGCCGCGCGCCCCTCGCTTCTGGTCATGGATGAACCCACCGCCAGCCTGGACGCACAGGCCCGGGACCGTTTTTTTGAGGTGTGTGCGGGTCTTTCTCCCGACGTCACCGTCCTGCTGTGCAGCCACCGGCTGGAGGAAATCAAACAGCTGGCGCAACACGTGGTGTCCATGGAAGACGGCCGCGTGGTGTTTGATGGCCCCGTGGCCACCTTCCCGCTCACCGCCCCGCACGCACATGCCCAACACGCACCGGTGAAGGACCACCCGGTGGTGGATGTGCTGGGCGGTTTGCTGGTGCCCACGCTGGCTGGAGGCAGCCATGGCTGACGTTGCCGTGCGGCGCCCCAGGATGAACTGGGCGGTGGTGGTGGCCGCGGCCGTGGTGCTGGCGGCGGGAACCGCGTTTGGACTGCTGGTGTTCCGCTCCCAGCAACTTCCAGATGGCGTGGTGCCGGTGGCCTGGGACCGCACGGTGTGCGCGCACTGCCGCATGCACGTGGGAGAGCCCGGTTTTGCTGCGCAGGCGCAGCTCAAGGACGGGCAGGTGCTCAATTTTGATGACCCGGGTTGCCTGCTGCAGTGGATGGACAAAAACCAGGCGCCCCTCCATGCGGCGTATGTGCACCACCACAAGGCAGACCGCTGGCTTCCCCTGGCGCAGGCCGGTTTTGTCCATGTGATGCCCACGCCCATGGGATTTGGCCTGGGTGCGGTGGACGCAAACACCTCAGACGCCATCACCGTGGAAAAAGCACGGGTGCGCGTGCGCGGTGACCACACCAACCACGGAGACGCCCCATGAGCGGCATTGGGCAAGAGGTCTGGGCAGTGGCCCGGTTGGATTTTTCGGACGTGCTGCGGTCACGGTGGATGGCCTTTTGTGTTGCCGTGTACGGGGTGCTGGGCACCGCGTTTGTCTTTGTGGGCATGCGCGAATCCATGGTCATTGGATTTTCCGGCATGGGCCGCGTGTTGATGTCCATGGTGCACACGCTGTTGCTGGTGCTGCCGCTGCTGGCGCTCACCGCCACCGGACAGGTCATCAACCGCGCACGGGATGACGGGACGCTGGAGCTGCTGTTCAGCCATCCGGTGCGGCGCGGGGTGTATTTTCTCGCCGTCACAGTGACCCGGTACCTGGTGCTGGCGGGCCCGCTGGTGGTGGTGATGGTGGCACTGTCTGCGCTGGGTTGGTTTGGTTTTGGCCAGGAAGTGAACTGGCCGTTTGTGGGCAAGTCCATCACGGTGTGTGCATCCCTGGTGGCGGGCTACGTGGGCCTGGGCATGGCGGTGTCCACCCTGGTGCGCAGCCAGGCGCGCGCGGTCATCTGGATCCTGTTGCTGTGGGCGCTGGGCGCGGCGTTGCTGGATTTTGGCCTGGTGGCGTTGATGCTCCAGTGGCGCCTCAACCCGCAAACGGTGTTCCTCATTGCCGCGCTCAACCCGGTGCAGGCCGCCCGCATGGCGTTGCTGGCCGGCGCATCCACGGACCTGAGCGTGCTTGGCCCGGTGGGGTTCTACCTGACCAACACGCTGGGAGCCGGTGCGCTGTACCTGCTGGGCGTGGTGTGGCCGGCGTTGATGGGGTTTCTGATTTGGTTGTTTGCGCTCAACAACTTCCGTCGCGCGGACCTTGTCTGAGCTTGCGGGCGGGGCTGGAGGAACACGGTCATGAAAATCATGCTCAATGAATTCTATCTTTTCCTTGCCCGGCCCATGAAAAACGTGGCGCGTGTGGTTCTGGCGCTGCTGGTGGTCCCGCTGGTGCTGGCCTTCAGCGCGCCGCTGTGGCGCATCTCCATGACGGCGCCGCAATACCTGGAAGGTTTGTACATGGACGTCTACGCGTACAAACTGGAAGGCGGGAATGACGGCCAGCACATCACAGAAATCAACACACTCAACCACTACATTGGCATGCGCAAACTGGACGCGGCCGCGGCGGCGGACCTGGATTGGATTCCGTTTGCGCTGGGCGCGCTGGTGTTGCTGGCCCTGCGCGCGGCGGCCATCGGGACCATTCGTGACCTTTTGGACCTGGTGGTGATCACCGGATACGTCTCTGTTTTTGCGTTTGGACGGTTTGTCTACCGGTTATGGGTCTTTGGTCATGACCTGGACCCGCACGCGCCGGTGAAGGTGAAGCCGTTCATGCCGGTCATCCTGGGCCACAAGACCGTGGCCAACTTTGAGACCTATTCGTACCCGCAGGCTGGCAGCTACCTGTTGGGAACGTTTGTCACCGGCGTCATCATCCTGGCGGCCTGGCACCTCATTTCTGGCCGCCTGGAAGCCACCCGAAAACCCGTCACGCCCGCCCCGGCGGCAGCGTAACCAACAACCAACAATTCACACGGGGAGACCTGACATGATTCGCACAGTGATCCTGGCCATGTTGGCCGCAAGCCCTGGCGCCACGGCGGATGCGCCGGCGGCGTCAGTATTGGAAACCAGCGCCTCGGTGCCAGTGGACCAGGACGGCTGCCTGGACCACACGGTCAGGGAACTGGGCATGTCTGCCAAGAAGCAGGGCACAGACCGGGTGTGGAACATTGCGCCAAAATTCCTGCACCCGTCGGTGGCGCAGGGAGGGACGCTTACGGTGCGCATGGAGAAGGGCGACAAGGTCTCCACGGTGCTGGTGAAGGCCACCTGGCCCGGCGGTGTGAAACCCAAGGACGTCCAACCAGAGCTGGAGGCGCGCCTGGTGGCCATGACCGGGAAGATGGGTCAACTGTGTGGCGTGAACCGCCCGGACGTGAAGTGCACCTTCACTCCCGCCGGCGCTGCGCCCACCGCCTGCAACCCCACGCCCTGAACCCGCCCCCGCGTCATGGCTTCCAGGGCATGACGGGAACATCTGCGGGTTGGGCAAACGGGCCGCCCACGGCGTCAAACGCATCCCAACGCCCGGTGCCCTGGTCCAGGTACGTGGACGCAAACACCACGGTTCCCTGCGCGGAAGCGGTACGCGCGTAGGCCACGCGGCTCTGGATTTCTGTGATGTTGAAGGTGTTGTCATCCAAGGCGTGCATTCCCGCCCAGATGTGACGGTTGGCGCGTTCGCCCAAAAAGCCGTCCAACAACGCCGCCCAGTTGGTGCACGCGCCCGCAGCAATGGGCCAGTAGATCATGGGCACCAACGCATCCATGGTCCCGTTGGCCAGCCACGCGCGGCTGTCCTGGTAGTAGTCACGGTACCCGGCGGAGGTGTTGCACCCCGGCAGCGGGTTGTAGATGCCCCACACACTGGCGCTGAACGCCGCGCGCGGGCGGGTGGCCACCAACGCCGCGTGGATTTCTGCCACCGTGAGGTTCACCTGCGTGCGCATGAAGTCCGCCCAGGTGAGCGCGGGCGTTTGTGCCTGCGCTGCGGCAAATGCCGCATTGCTCACCGCATCATGCGAATAGTCCCGCCCCGCAGTGCGGATGCGGTCCAGGTGCAAACCGTCCACTTCGTAGCGGGCCAGGAGGTCCGTAGCGACGGCAGCAATATGCGCGCGCACCTCCGGGATGCCGGGTGAGAACCACATGTATTCCGTGTCTTCATTCACTCCGTTGGACGTCACCGCCAGCCAGTCTGGATGGGTGTAGAGCGCGTGCTGGTTGTTGCCCTCCGCCATGGGCGGCGCCCCCAGGGACACCGTCCAGGCGCTCAACGCATTGAAGTACGCGTGCACCTGGATGCCCAACATGTGCCCGCGGTTGAGCGCCACGCGCAGCGGGTCCCATCCCGGGTCCTGCCCCAACGTCCCGGTGAGACCACGCGCCCAGGGCTCCACGTTGGACTGGTAGTACGCGTCCCCCGCCCCGCGTATCTGCACAAACACCGCGTTGAAACCCGCGCCCGCCGCGCGGTCAATGATGCCCTCCAACGACGCCTGGCTGTTGTACGCAAAGCGCGTGATCCACAGCCCACGCAGTTCCCTTGGCACCACTGGCATGTTGCTCACCGTCACCGCCGCGCTGTTGGACAACACCGCCCCCAGTGACGCCGTCACACTGGCATTCCCCGGCGCCACACCTTCCAGGCTTCCCAACCCCACAAACCGCGCCACGCCCGGCGCGTTGGACTGCCACACCACCTCCTGCGTTGCGGTGGCCGTGGAACAATCCCGGTTGGTCCTGGTGGCCACCAGGGACGCGCGTTCTCCCACGGCCAATCCCACGTTGGACGGCGTGATGGACAACGCCAGCACGTCCGGCAGCTGCACTGGGACACACGCACAGTCCACCGGGTTCACATTGCCACGCGTACACGTTGTGCCGCAGGGATTGCAGTCCGGCGTGCAGCTGGGGTTGGGCGCACAACCGCCCGCGTCCGGGACGCCGCTGTCCGGCGAGACAGACGCATCCATCCCGCCGCCACCGCCGGTGCTGGAGCTGCTGGTGCTGCCGCTGCCCGCCGGTGTTCCGGTGCACGCAAGACTCCCCACCACCGCCATCACCGCCGCGCCACGCCACATTCCACGTCCCATGGGCGCGCACCCTAGACGCGCCACAATGCGCCTGCCTACGACGCTTGACGGGGCCGCACAGGACACAATCCGGCCTTGTGCACCCGGAGCCCCAGGGGGCTACAACGCGGGACCATGGGCCGTTTCCCAAAATTGACCTACCCCCAGACCGCAAAAGATGACGTGGTGGACGTGCTGCACGGCACGCGCGTGCCAGACCCCTACCGCTGGCTGGAGGACCCGGACAGCGCACCAACGCGCGCCTGGGTGGCAGCCCAACAATCGGTCACCAACCAGGTCCTGGAACAGCTGCCCCAACGCGCCGCCTTCAAACAGCGCCTCACCGCGCTTTGGAACCATGCGCGTCAGAGCCTGCCCATCCGCCGCGGGAAGACGTGGTTCACGCTGCGCAATGACGGGCTGCAAAACCAGAGCGTGTTGTACGCCGCCGCCACGCCAACGGAGGTTGGACACATCCTGCTGGACCCCAACACGTTGAGTGGGGATGGAACCATTGCGTTGCAGGCGTGGGAACCCAGCCCGGACGGCCGGCTTTTGGCCTACGCGCTGTCCAGCGGCGGCAGTGACTGGATGGACTGGCACGTCCTGTACGTGGCCACCGGCAAGGCGCTCCCGGATGTGCTGGCATGGAGCAAGTTCAGCGGAGCCAGCTGGAAACGGGATGGCAGCGGTTTTTTCTACAGCCGCTATGACCCGCCGGCGGGCCGGTCCATGGAAGACATCAACCACTTCCACAAGCTGTGCTTCCACCAGGTGGGCACCACGCAAGAGACGGACCCCATCATCTACGCGCGCCAGGATGAGAAGACCTGGATGTTTGGTGGCCACGTCACCCAGGACGGCCGCTGGCTGGTGGTCACCATTTCCCGCGGGACGGACCCGCGCAATGCGCTGCTGGCGCGGGACCTCACCGTGGCCAACGCCCCGCTGGTGCCGCTTCGCATGGACTTTGATGCCGAATACAGCGTCATCACCAACGTGGACGGCACCCTCTACGTCAAGACGGACCTGCACGCGCCGCGCGGCCGCATCATCACGCTGGACGCCACCGTGCCCACCCCGCCGGAAGTCCCACTGGTCGCACAATCCACCGACACGCTCACCGGCGTGTCCCGTGTGGGCCCCACGCTGGTGTGCACGTGGCTGCACCACGCCCACTCCAAGGTGACCATCCACGGCCTGGACGGCGCGCAGCAACGTCAACTGGAACTGCCGGGCATTGGCACCGTGGGGGGCTTTGATGGCCACCCGGATGACCCCGGCACGTATTACGCGTTCACGTCCTTCACCATGCCCACCACCCATTTCCACCTGGACACCACCAGCGGCGCCACCACGCACCACTGGAAACCCGCGCTGGACGTGGACGCCAGCAGCTTTGAGGTGCGGCAGGTGTTTGTGGACCGCCCGGATGGCGCGCGCATTCCCATGTTCATCTGCCACAAAAAAGGGCTGGCCCTGGACGGAAAGAGGCCCACCTACCTCTACGGCTACGGCGGCTTTTCCATTTCACTCACGCCGGCATTTTCCGTCTCCAACCTCACCTGGATGGAACAGGGCGGCGTTTATGCCGTGGCCAACATCCGCGGCGGCGGGGAATACGGCGAAGACTGGCACCACGCGGCCATCCTCAAGGACAAACAAAAGGGCTTTGATGACTTTGTGGAATGCGCGCGTTGGCTGGTCTCCAACCGCTACACCGCGCCACAACACCTGGGCATTGGCGGCGGCTCCAACGGCGGGTTGCTGGTGGGCGCATGCCTGACGCAGCACCCGGAACTGTTTGGCGCGGCGCTCCCCATGGTGGGCGTGTTGGACATGTTGCGCTTCCATACCTGGACCATTGGGTGGGCCTGGGTGGATGACTACGGCAGCGCGGATGATGCGGAGATGTTTCCCACGCTGCTGGCGTATTCGCCGCTGCACAACATCAAGCCGGGAACGCACTACCCGCCCACCATGGTGATGACGGCGGACCATGATGACCGCGTGGTCCCCGCGCACAGCTTCAAGTTTGGCGCGGCACTGCAGGCCGCGCAGGGCGGGCCGGCACCGGTGGTGGTGCGCATTGAAACCCGCGCCGGCCATGGCGCCGGGAAACCCACGTCCAAGATGATTGAGGAGGAGGCAGACAAATGGGCCTTCCTCTTCCAGGCATTGCACCCCTGACCGTCCGCGCGCGGCGTGTGCGCGCATGACCACATCGACGGGAAACAGCCCGGCCTCCTAGGCTTCCCCGCGCATGCTCTTCACCGTGTTGGTGGTGGACCCCCGCAGCACCCGGCGCACCACGGTGTGCCAGGCATTGGCCCAACAGAAGCTGCGCCACGCCGAAGCCCCCAGCCTCTTCCAGGGCATTGCATCCCTGGGCCGCGCGGACTTCACCGCGCTGGTGGTCACCGCCGGACGCCCAGCGTCGCTGCGGGGGCTCTGCCGGTTGGCCCGCAAGCGGCACCCCGCCATCCGGATCCTGGTGATGGTGGGTGAAGACACCGACCGTGCAGCCATCCAGAATGTTGTGGGCGTGAGCATGGAGTTTGTCTCCTGGGACCTTCCACCGGCAGACGTTGCCGTGACGGTGGAACGTGCCTGCCGCGCGCCAGCACCCGTGGATGTGGAGCCCCTGCGCACCGCCACCGTGCAGCTGGACGTGGAACGCGCGCTGGCGGATGACGCCGCACACCCGCCGCTGGATGACCTCATCCATGGCGTGCTCCCCGGGGACGAGGACGACGACACACTGCTGGAAGGCACCCTGGAGGGTGACAGTGGCGCGGCACTGCTCATGGGCCTGTTTGCGCAGGACGCCACCGGCGCGCTCACCGTGGACATGGGCCCCGCCGCGGGAACGTTTGTTTTCCTGCACGGCGAGCCGGTGATGTTGCAGGTGACTGATGCCGCGTTGGTGCGCGCGTTGCGCGTGGCCCGCAAGGTGGCGCCGGACTTCGCATTGGAAGTGCCCGAGGGCCTGCTGGATGGAGAACTCACGCGCACCGGTGTGGTGACCGCCGCGGAGTTGTTGGCCACCCGCCAGGAGCTGCTGAGAGAACGGCTGCGGGCGTTGGTGGCGCAAAAAGAAGGCGCCTGGCGCCTGGTGGAAACGCCCGTCCCGGCCGATGTCCGGCACGCCAAGGTGAACCCTTTTGGCATCATCCTGGAGCACCACAAACGCGCCATGACGGCGGACCGGTTGCACGTGGTTGGCATGGAGGTGGAGCGCAAGTTCATGCACCCCGGCGCGGCGTTGGGTGCCGCGGCCCCCAAGCTCAAGCCGTTTGTGCGTGGCTGTGACGTGGCCAGCCTGGTCACCGGACACGCCACGGTGGAGGCCTTCACCGCCGCCACCGGGTTGGATCTGTTGATGGGCACGCTGGTGGTGCTCACGCTGTTGGACGCGCAGCTCATCACCCTGCAGGACCGTCCGGCCGCCACGGCCGTGGGACGCGTGGCGCTGCGCAAGGCACTCCGGGCGCCACTGCATGCGTGAAGCCCGCCATCCGCCGTCCTACCCCTTGTGGCGCACCCAACCGCCGCGCTACGCGGTGGGGACCATGAGAGTCCTGCCGCTGTTGGCCGTCCTGGTGTTGTGCGCGTGTGCCGGCCCACGCCTCATCAAACCCTCCACCAGCTCAGACAAGGTGCACCGCGAGCTGCAGGGCATCCTCAAGGACCGCGGCTTTGACTGCACGGTGGACAAGGAGGACGGGGACCTCACCTGTGAAGCGGACCGCACCTACAAAGTTGTCATGGAATACCGGGACCGCCCGCCACGGCTCTACCTCTACGCGTGGTTTGACACCGCCGGCCGCGCGTGTGCGCAACTGGAATCCCTGGTGTCCGAATACAACAAGACCTACCCCACCCAGGTCTCGTGTGTGACGTCGGACTCTGGTGGCGCGTCCTTGCGCTTCTTCTCCTCCACCATCATCCCGGAGGCCGGCCTCACCGCCACCGAGGTGAGCGAATACCTGGGCTTCTGGAGTTCCTTCATCCATGACAGCGCGTATGAGACCGGTCTGTTCATCAAGGAGCAGGAGGCAGAAAAGGCTCCGGTCATCCCGTCCTGATGTTTGTCTCGTCACGGCTGGCCTGGCTGGTCCTGGACCCCGTGGGGTGGCTGTGGTGGTGCGCCGCGGTTGCGGCAGTGTGCGCGTGGCGCCGTCAATTTGTGTGGACCCGCCGGGCCTTGTTGGCCGGCAGTGGCGTGGCCCTGGTGTTTGCGGTGTTGCCCACCGGCGCGCTGCTGCTCAACACGCTGGAGGACCGCATCCCACAGCCCACCCCCCTGCCCCAGGACATTGACGGCATCATCATCCTGGGTGGCGCCTTGGAACCGCGCTTGTCCGCCGCGCGCGGGCAGCCCGTGTTGGGTGACCCCGCCGAACGCCTCACCGCGGGCGCGGCGCTGGCCCACCGCTACCCCAAGGCACGGGTGGTGTTCAGCGGCGGCAACGGGCAGCTGGACCCGGACGCACCGCCGGAAAGCCAGGCCGCCGCCGCGCTGCTGGCGTCATTGGGGATTGCCCCGGACCGCATTGTGTTGGAGGGCACCTCCCGCAACACGTTTGAAAACGCGCTCAACACCCGCACGCTGCTGGGCGCCGGGGCCAGCGGCAACTGGATCCTCGTGACCTCGGCGTCCCATATGCCACGCGCCGTGGGGACCTTTCGCAAGGTGGGCTTTCCCGTGCTGCCCTATCCCGTGGATTTCCACACTGCCCCAAACCGCACCACGCTGGTGCGCCTGGCGCCGTCCGCCAACATGGTGCAGTCGTCTTTGGCCTTGCATGAGTGGCTGGGACTGCTGGCGTATTGGCTCACAGACCGGTCCACCAGCTGGTTTCCGGACGCCTGAAGACACCCAGGGCGCGCCGGCTTTTCGCTCCCTGGCGCCGTGTTGCGCGGGAGGCGCAACTTTCACCGACGACACAGTCCTTGCCCGGCGCGGGCCGCGTGCTCTATGTGCGCCTCATTCCGCTTACCCAGGCTGGAGTCTCCAATGACCGCCCTTGTGTTGACGCTGCTGTTGTCCCAATCCACCGTTGCCGGGGATGCCCCGCAAACCGCGCCGGGTGAGGCCGCTGCCGCCGAAAGCACCGACGTGGCCACCCAACCCGCGCGTCCTCCGGAGCCCTGGTACAAGACGCTCCCCAACAACCCCTGGTTTGGCCGGGCGTTTTCTGCCGCCGTCCTGGCCACCGGTGTGACGCTGCTGCTGGTGGGCACCGTTGCGTTTGGCGCCATGCTGGCACTGCGCACCACCAGCGTGCTGGACAACACCCGCAAGGAATACAAGGACAACGGCGTGGGCGTCACCACCCTCACCGCCGCCACCGGGCTGCTGCTGGGCGCCGCCCTCACGCTGGGCGGCGTTGTAGGCATCATCCTGTTGTGATGCCGGCGGTTGTTCCCACCCCATCTTCTTTCTTTCTTCTGGACGTGCCATGAACCTCAAGACCCTGTCTTTGACGTTGTCAGCCCTGTTTTCCGCCTCGCCGGCATTTGCCCAGGCCGTGCTCAAGCCCTCTGAATCCGCCGCCGCGCCGGAGGACAAGCCCAGCCCCTTCAACCACGAAGCGCAGGTCAACTTCTCCGGCATGCTCAACCAGGGCAACATCAGCCTCATCTCCGGGAAGACCCAGGGCTATTACCAGCTGCGCTACCTGCGCCATTCCCTGCGCTTTGAAGGCGCGCTGGGCATTGCCGGCCAGGCCCAGGATACGGACAACAACCCTGCCACCGGTTTTGAGACCGCGCTGCAGGACAACATCAACACGCTGGCCAACGGGAAGCTGCGGTATGACTTCTTTTTGTCGTCGCTGGATACAGTGTATTCGGCCTACACGCTCAGCCATGACACCGCCACCAACCTCTCCATGCGCAACCGCGTGGAGGCCGGCTACCGCCGGTTCCTCTTCCAGCAGCCCAAACACTCCCTGAGCGTGGAGACCGGCCTGGTGTATTCCCTGGACTATGCGCCATTGGATGGGGATTCCAATGATGACGGCAAGGTGAACGTGTTCCGGGACCGCAGCCGCTTTGAGAACACCGGCGGCGTGGTGGCCGGGCGTTTTATGCTGGCCTACACGGTTTCCCTGCTGGAAATCCTCACGCTCAACCAGACGGTGGAGCTGCTGCCCAACATCTTCCCCGAGGTGGAGGCACCGTTTGAGCAGGCCCGCTTCAACCCCGCCGCGGACAACAAACTGGGCATCCTGGAAGCCACGGTGTTGACCAGCAACACCCAGATCAACGTGAACCTGACCAAAAACCTCACGGCCGGCATGGTCATCACGTTCCTCTATGACAACGGTGCCATTGCCCGCCGCAACGCCTACAGCAACGCGGATTTGTCGGTGGCGGCGTCGTTGGGCCTCAAGCTCCTCTGACCGGGTTGCACGTCCAACTACAGCACCAGCCCCACCGCGGCCCGGCCATACACATTGGCCGCGGCACTGTTGGCCACCGCGGCCACCAACACCTCGCCGCTGGTCCCCAGCTCCAATCCCAGGGTCACCTTCCACACCTGGAGTGAGAGCCCTGCAAACACGCCCGCGCCCACCGCCGGGGCAATCAGCAGGATGTCGGTGTTGGCATTGACGCCAAGTTCCGCCGTCACCGGCCAGCGCCGCGGCAGCAGGTTGAGCGCCACGCTGTGCCCCACGCCCACCCGCGGCAACGGGATGAGCGAAAAGCTGCTCAACCCGCCGTGCACCTCTGTCTGACCGGACAGCCAACGCGTGCGCAGCCACCGCATTCCGCCCATGGCCATGGCGCGGTAGCCGCCAAACGGTTCGCCTTCTTCATCCGCTCCGGCGTTGCCTGCCAGCTCCACGCCCACAAAGAAGTATTTGCGCCAGATGCCGCGGTACCGCAGCGCCAAACCCGCGCCCGGAAGCACCGCGGCCTCCGGCACCATCCACACGTGCCCCACCTGCGCGCCCACGCGGCCGCTGCCAGTGACCAACAGCTCATGTTGCATGGCGGTGAACTCCCGCACCCAACGCCGTCCCACGCGCTCCATCCCCTCCCACGCCGTACGTGGCACTTCCTTGGGCGGCGCATCTTGTGTGTGCCGTTCCACCTTGGCCTGCACGTCCGCCGCCGCGCCCACCATCAAAGCCACCACAACCAACAGCACCGTACGCATGAAGTGTCCTGCCTCCGCTGCGGGAGACAACTTCACCGGCCATGCCAACGTTTTGCATCAACGCGCGTTCACAACACGCACTGCAGCACACCCACATGCGCCGCACTGGACCGCCCGGTCACGCGTTGGACGGTGTGGCAACGGTGTGCCGGTCACCCCAGACGCGCCAGCATGGCCCGGGTCTCCGCCACCACCCGCGGAAGATTCTGCAACAGGGTGTGATCATCCTCCACCTCCACAAGGGTGACGGTGGTGGGGTTGTCATGCGCATACAACCGCGAGAGTTCCACCGGCACTTCCACGTCGTGGATTCCGTGGATGATGGAACACGGGACGGTCATCTCCGGCATGGCGGTGTGGTTGCCGGCTTCTTCCAGGATGGCCACGCCCACGTCACGCAACGCGTGTTC